>Ga0182024_10004216_pt1 | contig 33368 bp, 28 predicted proteins | sample P32metaG_FD_120480 | JGI IMG/M metagenome (GOLD analysis project Ga0182024, IMG submission 120480) | Permafrost microbial communities from Stordalen Mire, Sweden - P3-2 metaG (Illumina Assembly) | ecosystem: Environmental > Terrestrial > Soil > Wetlands > Permafrost | place: Sweden: Stordalen... | reverse complement strand
TGACGGAGAGCGCGTCGGGAATCGTAGCTGGGAGCGCCTTTTTATTGTGCGCGTCCGACCGGAGATCAAAATCAGCCCAAAGCCCGCTGATGCCCGCGATCTCTCCCGACGCGCAGCGCCGCGCCGGACCGTAATCCACTCTGGACAGCCCAACGCCAACGTACACGTCCAGGTCGCGCGCATCCGAGACGAACTCTGCGGCGGCGGCGATGTCCCGGTACCAGTGAGACTGCTTGTCGGGGAGCGTCCACAACAGGACGTAAAGCTCTTCCGGCTTAAGCTGCCATAGGAGAGTGAGGAAATCGAGCGGCGTCATCTGGTGGCTCGGCAGCGGTGCGGAAACTCCTTTTCCGCGATGGCGGGATGCGAAGGAGCGAGCAACTCCCGCCCCGTTGGCACGCGCTGGCACGCTAACAGGCAGCGACTTTTGAAATCAGACTTCATAGGCACAGTTCCTCGCGATCAGAAGTTCGGCGGCGCAATGTAGTGAGTACCGCTTAGGATCGCGGTGCCGAAAGGTTTCACCGGTGCCTGGCCTGCGAGCCGTAGGGCGACCTCGTGGTAATGGGACAGAAAAAGCTTCACGACCCAACGCCTGGCGCGCGCATGGACATGAGTTGGCGGGAGCTTACCTAGCGAGTACGACGTGCGCGCATCGGTATTTCCGGTGAGTTTGAAGTGCTCCAGCTTGCGCTGCGCTTGCTCCACGAACTTTCCGGCATCGTTCGCCGCCGCCTCCTGTGCCTGACGCTGCAGATACAACCGCCTGTAGAAATCGCTGTCGTTTCCGGGTCTCTCAAAGGACTCACCGATCTTTGAGCAGAGCGCCTTGAGATCGGCGTTCCACGGGCACCTCGTTCCCTTCTGCCGCTCCTGCGTGGGGTCGAGGCCGGCGAACCGCCAGATGTGTCCCACGGTTGGACAGCGCCCCATATCGATGTGTGCCGAGAGGCCTGCCGCGATCACGGGCGCTATGCCCACACCCTTGGCCCAGTGCGCGATCGGAATTGAGTCGCTCCATGCATCCAGCGCCCTCATGATTTGCTTCTCGACGGTCGCGTTCTGACTATGGAGCCACGCGATCACGGCGTGCGGCTGATCGGTCTGGGAAAGTGCTCGGATCTGATTCCCTGCAGCCGCCCGGCCTTCCTGCATGGCGAAGTACGCGTTTACCAGATACCTGGCTTCCTTGACGGTCAATGTCGCTGCCGCACTCAGCAGATCGCGACTGAGGCGGCGGGATGCAGCCGCCGCTTCGTTGGGGATCTCCTGAAGGAGTGATCTGCTGGTACCACCAAAGACGGCGATACGATCAGCGAGGTCGGTTCTTTCAGGCATCGGCTATGGCTTCTCCTGTTGCCCACCGCGCCTCGGCAGAGACCGCAACCAGTCTTCAACGTCTGATCGCAAGTACCTGACGGAATTTCCGATTTTGATGAACGGGCAGTTCTTCCTCAGAAGCCGATCGCGACGAACTGACGCCACGCTTCGCTTGGTCATTCGAGCAAGATCATGCTCGTCCAACAAGTCTTCGAATGTGTTGTGAACCGCTCCCATCTCCTGCTCTCTTTTTGAGAAGTGATGCTACGAGATGATAATAAGAGCTAAGAGTTGGATTGGAAAGGACTTAGATTACGGGTTAGTTCGGATCGGTTCGGGCTGGTTCGGGTCAGTTCGGAATTTCTGGAGGGAGGTACGCTTTCAGGGATTCAGTCGTGATTCTTCGGTTCAGGCCCTGTCCTTCCACTTTCAACGCTCCGCTGTTCATGAGTTTCTGCCGCTGCCTTTCGCTGATGCCAAGGTACTCCTCAGCCGTCGCGAACGTGACCGAACGCTTTCCGTGAAGGAGGGTCGCGTCGCCTTTCCGCGTCTTGCCCGGCGGATTTTTGATGTCTTCCCGTTGTGCTCCATCGGAACTGACACCGAGAGCGCCAGTGTTCTCTACCGCTGGTCGCTGGTCCTGGAAAGTTTGGGCGCGGTCCGTGGCCGTTACGCGGCTCGCCCGATGTTCTCGTTCGAGTAAGCGGTGGGCGGCTATTAGCAGCTTTGTGAATCGCCTGATCTTCCCCGGATACACGTGCGCCTCGCGCCAGTCCTCACGCTGGGAGCCGTAATTGGCTAGTCTCAGATCCTGTAGTTCTTCCCGGATTCTTGAAACTGACGGTCCGATCCGAAGGAAGAGATCCATAGCGTCGACATGAAGCCGTTGCAACGCGGATACGCTTGGAACATTGGACCTGCGGCGATATCTCAACCCGAGCATAGCCAAAGACTTGAGCTTCTTGAGCCACGCTCGATATTCGGATCTCGGCAGGACGCGGATTGTACTCGGATCAGCGGCTTTGGTCGGTCTTGGTTCGGTTGGGTCCGATGAGGTTGCCGGTCGTCGTTGCTCAGGCGCTGTTTCGATACTGGAGCCCGCATCGGTTGAGCTAGACGCCTCGTAGACGAGCTGCCAATGGGCCACGCGATCTTCGAGGTACGGTTTGATGGCCATCGCCAGGTTATGACGCTCTTTCAGCCCGATGTACTGCCACCACTCCGGGTTCGATAGATTGATTCCCGGCGGCTCCCCAGGGATGGGTTCCGGCGGGACGGCATGAAAACGGTAACGATACTTGATCGCGTCGCTAATCAGTTCGTGATACCGGCAATTTTTGTCTGGATCATTTCCTGCGATCACAACGACCTCGCGGCCCTTCCATCCCTCGACGCCGTGTTGCCAGTCTATTCGGATTACTTGCTCACCGGGACTGCTTTCCCATTCACTCCCAAAAACGTCACTGAGCAAATTGCGAGCCATCGCATTGAGAGCCTCGTTTGAGTCCTTCTCTTGTACCGAAGCGGCTTTACGATAAGCCATCGCGTTTACATCGAACACCTTTGTCGCATACCGTCTGAACGACTCAATGATGGCGCTGGCCTGCGGCCAGTCTGGACCGCTGAACACCGTCTGAAGCTCACTTCTTAATTCAGACCGACCAGTCAGAGTTACCTCAGCTATGCGTAACTCATCTTCAGACGCCAAAACCGCATCGTCCGGTTCGTTTGTCGCGGACGTATTTATCCATTCAACTTCGCCGGTCAACCGGGTGACGGGTATTGGTTCTTTCTGAGTGACCGTTGTTATCCAGATCGGATCTGTTTGTGCAGGCCGGTCCATCGATCCTTTTGCTTTTTCTCGAACAAGGATGGGGTTGGCGGCACGATCACCACTCGCCCCGCGTTTGGTGCGTATACGTGGCCTTGCCTGCGGTTCGGCAGTGCGTCCGGGAACGGTGTCCGGCCGATCTGGGATGGCCGCGTGTTCAGCTTCGGAAATAGGATGCGGAGTCGGTTTCGGTTCGGACACGTCCGATACGGTTGCCGAGCGTGGCTGCGCGTGCGGCGATTCCGCCGACGCCTGAGCGCGTTCTGCGGGTCTCGCAGATAGAGACTCAAAGCGGAAACGGTTCTCTTCCCGGTACGGCGGAATCAGCCCCGGTAACAGTTGACGAACCGATTGCAGCACGTTGCCAGAAGTGAGATGAAAGCCCTCCACGAACGCGGCGACCCTCTCCTCCGCATGTTTTGACAAATTTTCAATCTGATCTTGGGCGATGGCGTCGAAGTCTTCGGGCGGTATGCCGATTGTGGCCCATTCCCGAAGAATGGTGACGAACACGCTCCAAGCCCAGTCCTTCGATTCCTGACAGAGGATCGCATCAACCTCCTCTCGGGTTTTCTTGCCGTCTTGCAGTTCGGTGGGAAGCCATTTGGTATGGTTCGTCAGCCACAAGTCGGCTTTGTCGATTTCCGCTCGGACCCGCTCGGCAGAGGCCCGGGGCAATTCATGGTGTGCCATCGCTCCCTTTGCGACTCCCCAAACACGAAGTAGCCGCCCCTGGGCAGGGTTCCCAGCCTTCGCTCCGGTTGATCAGACAGGAGCTAGGGCGGCTCGCCCGCTAGATTACCAGAACGCCATGAGCACTACCAAGCGCGCCGGGCTACGGAGGTATGGGTCCAAGAGCGCATTATCCGAATGCACTTCTTTCCGATTTTCTGCCACAATAGTCGATCGATGTCGATTTCAGGCAGCAACCCATCCGGCGAGTTGCGTTGGTACTCCGTGAACGAAGTCGCCGCACACTTGGGGGTCGCCGCTGATACTGTGTACCGCTGGATCGAGAACAAGGCGTTGCCGGCCCATCGAGTCGGTCGTCTGTGGAAGTGCAAGTTGTCAGAGGTGGACGCATGGGTGAGAGGCGGCGGACCTGCCAACATCCCCAGCGCCGTCGGCGAAATGCCTCGACGGCGGAAGAGCAGGTAGGAATTCCAGGATGAATCCAAGAGACCTGAAACCCAACATCAACGCACGCGGCCCCATGTTCGGGGAGCCTGTGCAGGTTACCCTTATAATTCCCACGGAGAACGAAACGTGAAGACTGTCCGAGATGCTTGCGAACTCCAGCCCAATGCGCTTTCGATCAAGCTCAGCGATCAGATCGAGCAACTCGACCAGTTGATCACAGCCGAGGGCGATGGGGCTGAGTTCTTCGACAAGACCAAGATTACACAGGGCATGCAGGATCTCATTAGCGAGGGAGTTGCACGCCTCGCCGGGGCATCCGCGCAAGCCATCTTTCATTTGAAGCAGGCCATGGGTGGCGGCAAGACCCACCTGCTTGTCGGTTTTGGCCTTCTCGCCAAGCATCCTGAACTTCGGAAGAGGTACTGCGGAGGAACACTCTACGGATCAGCGTTTGGGAGCGCCAGGACCGCAGCATTCAACGGACGCAACAACCCGGATCACTTTTTTTGGGGCGAGATCGCCGGCCAACTGGGCAAAGGCGAGCAGTTCAAATCCTTCTGGACCAGCGGCCCCAAGGCACCGGACGAAAAGGATTGGCTGCAACTCTTCGACGGCGGCGAGCCTATCTTGATCCTGTTCGACGAGATGCCGCCATATTTTCATTACCTGGATACTCAGAAGGTAGGAAACGGCACTGTTGCCGATATCGCGACCCGGGCGTTCGCGAATCTATTGACGGCAGCCGGGAAGAAGAGTAATGTCTGCGTGGTGGTTTCAGATCTCGCCGCGACATATGACACGGGCACTCGACTCATCAACCGAGCACTGGAGGATGCTCGGCAGGAATTAGGTCGGCAGGAGCGGAACATCACGCCCGTTGACCTTGCCTCCAATGAGATCTACGACATCCTCCGCAAGCGGCTCTTTAAATCGTTGCCCGACACTGCAGAGAGGGCGGACATCGCCGCTTCCTACGGCAAAAAACTGGAGGAGGCCAGCAAGTCAAAAGTGGCCAACCGTGGCGCCGAAGCGATCGCCGACGAGATCGCAGCTACCTATCCTTTCCACCCACGTCTCAAGAATGTTGTCGCGCTGTTCAAGGAAAACGAGCAGTTCAAGCAAACGCGCGGCCTGATCGAATTGGTGTCCCGCCTTCTCCGCTCCGTTTGGGAACGCAAATCTAACGATGTCTTCCTAATCGGCCCCCAGCATTTCGACCTCTCCATCCAGGAGGTGCGCGACAAACTTACCGAGATTTCAGGCATGCGCGATGTCATCGCGAAAGACTTGTGGGATGGTAACTCCTCGGCTCACGCACAAGTCGTGGATCTCAAGTCCGGTCAGGAGGCCGCGACCCAGGTCGGTTCGTTGCTCTTGACTTCCAGCCTTTCCACTGCTGTAAATGCCGTTAAGGGGCTCACTCGGGAGGAGATGGTCGAGTGCCTGGTTTCGCCGCTCCGCGATGCTTCGGATTTCCTCTCGGCTTTCGATGAGTTGGAGAAGGTGGCCTGGTACATTCACCACACTCCGGAGGGGCGCTACTACTTCGATCGCCAGGAGAACCTCACCAAGCTCTTGCAGAGTCTGGCCCACGATGCTCCCGAGAATCAGGTGGATGATCTCATTCGCCACCGCCTTGCGTCGATGTTCAAACCCAGCCGGAAGGCGGCCTATGATGAAGTACTCCCACTGCCTCGTCTTGAGGACGTGGCCGACCGCGTCCGCAGAGGGCGAGTACTTCTGATCGTCAGCCCCGATTCTAAGATTCCGCCGGAGGAAGTGCAGAAGTTCTTCGACGGGCTGAGTCAGAAAAACAACCTCTGCGTCCTTACAGGCGATAAGACCGCGATGGCTAGCGTTGAGAAAGCTGCGCGGCAACTCTATGCCGCCCAGAAAGCCGATGGACGCATACCCAAAGGGCACCCCCAGCGCGAAGACCTGGAGCGCAAGCAACAAACTTACGAGCAAGACTTCAACGCCACGGTTCTGAACCTTTTCGACAAAGTCCTTTTTCCGATCCAGCGCGCCGGCAAGGCGGCGCAACTTGCCAACAAGCCGCTGGACATGACCCGCGATTCCACAAAAGCGTTTGACGGAGAGAACCAGATCGAGAAGACCCTTACTTCGAATCCCTTGAAGCTCTACCTCGATGTAGAAAAAGACTTCGACCCGATTTGCGATAAGGCGCAGGATCTTCTTTGGCCGGAAAACCAGGACGATGCGCGCTGGGCCGACGTAGTCGACCGATACTCCGAACAGTCAGGAATGCCATGGTTGCCTCCGAAAGGTCTTGAAACTCTGAAGGCGATAGCGTGCAACCGCGGCTTGTGGGAGGATCTGAGCAACGGCTATATCACCAGGCGGCCCAAGAAGAAAACAACCTCCGTTCAGGTCATCGTCGAGTCCGGGCCGGATGACAGCGGACAGGTCCGGCTCCGCATCAATCCCCAAAATGCCGGACCGGCGCCCCGCATCCACTATGCCGAGGACGCAACGGTATCCGACGCAAGCCCGCAGATTAAAGATCAGACACTCCTCACAAACGCTCTTCGCGTGACTTTTTTAGTAGTCGACCCATCCAGCCAGTACGAGACCGGGGATGTGGCGACCTGGTCGAACAAGCTCGTTCTCCGCAACTATCTGCACGAAAATAACGGGACCAGGGCGGTCGAACTATTCGTGGCTCCCAAGGGAAACATTCGCTACACGCTCGATGGCGCGGAACCGCGCGAGGGTATTCCATACCAGAATCCTGTCGAGATTGGCGATGGTGACGTGATCCTACGCGTTTTCGCGGAGGCCTCCGGCCTTGAAGCGAAGGAAGATTTTCGCTGGCCTGCGATAGGCAAGAAGGGAGTGCAGATTGACGAAGTCAAGCCAGGACGGATCGTATCCCGCACGGGCCGGAAGCTCGACTCACGCGCCAAAACTTTTGATGGCTTGAAACAAGCGGTCGAAAAATCAGCCACCTTTGAGAACGTCGCACTTACGATCGGTAAGGATGCTCAAGCTGTCCAGGTCATGGTCCACGAGATCAAGGTGGACGGAGCCTTCATCGAAGCGATTCTTAAGCTGGTGTTGGAGAAGTTCGAGCCGGCGACACCAGTCACTATGACCTTCCGTAGGGCAAATTTTCCCTCCGGGCATGACCTCAAGGAATTCGCGGCCAAGCTCGGAATCGAACTCCAGACCGGAGACGTGGAGCAGTGAGTGAGCCCATCAAGACCGTGGACTTTGGTGCCTCAACGGATTTTGGTGCCCATGTGATTCGCGTCGAAATCCCGCCTTCGAAGACTGAGTCCGTTTACATTATCGAGGACTACGGTTATCGCGGCCTCGAAGGCGGCATTCCGCGCGACGAGGAGCGGGCCATCCTAGCACGCTCGGTTTGGTCGGGGATAGCGGATACTGCTCGTCGCGAGTTTAATGAGCGGCTGAGAGCTGCCAAAGTCTCGACGGGCCGTTGGCACGCCGGTACCAATCTGGTGGATCGTCTTCTCGGCAAGGAACTCTGTGTTCTTGCTTGGGCCGCCGAAACGGCTACCCCAGACCAGATTTCTGTGATCTGCAACAAATGGGCCGCGCTACGCGCCGAAGAACGCTGGTGGCTTTTCTCTATGACCGTCGCGGAGGCGGGTCTGCCAGATGACGCGCAGCGTGGTTGGCGGCGCGCTCTGTTTTTCGCACTGTCCGACGGCGAGAAGCCACCCGCGAACCGGAAACGCCGCCGTCCGATCGAGAACGATATCACGACCCTGTCATTGTTCGAGACCAACCAGTGAAGAAATCCGTAACGCCTTTTTCTCTCAAGGACACACCTGCGCTTATTGAGTGCCTGCTGCCCGTGCAAAAACTTTCCTCCGAGGCCTACAAAGAGCAGATGGCTGTGCAGGGTAAGACCCTCACCGCACTTGGGAGCTACTGGAAAGGCCGGAAGCCGCTCATCCTAGCCAAGGCTTGTATCCTCGGCAGTCTAATGCCGGCGACCCAGGATAGGGCGCGTGATTTGGAGATCTTCGAGAAGTTGATGGCGATGGATGACGAGTCGTTCGTCATCCGCTGGAAGCGACGACCGAAACCGAAGGAAATTCTCGGAACCCTCTCCATTGCGGACGTCGCCGCTTACTTCACCTCGGAGCCTGAGGGAATATTGCCAGCTATTGGACCGGTGGATTGGTCCCAGCCTATTTACGATGGCGTGCGTGTCGCGTGGCGCGAGGACCTTCCAGAACTGGAGCGTCGCCGCCTAGAGGCGCAGATGCTCCCGAAAGCACCGTACCGGGAGCGTGTAGATCAGGCACAACGTCCTGAGGAGGTCATGGACTCTGTCCATGATCATATCTGGGAAGCAGTCAATGCCCATCTAGGCACTCAGGCTCAGTCGTTTCCACAACTCGTCGAGCAGCTTGGCTTCATGCGCTACGGTCACCGTCCTCGCGTTGCAGACACGTTCTGCGGCTCCGGCCAGATCCCGTTCGAGGCAGCGCGGCTCGGTTGCGACGTCTATGCCTCAGACCTCAGCCCCGTGGCCTGCATGCTCACGTGGGGTGCCCTCAACATTGTAGGAACAACCAAGGAGAGCCACGACACGCTCAAGGGCGAGCAGGATGACCTTCTGCGGCGAGTACATGCTGAAATCGACCAACTTGGAGTGGAGGTCGACGGCGAGGGCTGGCGGGCCAAGGTATTCCTTTATTGTGTGGAAGCGCGCTGCCAGCAGAGTGGCGGCTGGCTGGTTCCTCTCCTGCCGACCCGGATGGTGAGCAAGGGATACCGCACTATTGTTGAATTGGTTCCGGATGCCCTACACAAGCGCTACGAGATCGTCGTCCGATCCGGGGTGACGGAAACGGAACTGGCGGCCGCCGCTCAGGGCACTGTAAGGACGGATGGCCGTGGCCAGGATCCGTATCTCGTCCACACAGTAAATGGCACGGAATATCGAACCAAGATTTCGACGCTGCGCGGCGACTATCGAAAAGATGACGGCGAAACAGGCAATCACTTGCGGCAGTGGGAAAAACAAGACTTCAAGCCCCGGCCTGACGATCTGTTCCAAGAGCGGTTGTACTGCATCCAGTGGATGCGGCCCAAGGCGAACCGCAAGACCGACGATTATGAGTTCCGCTCGATAACCGATGATGATCTGAAGCGGGAAAAAGTAGTAGATGATTTCATTGCCGACAACCTCGCCGACTGGCAGGTCAAGGGCTGGCTGCCGGACATGCGCATCGAGCCAGGTGACAAGACCGATGAACCAATCCGGACGAGAGGATGGACCTACTGGCATCACTTGTTCAGCGCGCGGCAGTTGTTGGTGGCCGGGCTTGTTAATAGGTACGCTGGTGCGCCACTGAAATTGAGCTTGGCACAAGTGCTGAACTCCAGTTCGCGCCTCACTCGTTGGAGCCTAGGTGACGGGGACAACAGGACAGGTGGGGTGAAAGGGACCTTCGACAATCAAGCGCTGAATACATTATTTAATTACGGTGTTCGCGGATCTCGCTTTGCCCTTGATCTTGTCAATCTCCGATTGAAGTCTTATCCGCTCCACCCAGGGCTATCGCTCACGATCGGTAGCCACCCGGCGAGCGCCCTGGCGGAAGTGTCAGACATCTTCGTAACCGACCCGCCTTATGGCGACGCAGTGAAGTACGAGGAGATTCTGGAGTTCTTTATTGGTTGGCTGCGCAAGAACCCGCCGCCCGAGTTCGCGAATTGGATCTGGGACAGCCGCCGTTCACTAGCAATTAAGGGTGAGGACGAGGACTTCCGTCGTGGCATGGTCGCTGCCTACAAGCGAATGGCAGAATGCATGCCGGCCAACGGTATTCAAGTCATCATGTTTACCCACCAGTCTGGGAGCATTTGGGCCGACATGGCAAACATCGTGTGGGCCTCTGGTCTGCGAGTCACCGCTGCCTGGTATGTGGTCACAGAGACCGAGAGCGCCTTGCGTCAGGGTAATAACGTGAAAGGCACGGTTCTGCTGGTTCTCCGAAAACGGGCGGGATCGCTCAAGACCACGCGCGATGACCTCGCCTGGGAAATCCAGGAAGAAGTAAGAGAGCAGGTCCATTCCCTAACCGGCCTCAACCAGGATGCTAAGGGGCTGTACCGGGATGAGAACGTCTTCGAGGATGCCGACGTCCAAATGGCAGGTTACGCCGCGGCGTTGCGGGTCCTCACCCGCTACGCAACGATTGACGGCCGTGATATGACCCTTGAGGCAATACGGCCGAGAGTCAAAGGTGAAGTCACTTTTGTAGATACCCTGATCGCTTTCGCCGTTGACACCGCAAACCAATGCCTCGTGCCGGGAGGCATCCCCAGCGCACATTGGGATCGGCTCACTGGGGCCGAGCGGTTTTACCTAAAGCTCCTCGACTTGGAGGCAAAGGGATTCAAAACTCTCGACAACTACCAGAACTTTGCGAAGGCGTTCAAGGTGCGGAACTTCCGCGCCCTCATGGCCAGCGAAAAGGCCAACCAAGCGCGGCTCAAAAGCGCGGCTGAATTTGGCAAGAGCGAAATGGCAGAAGGCTCTGAGCTTCATCAATCCGTCCTTCGTGCCACTCTCTACGCACTTATGGAGCTGGTAAAAGATGTGGACGGTGGAGATGTGCTCGCCCACCTCACGTTCAATGTAACGGACTATTATTCCAACCAGAATCAGCGCGACCTTGTTGTAGGGCTTGCGGACTATCTGGCGAAAAAGCTGGAAACGCTTCGCCCCGAAGAAGCCAGTTCCGCGCGCGTTCTGCGGGACCTAGTGAAGAACCAACGGCTGGGTTGAGATCAAGGAGATCATGCATGGCCGACATCAACCGTTTCTCCTCTCGCCGGAGGCGGCTCGATCACGCCTTTCTCGCCAAACGGCTCAAAGGGGCAAAGTCCTATATTCGAATCGCCGGCTATTTCCGCAGCTCGATCTTTGAACTGGTCGGCGAGGAGATTGCCAGCATCGCGGATGTCCGGATCGTTTGCAACAGCGAACTGGACGCAGCGGATGTCACCGTTTCGAAGCACGTCCGCGAGACTGCCCTCAAGGAACGCTGGAACCAGGCACCTGCAGAAGTCGAAGCGCTGCTTTATCGCGACCGGTATCGGCGGCTCTATGAACTGCTGAGCAGTGGCCGGGTCCAGATCCGCGTGGTCGCCAAGGACCAGGTATTTGTCCACGGAAAGGCGGGCGTAATTGAGGGCGCGGACGGCGCCAAGACCTGTTTCCTTGGTTCAATAAACGAAACAAAAAGCGCCTTCGCGGCAAACTACGAGATTCTCTGGGAGGACACCTCGCCAGAGGGCGTGAAGTGGGTCGAGGAAGAGTTCGAGGCGCTTTGGAAGGACTCATTCCCGCTGCCCGATGCCATCATCGAAGAAATCAAGCGCGTCGCCGATCGGGTGGAACTCGCATTCCGAGAAGTGGATCAGACCGAACTGGCGGCCGCGGCCCTAGCTGAAAGTCCGATCTATCGGGGCGGCGAAGAGCTCCAGCCATGGCAGCGTTCTTTCGTCACCATTTTTTTGAAGCATCGGCAGACCTATGGAAGAGCGCGGCTGCTACTGGCAGATGAGGTGGGCGTTGGCAAGACCCTGTCCCTAGCGGCCAGCGCCATGCTCGCCGCTCTGCTGGATGACGGTCCCGTGCTCATTCTCTGCCCGTCCACTCTTACCTTTCAATGGCAGGTGGAACTCAAAGACAGGCTCGGAGTCCCCAGCGCGGTTTGGATTTCGAACAAGAAGGTCTGGCAGGACCAGAATGAACACATCATCAAGACTCGCGGTCCCGAGGACATCGTTCGATGTCCCTTCCGGATCGCGATCGTCTCGACGGGGCTGATCTTCCACGACTCCGAGGAGCGCCAACACCTTCTGGATCGCAGGTACGGAACGGTGGTGTTGGATGAAGCCCACAAGGCCCGTCGGCGCGGCGGTTTGGGAGAGCGAAAGGACGAGCCCAATAACCTGTTGGACTTCATGCTCCGCATAGGTCCGCGCACCAAACACATCCTGCTGGGCACCGCGACGCCGATTCAAACCCAGGTTTCCGAGGTTTGGGACCTAATGAGTATTTTGAATTCCGGAATCGATTTCGTCTTGGGCCGCCCGGCACTCAGCAATTGGACTGACTGGCGGCGCGCCCTCCCCGTTGTGCGCGGCGACGAAATTCCCTCCGACGAGCGCGCGTCCTGGGAGTGGCTGCGCAATCCTCTGCCTCCGGGAGACGAGAATCCCAACTTCGCCAGCTTACGCCTTCAACTCGGCGTTTCCGACAATTCATTCTTCACGGACAAGGGTTTCGGTTCGCTTGGGTACTTCGAGCGGCAAGTCTTGCTGGGGACGCTGACCCCTGGTTTCTACCGAGAACACAACCCCATTCTCCGGCATACCGTATTGCGGCACCGCAAGACGCTCGAAGAAGCAGGTCTGCTGGAACCCACAGCGGTAGCGGTCCACCCTGACCCAAACTCCGGCGCGACATATCCCGGAGTCGGGTTTGACGGATTGGGGTTACGCACCAACCACCCCTTTGATCTGGCCTATCAAGCGGCGGAAGATTTCACAGACGCGTTGCAAAAGCGCAAACAGGGGGCCGGCTTCATGAGAACGCTTCTGCTCCAACGGATTTGTTCCAGCTTTGCATCCGGTCGCTCCACCGCCGATAAGCTTCTACATGGCGACGTTCCCGAAGAGGAAGAGGACGCGCGGGTTCTCGCGGAAGTCGTAGCGGACCTGACGTCGGTGGAAATTACCAGCCTGCGGACCATCATAGAAGAGTTGTCGCGGCCGGAAGCGCGCGATCCGAAGTTGGCGGCGGTCAAGTACTTCCTGATGGAACACCGCACGGAAGGCAAGACTTGGCTGGAGCACGGCTGCATCGTTTTCAGTCAGTACTATGACACGGTGCGTTGGATCGCCTCTGAGTTGGCCGGTATTCTGACTGGCGAACCGATTGCGGTTTATGCTGGTGCGGGCAAGAGCGGAATATTCAGAGGTGATTCCTTCGCCTCAGTGGAGCGCGAGAGCATCAAGAAGGCCGTTAAGCATCGGGAGATTCGTCTGGTGATCGCCACCGATGCCGCGTGCGAAGGTCTCAACTTACAAACGCTCGGCACGCTCATCAACGTGGATCTGCCCTGGAATCCTTCTCGGCTGGAGCAGCGACTGGGACGTATCAAGCGCTTTGGTCAGGCTCGCCGGACCGTGGACATGCTGAATCTCGTTTATCACGATACCCAGGACGAACAGGTCTACCAGGTGATTTCACGCCGGCTGAAGGACAAGTTCGACATCTTTGGGGGCCTGCCCGATACCATCGAAGATGAGTGGATCGAAAGTGTGGAGAGGCTGGAGACGATGATGGACCAGTTCATCCATCTGCGCCAGAAAGCCCGGGACGTGTTCGAACTCCGATACAAGGAAACAATCGACCCCAACAAGGATCGATGGGAGCTATGCTCCCGCGTTTTGGCGAGAAAGGATGTCCTTGAGAGGTTGTCGGAAGCATGGTAAAGCGATCCGCGCCAGCGTCTGGCCGAGGACCAACTGAATCTGCTCGGTCCGTGGGGGGAGCCACGGGTAGCCGTCGGGGCCGATCTCCTTATATAAGGACCCACATTTGTCTCGCGAAGGGCGGCATTTTGTGAAGCGTTCTCAACCGCGCGCACACGAAGCACGTGTGGCACCACGGCAACCGAGCCGGGCGGCGAGAGCGGAGTCTGGTGGAGTCCAACACCCCTCGAAAAGTGGAGTCCGAGTGGAGTCCAACCTCGATAGAGATGGCGTCTGGCGTCCAAATGGAGTCCAAATCAAACGCCCGTAACTCCATGAAACCGCGAGAGAGTGCTTTGTAAGTGATTGATCCGACAGCCCTGAAAAGGCTGGCGTCGGCGGTTCGATTCCGTCCCTGGCCACCACTACCGTCATAGACTTACGGGGAATTCCCGCCCAAAACAAGCATCACTGGAGTCCAAATGGAGTCCAAACTCGGTTTTCACTCGAATAGCTGCTCCTCGTCTGCTGGCACCACTGGCACCACTCCCGTGGTAGCCATCGTCTTCTCACGAACCGTTGAATTCTGAATCGCTTGGTATCCATGGTGGCCGTGGTAGCCATTTCGATGACGTTCGCCGTTGGGGAGACAACTTGTCTCTCCCATATAGGGACCTGCCCCGACGCCTCCCATCGCCCCAAAGCAGAGGCTTGAGAAAGCTGCTGAAGATGTCGGGCGCAGGGTTCGCGACAGGCTGGCGCCCAGCGACGAAAAGACATTGACCGGCGACTATGTTTCTGAGAAGATTGAATTAGCTAAGTGCGAGGTGCCGGGATACCTCGATTAAAAACTCCTTCCCGCATCCGCATAACAGGCGTGTACCTTCCGAGCAGTTAATCCAGCCAGCGCCTTCGAGAGAAACCATAAAGCGGAAACGAGCGAGCCAGAGGCATCGCTATGTCCGTTCCGCTCTACTCATCAGATCTTGCTCTGCTGGATTTCATCAGCGACAAACGTGCGCTGCGCTTAGAGGATTGTGGGCTTGCGAAAGTGGTGCGCCACAAGGGGCACATCAACCGAGTCGTCTTCTATCGCCGCCCGGACGATCCCCTTCCGTCCACGGCGCGAGACTATCAAGGCAGCGCATACTCGTTCGAGCAACCGCTCGCAGACGGGCATCACTGTTGGAAGCTCCGACCGCTGCAAGGTGGGCGCTCCGATTCGACCCTTGCGCCACCGGAAACGCGTGGCATCTTCCTGAGCGTCGTTAGCGGTTGCATGGCGCGATCGGCCACGCCCGAAGCGGCCAGTACCGACCACCGAACAAGCTGATAGGCACGAGACACTGATGCGGGCACAGGACTCAAAAAGCGGCGGTCGGCTGGTCAGCGGTCAGGGGCGGCCAAGGCGCGCCCGAGGAACCCGGTGGACCAACCGGCCAACCCGGAGCCAGACGGCGCGACACGGGCCACCCGGGCGCGAACGGGTAGAGCCCCCGGCATGGCGACGGGCCATTTCAGGGACCTGACTCGCGAGGTCGCGGCCGCGGGTCAAAATACTGCGCAGTTTGCCTAGTTAGTGAGTTTTTAGCAGGTTGTCACCCCCCGGTTGTCGGGCACCTAAGCCATTGATTCTTCGACCCAGCCTGGGTGACAACCTCGAAATCCCAGGTTGTCACCCCCCAAATCAGATGAAGCTCCCCAAACAGATCAAACCCGAGACCCAGACGTTCGCCATCGAGTGGCGGAAGACTGGCCGCGTGAAGCCATATCCGAACAACGCCAGGGTGATTCCGCCGTCCGCGATCGAGAAGGTCGCCTCCTCAATTCGAGCCTACGGGTGGCGGCAGCCGATCGTGGTGGATGCCGACGGCGTGATCGTGGTTGGCCACGTGCGGCTACTGGCCGCGCAGTCAATGGGGCTGGGCGAGGTTCCCGTTCACGTGGCGCACGATCTCACGCCCAGCCAAGTGCGGGCGTACAGGTTGATGGATAACCGCAGCCACGACGAGGCGACGTGGAATCTGGATCTGCTCGGGCCGGAACTCCAGAGCATCCAGGAACTCGATGTCGATTTCGATCTGGCGTTGACCGGGTTCGACCAGGAAGAATTGAACGCGTATCTGTATCCGGCGGACGAAGCCAGCGCGGAAGAGGACGTGGTTTCGGAGCCGCCAGCCGAGCCAGTCACGCGGCCGGGCGACCTGTGGGTTTGCGGCAATCCGCCCCATCAACACCGGGTGCTTTGCTCCGATGCCACGTCTGCTGAAGCTGTCGCCAAGCTCCTCGGCGAGCGCAAACCGCTTCTGATGGTCACCGATCCGCCATACGGCATCGAGCTTGATTCAGAATGGCGTGACCGCGCTGGACTCAATGGCTGCGGACCAGCCGAGCCGTCGTATCTGAAGCATCGCACCGAAGGGCACACCGAGACGACGATCTCGGGCGACACGCGGGCCGACTGGTCGGATGCTTTCGCGCTTGTGCCGAGCCTCGAGGTCGCCTACGTGTTTCACGCATCGAAGTTTACGTCCGAGGTGCTCGCCGGCCTGCTGCGCATTGGCTTTCTGCATCACCAGCAAATCATATGGAATAAGCAGCGGACCGTGCTGACGCGCACGCACTACTGGTTCCAGCATGAACCCTGCTGGTACGTCCGAAAGAAAAACGCGCCGTGGTTCGGCAAGCCAGGTGAAAACTCGACGATCTGGGATTCGCCCAGCCCGAAGTTCATCATGGGCGGCTCGGGCGAGGAGAAGTTCGACCATCCAACGCAAAAGCCCGTCGCGCTGATGCGGCGCCCGATCCTGAATCACCTTCGAACCGGCGAGTTGGTGTACGACGCGTTCCTCGGAAGCGGAACGACGCTCGCTGCTGCCGAGTTGACCGAGCGCGTCTTCTGCGGAATGGAACTCGATCCAAAGTACGTGGACGTTGCGATCCTCCGCTGGCAATCGCTATCCGGCGAGCAGGCCACGCTCGATGGCGATGGCCGCACGTTTGAGCAGGTGAAAGCTGAACGCATGGGGAGCGCGTCATGAATCGCCCGCTGCTACCGCGAGGTCGCGGAAATAGAATCGCTGATCCTTTCGGGGCATCCCGATCTGCAAGGGGCTCTGCCTGGCGCTCTCGGACTGGTCTGCGGAGTTGAGGATTCTGGAAGCAGATGCAGAACCGCCGCCGGATCGTTGAACCCGGCGGCGGCTTGGTGAGGCAGGTGGGAAGTTCTATTTGGTGACTTTGTAAACGCGGTCGCCGGCTTCGTTTTTCGAGGACTCGATGTTGACGCTGTGCTTCTTGGCGGCGATGGAGATGAACCCGCGCACGCTATGAGCCTGCCAAGATGTCTCCTTCATAATCTCGGCAAGAGTCGCGCCCTTGGCCCGTCCAATCATCGCCAGGATTTTCGCGCCTTTGCTTTCGGCGCGTGGCGCGCTGGTCTTCTTCGCGGGGGCGGCCTTGGCTTGCTTCTTCGGCGCGGCGGCCTTGGCTTTGGCACCCTTGGCGGTTTTCTGGCCCTTGGGCGCGCCCTTCTTCTGGCTGGCGCCCTTCTTCGAGGGGGCCTTCTCCGGCGCGACGTGGGCGCCCTGTTCCGCAACGGCGGCGGCTTTGGTGGTCGTGGTGTTGTCTGTCATGGTAGTTAATCCTTTCTGATCAGTAGCTTGCGCGTCTTCGCGCACCACGATTCATCACTCCGTTTGAACCCGAATGCAAGTGGAATCTTCAGAAAAAGAATATGCCTTTATCCAGGTTGGACAGGTTCGGTGATGGGCGTCTCGCTTAGGGAATACGCGCGGATACGCGGTTGCAGCCTGACCGCTGTCCAGAAGGCGATCTCCGGCAAGCGGATTACAACGCTCGCGGACGGGACCATCGATGCGGAGCGCGCCAACCGGGAGTGGGCGAAGAACACCTTCGCGGGGCAGACGATCCGTGAAACCGCCGTCGCACCGGAGCGGCTTCCGATGCACGAGTCCGTGGCTGGATCGGGAGATCCGGTCACCGCGTACTTAAGGGCGCGGGCGGTCAAGGAGAGCTTCGCGGCGCGGACCGCCCAACTGGAATATGAGGAGCGCGCCGGCAAACTGATCCCGGCGGCGCGCGCGGCCGAGTATGCCGCAGGGTTTTCTTCGATCGTCAAGGACGGTCTGATGGCCATGCCGGATCGCCTCGCGCCGATGCTCGCGGCGGTGGATGACGAGAAAGCGATTCATCGAATGTTGGTCGCCGAAGTTTCGGCGGCGCTGCGGAAGGTCAGCAAGGCAGTCGCGGACGCGGGTCTGTAAAGCGCACAGGGTGCGGCGCGCCCCACTCCGTTTTGCGCGAGTTCCAAAAGATGCAATCGTTCTCCATTCACGAAGTCGGCGCAGCGGCGATGCTGCCGCCGCGAGACATCCTGGTCTCGCAGTGGGCCGATGAGAACCGCGTCCTCACCGGAGGCGCTGCGGCAGAGCGGGGCCAGTGGCGCACACGCCACTACCAGCGCGAGCCGATGGACGTGCTCAGCCCCGGCCATCCGTGCCGGCAAGTGGTGTTGCTGTCTGCGGCGCAGATGATGAAGACCGAGGTCCTGCTGAACTTCCTCGGCTTCATCGCCGACGTCGATCCGGGGCCGGTGCTGGTGGTGGAGCCGCGCACGGAGGATGCCAAGGCGCTCTCGAAGGACCGCGTGGCGCCCATGTTCAAGAGCACGCCGAGCTTGCGCGGGAAGATCGCGCCGGTCAAGTCGCGCGACTCCAACAACACGACGCTGCACAAGGTTTTCGTCAATGGCGCGGGGCACATCACGTTCACCGGGGCGATATCGCCATCGGGTTTGGCTATGCGGCCGATCCGCTACGCGCTCCTGGATGAGGTGGACCGTTACCCGGCGAGTGCGGGCACGGAGGGCGATCCGGTTTCACTCGCCGTCCAGCGCACCGCGGAGTTCCAGCACAACAAGAAGATCGTCATGGCGTCCACGCCGACGATCAAGGGCATCAGCCGGATCGAGCTGGCGTGGAAAGAAAGCGACCAGCGCGACTACTTCGTGCCCTGTCCCAAGTGCGGCAACTACCAGGTGCTCGTGCTCGGAGACGGAACGGGGCCTGGCTTGGTGTGGCCGGATGGGAAACCCGAAGATGCCATGTACCGCTGCGCCGGGTGCCGCGAGTTGATTCCAGCGCACGAGAAAGCGTGGATGGTCGAGCGTGGCGAGTATCGCGCTCAGAATCCGGCGTCGCCGATTCCGGGCTTTCGCATTTCGCAGTTGGTCTCACTGAAGCGCGCCTGGGGTTCGATCGCCACCGAGTTCATCGCGGCGAAGAAGTCGCCCGAGACCCTGAAGGCGTTCATGAACACGGTGCTCGCGGAGTTGTGGGAAGAGCACCACGAGGTGCCGACCGATGCGCGGGCCTTGTGGAATCGCTGCGAGCCGTTTGAAGCTGAGGCGCCGGACGGAGTCGCGCTGGTCACGGCGGGAGTGGACGTGCAGGCCGACCGGCTTGAGGTGGAAATCGTTGGCTGGGGGCGCGACGAGGAGTCCTGGTCGATCGCGCATCATGTGATCCCCGGCGACGTGACGCGCAAGGAGGTCTGGGATCACCTCGAAGGATTGCTCCTCTCCGAGTGTATGCACGACTCCAGTCAGCCGCTGCGAATCGTTGCGGCGTGCATCGATTGCGGGTTCAAGGATGCCACTGTGCTGCGGTTCACGCGCGACCGTTATGCGCGCCGTGTATACGCCGTGAAGGGACGCGCGGGCGAGTCTCCCATCTGGCCGCGAAAGCCCAGCCGGAAGAACCAGACGCCGTTCTTCATGGTCGGAGTGGACGCCGCGAAGACGGCGCTGTATGACCGCCTGAAGATCAGGGAGGCCGGGCCGGGATATTGTCACTTCCCGATCGGCCGCGACCAGGAATACTTCGATCAACTCACGGCAGAGCGGAAGTTCACTCGATATCACCACGGCTATCCCAAGCAGGAATGGCGCAAGCCTCCCGCCGCGCGGAACGAGGCGCTCGACTGCCGCGTGTATGCGTACGCCGCACTGCAAGCGCTCTACGCGAGCGGTTTGAAGATGAACGCGTATTGCGATCGATTTGCGCAGATGGCGCGCTCGCGGCGAAAAGAGATGCAGTCGATTCCTCCGGCGGTGGTCGTGGCGCAGGCCGGGCAATCCGAACGGTCCGCCGAGGGACGAACTTCCGCGCCCTTTGATCGCGCTGACGATTGGGTGCCACGGCGTAACTGGTTCGGGAGAAGTTGACATGGCTCTGACGCTTCAGCAGTTGCAAGCGAACCTGGACGCTGTTAATCAGGCGCTCGGCAATCCTACGTTGAAGGTGCGGTTCCCGGACGGGCGCGTGGTGACCTATCGCTCCGTGGACGATCTACGAAAGGCGAAGGCCGAGATTGAAGAGGATATTCGGCAGACCAGCGGGCAGACCGGGAGCCGCGTCACTCTCGCGCAACACAAGCGTGGAGACGGTCCCACGGGTCCAACGCTCGACGACCGGTGGTGACGAATGACGCGGCTGCCTGAACTCATCGACCCTCTCGAACGCTCGCCGCGCCAAGGCGCAGCCGTGGATGATCCCGAGGGCGCGCGGTACGTGGTCGTGAGCGATACGGCACTGAGCCTGATCATCAGAGAGCTTCGCCGGGGACTGCCCGAAAGGCCGGGCGCGGAATACTTCGGCTCCGATGTGCCCGAATGAATTTCCTCGACAGAGCCATCGGTGCGGTGGCGCCACGGCTCGCGCTCCAACGCGTGCGGAACCGTGTGGCGCTGGAACTGATTCAGGATTACCTGGAGCGGCACGCGCAACGATTCCGTTACGAAGGCGCGACCGCAGGCCGGCGCACGTATGGCTGGTACGCGGCCTCGACCGACGCCAACGTCGAGCTGATGGGGTCGCTGACCTGGCTCCGCAACCGGAGCCGCGATCTTATCCGCAACAATCCGTATGCGGCGCGCGCGATCGAAGAGTTGTCCGGCAACGTCGTCGGAACAGGGATCGTGCCGAAGGCGAAGACTGGCAATGCCGCGATCGACAAGATCATCGACGCCGAGTGGCCGTTCTTCGCAGATGCCTGCGACACGCCGCAGCGACTGGACTTTTATGGCATGCAGACGCTGGCCATCCGAACGATGGCAGAAAGCGGCGAAGCGATCGTGCGGTTTCGCCCGCGTCTTGCCGCTGCTGGTTTGCGCGTTCCGCTTCAGCTTCAAATGCTCGAAGCCGACTTCCTGGATCAGTCCCGAACGATGGGGCTGATCAATGGCCACGTGATGGAGGGCGTGCAGTTCGACGACTTGGGCCGCCGCGTCGCTTACTGGCTGTTCACGTATCACCCGGGCGGCGTACTGATTCTGAACCCGCGCGGCGGAATCATCAGCCAGCCAGTGCCAGCCGATCAGATCATGCACGTCTATCGCGTGCTGCGGCCGGGCCAGGTCCGGGGTGTGCCGTGGCTATCGCCGGTGATGATGGCGCTCCGGGACCTCGATGACTACTGCGACGCAGAGCGGGTCCGCAAGAAAGTGGAAGCCTGCGTCACCGCCTTCGTGCAGCAACCGGAAGGCATCGAAGGCGACCCGCTGGGCATTTCGGGTACGGACCCTGTCACTAAAGCTCCCGTGGAAACATTCCAACCGGGAATGGTCGAGTACCTGAAACCGGGACAGGAGATCAAGTTCAACAACCCTCCGGCGGCGGGCGGCTACCGCGAATACAAGATGACCGAGTTGCAGGGAATCATGGCGGGCATTGGCCTGCCGTACGAACTCGGCACGGGCGACATGTCGCAGGTGAATTACTCGTCCTGGCGCGGCGGCATGTTGGGGTTCCGCAACACCGTGGAGGCTTATCGCTGGCTGACGTTGATCCCGCTGTTCTGCATGCCGGTGTGGCGGCGATTCGTGGACACACTGATCCTCCAGGGCAGGATTCCGCAGAAGGCGCTGGATGACCCAAAGGTCGCTGTACATGCGGTGCAGTGGACCGCGCCAAAGTTCGAGAGCGTCGATCCGGTGAAGGACGCGGCGGCGGAACTGAAGATGATTCGGACCGGAACGCTCGATCTGTTCGAGGCGATCTCGCGCAATGGCTACGACCCGGAAGAGCGGCTACAGAAGATCGCGCGCATCAACAAGATTCTCGACAAGCTCGAAATCATTCTGGATTGCGATCCGCGCAACGTGACGGATCGCGGCCAGGAGCAGCCCGCCGCGAGCGACGAGCGCACACCGAGTTCGAAACCCACCGTCGCCGGTACGAAGGTCCCCGCCGTTTCGAATGCCGACGCCGAAACTATCGCGGAGTTGTTCTCGGGGACGCCTGCAACGCGGTCCTGGGATTCTCCTTCGAGGATTTATCGCTCGTAGAAAGGGGTTCACATGAAAGCAGATCAGGCGCTTGAGTTTTTCGCCGCGTCCGATGCAAAGCCAGTCGCCAGCACGGCGAACGAGAAGGACGGCACGATCGATGTCGTCTGGTATACCGGCGCGCAGGTTCCGAGGAAAGATCCCGATACAGGCGAGCCGTACATGCTCACGCTCGACATGGACGGCGCGCGACTGGACCGGCTGAACGCCGGCGCTCCCATCTTCGACACGCACTTCACCGGCGACGACTACAAGTCCGTGGCCGCAGGGAAGGCCGGCACCAAGGCGCAAGTTGGCGTCGTGAACAAAGCCTGGGCCGACGGTGCGAATGGTATGGCGACGCTGAAGTTCGACCTCGGCGACGAAGACGGCGCTGATCTGTTCCGCAAGGTGTCCAGCGGGATCGTGCAGAACCTGAGCTTCGGAGCGTGGATCTACAACCGCGAGAAAACGAAAGTCCAGGCCCAGACAGAAGGCATGCCGGAAGGCAAGCCGCCGTACAGTAACCCGAACGAGATCGGCATGTTCACGGCGACCGATTGGGAACCGTTTGAGATATCCGTCGTTCCGGTTCCCGCCGATTTCAACGCAACGTTTTTGTCCGCCGACGCTTTGTCCACAAAGAGCAGCGGCGGCGAAGCAGCACGGGCATCAAGCCCACAAAAGGAGAAACCTGCCATGGCAGAAAGCACCAAGCATTTAACGGATGGGGCGGCGGGCGTAGAGGCCCGTATGAATGAACAGGAACTCGTCGCAGCGCGCGGCGAGGCGGTAAAGCTGGAGCGAGAGCGCGTCGTTGAAATCGAACATCGCGCTACTCGCTTCAAATCCATTCTCGGAGATGATTTTGTCCGCAAAGCCATCGCCGACGGCAAGACGGCGGATCAGTTCAGCGTCGATGCATTCGAGGCGCTGAGCGCCAAGGGACAGCAAACCGTGGGTGGCGAGGAAAGGCCGATTCGCAGTGAATTCAGCATCACGCGTGACGGTGGGGAGACGCGGCTGGCTGCGATGCAGAACGCCATGTTGCTTCGCCACGATCCGAAGTTCTTCCTGGCGAAGCATCCCAAGACCGGGGAAATGCTGAGCGGATGCGGCCAGGAGCACCAGCGGCGCGCCGAGGAGATGGGGCGCGAGTACGTGGGCCTGTCGCTCATGGAGATGGCCCGCGAGTCTCTTGAAATCCGCGGCATCAACCACCGGGGGATGAACAAGAACCGGATTGCCGAACTCGCGTTGCAAGCCCCGAGCCGGGGCGCGGAGTTCTTCGGGGGCGGCGCGGAATCGACTTCGGACTTTCCCGCGATCCTGGCGAACGTCGCCAACAAGACGCTGCGCCAAGCTTACGAGGCGTACCCGCGCACGTTCCAGCCTTTCTGCCGGCAAGTCACCGCGCCCGATTTCAAGCCCATTAATCGCGTTCAGTTGAGCGACGCCCCAGTCCTCCAGCAGTTGAATGAAAAGGGCGAATATCACCGGGCGAACCTCACCGACATGAACACGAACTACTCGCTGCAGACTTTCGGCGAGGTCGTGGCCATCACGCGCAAGGTCATCATCAACGACGATCTCCAGGCCATGACGCGCATTCCCGCGATTCTGGGCGTGGCGGCCGCGCAGCTCGAATCGAATACGGTCTGGGCACTGATCACCAGCAACCCGGTGATGACGCTGGACAACAAAGCGATCTTCCACACCGCTCACAGCAACCTGCTGACAGGTGTTGCGACCAGCATCGATCCCACCGTGACCAACGCCGCTCCGCTGACGGCGCTTGCCAAAGCCCGCGTGCAGATGCGGCTCCAGAAGGCTCCGCAGGGGACGCCTCTCGACCTGATTCCCCGCTTCATGGCGGTGCCGCCGTCGCTCGAAACCTACGCGCTCCAGTTGATCTACCCGATCAACATCGCGTCTTCGGATCAGACCAAGGTGGTGCCGGAGTGGGTCCGGTCGCTGGTTCCGATTGTCGAGCCGCGTCTCGATAACGCGACCGGCACGGCGACCAACTGGTTCCTATTCACCGATCCGGCGCTGATCGATACGCTCGAATACTGCTACCTCGAAGGTCAGCAGGGTGTGTACATCGAAACCCGCCAGGGCTTCGAAGTGGACGGCGTCGAAATCAAAGCGCGCATGGACTTCGGCGCGGCGGCAATCGATTATCGCGGCCTGCAAAAGAGCGCGGGCGCATAGAAATCTCAACAGGAAAAAGGAGAACAGATCATGCAGAATTATGTACACCGAGGGGAAACCCTCACCGTCACCGCGCCCTACACGGTCGTTACCGGCCAGGGCGTTCTTGCCGGAAACATCTTCGGCGTCGCGGTATTCAGCGCGGCTTCGGGCGCGTCGCTGGAGATCGTCACGTGGGGCGTCTTCGACCTCGCGAAGGATGCGAGCACGTTCAATCCCGGCGACAAGGTTTACTGGGACAACGTCAACCTCGTGGCCACGTCCGCTCCGCCCGCTTCGCCGTCCACGACTCCCGGAAATCGCGAGATCGGCGTCGCCGACCTCAATCAGGCGAGCGGCGTCAACGCACCGGGCGGCCTGACGGCGGACCCGACCGTCCGCGTGCGACTGAACCTCTGCTCCATCGGCCTGGTGACTTCCTCCGACATGGACCCCGGCCTGTTGCAGAAAATCACCGTGGTCCTTACGGCAGCGCAGATCGAAGCCATGAATGGCGCGCCGGTCAATATCATTCCCGCGCCGCTTGCGGGCCAGGTGGTTGTGCCCGATCAGTTCGTGATCCAGACGAAACCGGGCGGGACGAATTTCACCGGTGGCGGCGCCTTGACGTTCCAGTATCACGGCACCAGCGTCAATCCGCACGCTGGTAACCTCGCGGCGGCGACCGTGAACAGCGGCACGGCGACCGTCAACGTGCTGGCGCCTCCTTCGGCGGGCTACCAGCCGCCCGCAGCGACCGGCATCGATATCACCAATGCCACGGCTGCGTTCGCTACCGGCAACGGCACGATGATCGTGACCGCGTACTACAGCGTGATCACGCTCGGGTAAATTGCCCATCTTTCCCTGGCTCTTGTTAATGGCTTGAAATGGCTTGAAAAGCCCGGCCCGCTTCCCGAGGAGAATTACGGGAGAATCGAAATTACGCTATGCTCCTGAGCAGCTAGATTTACGGATTTGGAGGCTGACATGAATCCTGGCTGGATCGGCTGGATCGCCTGTATTGCCGTGATCATCATTAGCTTTCTCGGCGAGATAGTCCTAAAACCTTATCTGAAGGCCTATGCTGAAGAAAAAGGTAAACGGCTCGCCACGAAAGAGGACATTGACAATGTCTTGGAGCAGGTGCGGGCGGTCACAAGGGAGACAGAGATCATCAAGGCCGAAATATCCGGCGGCCTATGGCAGCAGCAGTGGCATTTGACTCAAAAGCGCGATTGTTACGCGCGATTGGTTGATGCGCTCGAAAACATCCAGCTCCAAAGGAGCAGTCTTCGCAGAGCGGCTGACGGTACTCCGCGAGCGGAAGCCCGTCAGCGTGGCGAGGAAGCGATTTTGGAGTTTCGTCGTGCCCGCGCCCTCGCGAGGCTGATTCTGCCTCCTGATGTGATCTCAGGTATTGGTCGTTTGCTGCGCGCCATCGATCCCTTCGATCCTGCGTCTTGCACAGAGGACGAGATGGCAACCTCAAAGAAGTTAATTACTGCTGCTCGTGACAGAGTGGTTGACTTTGGTAGACGCGACCTCGGACTCGTGCAAGAAGACTGACTAACCCAACGCCGAACGAGCGACCCTGATCGTTTTGCTTGCACGAAGCGATTGTGAAATGTGCCCGACGGCGATCTTGGAAGCGGCGGCCTTTCTGAGGCGTTTTGAACTGACCAGCGCCGCCCCTTTTCCCAATGTCCAGCTGGTCTGCACTCGATATGGCGGCAAACGCCGTCATGCAGGAGACGTTCGGTGAGCCGGTCGTGTATCAAGCCGTCGAAGCTGGCGCGCAGGTGGGTGCTCCACTGACGATTACGGCGGTTCGCCATGCCCGGATGCCCGAGGAGTCGGGCGCGATGGCGGGGTTCGAGGAGATCTCGGTCAATCCGTCGGACTTTACTAACCCACCATCAAAAGGCGATTGGGTGACCGCCTGGGGCGCGCAGTACGTGGTGACGGCTCTACGCCAGCCCGATGCCTACGGCATGATCGCTTTGACACTTCTTCAACGCTCGTGATCAATCCCACAACAATACTCGGCGAGTGGGTCACCGCGCTCCAATCGTGCCCCGACTTGGTAGCCGGGATCGGTGGGGACCCCGCCGGCATTCGGGCATTTCTGGAAGGGCTGGCGACCGACAACAACCTGCGGCTTGCCATCCTGCAGATGCAGCCCGGCTCGATCCTAGTCGCGTGGAACGGCACCACGCCGCGGCGTCTCACGGGCGGGGCGCTGCACTTCGCGCATCGCTTCTCGATTTACCTGCGCGCGCCAGAACAGAACGCCACGGCGACGTATGCCGATCTGTTCTGGCTGGTGGTGAGCGCTGTACCAGCGGGCGCTCCGTCGTGGTCATCGCTTTTGCATTTCCAGATCGATCACGACTGCTACCCGATGGATCTGGATCTTCCGTCCGCGCAGCGAAACACAGTGGTGGTGAGCGCGGACGGCGCAACGCTCGATTACTTCGAAGTTCAGGCAACGTTGGTGGAGCAAGGCAATCCCGGAGGTGAGTGAGGACAACATGCAGACGGTACACATGAGATCGCCCGAGGGCGAAGTGAGGGAAGTCGAGGCGACCACCGAACAGTTGACGATTTTGATGGTAGCCGGTTGGCATCAGGTTCCCGCACCGGAGCCGATAGCTCAGAACCCGGTAGCCCCGGCTGAGGAGGAAAAGTAGCATGGCAAGCATCAACGAATTGATGGAGGGCTGGGGCTTCGGCAAACAGACTGCCATCGGGACCGCCAACACGTCGGGGACGATCTGGCGGCACACCAACCTCACAACCAAACCGTGGGCGAAAGTCCCGGTGAACGAGGACGACAAGGCGGAGATCGGCAAGGGCCATGAATTCCCCACGCAACTTTTCAAGTCGCACTACAACATGCCGCCGTTTGAGATTTCCAAGTACGCCTCGTCGGAGATTCTCGCCTGGGCGATGTCCTTCGCTCTGGGCAATGTCACCTTGAGCGGTAGCGGTCCCTACACATATGTCATCGTTCCGGCCCTGGGAGCCACGAACGCGACCGGCCTCGAGTTGCCGTACTTCTCCTTCGTGCAGCAGATCCGACCCGGCGGCTCGGCGGTGCTCGATGAAATGCTGGTGGGATGCGCCGTCAAGTCCTGGAAGCTGTCCATTAAGAACTCCCCCGGCCGCGCCAGCGCGATGTGCTCGGCGGAATGCGTGACTACTGGCCAGTACACTTCGCCCAGCGGCATCACGCTTCCAGCCGTCTACACGCCGCATGAATTCAACGCCGGGATGATCAGTGCGCTGACCTTCAACGGCATCAACTACCTCTCCGGCGGCAGCGCGAAGCAGTTCGTGTCCATGGAAGCTTCGTGGGAAAACAACTTCCGCCCCGGCTTCTTTCCCGGCTCGGGCTCGCAGGACGGCTACCAGATCCAGGGACGCTTCGAATGGGGCGACCGTGTCTTCGCGGTGCAGTTTGTGGTGCGCGTCCAGTACGGATCAACCGAGTATTCCAACCTGATCAACCTGACCACCGGCACAGCCACGGTCACCGTGACGCGCGATTCCAACAATTCCTTCACGATGCTCATCCAGAAGATGGGCTTCAACGTCGCTGAGTTGGGGAACACGGACGGCATCGTGACGCTTCAAATCACCGGGGTCCAGCTCTACGACCCCACAAACGGGCTGGTGACAATGACGATCATCACGCCGCAAACGGGTATCTGCCAATAGGAGGCTTGAATGGAAAACGAAAAGAAAGCGGGCTTCGATGCGTCGAAGCCGTTTGTAGTGCCGATCCTCTCGGGCGGCGAGAAGACCTGCGAGGTCAGGTTCCCCTCGGACGAGGAGTGGTGCGCATGGGCGCGCGCACAACGCACTGTGCGGCACTTCCTCGGGCGTGGGAAATCGCAGAGCGAGGATGTGGACTTGCCGAAGATCAACGCGGAGTTGTTCGCCAAGATCCGCACAGACAAAGACGGTCCCGAATTCGATGACGCTGAGGCCGGCATGGTGATCGGTCGGATCGAGCGGTGTGCAGTGGCCCATGTCGAGCGAGAAGGCATCAACTACAGGATCGAGATGAAGGTCCCCGGCGCGCGCGTAGTTCACGTGCTGCGCATGCCGACCGCCAAGGAGATGCAGGACCACGAACGCGGTTCGACCAGCGTCGTCGCCGCGCGGAGGTCCGTCGAGACACGCGCGTTCCTGGAGCCGAGCGGCGCGCTCTACGATAAGCTGCATGTCTCGCACGATGGCTATGCCGGGGCCGTGCCCATTGTTCACAAGTCGGCCGCGGTGTCCGAAGTGATCGCGCAACTTGCCATCGAGGCCGACGAAGATCCGGAATAGCCGCGCCCGGCGACTGGCCGGAAGAGCCGGGCGTTCGTTTCCTGATCCGGTCGGTGTTGCACCAGGGTGCGCTGTGCGGACGTGAGGAAGACTGCCCCGACCGCATCTTCCGCTGCCGGAAGTGCGGCTACTCAGCGCAGACTGAGTTGAGTGGTTGTCCCGGCTGCGACGCGGATTGGAAGGCAATCGACGTCAGCCACGGGCCGGGCTGCCCACGGAACCGGCTCGAAGATGCGATGGACACGCCGAACGGCGCTCTGGTTCGGCGGTGCTTCCGCATTCTCAACGCGAAGAGCATCGGGCTGACGATCACGCTCGCGGATATCACGGAGGAGGAATTCCGGGTGCTGGAACTGATCGAGGCTGAGCGCCAAGAGCAGATCAAAAATGGGGACGGTGAAAATCACCGCTTTCGGTAGTGCCTGGGCTCAATTTGTCGAATAAGCGGCCAAGCGACGAAGTTAATCAAGCGTTCCGAACGCAACGGAAGCCGAGCCACGCTGGACCGCGGCGCAGTTCTTCGTCGCTTGGGGCCCATCGCGAGGTGGTGCGGCAGAAGCGCAGGTAGGTTAAGTAAGCGCCGCCTCGCATGGCAAAACTCTCGTCGTCCCACCGGTCCGTCGTCATTTCCCAGACGTTGCCCGCGAGGTCATGGACACCATACGGGCTGGCGGAATTTGGGAAGGCACCAACAATCGAAGTACAGTCGAGTCCTGCTTCAAAACAATTACAGCATGGTGCCGCAAAATCGTTGCCCCAGGGGAAAAGTCTGGCGTCGGTGCCGCGAGCGGCTTTTTCCCATTCCGCCTCGGTGGGCAGGCGCTTGCCGGCCCAGTTGGCATAGTCGGTCGCATCATCCCAATTGACGGATACGACGGGTTGGTCTGGCTCACCCCAGAGGTTAGAGTCAAGAAGCCGGGGCTTTCGTCCGCGATTAGTCGCCGTCATGAATTGCCGATACTGATGGTTCGTAACGGGGTACTTGTCGATGTAGTACCCGGGCAGGTGCACTTGCGAGGCAGGGCGTTCATTGTATTGTTGCCGCCATTTTTTAGTCGTGGCTGCATCGTAGCCGAGTGAACGGAGTTGTTCATCGGTGACACCAAAAGTGAATGGTCCCTCCGGTATTAGTATCATCTCGGCGTTATCGTGGGTTTTGAGCTCAGACATTATTGTGACTAGGGAATCGTGATGGTCTTGATCATCCGGCATTCCCCCTGGGAATAAAGGGCCGCCTTGCTCGATCGCACTTGTTGTGTGCCGGGGTCGAAGACGACTACGTGCAGGTCGTCGGTGCGCTTGACCTGGACTCGAAAGGCGACGTCCCCATTCTCATCCGATGCTTCTTCGCGGAACTGCCTATTGTTCTTGAACACTCGTATGAGAGCGCCCTCCCATGGCTCTTGTTGCCCATTCACGGATCGAGCCACCCGTACACGAAAAGTTATCTCGGTTGCCTCTACGCGATAAAGGTAGAACATGTTCCCACAAACGATGACCACGAGAAACACAAGGAGCCCGAAGAGAATTACAGCGCGGTCGGTGCCGCCGGCACTGTTGTATAGGGCGATCGTTGCGATCGGAACGAGGGCTAGAATCGCCAGCGCCGAGAGTCCCAAGATTCCTTGGACTGCTCGAATCACGGCAGGCCAAGCCCGCTCGTCCGATCCGGATATGCTCTGCCGCGCCATTAGCCCGAATTGTTTCTAACAGCTTTTGAACCCCAGAGTCAAGCACTTTGAGTGTTGCTGCAGAAGCTTGGTCCGGGAGGTTTGGCGAACTGCCCCCCGAAAGTAGCCATGGCCAGATTCCAAACCGTCATCAAAAGCGCCAGATTTGTCTACTCGCCATACACTGCAACCGAGATGCAGGGATTCGCGCAGGCGCTGGCTGATTCGATCCGGGCGCGCATACAGAGCGGACAGAATATCTACGACCAGTCGGCCGCGCCGCTGAAGCCCGGCCAGTCGGGCCGACGCGGTTACCCCGATTACAAATCGGCGCGCGGTTTGAAGCCCATCCGTGACTGGACCTGGAGCGGGCACACATTGCGATGCCTCAAGGTCCTGACCGCGAACGAGAATCGCGCGGCGATCGGGTTTCTCGACGAGGCTCTTCCGGGCCGGCGGCAAACGGCTTCGCAGATCGCCGCCTTCAACAACCGGCGCGAGGCGCAGTGGGGTGTTTCGCCGCATGACCGGCAGGCGGTTCTCGCCGCGTTCCAGGCGCGTCCCTTCGTAATGCTCAAGGCAGCGTGAAATGGCGGATCAAGCAGAGCGCGTAATCCTCGAAGCCGAGGACCTAGTCAGCCCGGTAGTGGACAAGGCCAACGCCGGGCTGGACAGATTCGAGAAGCAAGCTGAATCGTCGCACGGCAAGGTCATCCGGATTTCGGATCAGACCCGGACCAGCGTCCAGCGGCTGATTGCGTCGCTAGAAAAACAGGCCGAGACCTATGGCAAGAGCGGTGTGGATCGGCTGATCACCCAGCGGGATCAGCTCTTGCAGCGATACAACCGCGAGCCGCAGGCCATTGACGCGATCACAAAGTCCTACGAAAAGATGATCGCCGCTGAAGAGAAGGTCGCGCGCGAAGCTCTCGCGGTCAAGGCCGCCAAGGAAGCCGAAGAGGCCCTGCGGAAGCACGCCGAAGCGGTCACATCGTTCGGCGATCGCGTCAGCCAGTTCATGGAGAATCCGCTCCAGGGAGCGAAGGGCGCAGTCTCGTCCGTGCTGTCCGCTCTTGGTCCCTTTGGAATCGCTGTCACGGCTGGCGCTGCGGTGCTTGGCGGTATCGCGGCGTCCGCATTTGAAGCGGCGAAGAGTCTCGGCGAGTACGGCACGCGCGTGAAGGATGCGGAACTGCGCACCGGTTTGACCGCGAAGGAAGTTGGACAGTTCGGTTTCGCGGCGCGGGCGGTCGGGCAGGACATCTCGATTGTGGAGCGCCTAATGCGCGGCCTTTCGCAGGCGGCGAACGACAATTCCACGGAAGGCGAGAAGGCGCGGGCAACCTTGCGCGCGATGGGCATCGATTTTCACACCGCCACCGGGGAGATGAAACCCACCTCCGAGATTCTGACGGAGATCTCCGAGGGGTTGAACAAGCTCCCGGAAGGGTTGCAGCGGGACGCCGCCGCGATGGACCTGTTTAAGAAGATCGGTATCGAGGCGATTCCATTCATGACGGAACTCAACGAGAACCTGCGCGTCGCCCACGAGCAGGGCTTCGGGCCGACCGAGGAGGACATCCACCGCTTTACCGAATACCAGCGCGAAGTGACGGTGCTCGAAACCAAGTGGGATGCGCTGGTCCGCAAGTTCAAAGAAGGGCTGGTCGTCACCGTGACGTGGGTGGGGAAGGGCGTCGACTGGTTCCTCAACAACATCGGAACTGCCGGCGACGATGAGCGGCAACACCGCGAAGAGATTCAGGCGCTTCAGGACGCCGCGCAGATCAAGGCGTTGGGTGGTTACGGCGCGAGCGTGTCCGTTAGCGCCCACCGCAAGGAAGTGGCTGACATGGAACGTCAAGCGCCGGACATCATGAAAAACCGTGACGCCACATTGAAACGCATCGAGGATTTGCGGGCTGAGCAGGAACGATTGACCGGCGGTTTCGGTCTTCTGCAAGCGATCGCTCCAACCCGAGATGAAGAGGCCCGATCAAAACGCGCGGAGGACATCCAAGGCCAGGTCCAGCAGTTGCAGAAGATGCTAGAGGACGCCGAGGCAGCCACCAAGCGGAAAGATTTGCATGAGGGGAAGGAAGAGACGGATCGGATTCGCGCTCGCTTCTTCGGTACTCACGACGGCATGGAGAAGGCATACGCCGATGCCAAGAAGGATGTCGAGCGGCTCCAGAAACAACTGCTCGAACCGGACAAGCCGTTGACGAAGGTGCAGGCGCAGGATCTGGGCCAACAACTCCGGGTCGCGGAAGCTAACGAGACGAGGCGCAAAGCGGCACTGGATGCGGTGACGAAGGGCGCGGAGCAATTGCGGGAATTCCGGCGCCAGGCGGCCGAGTTCGAGAAAAAAGGCGATGAATCTGAACTGGACGCGACCGGGAAGATCTACTATCAGCGCGACCAGCTTCTGAAACAGGCCGCGCAGGTGAAGGCGTCGGAAGCGGAGATTGCCGCGATCCGCAAGTCGGCGGATGAGCAGGCGGCCGTTCTGTACAAGAAGGCGTGGGAGGAGTTTGAGAAGTACGCCGACAAGGAAGCAACCGGGCAGAGCAAGAAGATGCTCGCGCTCATGATGCCATCGAAGGAGCAAATGAAAGAGTGGGAGGAAGGCTTCGCCGCGCAGGAAAAGATCGAGGACATCGGAGTCCAGACAGAGCGTGAAGAGGCTCGGCGGCGCGCGGCGCGATCTGGGCGGATGGCGGAACTGACTGCCGGTCAGGAAACGCCCGTGGCGATGTCCGAGGCCGAAAAGCGGGAGCGGGCAGATCGAAAAGAGGTGGCGGCGGCGCAGCAAGCGTACCAGACTAGGCTCGATCTGGCGGTCCAGTTGGCCGGCATTGAAGCGGAGCGAATATCGAGGGAAGAGAACGCGGCGAAGCGTTCCGTCCTAGGAGCCTGTCCGAATATTCTTCAACTTTACGGGTCCAAACGGAACAAAAGCAGTCCATAATGTTCTGTGGCAAAGAGCTACCGAACCTACCTGCCGGCACAAGACCTGTTGTTGCCACCG
>Ga0182024_10004215_pt1 | contig 33369 bp, 32 predicted proteins | sample P32metaG_FD_120480 | JGI IMG/M metagenome (GOLD analysis project Ga0182024, IMG submission 120480) | Permafrost microbial communities from Stordalen Mire, Sweden - P3-2 metaG (Illumina Assembly) | ecosystem: Environmental > Terrestrial > Soil > Wetlands > Permafrost | place: Sweden: Stordalen... | reverse complement strand
GCTGGATCAGGCTTTCGCCCATTGTCCAATATTCCCCACTGCTGCCTCCCGTAGGAGTTTGGGCCGTGTCTCAGTCCCAATGTGGCTGATCATCCTCTCAGACCAGCTACCGATCGTCGCCTTTGTGAGCCATTACCTCACCAACTAGCTAATCGGACGCGGGCCAATCCCTCGGCGATAAATCTTTCGCCTCTCGACCGTATTCGGTATTAGCTCAAGTTTCCCTGAGTTATTCCGAACCGAGGGGTATGTTCCCACGCGTTACTCACCCGTCTGCCACTCCCCTTGCGGAGCGTTCGACTTGCATGTGTTAAGCCTGCCGCCAGCGTTCGTTCTGAGCCAGGATCAAACTCTCAAGTTGAATTGAGATCTTTGACCTGACTGGTCACTCAAGCGGAAACTCTCGTTTCTCGCTTCTCTTTGACGAGTTCCGAGCACATCTGCCCTTGGCCGAAACCAAAAGCACGATGAACTCTTATACGTGACCGTCAGAGTATCTCTTCGACCGCTCCTAGAAGCAATCCGCAAGGACTCCGCCGTCCACGTTTCTCTTTCTTCCTATTCAATTGTCAAACAGCAATATTGTCGGCGAGGACTTGCGTCCCCAAAAAACAGGACCGGCTTTACCCAACCTTTCGGTCAGGTGGTTTGAAACCCGAGATACTCTCGAAAACCAGATGGCTTTTCGTCCGCCCAAGGCGTCGTCGCCGTCGGTGGTGGTGATATAGGGGGGGCCTTCCGGGCTGTCAAATAGTTTTTCAAAAATTATTCACAATGGAGGCGCCGACTCAGCGCCTGTGGAGAACTTCGAGCGGCGCTGACCCCGACGCCGCGCCTGCCTGCCCTATAAGCGCCATGGTTTGCCTAGATTCCTCGTCGTTCTCTGTCATTCGGCGCGCCGCCGGTTGACGCGGAAATTGCGATGGTTAGTTTCGCGTGCTGTCTCGACGAACGGCGATACGCAGCCATTTCAATGTGTTTCAGATGGAGCAGCGATAATATTGGCCGCCCAGACCGCCATAACGCTGCGCCGCGTCGACCGATCGCGCGCCTTCATCGATCTTGGTCAGGAGCAGCCCATTGAATCAAGCCGCGGTAGGCTTGAGATTCACGATCGTCGCCACGTTCCCTTCCGCTGGCTGGTCGGAGCGGTTCTGACCGGGCTTTGCGGCGTGGCTTTAATCGGCTCGGCCCTCTATCTCGGACTTGACCGTCAATCCAACTTCGCCGAGCCGCCGGAAATCGCCGTTCCCCCGCGCCACGAAGGCGTCCAGGAAAGCGGCGTAAATCCCGGCAAAGGCGATCGACTGGTTCGGCCCGTCGACATCGTCGCCGCCAAGCAGACGTTCAAGGCGCCAACGACCATTCGCATCGGCGACAAGGAAGTCGTGAAGGCGCGCACCTTCACGCATGTCGCCACGACTCTGACCCTCACGCCGACCGGCTTCGCCGACGCGGTGCCGGAATTCAACCCGTTAAAACTGACCGCCGGGTCGGCCGAACAGCCCGATGCGCCGCCCGACCCAGGCCCCGTGCAGGATGACGCCGAGGTCGCTTTTTCGACGCGCGATCTGACGAGCGCCGATGCGGCGGCGCTAACGGGCGAGCTGACCTTGGTCGAAGCGCAAGCGCAAGTTGTCGAATCGATCCACGCCGCCGCAATCGCGGGCGCCAAGGCGCCGCTGCCATTGCCTGCGCAAATGCTGTTGATGCGCACGAGCCGCGCCGGCCTCGATTCCTTGGGCGGCCTCTCCTATGCGACGACCGGCAACGTCGGCGCGGGCGCGCCGTTCGCTTCGATCGAAGTGCGCATGGTGCCCGAAAACGTCACCAATGCGCCGCGAAGCCCCACGGCCGACGGCCAAGCCGGGTCCGAACGGCTTGTGCAGATGCGTCACGGCGAGACGATCGAGGATATTTTGCACGCGAACGGCGCCTCGAAGGAAGCGATCGGCGCCATCGTCGCCGCGTTCGGCGCCAAGCGGGGCGATCCGCCTGTCGCCGAGGGTCAAAAAATCATCCTGCAATATGATGAGCCGGCGGCGCCAGGCCAGACCGGGCAGATCGGGCGCATTTCGCTCTATTCCGACGAGCAGCTCAAGGCGACGATCGCCGTCAACGACGCCGGCGCCTATGTGGCGGTGACAATGCCGCCGGCGCCGGCTGCGCGAAAAACCACGAGCAACGACGATCCGGACTCAGGGGGCATCACCCTCTATCAAAGCTTCTTTGAAACAGCGCTCAAACAGGGCATCCCAAGCCCGATTATCGAGGAAATGGTCAAGGCTTTCGCCAATGACGTGGATTTTCAGCGCGCAACGGTCGCCGGCGATTCGGTCGATGCTTTCTACTCCGAACCCGACGACATCGACGCGCATGCTGAATTGCTTTACGCCACCGTCACGGCGCGCGAACAGGTTTTCAAATATTATCGCTTCGAGACGCCTGACGACGGCCTGGTCGATTATTACGACGAGAACGGCCGCTCGGTGCGCAAATTTCTTATTCGCAAACCCATCGCAGCCGGCGAGTTGCGTTCCGGATTTGGCATGCGTTATCACCCCATCCTGCGTTACGCGCGCATGCACACCGGGGTCGATTGGTCGAATGCGATCGGCACGCCGATTCTGGCCGCGGGCAATGGCGCGATCATCAAGGCCGAATTCACTTCCGGCTATGGCCGGCGCGTCGAAATCCAACACGCCAACGGCTATGTGACGACCTATTCGCATATGTCGGGCTTTGCGCGTGGCATCGCGCCCGGCGTGCGCGTCACGCAAGGCCAAGTGGTCGGCTATCTCGGCCAGTCCGGTCTGGCGACGGGCCCGCATCTTCATTACGAAGTCATCGTCAATGGCCGCTTCGTTGATCCGATGGCGATCAAGCTTGCCAGGACCCGCGAATTCGACGGCAAAATGCTCGCCGCCTTCAAACATGAGCGCGACCGCATCGATCAATTGCTCGCCGAGGCGCCCAATGCGACGCCGACCTCGCAGAAGGTCAACTGATCGACACGTCGAGCGAAGTTGCCGGCGAGCCGCCAAACCCGAGCGCGGCGCGCACGGATTCGGCGCTGACGCCCTGATCGCGCAAGACCGACAGCGGCTTCGACTGCGCGCCCTTCGACATTTTGGCGCCGCTCGCATCGCGCACGAGACGGTGATGCCGATAGATTGGCGCCTCGAGGCCGAGCAGTTCCTGCAACAACCGATGAATGGACGTGGCGTGGTAGAGATCGCGTCCGCGAACGACATCGCTGACCCCTTGAGCGGAATCGTCCACCACAACGGCCAGATGATAGTTCGCAGGCCGCTCCTTGCCGCGCAGAACGACGTCGCCCCAGGCTGCGGGGTCTGCTTCGACAAGGGTTTCTTGCGTCCCTTCGCCATATTCTCGCCAGGTCAATGTCTTGCGCATCATCGACAAGGCGCGCGCCATATCTAGGCGCAACGCCGCGCGCTCGCCGGCCGATTGACGGGCGGCGCTTTCGGAAGCGGGCATGGCGCGGCATGCGCCGCGATGGAGCGGAGCGCCGTCAGGGTCACGCAAACCCCCGCTCGCGCGTTCGATTTCGCCGCGGGTGCAAAAGCAGGCATAGACAAGGCCGCGCGCCTCGATCGTGGCGAGCGCCCGCGCATAATCGTCGATATGCTCGCTCTGGCGACGCGGCGTCTGCGGAAAAACCAGGCCCAGCCAGGCCAGATCGGCGGCAATCGCCGCCTCATATTCCGGCCTGCAGCGCGTCACGTCGGTGTCCTCGATGCGCAGAAGGTATCGCCCGTCGACCCTTGCCGCCATTTGCGCGTTTAGGAGCGCCGAATAGGCGTGCCCCAAATGAAGACGCCCGTTCGGGGAAGGCGCGAAACGAAAAACCGGCTGCGCGGGGGGCTTCATTCATTCGATGACTTGCGGTCGGGCGTCGGCATGTCAGAATTTGCTTCTCAGGGCGCGGCCCGGGGACGAAAAGGGACGAAAATGAGCGGCAATCTTCCCAAAAAAGGCGTCGGCGGCAAGTCCGGCAAACGGGCTCCGGCCAAGGCGAAGGCCAAAACCGTCTCGAAGGCGAAGAAATCGCCGAAGGCGGCGCCTCGAAAGGCCGCCGGCCGCAAGGCGGCGAAATCCAGACGCCTGCGGCAAGCCAAGGCGGCCATCTTCTACCATCCCGGCCCGCTCATCGACGGCCAGAGCGCATTGGACGAGGCGACTGCCAGACTGGTCGCGCTCGATCCGGAAATCGTCGGCAAGCTGATCGAAATCGGCGGTCCTCCGCCGCTTCGCTTGCAGGAGCCGGGCTTTGTCGGCCTGGCGCGCATCATCGTCGCCCAGCAGGTGTCGACCGCCAGCGCCAATGCGATCTTCAAGCGCTGCGAGGCGATTCTGGCACCGCTCGGCCCGCAGAGCCTCCTCGATGCGGATGACGACAAGCTGCGCGCTTGCGGCCTTTCCTCGCCCAAGATGCGCGCGTTGCGCGCGCTGGCGGAGGCGGTGGCGAAGGATGGCCTCGATCTGACCGGCCTTGGCGGGCTCGTCGCCGAGGAAGCGCATCGGGCGCTGGTGGCGGTCAAAGGCATCGGCCCGTGGACGGCGGATATTTTCCTGCTGTTCTGCCTTGGACATCCCGACGCGTTTCCCGCCGGCGATCTGGCTTTGCAGGAGGCGGCCAAACAGGCGCTCGGCCTTAAGGAGCGGCCCGATGCCCGGCGCCTCGAGGCGATCGCCGAGCGCTGGCGTCCACTGCGCGGGATCGCGGCGCGCATGCTATGGGCCTGTTATCGCGCCCTGCGGCAGCGTGTGGGCATGGCGCTCGAAGGCGCGTGAGCTTAAGACCGGCCCCGCAAGCATCAATTCCGGAGCGCCGCATGGCCGAAACGATTACCGGTCCCCGTCTCGACCCCAAGAGCGGGCAGACCAAGCAGCTCGTCGTGTTTCTCCACGGCTATGGCGCCGACGGCAAGGACCTGATCGAAATCGGCCGCCAATGGCGCCCCTGGCTGCCCGACGCGGCCTTTGTCGCGCCCAACGCTCCCGAGCCTTGCGGCATGTCGCCGATGGGGCGGCAATGGTTCGCGCTCAGCAATCGGCGCCCCGACGAGGCCCAGGGCGCCGACGAGCGATGGGCCGGCGTCGTCAAGGCGCGGCCTGCCGTCGACGGCTTTCTCGATGCGGAACTGGCGCGCCTTGGCCTCGACGAATCGCGCTTGGCGCTGGTCGGCTTCAGCCAGGGCACGATGATGGCGCTGCATGTCGGCCTCCGCCGCAAGCGCGCGCCCGCCTCGATCCTCGGCTATTCCGGCGTGCTGATCGGCCCCGAGCATCTCAGCGAGGCCAAGGCGCGCGACGCGCGAGGAGCCCCCCCGCCCGTCCTGCTGGTGCATGGCGACCAGGATCCGGTCATTCCGCTGGAGGCCCTGTTTATCTCGTCCGAAGAACTCGCCAAGGCCGATATTCCCAACCAATGGCATTTGTCGATGGGCATCGGCCATGGCATCGACAATGGCGGCTTGCGCCACGGCGGGCTGTTCATCGCCAAGGGCTTTGGGCTGAAGGTCGGGTGAGCCTGCCACCCGATTTGCGAAATCCTTGGAACGCGCGATTAAGGCATTTGGCGGGCAGAAGAAAACTAAATGATTTCAGCGGCCCATTTCGCGCCTCCAAACTTTTTCCAAGCTTTTTCCAAATTTTTCCTTGGAGCGGGTTGAGCGATATCAACGGGTTAAGGCAAAACAATTTGGAAATCGTGTTTTTCTTGCCTCGCTGATGATTTCGGCCGACCGCCGTCCAAAGAGCGAACGAGATTTGGGAAGATAAGATAGCATAGATTCTCTTTTCCAGAAAGAAATTATCCGCGGGAGAAGCTACACCCGCCTCCGGCGGCGCCGGCGGCGAAATTGGCGCCGAAAGTCGCTCTTCGGAGCGGTTGTGCGCGTTTAAACGGGGCCTTCGCCGCGCAAAAGAGGCCATAAGGCTCGCAAAATATACGCCGAAAACACGGGCCCGGCGGCGCTTCGAGGAAACGGACATATGCACATATATACATATGTTTATATAAACCGCCGGGCGATCTCGAATTTTGCAATTCGAAAGCAAGGGCCGGAGTGCGCTGCCCGCCAGCCGTGACTAAATGGGCTGACACGGCAAGCGCCGGAAGGACGAAGAGAATGAACCTGACACTCAGCAAGCCGAAGCGCGCGCAGGCGCCGATCGAGCAAGACCCAAAGTGGCGGGCGGTCGTCGCGCGGGACGCGGCCTTCGACGGCAAGTTCTATTATTCCGTCCGCTCGACCGGCGTCTATTGCCGGCCCTCCTGCGCTTCGCGGCTCGCCAAGCGGGAGAATGTCGCCTTCCACGATAGCTGCGCCGACGCGGAGCGGGCGGGCTTTCGCCCCTGCAAGCGCTGCAAGCCGGATCAGGCGGCGTTGCGCGACCGGCAGGCGGCCAAGATCGCCTGGATCTGCCGCGCCATCGAGGCGGCCGAGGAATCGCCGACCCTCGCCGAACTCGCCCGCAAGGCCGGCATGAGCCCCTATCATTTCCACCGGACCTTCAAGGCGGTGACCGGGGTCACGCCGAAGGCCTATTCCAGCGCCCATCGCGCCAAGCGCGTCCGGGCGGAACTCGTGCGGCCGGATACCAGCGTGACCACGGCGATCTATGATTCCGGATTCAATTCCAGCGGCAGGTTCTATGAAGCCTCCAACCAGGTGCTGGGCATGAAGCCCAGCGACTATCGCGCCGGCGGCGCCGAGATCGAGATTCATTTCGCGATCGGCGCCTGTTCCCTCGGCTCCATCCTCGTGGCGCGCAGCGAGCGCGGCGTCTGCGCGATCCTGCTCGGCGACGATCCCGACGCGCTCGCGCGCGACCTCCAGGATATGTTTCCGCGCGGCCGCCTGATCGGCGACGACGCAGGGTTCGCCAGGCTGGTGGCGACCATCGTCGGCTTCGTCGAGGCGCCGGCCCTCGGCCTCGACCTGCCGCTCGATTTACGCGGCACCGCGTTCCAGCAACGCGTCTGGCAGGCGTTGCGGGAGATTCCGTCCGGCAAGACGGCGAGCTATTCCGACATCGCCAGCCGGATCGGCGCGCCGAAATCCGTGCGCGCGGTGGCGCAAGCCTGCGCGGCCAACAAGATCGCGGTGGCGATCCCGTGCCACCGCGTGGTGCGCCATGATGGGACGCTGTCGGGTTACCGATGGGGGGTGGAGAGGAAGCGGGCGTTGTTGGGAAGGGAGAGTGCGGCGTAGGGAGCCGAGCCCGAACTGGTTCTTCGTTATTTCCGATGGTCGCCGCTCAGGCTCCCTGCTGGCGCCTTAGACCGAACAAACGGATATAACTCGCCTCTACCGCGACGCTTGCATCCGAGTCCACACACAATTGCAGAAAGTCGGCCAGATCGTTTGGTACAGGATAAAAGGTAGGATTAATCAGCGCGTTTGCGAGCCGAAGAGCAGCTCTTGGAAAGCGCCGCACAAGGGCATCGTGCTCTTTCTGCAAGCGGAGGGAATGCGCGATGAGATAGAGTTGATAGGGAACGATAAAGTCGATGACCGTGTTAACAGCCTCTTCGAAAGCCTCCCCACATTCGAGCGTCAACAAAACCAGATTTTCGGACACATGCTCGTCGCGAAATTTTGCATCGGGCGGCCAGATTTCTTGGAACAGCGGACCAACGAGCTGGCGCCAGCGCGCACTCTTGTCGGCCGGTTCGCCCTCGGCATGCCCCATCACATGCCACAATTGCCATATTGCGTTCGCACGAAGGCCAGGCGGAGAAGAGCTCAGGGGACGTTTGATTTCGGCAGGGGTCAGGAGGTAGTCCAGCGCTTCGCCCCGCAGATGCGCCAATGCAATATTTAGGAACTGGACCATCAGACCTTCTAGATCATGGTCGGCCATTGTCGGTTGCGCGAAAGCCTCAAGCATGGGTGTCTTCGCGGCGTTGAAGAGGCGCGCCGTGCCGATCGAACCGCCAGCAAATGACCGCCACATCGCCGCCGCGTGTGGTCGATTCCAAAAGAGGCCAGGGATGAGATAGGTCACGGTCCACTGATGATCGATCGATTCAATGTAGGCAAGCGAACGCATGAGCAGGACACGCGCGAGAAGTCCTGGCCGGCCTGGAGCAGAGGCTGCAAGAATCAAACGGCTCGCATATTCCGGCCTCAGCCTGCTGTCTGGCGCCTGGCCTGCTGGGCGCCGCTCGTTCCCTTCGCCAAGGCAAGACTTCAGGTCGACGAGGGTATGCTGGGTCTGCTGCTGCTATGCCTCGGCGTGGGCTCCATCGCTGCGATGCTTCTGACCGGCGTCCTCAGCACACGATACGGCAGCCGACCCATCATCCTTGCGGGCGGCTTTGGACTTGTCGTCTGCATGCCGTTGCTTGCCGTGGCCGCGTCGCCTGTCTCCTTGGGGTTGACGCTCGCCGCCTTCGGCGCGGCGCTCGGTTCCCTCGACGTGGCCATGAACATCCACGCGGTCGAGGTCGAGCGCGCCGCCTGCAGGCCGCTTATGTCCGGCTTTCATGCCTTCTTCAGCATCGGCGGTTTCGCTGGTGCGGGCGTGATCACCGTCCTGCTTTCGGCGAACGTCGCCCCGTTCGCAACCACGCTGGTTGCATCCCTGCCGATGGCAATCGCGATGGTCGTCGCGTCCCCGCGTTTGTTGCGAGCCTCACATCCCGAGGGGGCTCCGCTGATCGTGGCGCCGCACGGGATCGTTCTTCTGCTCGCGACTTCGGCCGCTGTGATGTTCCTTGTTGAAGGCGCAATTCTCGACTGGAGCGCCCTTCTCGTCACCGAAAAGGGGCTCGTCAGTGAGGCGCAGGGAGGGCTTGGTTACTCGATTTTCGCGATCGCGATGACGGCGGGACGGCTCGGCGGCGATTTCGTCACGGCGCGAGTCGGCGACCGCGCGACGCTTTTCTGGGGCGGTCTCGCGACGATGGCGGGCTTTGGACTGCTGCTCGCGGCGCCGATTCCCGCAATTGCCATGAGCGGTTTTTTGCTGATCGGCTTGGGCGCCTCGAATATCGTGCCGGTGCTGTTCCGTGGCGCGGGCGCGCAGCGCGCGATGCCAGCCGGTCTCGCCGTCGCGGCGATTACGACGGCCGGATCGCATTACGGTGACAGGGCATTACGGTGACAGGCGCTGATTTCCCTTTTTGGATTTCCTCTATCTAGGCCTCATGGCCCGTATCTTGAGGCCATAGCGCATCGGCTCCGCCGCTCTGTCGCGCCGCGCAAACGCGAACGAAAGCTGCGCAACGACGAGGCGGGGCATTAAAATAGGGAAATAGGCGCCTGTCACCGTAATTGGTAATTGGTAATTCTGTTCAAGTACAAAGGCGTGCCATAAGAACATCGGCTTTTTCAAAAGTTGGCGCCCCGACAAACAACTCGGCAAACTCGCGAGACATTTTGGGGCCGCCAGCCGACAGCAACGCATTTCTGTCTGCCTCAGTGGCGAACGCGGCAAACGCACCGAAACTCGTTGGCCCGGTTCGATACGCAATCCACATGGTACTAGCTGGTTGCTGTTCCACGATTGCGAGCCCACGAGAAAAGAAGTCTTGAATTTCGGCGTCGGTTCCCGGCTGAGCTTCGAACCTGGCGATAACCGCCACAGTGAACATGTTTCGCTCCCATCTTTTTGCGTCAAAAGTTGCCTGGTCGGCTCCCGCTTGAGTCGGCCATTTGTAATTGGCCATCATGTTTCCTGGCTCTTGTCGCGGATAGGCCTTCATTGCGAACGGGGGTCACCGCGCGCGCCGGCAACCATAATCCAGCGATTGCGCCTGCGAGCGGGAGTCCGGCGCATACGCTGATCGCTAGGGAAAAGCTGTCGCAAAACGCCTTCGCCGAGTCGGGGGCTCCCCGGCCGGCGAACACGGCGCCAACCAAGGCAATACCGAACACGCCGCCGAGATATCGCAACATATTGAATGTCCCTGACGCCTTGCCGATTTCGCCCGCGGCGACGGAACCTAGGACCGCATTCTGCGCCGCCGGCATTGCCATCGACACCCCCAAGCCCGCGAGGAGCAGGGGCGGAACGAGTTGGATGTAGGCGAGCGCGGCGACGCGATGGCCCCTATCCAGGCCATGCCCAGAAATTGCAAGATCAGCCCGATCACGACGAGCCGCCGTTCCCCGATCCTGTTGACCAGGCCGCCGGCGACAGGCGCGGTCACAAGCAACGTCGCGGTCCACGGCAGCAGGCGCAAGCCGGCTCCCAACGGCCCATTGCCCTGCCCATTCTGAAAAAACTGCGGCAATATGAAAAGGACCCCATACATCGATGCATAGAAAAGCGTGCTCGCGGCGATGCCAGACGCGAAGGCGCGCGAATGAAAGAACCGCATTGGCGTCATCGGTTCGCGTGTGTGCGCCTCCCAAGCAACGAACGTCGCGACCAGCAGGAGTCCGGCTCCAACGGCTGTGAGCACTTCGGCGCTCGCCCAGCCGACATGGTTGCCGCGCATGAGACCCCATACCAGGCCAAACGCCCCTGGAGCGACCAAGGCAAGGCCGAGGATGTCGGGAGCCGCCTTCACGCCATAACTCTCGTCGATCCGTCGGATCGCCAGCGGAATGACGACGAGAGCGACAGGCACGTTGATCCAGAATATCCACTGCCACGGAGCGCCTTCGGCAATTGCGCCGCCCACGACCGGTCCGAAAATGAGGGCAAGGCCGGTAATGCCGCCGAACAGTCCAAGCGCTTTGGCGCGCTCCTCTTTCGGAAACGCTATGCTCAACAGCGCCATCGCCAGTGGCGCGACCAAGGCAGCCCCAGCTCCTTGCACCGCGCGCGCCGCAATCAACCCGTCGGCGTCGCGCGCCAATGAGCAAGCCGCCGAGGCGGTCGCAAACAGCAAAAGGCCGATGACGAACAGCCTGCGTCGCCCATAACGCTCGCCAAGCGCGGCGCCGGTCAGCAGCAACACGGCAAAGCTCAGGCTATACGCATTGACGGTCCATTCCAGCGTCTCCATCGACGCGCCGAGATCACGCCGGATGGTGCTCAGAGCCGTCGTGACGACGAGGGAGTCGAGCGCGACCATGCAAGAAGCCAGCGATACAATCGCCAGAACCCAGGCTTTCGAGGCTTTTTGGCTGGGCTCGGCCACATGCTTCTCCCGATCGACGACGCTGTTGAGGCGGAAACTTACGCTGTCCCGCGAATGCGTCAGCGGCGCTTGCGCGAATATTCGAGAACGGCGAGGCCGCACTCGAAAGACCTCGCGTTGACCAAATTAAAATCGATCTTGCGGTTTAGATCCTTGAACATCGATCTTCCCGATCCGAGCGATGTCGGATTGATGAAAAGATGAAATTCATCGATGAGATCCGCCTCCACAAGCGACGAGGCGAATATCGGGCCGCCGTAGGCCAGAATGTCTTTGCCGTCCTGGCGTTTTATTTTTTCGATTTCGCCCCTCAGATCGCCACGGACGACCTCGGCGTTTCTCGATTGGGTCTGAAACCCGGATTTGCTAAAGACGAGTTTCCGCATGTCCGAGATCGGCTTGGCGAAAGAAGATTGCGGGTCTTGGGCGTTTTCAGCGACTTTTTCCCAATGCTCGCAAAAGCCTTCCTCGGCCATTTTCCGACTTAACAGGATGCAGTCGGACGAAATTGTCAGGTCGGTATGGTAACGCCTCAGCGCGTTGTCCCAGGTCCAGTTATCGCTCCAGCACCAGAGCATCCAGCTCGGATCGCCGTTTGCGTCGCTGGCGAAGCCGTCGATCGAGACTTGCATCTCCAGTTTCAATTTTCGCATGGTCGATTTCCCTTGGGGTTCTTGTGTCCCGACTCGTCAATTCAGCCCTTCGAATGGCGCGCGCCAGGCGTCGATTTCGTCGAGCCGACCCGCCCAGCCCAGGATGTTCTTGTAGCCGTCGACCGGCATCTTCGCGTCTTTGGCGAAAGGCATGATGGTCGCGGCGCGAAAGTCGGCGTAGGTCAGCCGGTCTTCGATCAACCAGCGACGCGAAGCCAAGATGTCGTCGAGCACTTTGGCGTAGCGATGAAAATCGCCCTCAGCGCCTTCGATGACGCGCGGGTCGGGGGCCAGACCGAGATATTTCGGTTTGACAATGTTTTCGAAATAATAGGCGTCGCCCATCGCCGTGAGATGATGTTTGCTCCAACTCAGCCATTTGACCGTCTCGGGCAACGAGTCGCTGGCCGCCCAAAAATCCGCGCCGGCGATCAAAGACAGCCGGCAAGCGATGGCGTCGGTCTCCCACAAGGACTTATCGCCCTCGACCAGCACGGGCACGAGGGTGTTCGGGTTGATCGGGCGAAAGGCGTCTTCGTGGCGCGGGTCGCGAGGACTGGCGCGGATGAACTCCACCGGAGAATTCAGATGCCGCGCCACCGCGACGGCTACGCGCGGATTGAGATTGGTCGAATAATAGAGCTTCAAGGGGTTTCCTCCGGTTTGCCGCCGTTCGGCGCTGTGAACTGCGATTCGAGATAGCGCCGCAGATGCGCGAGGCTGTCGCGGGCGACCTCCGGACCCTGCTTGGCCTTGGCGAGGATGAAGGCGCCTTGCAGGACGGTTTGGATAAACACGCCGAGGCTTTCGGCGCTCCAGGGCGCGCCTGGGGCGTAGAGACGCTTGGCCGCTTCGATATCGCTGGCGAGGGTGTCGACGTGCGTCGCCAGGCCCCGCTCGCAGGCGGCGCGAATGTCCGGATGCGTCGCGTAGGTCTCTTGCAGCAGCGTGCCGAGAAAACACGTGTAGTCCGGCAATTCGCCGCTGAGGAGGCCAACGCGGAAATCGACATATCCGAGGAGGCGATCAAGCGGGTCGGCGAGGCGGCGATAGGGCGCGCCGGCGAAGAACCCTTCGGTCATCTGGCTCCAATGCGCGGCGGCGGTGAGGGCCAGATCGTCTTTGGTGCGGAAGTGATGGAAAAAGCTGCCCTTGGTCACGCCCGCCGCATGGCAGATGTCGTCAACCGTCGTCGCCGAATAGCCCTTGGCGCGGATCGCGTTGAGCGCTGCGTCCAGGAGCTTGATTTTCGATTCATGTTGTATCTGAGCTGTCATGGCATGCGCAATACCGACTAGTTGGTATCCTGTCAAGGTTGAATGGCTTCGAGGCGATGTTCCAAAGGGATCGGGAACGTTTTATGTATGTGTCGCGTTGATGACACACTACGTGGAGTTCCCTATGACGCGCCCTTCCCGTCGGCTATTGCTGGCCGTGATGATCACCGCATTCTCCTCGGCGGCGCTGGCCGCATCGAAGACAGGGTGGGACGGCACGTGGAGCGGAGCGTGGGGCGGCAAGGCGTCGGAGGCCACGTCGGTGACGATCGCCGATAATAAGGTCGTAAGCTACGAATACCAGGGCGTGTCCCACCCGGTGGCGAACAGCAAGGTAACCCCTGCAAAAATCACTTACGAAGACCAGGGGAACACCGTGACTCTCATTAGGAAAAGCGAGACGACGGCGTCCGCGGCGTTGCATAGCGACCAGGGCGACGGGACCGCTGAACTGACGCGGAAATAGAATTACTCCGGCGTCGCGCTGCCATCGCCTACGGACGAATGCTTCGCATTCGCCCTGAGCTCGCAGTCACGCCGGAGGCGCCGAAGCGAAGCGGAGGAGTTGCGTAGTCAGACGAATGCTCTTGCATTCGCCTGACTTGACGGCGGCTCGGCGGCGTGCCCCCCGCGCGGCCTGAAGAAATAGGCGCCTTGATCCCGAGCGAATCCAATTCGGGACGACATCGCAACGCCATCGACGAAAACCTCAAATGCCCTCCAAAAGCAATGCCAACAAACCTCGGAGCCTTTTCGAACCCGTCGCGTTATCGAGGGGTGCGGCTTCCAATCCGTCGCACATCACCTCATCGCCCTTGAGGCGCAAACGGAAGGAAAAGTCATGTCTTTACGTCAGTTGATGGGCGGCTCGGCCGCCGCCATCGTCGGCGCCGGAGCACTATTAGCCTCCGTCGTCGCCGCCCCGGCCTCGATGCTGCCGGTCTCGCATTTTGCGACGCCGAATGTTCAACATGTCGATTGCGCGGTCGGCGCCCATATCGGGCCGCTCGGCGGCTGCATTATCGGCAACGACGACCACCCGCCCGTGGTGATCGAACGCCGCGCCGCCGACGCTCCCGACTCGGACGGTTGTGGGACCAAGTCCGTCACCCGGACGGATTCGTCGGGCAACAGCGAAACCAAGACCAAGACCAATTGCTGATCTTCGTCTTCAAGCCGGCGAATTGTTACCCGACATTCGCCGGACGAGGGCTTAACTAGGCAAAGCGCGAACTTGTCCTGCGGCGATCGAACCGCAGGGCAAGTTCGACGTTTGAATCCTCGACGACGCCGGCTTGGCTCTTACCTCGCCGCCGTCAGCTCCGCGCGCGCCGCCGCGCGCAGCAGCAACTGATCGGTCGAGACCGAGCATAGACCGAACCCGCGCCCCGCCAATTCCTTGGCGCGCTTGCCGTCGAAGCAGAACGCGGCGGCGAATTTGCCATGCACCTTGGCGCGCTGCACGACATGAGTCAGTTGCGCATCGACATCGGCGCCGTGCGGATCGACGATGGCGCCCTTATGCAGCGCGATCGAGAGATCCGAAGGGCCGACAAAGACCCCGTCAATGCCGGGCTCCCCCAAGATTTCGTCCAGCGCGTCCAAAGCCTCGCGCGTCTCGATCATCGCGATGGCCAAAGTGATCGCATTGGCGCTGTGCAGATAGGCGGGGCCGACATAGCCGCTATGGTTCAAGGCCGCGCGCGGTCCCCAGGAACGCTGGCCGACCGGCGGGAATTTCATGAAATCGGCGAAATGCCTGGCGTCGGCGCCGCTGTTGATCATCGGCGCGATGACGGCCGCCGCGCCGGCGTCGATCACGCGCGAGGCGGTCTGAAATTCGCCGACCGGAATGCGCACGATCGCCGGCTTGCCGGCCAGCGCCACGGCGCCGATGCCGCGCATCGCGCCCGCGACATCGATGGCGCCGTGCTGCATGTCGAGCGTGATGGTGTCATAGCCCTCGCGCGCGAGCAGTTCGGCGACCGCCGGCTCATTAATGCCGACCCAGGCGGCGAGCGCGCAGCCGCCGGCGCCGATCTGCCGCGCGAGCGCCCCGATGATTCCGCCTTCGCTCATGATGCGCTCCTCGCTTTGTCCGGTCCGCGGCCGACGCCGTTTGCGCCACCCTTATTGGATGCGCGCGCGCCGTCAATGGCGCATTTGAGCCGCCATCGGAGGCGGAGTTCTTCATTGTTTGCTTGGCGGAGCGGAGCGCGAGAGGAATTCGAAGTCAAGGACGCGCCATAGCCCGTCATTTATGACGGGCGTCTTTCGACGCCCTATGGCGCGCCGCCTCCGGCGGCGACCGCTTCGCGGTCGTCCTTGAGTTCGAATTCCTCTCGCGCATAATCGCCTGCAAGCAATCAATGAAGGCGTGGCGCTGGGAGCAGCGCCGGTCTCCCGTGTATCTGAACTCGGACAGGCTCCGGGCGGCAAGATTACGCTTTCGTAATTTGACTTTAATGCGCCGAAATCCGACGCCTGACGCTCCGATTCAACCCCACAGGCGCCATCATGAGAAAGCTTCTTCTCGCTACCGTCGCTGCGGCCAGCCTCGCCGCCTCGGCCTTTTCGCTTAACGCCTTCGCCGCCGCCGGCGATGCGCCCACCGCGCCGGACGCCGCTCAGATGATGCAGCGCATGGCGGATAACCGGGCGGTCATGCTGGACGCCCATCTTGCCGGCATGAAGGCGGCCCTCAAACTCAGCGCCGATCAGGAAAAGGCCTGGCCGGCCTTCGAGGCGGCGATCCGCGACGCCGCCAAGGCGCGGGCGGAAGGCTGGCGTCAAATGCGCGAGCATGGGGACAAGGGCGAGCGGCCCTCGCCGATCGAGCACATGACCATGATGTCCGAGCATCTCCAGAAAATATCGGCCGAGCTCAAAATGGTGGCCGATGCGGGCAAGCCCCTTTATGACGGCCTCACCGACCCGCAAAAACGCTCGTTCGGTCCGCTGCTGCGCGACTTTGTCCGGCGCGGCCCGCATGAAGGCGGCCATCGGGGTCACGAAGGCGAAGGCGGCACGGATTCGATGCAGTAAGCCTCACCGAAAACGAAAAACACCCGTGCGCTTGATCTCGGAATCTTCGAGCGCGCGGGTCACTGGCACGCTATAGGCGATGATCGGCTCCAGCCGTTCCAGCGCCAGATAAGAGCGCCAGGGATCGCCGACGAGCACCGTTGCGCCGCGCGCCGCAAGGCCGGCAAGCCAAAGCGTGACCGCCACCGCCATATCCTGCTGATACGAGACATCGCCGGCCAGCACGACATCCCAGCCTTCGTCGAGCCCGATGAGGTCGCCCGCCCGCGCGGCGACGCTGACGCCGTTCTGCGCGGCGTTGAGGCCGATCGCCGCCAACGCGAATTCATCGATCTCGCTGGCCTCGACGCTTGCCGTGCCGGCCTTGGCGGCGGCGATCGCCACCAGGCCGGAGCCGGAGGCAAAATCCAGCGCGCGCCGCCCCGCGACAAGCTCGGGATGATCGAGAATATAGCGCGCCAGCGCCTGGCCGCCCGCCCAGGCGAAGGCCCAGAACGGCGGCGGCAGGCCAATGCGGCCAAGCTCGTCCTCGGTCTTTTGCCACAGATCGGTCGCCTCATCGGCAAGATGCAGGTGAATCTCCGGCGCAAGCGGCGTGGCGATGAGGCGCGTATGGGCGAGGATGAAGGCGGCCCGATCGAGGATCGGCGCGCTCATGATTTCCAATGCAGCGCGCAAACAAGCGTAAACAGCCGGCGCGCCGTCGCGGCATCGACATCGACCCTGTCGGCCAGCCTTTGCGCGACAAGGTCGGCGCCTTCGTTGTGGAGCGCGCTGCGCGCCCTGTCGATCGCCTCGATCTGCGCGGGGCTCGCGGCGCGGATGGCCGCGTAATAATTCTCGCAGACGAGAAAATAATCCCTGAGGATCGAGCGCAGCGGCGTGAGGGAAAGCCCGAAGGACAGCAGCGTTTCTCGCGACGCGGTCTCGACGTCGAAGGTCAATCGGGATTCGCTTAGGCCAACGCGCAGCTTGTAGGGGCCTTCGTCGCGCCCGGGCACGGCGAAGCTGTTCTCTTCAATGAGATCGTAGATGGCGATCGCCCGTTCGTGCTCCTGATCGGGGCTGCCGCGTTGGATGGAGGAATCGTCGAAAGCCACCGCGAAGAGCCGCTGGCGCCTGGCGGCCTCATCGGCGTTCACGAGCTTCCATCGCGCGCAAGACGCAGCGCAACCGAGCGCGCGTGAGCGGCGAACCCTTCGGCATTGGCGAGCGTGATCGCGGCGGGGCCGAGCGTTTCAAGCGAGCGCGCGTCGCATCGCATCAGCGAAGTGCGCTTGAGGAAATCGAGCACGCCGAGGCCCGAAGAAAAACGCGCCGAACGCGCCGTCGGCAACACGTGATTGGAGCCGCCGACGTAGTCGCCGATCGCCTCGGGCGTATGGTCGCCCAAAAAAATCGCGCCAGCATTGTTGATGGCGCGGCTCAGCGCGTCGGCGTCGCGCGCCATGATTTCCAGATGTTCGGGCGCAAGGCGATCGACAAGCGGCGCGGCTTCGGCCAGACTCGGCGCCAGAATGATCGCGCCGTGATCGCGCCAGCTCGCGGCGGCGATCTTCTCCCTCGGCAGGTCGGCAAGCTGGCTCTCGACGGCCTTGGCGACTTCGCGGCCAAGCCGCTCGTCGTCGGTGATCAGAATCGATTGCGCCGCTTCATCGTGCTCGGCCTGGGCCAGGAGATCGGCGGCGATGAATTGCGGGTCGGCCGAGGAATCGGCAAGCACGACGACTTCGGACGGACCAGCGATCATGTCGATGCCGACAATGCCGAAAACCCGGCGCTTGGCGGCCGCGACATAGGAATTGCCGGGACCGACGATTTTGGCGACGGCGCGAATGGATGGCGTGCCATAGGCGAAAGCGGCGATCGCCTGCGCACCGCCGACGCGATAGATTTCCGAAACGCCGGAGAGCTTGGCCGCCGCCAGCACCAGCGGATTGATTTCTCCCTCGGGCGCCGGGACCGCCATCACGACGCGCGCGCAACCGGCGACCTTGGCGGGAACCGCGTTCATGACGACCGAAGAAGGGTAGCTTGCCGCCCCGCCTGGCACATAAAGGCCCACGGCGTCGATGGCGCGCCATCGCCAACCGAGCTCGACGCCGAGCGCGTCGACAAACGACATATCGGCTGGTTTCTGGCGCTGGTGGTAGGCCAGCACCCGGTCATGGGCGAATTCCAGCGCGCTAAGGGCGCCCCTGTCGCAGGCGTCGAACGCGGCGTCGATCTCGCCCGTCGTCACCTTTATGCAAAGACGATTGAGATCGACGCGATCGAAGCGCAGGGAATAATCGACCAGCGCTTCATCGCCGCGCTGGCGCACGTCTTCGAGGATCGCGGCGACGATGGCGTCGATATCGGCCGAAACCTCGCGCTTGGACGCCAGTAGCGCGGCAAAGGCCGCCTCAAATCCTTCAGCGCTCATGTCGAGGCGGTGCGGCATCCATGTCTCCAGATATGGCGGGTCAGCGGCCGGCGTTTTTTGGCGGCGCGTCATGACCAAGGCAGGCCTCCGCTTCGCGGCGCGGGCCAATGTCGCGCAATTCGCTTTCCAGGCACTCGACTTCGAGCCGCACAGCGGCGCCGCCAAAGAAGGCGAGGGTCACGATTCCCGACGGCGCGTCGATCTCCTCAAAACTGACCGCCAGCAGGTTGAGCGTCGCGGCGGGATCGAGGTGGCTCAGGCCGATCTGCGAGACTTTCATCACCCGGTCGAAACGAAGCACCGCGCCGACGCGCTCGTGACGGCCAAGCTCCGCCGCGCTCCAATCGTAGCGCATGGCGCCAAGGGCGAAGCGCTTTTGCGCCGGCAGATAGGCGATCTCCTCCCGTTGCACGCACGAATCCTGGACATGCGCGGATATGACCGCAAGATCCTCGGCATCGAGGGCGATCAGCTTGAGATCGGTGGAGGTCTCGGACATGGCCTATCCAGAAATTCGGGTGATGTCGGCGCCGCAAGCGCCCAGCTTCTGTTCGAGATTCTCAAATCCGCGATCAAGATGATAGACGCGATTGACCGTGGTTTCGCCCTCCGCCGCTAGGGCGGCGATTACCAGGGAAACCGAGGCGCGCAGATCGGTCGCCATCACCGGCGCGCCGCGCAGCTTCTTGACGCCTTCGACGATCGCGGTATCGCCTTCCAGCTTGATATGCGCCCCTAACCGCGCCAACTCCTGCACATGCATGAAACGATTCTCGAAAATCGTCTCCTTGATGCGCGAGACGCCCTTGGCGCGCGTCATCAGCGCCATGAACTGGGCCTGCAGATCGGTCGCAAAGCCGGGGAACGGCGCGGTCGAAATATCCACCGCGCCGATGCCGGCGCCGTTGCGCCTGACGCGCACGCCCCGGTTGTCGCTGGAGATCGTCGCGCCGGCCGCCGTCAGCGCGTCGAGCGCTTCCTGCAGCAAGTCAGGGCTGACGCCTTCCAGCAGGACATCGCCGCCCGTCATCGCCACCGCGGTCGCATAGGTGCCCGCCTCGATGCGATCGGGCAGCACGCGATGGCGGGCGCCGTTCAGCTTTGCGACGCCGGTGACCTCGATCGTCGAGGTCCCCGCGCCATGAATGCGCGCGCCCATCTTGTTGAGGCAATCGGCGAGATCCTTGACTTCCGGCTCGCGCGCGGCGTTGCGGATGACGCTGGCGCCATGCGCGGTCGCGGCGGCCATCAGCGCGGTATGGGTGCCGCCCACCGTCACTTTGGGAAATTCGACTTCGCCGCCGATGAAGCCGTTGGGCGTCGTCGCCACGACATAGCCGGCGTCAATGTCCACCTTGGCGCCGAGCCGCTCCAGCGCCATCAAAAGGAGATCGACGGGACGGGTGCCGATCGCGCAGCCGCCCGGCAGCGAGACGCGCGCCTCGCCCATGCGCGCGAGCAGGGGCGCGATCACCCAAAAGCTCGCGCGCATCTTGGACACAAGTTCGTAGGGAGCGGTGGTGTCGACGATCGAGCGGGCCGTCAAATGCGCGGTCTGGCCCGCGCTCGCCTCGCCGGCGCGGCGCTTGCCGTCGATGGAATAATCGACGCCATGATTGCCCAGGATGCGCACGAGCTGATTGACGTCGGCAAGGCGCGGCAGGTTCTCCAGCGTCAAAGTCTGATCGGTCAGCAGGCTGGCGATCATCAGCGGCAGCGCGGCGTTCTTGGCGCCGGAAATCTGGATCGTCCCGTTGAGCTTGGCGCCGCCCCTGATCTGAATGCGATCCATTGTCGAAATTCTCCGTTTGATTTCGAAGGCTCTAATATGTCGTCAGGCTTTGAGATTCCCGGACAAGGACGGCGAAGAATCCTTCGCCGCCTCCTTATCCTCCAAACAACCGCCGGCGGCGCCGATTTCGCGCGCGCGGCCATGTTGCTGGGCTTTGCGCCGCTTCAAATTCTCCCGCAGCGAGGCGGCCAACCGGTCGCGCCGCCGCTTTTGCCCAATTTCCCGTCCGTGATCCGACGCCATCGCGTCCTCGAGCGTTTCAGAACTTGGCTTGATAGGCCCGCCAAGGAGTCGGGGCAAGCCCGATCCCTATCCCGCATTCTCGATGAGCCGCGTCGCGGCGGCGCGCGCTTCCTCGGTGATGGTCGCGCCGGCGAGCATGCGGGCGATTTCCTCGCGGCGTCCGGACGCGTCGAGCGCCAAGACGCGCGTGGCGACCCGCTCGCCCCGGCCCACATCGCCCTTGGCGATGCGGAAATGGCTGGTCGAGCGGGCGGCGACCTGGGGCGCATGGGTCACCGCCAGCACCTGCGCTTGGGTCGCCAGACGCGCCAGACGCTGGCCAATGGCGTCGGCGACGGCGCCCCCTACCCCGGTATCGATCTCGTCGAACACCAAAGTCGGCGCCGAACCGCGATCGGCCAGCGCGACCTTCAGCGCCAGCATGAAACGCGCCAACTCGCCGCCCGAGGCGACTTTCATCAAGGGACCCGCCCGCGACCCCGGATTGGTCTGCACGCAAAATTCGATCCGGTCGATCCCATCGGCAGAGACGAGACCGGCATCGCTGGCGATCTCGACAATGAAACGCGCGCGCTCCAGTTTCAGCGGGGCCAGTTCGCCGTTCACCGCCTTTTCCAATTCGCGCGCGCTCGACCGGCGCGCCTTCGACAATGCGGCCGCGGCGACTTCGTATTCGCGGCGCGCGACCCGCGACGCTTCGCCTAACGCCACGAGTCTGGCCTGGCCGGCATCGAGCGCGGCGAGATCGGCGGCGTATTTTTCGGCCAAAGCCGCCAATCCGGATACGGGGGCGGAATATTTTCGCGCCATGCCGCGCAGCGCAAAAAGCCGCTCCTCGGCGCGCTCAAGGTCATGGGGATCGAAATCGGCCGCCCGTAGCGCCGCTTCGATCGCGCTGACGGCCCCATCCAGCGCCTGCAGCGCCTCATCGAGAGCTTTTACGCAGGGCTCGATCAGCGCGGGGGCTTGCGACAGCCGCCTTTCGAGACGACGCGCGGCGGCGGCCAGCAGCGGCGTCGCCGAGGCCTCGCCCGAAAGGCTTTCATGCGCCTCGCGAATGTCGGCGGCGACCTTTTCGGCCTGCATCATCTGCGACCGGCGTTCGGCCAGCGCCTCTTCCTCGCCCGGCTTGACCGCCAGTTTCGAGAGTTCCTGATGGGCGTAGGCGGCAAAATCGGCGTCGGCTCGCGCCGCCTCGAGGCGCGCCGACTCGCGCGACAATTCGGCTTCGACGGCTTTCAGCGCCTCGAAAGCCCCGCGGGTCGACTGGACCATCGCCTCCAGGGCGCCATAGGCGTCGACCAGCGCGCGATGGGTCGAGGCGTCCAGCAGCGCGCGTTCGTCGTGCTGGCCGTGGATTTCGACGAGGCCGCTGGAGATCGCGCGAATCATTTGCGCGCTGACCGGCTGGTCGTTGACGAAGGCGCGGGTGCGCCCGTCGGCCATCTGAACGCGGCGTAGGATCAAACCGCCATCGGTCTCGATATTGCGTTCGCGAGCCAGCGCAAGCGCGGGATGGTCCTTGGCCAGATCGAAGACCGCCGTCACCTGGCCTTGCGCCTGCCCCTGGCGCACCAGCGCGCCATCGCCCCGCGCGCCAAGCGCCAGCGACAAAGCATCGAGAAGGATTGATTTGCCGGCGCCGGTTTCGCCGGTGAGGATCGACAGGCCCGCGGCGAATTCGAGATCGAGCTGATCGATCAGCACGATATCGCGGATCGCAAGCCGAGCCAGCATAAGGAGGCGCCTTCGCCCAATCAGCCGGGCACGATCGAGTGATAGATTTTCGACATCCAGGAAGCCTGATCCTCGTTCGGCGAAAGACCGCCGCCTTTGAGGAGAGCAAAGGCGTCCTTGTACCATTGGCCGTCGGGGAAGTTGTGGCCGAGCACCGCGGCGGCGGTCTGCGCCTCGCCGGTGATGCCGAGCCCGAGATAGGCCTCGGTCAGGCGATACAAAGCCTCCTCGGCATGGCGGCTCGTCTGATAATTGGTCAGCACGTTGCGGAAGCGATTGATGGCGGCGGTATAATTGCGGCGCGTCAGATAAAACCGGCCCACCGACATTTCCTTGCCCGCGATCTGATCGCGGGTCACCTGGATCTTGAATTTCGCATCGGCGACATATTCGGAATTTGGAAATTTATCGACGATCTGCCGAAACAGCGCCAAGGCCCGCTCGGCGCGGTCCTGGTCGCGGGAGATGTCGGGAATTTGATCGTAATAGGACATCGCCCCGAGATAGATGGCGTAAGCGGTCTCCGGCGTATCGGGATAAAGCTTGACGTAACGTTCGGCCGATTGCTCGGCGTCGTCGTATGAACCGCCTTGATATTGCGAATAGGTCGTCATCAGCAATCCCTTTTTCGACCAGTCCGAATAAGGATATTGCTTGCCAAGATCGGTGAACTTCTTGGCCGCCCCGTCGTCGTCGCCCTTCTTCAATCGGGCCAGGCCCTGGTCATAGATCGCGGTCGGGGGCACTTCCTCCTCGATCTTGGTCTTGTATTTTTCGGGACCAAAAGGATTGATGTCGTCGAACGACGAACAGGCGCCAAGCGGCGCGCTCGCCAAGACAAGGACGATAAGTCTGGCGACGAACGATCTCGAACGAACCGCCGAGACGATCGGATTGCCCTTGGATGCAACAGGTATCATGCGCAGGATCTCAACAATCTGGACGGGCGAAAATCTGGATGAATGTGACCTAGTCGATTCACCTGACCTGATGCCGCGAAGCGGTTCTTTAACCTAAACTTCGTCCGAACGCCACTGAGCCCGGTGAAGCTTGACGATGCGAGTCAACGCGCCCGCAAATCTTGGACATGCCGCAATAGAAACATGGCGCAATAGAAACATGGATTGTGGCGCGAAAGAGCCGAGTTGCGCCAAAAAACGGGCGCCGCGTCCTAAATCGGCAGGTGCGCTTTTTGGGCTGCGCTTTTACGGATCAACCCGCACCGGCATGGCGGCGCTTGGGCCGTCAATCGACTTCGGCGGCATAGGCCGCCAGCGCAAACGCACCCGCCCCGGCGGCGGCAAATTCGCGGCGCGGCGCCGTCTCGATAAATTCATAGGCGCTCCTGTCGGCAAAAAGCGCCTCCAGGGCAAGAAAATTCATCTTATGTCCCGGCATATACGACCGATAGGCGCCAATGATCGGCGCGCCGGCCAGACTGAGATCGCCGACCGAATCCAGCGCCTTGTGCCGCACGAACTCATCGGCGTAACGCAATCCCTCGGGATTGAGCACTCGCTCGCCATCGAGCGCGACGCAATTGTCGAGCGAGGAGCCCAGCGCAAAACCCATTTTCCACAACCGCTCGACGTCGCTGACGAAGCCGAAGGTGCGGGCCCGGGCGATCTCGCCGCGGAAGCTCGCAGGATCGACATCGAACGTCCGGCGTTGGCGCCCGATCGCCGGCGCGGCGAAATCAATCTCCATATCGAGGTGAAAGCCTCGATCGGCTGGTCGAAGCTCGGCAAAGCTGCGGCCATGTTCGACGCGCACGGGTTTGAGAACCTTGAGATGACGGCGCGGCCGCGACTGCGCGACAATTCCAACCTGGTCGATCGCCGCCACGAAAGCGGCCGCCGACCCGTCCATGATCGGAGCCTCGGGCCCGTCGATCTCGATCATCACATTGTCGACGCCCAGCCCTGAAAGCGAGGCGAGAAGATGTTCGACCGTGCCGACGGAGGCTCGCGATGAATCGCCCAACACCGTGCATAATTCGGTCTGCGAAACGTTCGACCATTTCGCCTCGATCATCCGCTCGCGCCCGCCTGGCAGGCCGGTGCACAGGAAAACAATTCCCGAACTGGCGTCGGCGGGGTGAAGAACGAGACTAACCGGGGCATTGGAATGAACGCCGAAGCCGGAAATCGCAACACGGCCGCGGATTGTCGCTTGTTGGCCCAGCTTTATCAAACGTCGTGCCCCTAAACTGCTGTCCGCAAGAACGAACGGACCGATTCTAAAATTTCCCAAAGCGGACAGGCTCCCAGCCCGCCGAACCAGCATCCGTATCGACCGACGTCTTGCGCGTCGCTCCCCATGCCGGAGGAAATTCGCTAGGGAACATACGGGCCGGCGCACCGAGCGCCAAATCACCTTTCTTAACCTTCTGTAACATTCCATAGAGCAGAAATTATAGCACACTTATCAATTGGTTAAGCTATTCGACGCTCGCTCCGCCCGTCCGTGGCGAAGCGAAAGGCCTGCACAAAGCAAAACGCCCGCGGGCGCAAGGCCGCGGGCGTTGATTCTCGATGGAGACGGTTTGTCAATTCGATTGCCGCCTCAGGAAGGCGGGAATTTCGAGCTGATCCTCTTCGAGCGAGACTGGCCTTGCGCCCATTCGACCGTGCGAATCGAGGGACCCCTGGGCTGGACGGGGAGCGGCGACGCGCGGCTGCGGCCGGCCATATTCGGCGTGAAGCGCCGATTGCGGGGGGCGCTGGGGGGCTGGGGCGGGCAGACTCGGCGGGTTGGCGCGGGGCGCCTCGGCCGGCGGAGCTTCGTCATGACGACTGATGCCGAAGGCCGCGAGCTTTTCCAGCAACGAGCGACGACGCGTCTCGACCGGAACTGCCGGGGTCGGCTGTTCGCCTCGGTGGATGCGCATCTGATGCTGAACGACCGGCGGCAGATCCTCGATTTGCGGCATGCGGGCGGGCCGGATGACCGGTTGCTCGGGCGCCGGCGGAATATATTCGCGCGCCATGGGCTCTTCGATACGCGGCGCCGACGGCTCGACATAAACGGCCGTTTTTGGAGCGGCCGGGCGGATTTCGACCTCGTCCGGAGCGAACAAACTCGGCGCAGGAGCCGTTTGGGCTTCGCTCTTTTGCGCTTCGGCGACAACGGGGGCTGGCTGGCTGCGCACGCTCGTTTGCGCGCGCAGGCGCTGCTGCGCCTCGATGATGCGGATCTGGCTCGCGGTGGGCTCGTGAATCTCCGCCGTATTCTGGTCTATGCCGGTGGCGACCACCGAAACGCGCACGACGCCGTCGAGGCTCTGGTCGAACGTCGCGCCCAGAATGATATTGGCCTCCTCGTCGACCTCCTGGCGAATGCGGCTTGCCGCTTCGTCGACCTCATAGAGGGTAAGATCATTGCCGCCGGTGATTGAAATCAGCAGGCCGCGCGCGCCCTTCATCGACACTTCATCGAGCAGCGGATTGGCGATCGCCGCCTCGGCCGCCAGAACGGCGCGACGCTCGCCGGACGCCTCGCCGGTGCCCATCATCGCCTTGCCCATTTCGCTCATGATCGAGCGCACGTCGGCAAAGTCGAGGTTGATGAGGCCTTCCTTGACCATCAGATCGGTAATGCAGGCGACGCCGGAATAGAGAACCTGGTCGGCCATCGCGAAAGCGTCGGCGAAGGTCGTCTTCTCGTTGGCGACGCGAAACAGGTTCTGATTGGGGATGATGATGAGCGTGTCGACCGATTTCTGCAATTCGGCGATGCCGCCCTCGGCCAGGCGCATCCGGCGCCCGCCTTCGAACTGAAACGGCTTGGTCACGACGCCGACGGTCAGAATGCCCATTTCGCGGGCCGCCCGCGCGACGACCGGCGCGGCGCCCGTTCCGGTGCCCCCGCCCATGCCGGCGGTGACGAACACCATATGGGCGCCGGCCAGATGATCGCGGATTTCCTCGAGCGCCTCTTCGGCGGCCGCGCGCCCGACTTCCGGCTTGGAGCCGGCGCCCAGGCCCTCGGTGACCTGCAGACCCATCTGGATGATGCGCTCGGCCTTTGAGGAGGCGAGCGCCTGCGCGTCCGTGTTGGCGACGACGAAATCGACGCCGACAAGGCCCGAAACAATCATATTGTTGACGGCGTTGCCGCCGGCGCCGCCGACGCCGCACACCATGATTCGCGGCTTCAATTCCCGCAGCTCTGGGGCTTTCAAGTTAATGGTCATCTTTGGCCTCTTGACGTTAGACGCCCGCCGGCGCCGGTTAAACCACGACTATTCCTGTTGAAAACGCTTCGCCGCGGGGGCGCGTCGCTCAAACAACCCCGCGGGCTCAAAAACTTTCCTTCAACCATCGCCCCACCCGCGCCACATAGCCGTTCGTATCGGCGCCGGGTGCAAAGCCCTGACGGCGCGGCTCGAAATGTTCGATGCCCGCCACTTGCGGATAGACCATCAGACCCACCGCCGCGGCGAATGCCGGGCTCTTGGCCGATTCGGGCAGGCCCTCGACGCCCAGCGGGCGCCCGATGCGGATCTGATCGGAGACGATGGTGCGCGCCAACGCCGGAAGACCCGTCAATTGGCAAGCGCCGCCGGCCAGCACCAGCCGCCTTCCGGCATGGACGGTGAGCCCGGCGCCCTTGAGCCGATCGCGCACGAGTTCGAGAATTTCCTCGACGCGCGGGCGAATGATGCGCACGAGTTCGGATTTGGGCAGATAGCTTGGATGGTCCATATCGTCGCCGACCCGGTGGATGGCGATCGTGTCGCGCTCGTCGGACGGCGCGGCGACGCAGGCGCCATACAGGGTCTTCAGACGCTCGGCGTCGGCGACGCTGATCGTCAGCCCGCGCGCGATATCCATGGTGATGTGGTTGCCGCCGACCGCCACGGCGTCGACATGGGCGAGGCGCCCGCCCGCGAACACGCCGACCGAAGTCGAGCCGCCGCCAAAATCGATCAAGGCGGCGCCCAATTCCGCCTCGTCGTCGACCAGCGTCGAAAGCCCCGCCGCATAGGGCGTGGCGACGACCGCCTCGACGCGCAAATGACAGCGCTCGATCGCCAGCATCAGATTGCGCGCGGCCGCTCCGTCGCAGGAGGCGACGTGCATTTCGGCGCCGAGTTCTTCGCCGACCATGCCCTTGGGATCGCGCACGCCGGCCGTCGCGTCGAGCCAGAAGCCTGTCGGCAACGCATGGAGCACCGTGCGCCCGGTATGCGCGCTGGCCGCGGAAGCCGCCTCCAGCACGCGGTGAATGTCATATTCGGTGACGGACTTGCCGCCGATCGCGATTTTCGCATTGTAGAGCTGCGACGAAAGGCGCCCACCCGTCATGTTGACGATAATGCTGTCGACTTCGACGCCGGCCATCCTTTCGGCGGCGTCGATGGCCAGGCGAATGGCGTTCTCGGCCGCATCGAGATCGACGATCGCGCCGGCCTTGACGCCGCGCGAACGCTGATGCCCGATGCCGAGCACCTTGCAGCGATGGGTGCGCCCGCGCAGCGAATCAGAGGGCTCCATCGGCGAAAGGCGCGCGATGAGGCAGACGATTTTCGACGCGCCGACGTCGAGAACCGACAAAACCGCGTTTCGGCGCGGCGGAATCTGTTTGAGGCGCGGCGTGAGCGGTTTGAAACTCATGTGGCGCCGCTCTTCTTGGGATGGGCGGCGATGCGGGCCGCAGCCGCCTCTTCCGTGAGCCTTGCAAACATGCGCCCTTGCAATCGCAGATCGAGCGACAGCACATCGCGATCGAGCACGCGCGACTCGCGCTGCAGGCGAACGAGCGTCGCCACCGCGGCCTGCGGATTGACTTCGGGCAGCATCACATCGACGCCGGAAGTCATTTTCAGGTTCCAGCGCCGGTTCGAGATCAACACGCCCGCCCGGATCTTAGGGCCCAATTCGCCGGCGGCCGCCAGCAATTGCGTGTATTCGGGCAGACGATCGTTGGCGCCTTCGCCGACGACGAACGGCAGGCTGGCGAAACGCTGGTCGCGCATCTGATCGATCACGGCGCCGTCGGCCGCCACAATATTGACCTGCCCGTCCTTTTGCCAAAGCGCGTAAGGGGCGCGCTCGACAAGATCGATGATGAGATGGTTGGGATAGAGTTTGCGCACGCTCGCCTGTTTGACGAGCGGCGCCGTCTCCAATCGCGCGCGCGCCTGCGCCGCATCGAGAAAGAGCAGCGAATTCTTCGGGCTGAGGCCCGCATCGGCCAAAATTTCCGGCTCGCGCAGTTCCGCCTGGCCCGAGATCGTCACGATTGCAATGTCGAAGCCGAGCGCGCGCGCCAGAAAGTCGGCAACGCTTCCCTGGCTGGCGAGGAAGGTCTGATATTCGCCCCCGCGCATGACGCCAAAAGCGCCGACGCCAAAAATGAGGCCGGCGGCCAGCGCCAGGCCAAGACCGCGCGGCGCCGGCCGCATAAGGCGTCCGGTCCAGGCAAACAGCGGCGCCGTCGAGCGCTCGCCCGCCAGCAGAACCCGCGCGGAGGCGATGGCGCCGCCAGCGTAGGCGGGGCGCGCCGGGGCGCGAGGCGCGAGGGCTTCGCTCATCGATCGCATGAGGCGTCTTCCACCATCCATGAAACAAGCTCACCAAAAGAAATGCCGGCATGAGCGGCCATTTCGGGCACAAGAGACGTTTCGGTCATGCCGGGCTGCGTATTTACTTCCAGGCAGACCAGTTCGCCCGATTCCCCTATCGATTCGTCGTAACGGAAGTCCGCGCGGGTCACGCCGCGACAGCGCAACGCCCGATGCGCCGCCAACGTCAACCTTTGGACCTCATGGTAAATATTCGGTTTAATTTTAGCCGGCAGGACATGGATTGACCCGCCCTTGGCGTATTTCGCGTCATATCCGTAGAAGGATTCGGAAACCGGTTGGATCTCGATAATGCCGAGCGCCTTATCCCCCATCACTGCGCAGGTGAGTTCGAGCCCATCGACGAATTTCTCGACCATCAGCCGATCGCCATAGGGCCAATCAGGGCGCCCGACCTCTTGGGCGGGATGGGTTCGCCCGCTCTTGACGATGATGACTCCGAGGGAGGAGCCCTCGTTGACGGGCTTCAGCACATACGGCGGCTCCAGCACATGACGCGCGGCAGCTTCGTGGCGATCGATTGTCACGCCATGGGCGACGGGCACGCCGGCCGCCTGCATGACGATCTTGGCCAGATCCTTTTCCACCGCCAGAGCCGAGGCGAGCACGCCCGAATGGGTATAGGGGATGCGCAGCATTTCCAGAACGCCCTGGATCGTGCCGTCTTCGCCGACGGGGCCGTGCAAGGCGTTGAACGCGACGTCGGGCTTGAGCTTGGCCAGCACCTCGGCGATATCGCGGGCGACATCGATCCGCGTCACGCGATAGCCGGCGCCGTCCAGCGCATCGGCGCAGCCGCGCCCGGAATTGAGCGAAACCGCCCGTTCCGCCGACCATCCGCCCATCAGCACCGCAACATGTTTCATAAACGGCCCGGGGCCCCCGCCTCGCCGCAGCGCGGCTATTAAATTAGAATTAACGCGAGGGCGTTAAGGAGGCGTTAACCGGGGTCCGGAGCGCGGAAAAATGCGGCGCAGGAAGGCGCTTAGCCCGCTTGCCCTATCCGCTTGATCTCCCATTCCAGCTCGATCCCGCTCGCCGCCCGCACCCGCCGCCGCACTTCCTCGCCCAAAGCCTCGATGTCGGCGGCGGTAGCGGCGCCGCGGTTGATGAGGAAATTGCAATGCATCGTCGACACCTGCGCCTCGCCAAGCACCAGCCCGCGGCAGCCCGCCTGATCGATCAGCATCCAGGCCTTTTCGCCCGGCGGGTTCTTGAAGGTCGAGCCGCCGGTCTTTTCGCGGATCGGCTGGGAGGCCTCGCGCGCCGCGGTGATCGCCTCCATTTTGGCGAGGATTTCATTGCGATCGCCCGGCCGCCCCTGAAATACCGCCTGGGTGAAGATCACATCGGCCCGCGCGCGCGAATGACGATAGGAAAAGCCCATTTCCTCGGCCGAGAAAGTCCTGATCGCTCCCGAACGATCGACGCCGCGCGCTGTGATAAGAACCTCCCGCGTCTCGCCGCCATGCGCGCCGGCGTTCATGCGCAAGGCGCCGCCGATCGCGCCAGGAATGCCGCGATAGAATTCAAGGCCGGCGATCCCCGCCTCGGCCGCCGCTCGCGCCAGCCGGATGTCGGGCGCCGCCGTTCCGACGATCACCCGAAAGTCGGGCGTCGTCGCGATCTCGCCGAACGCCTTGCCGCCGAGGCGAATGACGATTCCGGCGATGCCGCCGTCGCGAATGATGAGGTTCGAGCCGAGGCCGATCACGGCGACGGTAATTTCCGCGGGCAGGCGCGCGAGGAAATAGGCCAGATCCTCCTCGTCGGCCGGCTGGAATAGAACCTGCGCCGGGCCGCCGACGCGAAACCATGTGTAGGGCGCGAGCAGCGCGTTGGCGCTGAGCTTGCCGCGCAGGGCGGGAGCGAGCGCTGCGATCTGCGCGGCGAGATCGGGGAAGGTCACGGCGCGGGTTCCGGTGAGGTGCCAAACGCCGGGCGGTTGCCACTGGCGGGGCCACGCCGCCGAAACGCCGTCAAGCGGCTTCGCCGCTTCTCCGCTTCGCTACGACCCCTTCGGGGTGACTGCGTTTCGGCGGCGCGGCTTTTTGCCTCCATGTCCTTTTGGTGCGCGATAGCGGCCTTTGAGGCCGCATCGCTCACCAAAAGGACATGGTAGGCCAAGCGCCATCGGCGAGCGGAGCGGTCAAGGCTCGCGAAGCGACCGCCGAAGGCGGCTTGGCCTTGACGGCGAGCACGCCGATGGCAGCGCGACGCGCCGACCCTCACGCGCCATCCCCCGCCGCCAATTCGCCCGGCAGCGCATAGGCCCATTGCGTGATGCTGCCGGCGCCCAGAAACACGACATAATCGCCCTCATGCGCGATCTCGCGCACGAGGCCGGCAAGCTCGCCGGGAGCGGGAAGCGCGATCGCATGACGGTGACCGTGCGTCTTGATCGCCGCCACCAGCGCCGACTTGTCGACCCCTTCGATCGGCGCCTCTCCGGCGGAATAAACATCGGCGACGATCACAATATCGGCGTCGTTGAAGCAGCTCGCAAATTGCTCGAACAGGGATTGCAGGCGGGTGTAGCGATGCGGCTGCACGATCGCGATGACTTGATCCTTGGTCGAGGCGCGGGCGGCGCGCAGCACGGCCGATATTTCGACGGGATGATGGCCGTAATCGTCGAAAATCGCGACGCCCTTCCATTCGCCCGTGCGGGTGAAGCGCCGCTTGACGCCGCCAAAGCCGGCGAGCGCCTTGCGAATGGCCTCGACCGGCGCCTTCAGCTCATAAGCCACCGCGATCGCCGCCGTCGCGTTTAGCGCGTTGTGATGGCCGGGCATCGGCAGCACGAGATTGTCGATATAGGTCGCCTGCGCCGTCTTGCGGTCGCGCACCAGCACGTTGAAGCGCGTGAGGCCGCCCGACAGGTCGACGTCGAGCAGGCGCACGTCGGCCTGCGGGTTTTCGCCATAGGTGATGACCCGCCTGTCCTCGATCTGGCCGACCAGTTCCTGCACGATCGGATGATCGAGGCACATGACGGCAAAGCCGTAGAACGGCAGGTTCTCGACAAAGGCGAGGAACGCCTCCTTGATCGCCTCGAACGTCTTGAAATGATCGAGGTGCTCGGGGTCGATATTGGTGACGATGGCGATATCGGCGGGCAATTTGAGGAACGTGCCGTCGCTCTCGTCGGCCTCGACGACCATCCAGTCGCCCTCGCCTCTTTTGGCGTTGGCGCCATAGGCGTTGATGATGCCGCCGTTGATGACGGTGGGGTCGAGGCCGGCGGCGTCCAGCAGCGTCGCCACCAGCGAAGTGGTGGTCGTCTTGCCATGCGTGCCGGCGATGGCGACGCATTGCTTGAGGCGCATCAGTTCGGCGAGCATTTCGGCGCGGCGCACGACCGGCAGGCGCTGCTCGCGCGCGGCGGCAAGCTCCGCATTGTCGCGCTTGATGGCGGTGGAGACGACGACGACCGCGGCCTCGCCAAGATTGGCCGCGTCATGGCCGACGAACACGCTCGCGCCCTTCTCGCGCAGGCGCTTGACATTGGCGTTGTCGCTGGCGTCCGACCCCTGCACGCGATAGCCGAGATTCAGCAGCACTTCGGCGATGCCCGACATGCCGATGCCGCCGATGCCGATAAAATGAATGGGGCCAAGTTCGCGCGGCAGCTTCATAAACGGCATTCTCCAGGCCGCCGGAGGTCAAGGGCGGCTCAGCGCCCTGCCCCGGCGAGCCCGGCATAGTGCGATTTGCCGATTTGGCCAAATCGGGGGGCTTGACCCCATACGCGGGGCCATTTGCCTGGTCACTCCAGCTCAAGGCGCGGCTTGCGGCGGACGAATGGCGAATAGACCGGGGCCCCGGGCGCGATCCGGCCGTCCGCGCCCCATTCCGCCATGCGATTGAACGGGATCGTCGCGCGCTGGCCGAGGCGGGGCAGCAGGGCGCGGGAGTCGGCAACGATCGTTTTGAGACGCTCCTCGATGGCCGCCGGGTCCGAGTAGCGCAGGCCGGCCTCGACGCCATAGGCGACGAAGGGGGCGAGCACGTCATAGCCGACACAGGCCAGCGTGAAATTTACCGGCCACAGCATCAGGTCGATGTCGCCGCTGCGTCCGTCATGCTCATAGGTGGCGCGAGAGGCGCCGACCCGCGCTCGAACGACCGGAGTTGGCCGGGAGCGGAATGGCGGCTTCCGGGCGATAAGAAGCGAAAGCAGATGTTCCGTAGGCGCCACTCAACGGCCTACTTCGACCCTAGGCCGCGTGAATACGCTGTGGCGGTTCCGATGAGGTCTCAACCGGCCCATTTTCGGCCATTGTCATGGCGCAACGCACGGATGCCGTCGGAAACTGCCCGAGAGGGTATCGGTGACTGGATCTCAAGCTGCCTCGGCGACCTCGTCGCCGGAGCGGCCTTCCTTGAGCGTGTTGGCCCACCAGACGATCTCGTCCAGCATTCGCTTGGCGAAGTCATCGAGGTAGGGATAGTCCGCCATGGACTTGCCCTCGCGCAG
>Ga0182024_10004214_pt1 | contig 33372 bp, 23 predicted proteins | sample P32metaG_FD_120480 | JGI IMG/M metagenome (GOLD analysis project Ga0182024, IMG submission 120480) | Permafrost microbial communities from Stordalen Mire, Sweden - P3-2 metaG (Illumina Assembly) | ecosystem: Environmental > Terrestrial > Soil > Wetlands > Permafrost | place: Sweden: Stordalen... | reverse complement strand
CGGGCCATGATTCCGTCGCACATGCTGGAGATGACGCGGGCCATGTCCTCGATCGGCTCGCGCGAGCCGATGCCGACTTCCTCGCCGCGCAGTAATAGCCCGCTGCCCCCCAGTTGCGTCATCGCCACCGCAAAGCTCACGCGCGTCCGCAGTGAAGGCTTCTCGAAGATCATCGCCAACGTTTTGCCCGCCAGGATCGGATCATTGCGGCCCGTTTCCTTCAGTTGCTTTTTGAGCCGCAGCGAGACGTCCAGGACGTGCCGCAGCTCCTGCGAAGTCCAATCGGCGATGGCGATGAAATGACGCATGGGGGAAAGGGGTCAGGGGCCAGGGGTCAGGGGTCAGAGAAAGATGAGGAAGCGGGAGAGGCTCTTCCTGGTCTTCACTGACCCCTGACCCCTGACCCCTGACCCCTCCTTTCCTAAAGCACGATCTCGGTTCCGATGCCCGCCTCGGTGTAGATTTCGAGGCAGAGCGAATGAGGAATGCGGCCATCGATGATGTGCGTCTTGGTGACGCCGGCGCGGAGGGCCAGGATGCAGGCCTCGACCTTGGGCAGCATCCCGCTGCTGATGACGCCGGAACTGACCATTTCATCGATCTGGCGAATGTTGACGCTGTGGACGAGGCTGTCGGGGTCTTTGGGATCGGAGCGGATGCCGTGTGTATCGGAGACAACGACGAGCTTTTCGGCTTTCATCGCCGCCGCAACGGCGCCTGCGGCGGTGTCGGCGTTCACGTTCAGCCGTCCACCCGCCTGGTCGCGGGCGATCGTCGCGATGCATGGAATCGAGTCGGCCTGCACCAGCAATTGCAGCAGCCGGGCGTTGACGGATTTCACCTCGCCGACGTATCCCAAATCGATCCGCCGGCCGTCCGGCCCCTGCAGATACGTCTTCTCGGCAAACAGGACGTTGCTCGAGAGCGAGTGCAACCCCATCGCCTCGCACCCCTGGCTTTGGATGAAGTTGACGATGGAGCGATTGACCTCGTTGCAAAGCACCTGCTCCGCAAGGGCCAGCGTGCGCTCGTCAGTGTAGCGCCGGCCCTGCACCATCTGCGGGACCAGTCCCGCCGTTTCCATGCGCTGATTAATCGCTTTGCCGCCGCCGTGAACCAGCACCGGCTGTATGCCGACGTAATTCATGAAGACGATGTCGTTCAGCAGGTTCGACAGTGCTGCCTCGTCGTCCATGATCGACCCGCCGACCTTGACGACGACCACTTTGTTGTGGAAGCGCTGAATGTAAGGCAGCGCTTCAACCAGCGCCGAGGCCTTGGAGATCGCCGCATCCATCATCGATTTCGAGTGCTCCGTGAAACGAAAAGGGAAAAGTGTAGGAAGCGGGGGCGGGGGAGTCAAAAACATCTTGCCGATTCAAAGAGCAAATTCATGGGTTGATTTGCTGCCAGGGTTCAGCGCGCAGAAATCTGGACAAATCGGCAACGCCATGCCGTTGCGTCAGCAATGAAACCGGGCTGGCGTCGAGGGCGACAATCATCGCGCGTCACTACGGGAACAATTTTGGACCGGAAGTGCGATCCGCATTGAGCGCGGCCCTCAGTTCGTCCCAATCTTTCCGTCGCTGAGCGAGTTCACTGGGATCGTCCGTTGCATCTTCTGCTGCCCAATCGGCAAAGAGCGACCGCAGCGCCTGCGTCCGTTCGCCTGAAGGCAGCTTCCCACGAATGATCTCGACGGCGAATTCGCGCGGATCCACTCCGCGTCGCGCAGCCTCGTCCTGAAGCCGAACAGAAAGTTCCTCCGGAAGTTGGATGGTCAGGCTCATGGTTTCGACCACAATTGTAGTACGCCTTGGCTACAGGCACAATTTCGGCCGAGTTTCATCGGCTTGAGCCCGTCTTGCGAGACCCTGCGGCAAGGAGCGTCAAACAATTTGCGATCCGCCTAATCTCCGACGACTTGACGCGCCAATCACATCTTCCCACCATGGCGCGATATTCCGAGGTGATTTGCCATGTTGAGACTTTCCGCCTTTGCCGATGAGATTTCGCCCAATTTGGACGAGCAGATTCAGACGTGCCGCGACAACGGCGTGACGCACGTCGAGCTGCGCGGGGTCAACAATAGGAACGTGATGGATTTCGATGCCCCGCTGCTGGCAGAGATCCGCGCCAAGCTGGCCGACAGCGACATGGGCGTGATCGCCATCGGCTCGCCGATCGGGAAGATCAAGATCAACGACCCGTGGCCGGCGCACTTGGAGAAGTTCAAGCAGGCCGTCGAGCTTGCCGAGTATTTCGAGGCGCCGTTCGTCCGCATCTTCAGCTATTACCCGCCGGAAACAGGCGGCGACATCAAGAAACACCGCGACGAGGTGCTGCGGCGGATGCGGGCCAAGGTCGATTACATCCACAACCACGACGTCGTGCTGGTCCACGAAAACGAGAAGAACATTTACGGCGAGCACGGGACCGAGTGCCTGGATTTAATGGAATCGATCAAATCGCCCAAGCTGCGCACCGCTTTCGACTTTGCCAACTTCGTCGAGGCCGGCGACAAGCCGATGGACAACTGGCCGCTGCTTAAGCCCTACGCGGTGCATATTCACATCAAGGACTGCCGCCGCTCCGACGGCAAAATGGTCCCCGCCGGCCAGGGCGACGGCGACCTCGGGCCGATCCTCAAAGACGCCTACGCCTGCGGCTACCGCGGATTTCTTACGATGGAACCTCATCTGGCCCAGGGCGGCCAGTTCAGCGGATTCACTGGACCGACGCTGTTTAAGACCGCAGTGGATGCGCTGAAGGACGTCTGTAAGCGATATGGCATTCCCCTCGCAGCAACGTGACCGTTGTGTTTGTTGGTGGGGTAGACATTCCTGTCTGCCCGATAGGCGCAGGGACATTCCTGTCCCTTCCTCATCGTTTTTCATCACCATCCGTTCCGTCATCAACTCTTTCACGTCTGCCGTGGTATGCGCCGGTGGAGGCTCGTACGGGCATGACAGAGATGTTGAGGCGAATCGTCGAGGAGTTGCGCGACCGGCCCGATCTGGGGGCCGAGGATCTGTCGCGCATCCTCTATCCGGGCAACCCCGCCATGGTGACCAAGGTCCGCAAGGCGATGGTCGAGCTGGAGACGCTGGGTTTCATCGACGGGGAAGGGAAGCTCACCACCAAGGGCGCGCAGAGCCGCGGCAGCGGCGTGCGGTAAAGACATTCGGGGCAATTCCTTTTTGTGGCAGTTCCCTCTCCCTCCGGGAGAGGGTTAGGGTGAGGGGAAATCGGCGGCGCGCTCCCTTGCTGATCCGACGTCTACTCCGGCTTCCCCTCACCCCGGCCCTCTCCCAGAGGGAGAGGGAGAAAGAGGAGCCGCCGCAATCGGGCGCTTCATAAAGCAACTTCCCCGCGGAGCCGTTGATTCACGTACCGGCTTCATTCACTACAATCCCCGCGTGCCGGTTTCAGACCAAATCATGGCGCGGGCGCGACGAGCGGACCGCGCGGCGGTGGAAGCGATCCTTAGCGAGTCGTTTCCTGCCGTGCATCGCATGGCCCATGCGCTCAGCGGCAGCGCGCGGACCGGAATGCTGGTCGCGCGATATGTGCTGCGGCGGGCGGTGCGGGTCATGCCGCGATGGCGAAGGGGAATTACGCCGGAGAACTGGTTTTATCATCACACGCTGCTGGTAGCCCGGGAGGCGTCCGCGCGAACGCCTCCCTCCGTGGATCAGGATCTGCTCGTCACCGCCGGGCCCGGGGGAAGGCCGGCGTACGTCGCGTTCGTCCGCGCGCTGCGCGGGCTGCCGCGGCAGCAGATGGAAGCGTTTGTGCTCAATCATGGGGAAAAACTCAATTCGCAGCTTCTCGGGGTGGCGATGGATTGCTCGGCAACCGCCGCGGCGACGCATCTCGCCGCCGCTACCCAAGCCCTGCGGACCATCAGCGGTAGCGCATTCGTTGAGTTGGTGCCCGCGCTTGAGCGCGCATACATGACGCTCACCCCCCCGGAAACGATGGTCCGCGCGACCGTCGCCCAGCAGGTCTCGGCTGGGCTGTGGGCGATGCGCCTGCGTCGCATAACCCGATCGCTGCTCTTCATCGCGATTCTTCTGCTTCTCGGCTACATCGTTTGGCGCTGGCACGCGTTGCTTCTACAGTGGTTTCAGACGCTTCGGTCCCGGGCTGCCACACAAAGTTCCTAATGGTTTTCTGGCTTTACTACCTCATTCTTGCATTACTGCTGATTGCCGGCCTGGCCATCACGCTGATGACGTTGCCGGGGCTGTGGGTGATGGTGGGATCGGCGGCGCTCTACGCCTGGTTGACCCACGGCTATTTCATTGGATGGAAGACGCTGGCTGTCCTGCTCATCTGGGCCGGGGTCGCGGAGGTGGTCGAGATTACCTCTTCCGGCAAAGGCGCCAAAAAGGCCGGCGGGGGCAGGGCCGGCCTGTGGGGCGCCCTGATCGGCGGAATCGTCGGCGGCATCTGGCTCAGTTTCATCCCCATCCCGGTGCTTAGCACGCTCGTCGGCGTTTGCCTGGGGACATTTCTGGGCGCGATGACAGGGGAACTGGCCATGGGACGACACGTCGGGCGCTCGGCGTGGATCGGTTTCGGCGCGGCGCGCGGCCGTCTGGTGGGGACATTTGTAAAACTCGGGTTTGGCGTCGGGATGGCAATCCTGACGCTGGTGATGGGGCTGCCAATTGGCGGGCCGAAGAAGGTAAAGGCGTCTGCAAAAGCTGTCACGACGACGGCGCCGACAACGCAAGCGAGGCATTAATAGGATTTCGCAAGGGCGCTCTGCGATGAAAACGCGCGCCCTCTTTCTCCCTCTCCCGGAGGGAGAGGGGACAAGACGCGGGGGTCGCGGCGCTTTATCACGCTGGCTGTCGGTAACCTCGAAACATTAATCGCGCGGCTTCGGATCGAGCTTCGCAAGGCCGCGAAGCGTCGCTTCCTCTTCGACATAGAACGTCCATTTGCCCTTCCATTCGCGGTGAAGTAGCGCGGCCAGCCCGTCCGCGGAGCCGCCGGTCAGCATGACGCGGCGGCGCATGGGAATTCTCAACGCTTGGAACAATTCGAGGCGTGCCGCACTTGCTTCCACGAGCGACTGAATTACGGCGGCGAGCATCTGCTCGCGGGTGGTCGAAAGGGTCAGCCCACGGAACGCGCCCTGCCGCTGCTCGACATTCGTCCGCTCGCCGGCCAGGTAGGGCTCGAATTGAACCGTGCCCGTGGATGAATCATTCGGCTTGAGTTCGAGTCGGCCGAGGCGGGTGACGAACTTCCAGAATTTGTCCTTCGACCAATCCGGGAAGATCTGGTTTTTCATCCACTCGAATGATGAGCCGGCCGCGGCCAGCGTGCTGACCGACATCCATTTTTGGCCGACGCCCAGCGCTCGCGTCAGCAATCGTTCGTGCGGGACGGCACGATTGGTGCATAGTCCGAGCACGTCGGTGGACCCGCAGTTATTGGCCAATTGCCCGATGGCGGCGCCGCTCAGCAACATCGCCGAGCTGGTGTCCACCAAGCCGGCCAGCACGGGTGTGCCGGCAGTGATGCCAAACCGCGCGGCCGCGGCGCGCGTAACGACGCCGCCAATGCGATTGGCTTCGATGACGTCGGGCAGCAGCTTGCGCGACACGCCCACCGCTTCGCACAGTTCGTCGCTCCAGCCGCTCTGGTCGTTGGTCGAGTAGAGGCCGGTGAACGAGGCATTCGAAGGGTCGATAACGCGAGCGCCAGTGATCTGGCGGTGGAGGAACGTGTTCAGATGGCCGACCAGGTCGGCGCCGCGCAGAGCGCCGGGTTCGTTTTGCAGATACCACGCCCAGGTCGTGACGCTGATTCCGCCGGGGATGGGACGATTGCCGCAGAGGCGGAGGAAGCGCGCCTTGCCGATGCGGCGCTCGAGTTCGATGGCCAGCTCGGCGCTGCGTCGGTCCTGGTGCGTGACGATGGGCGTGATCGGCTTGCCCTTGGCATCCATCGCCACCCACGCCGGCGACATGACCGATAGCGCGACGGCATCCACGCTTCGAGCCGCCTTCTCGCTTTGTTGAATGGCATCGGAAACCGCCTTCAGCAGCGAGCGCGGGTCCACTTCAACGCGTACCCCGGAGTGGCGGGTTTGAAACCTTGCGTGGACGATCTCGCCCTGGACTTTGCCGTCCCGGAGGACGGCTGCTTTGACCGACGAGGAACCGATATCGAGGCCGAGAAGGTTCATTGGGACAATGTAGCGCAGCCGCAGGCATCCAACAAATACGCCCAATGTCGCCCAACCGCAGATATACCCAACATCCCCCAAGCCGGGGCGGCGCGACGACATCGCATCATCGACTTCGGAACATTCCCGGCGTCGCTCTGCCCCGGCGTGGGGGTCGTTCGATGACGCTGCCGTGCTATCGCGGAGCGGGCACTTGGTCGAGCACTTTCTTAAGCACCGCGACGGTCCCATTGGCGTCGCCGTTGTGGAGGTAGGATTTGGCGATTACCCGGTGGGCGCAAGCGGCGATGAAGAGCCGTTTGACGTCGTCGGGGGTGACGTAATCGCGGCCCGCCAGCAGGGCGGCGCCCTGCGAGGCGTGGGTGAGCGCCAGCGCGCCTCGGGGGGAGACGCCCAGGTGCAGTTCGTCGTTGTTCCGAGTGGCCTCGACCAGGTCGAGGATGTAATCGACCACCGTCGGGTCCATTCGAATCGCGGGGAGCCGGTCCTGCAACTCGACGATCTCCTGCCCCGTCGAGACGGGCAAGAGCTGGTCGAGCGCCGCCCGGCCCGGCTGGGTGGTCAGAATGCGCTGCTCGGCCCGACGATCGGGATATCCCACCGAAATGCGAAGCAGGAAGCGATCGAGCTGATTCTCCGGCAGGTGATACGTGCCTTCAAACTCGAAGGGGTTTTGTGTCGCGACCAGCATGAACGGGCGCTGCAGGAGAATTGTCTGATTCTCGATGCTGACCTGCTCCTCGCTCATCGCCTCCAGGAGTGCCGATTGGGTGCGGGGCGTGGTGCGGTTGATCTCGTCGGCCAGCACCACGTTGGCGAAGATGGGGCCGGGCTTGAACTCGAAGGCACGGGTCTGGCTGTTAAAGATGCTGACGCCCAGCACGTCGCCGGGCAGCAGATCGGGGGTGAGCTGGATGCGACTGAACCGGCAATCGATGCTGCGCGCCAGCGACCGGGCCAGAACGGTTTTGCCGACGCCCGGCACGTCCTCGATGAGGACATGCCCGCGCGCGATCAGCCCGATCAGCAGCAGGTCCACGGCTTCTGAATGGCCCAGGAACACCTTCTCGATGTTCGCGCGCAATCGATCGATGACTGAATTGGCCACTCGACAATACCCCGGCGGCGCCGCCTATCGGTCCATCCCCGCCATGTCGGGGCATCCTACAGTACCGTGCATTGATTTACATCTTCCCATCTAATGATTGCCATCGTACGCACTGTTATCGGCTGAGAGGAATCCCGTTCCCGCGCCGGCGGCGTTGGCGCTGCTGTAGGAGATGGTCCCGTTGGTATCGGTGCCGGTGGCGGTGTAGCGGTCGGTGACGCTTTCGGCGTGGCCATCGCAGTAGCAAACGTTGGTGCGATTCATGTGGCGATAACCCTGCGTGCCGGCGGCGCGGGTGGCCAGACCGACGCCGTCGCCGATGTCGGTCTTGGACATGGTCAGGGGGGCACGCATGTATTTGTCGGTCCCCGAGGTGTATTGGCCGTCACCAAACAGGGCGACTTCGGACGAGCGGTGGACCGAGCCGAGCTTGGCCGGGCTCACGTGCGGGTTGCCCAGCGGCGTCACCTCATTTACCCCCCCGCCGATGTAGCTGGTGTTGTAGTTGTAGCCGGTGTAGGGATCGGACGTGGTGGTCGAATGCGCGTCATAGCTGGGGCATTGCTCGACGGCCAGATTGGTGCTCCCCAGCCATAGGATGCCCGGCAGGATGCCGGAGGGGGATTGAGTGAAATCCCACTCATCGATCAGCGAATTATGGCTGATCGGAAAGTAGCCCTTATTCTGCCCGGCGTACATAAACGCTGCCTGCGCGAGCGATCGCAAATTGCTCAGGCACTTGATGCTCTTGGATTGCTCCCGCGCGGCATTCAGCGCCGGCAATAACAGCGCGATCAATACGGCAATGATGCCAATCACCACCAACAGTTCGACAAGCGTAAACCCGCCACAAGCGCGCAAGTCTTGTTCCCTCTCCCTCCGGGAGAGGGTTAGGGTGAGGGGAAACCGAGGTGGACATCCGCTTTCGATACCCGCGCCTCCCGACGAGAAACTCGCTTGCTCTTAGAGGGAGGGCAATGCTCCTGCCGAGCGGGGTCTTTCGAGCAACCCGGCTTCCAAGGAACTCCTCCTCCGACCGCCGCTTGCGGCTTCGCCAACGAAGGGACGTGATTCGGCGGGATCCTTCCGGAGGACGTCCCTTCGTTGGCGAAGCCGCAAGCGGCACACTGCTCCGGGGGTAGTTCCTCCACATTACCAGCGACAGCAAGTCGCTAAGGACGCTCGGCGGGAGCCTCGCCCTCCCCAATCCTACTTCTCCACGATCCAAATATTCCGATAAACCACCGGGTTATGGTGCTCCTGCAGCCAGATCGGCCCTGCCTCCGGGCCTTCCTTGCTGCCGGCTCCGGTTTTGTTCGTCAATTCGTATTGGTCCTGCACGACCACCCCATTCTGTTTGAGGGTAATCACCGCGTTGTGAGTCTTCTTGCCCCCATCGAACTTGGCGGCCTGGAAATCGATGTCATACGTCTGCCACTGGAGCGGCGGATAGCACATGTTCACGATCGGGGCGTGCTGCCGGTACATCGACCCGCAGCCGTTGAATTCGGAGGGATGCCCGAAGGTGTCGAGCACCTGAACTTCGTAGCGCCTCTGGATGTAAATCCCGCTGTTGCCTCGCTCCTGGTCGCGAGCAAACGGCTTGAAGGGAAGCATGAACTCCAGGTGCATCGTGAAGTTCTGATACTTTTTCTTCGTCTCCGCGCCCTGCTCCAGCAGATGGCGAGAATCGATTTTCCCGTCCTTCCAATGATCAGTGTTGGTCCCGTCGAAGAGGACGACCGCCCCCTCCGGCGGCTTGGCCCCAGCGGCCGGGCTTTCTCGCTCCACCTTCTTCAGCTCCATGCTTCCCTGCGGTCCCTGGACTGAAAGAGTTCCGTTGGCGATCGCGCCGGAATATCCCTCGGCCGGCTGCAGCTTGATGGCATCGCCGTCGCGCATGGCCTTCAGCTCGATGCGGCTTTTCCCGTCGTATCCATCGCCCGGCAGCCCGCCAGCGAGGAGCACAACCTGAAACTGATCGTCGCCGAGCGCCACAACGTCCGCGCCGAATTTAGCGCCCCGGTCGCCGGCGTATTCGCCTTGTGCGGCAAAGTCCGGGCCGGCATTGGCCGGATCGGTGTAGGTCGGATGATTGTCGGCCTCCTTCGCCTTGGGCGCCGCCAGGAGCGGGACTGAGGTCACGAGGATGATCGACGGCACGAGCAGCAGCTTGAACATGGTTCCCTCCGGTTTAATTGCTTCGATCGTTTTCAGACGATCGGGACGACGAATTTCAGGGCTTGGTATCTGTGGACGCACCGACGGCGTCCCCTTCCCGCAAGGATTGCAATTCGGCCAAGCGCTTCCCCGTGGGCGCTTTCTTGGTTTTCATCATCTCGATGAATGCGTCGAACAGGTACGCCGCATCGTGCGGGCCGGGGCTGGCTTCCGGGTGGTACTGCACGCTGAAGACGGGCAGGTCCTTATGGCGGAAGCCTTCGACGGTGTTGTCATTCAGGTTCAGGTGCGTCACCACGCCGCCGTGGGATTCGAGGGATTTCTGATCGACTGCGAACCCGTGGTTCTGGCTGGTGATTTCGACGCGGCCGGTATCCAGATTCTTCACCGGCTGGTTCCCGCCGCGGTGGCCGAATTTTAGCTTGTAGGTGCTGGCGCCAAGGGCCCGGCCGAGCAATTGATGGCCGAGGCAGATACCGAAAATGGGCACCTTTCCCATCGCTCCCTGAATTGGCTTCACCGCGTAGTCGAGCACCGCCGGATCGCCCGGGCCGTTGGAGACGAACAGGCCGTCCGGCTTATGCTTTAGAATTTCTTCCGTACTCGTTTCGGGCGGCAGCACCGTCACCTTCACGCCGCGTTCGGCCAGATGGCGGAGGATGTTCTGCTTGGCGCCGCAGTCCAGCGCCACCACATGGAGCCCGTCGCCGCGCTCAACCTTGCCCAGGCCCCACTGGCCCTGGTCCTGGCTCCATTCATATGCCTTGCTGGGCTTGACCGCCTGCACCCAATCGGCCCCCGCCATCTGCGCGCCGTGTCGGGCGCGATCAACCAGGGCCGCATCGTCGAGAATTTCGGTCGAGAGAATTCCCCGCATCGATCCATTAATCCGCAGCTTTCGCGTCAGCGCCCGGGTGTCGATTCCCTCGATCCCGATGATCTTGTTGGCCGCGAGGTAGTCCTCCAGGCTCATGTCGGCGCGATAATTGGAGTAGACCGGCGAAAGCTCCTTGATGACAAACCCCTCCACCTGCGGCTGCTTACTCTCTACGTCCTGGCGATTGATCCCGTAGTTGCCGATCAGCGGATAGGTCATGGTCACGATCTGCCCCTTGTAGGACGGATCGGTGAGGATCTCCTGGTATCCGGTCATCGAGGTGTTGAAGACGACTTCCCCTTCCGAAGTCCCCGAATGCCCGAACGCCCGGCCCGTGAAGACGGTCCCGTCCTCCAGGCCAAGTTTCGCGATGCGACTGCTGCTCATGGGGGCGGGATTATAGAGGAGCGGGAGGAATGCGAAAGCGCGGGCACGCCACGATCGGTGCGCTTCCGTTTAGCCGGAGCCGCCAGGCCCGCTCTTCTCTTCGCGCACAACCCGGAAGAAGACACCGCGTGGCCGCGGTGGCTAAACGGGGAACCGACGCACTCCTGTCGCGGGCAAAATCTTTTCAATAATGTGAAACGATCAGTCGATAGCTTCCTCAGGCTGTGGGTCTCCGACCTTTAGGTCGGGCAGCCTCTTGAGGGACCGGTGTTACGGCGAGCACCGGTTCCTTTTCATTGCGCTCAGCCGATCAATTCTTATCCGCCGGCCCGCTCCGATTCGCGTCCGGTTGGGTCGCGGCAAGGGTTTTCAGAATTGCTTTATCGACGGCCGGGGGAAGCGTTCCAGCATCGACATCGACGTTGATATCGACCTGCGGGAAAACCCCCATGTGAGTAACATTGAGGGCATGTGATGAGGCTGCGCGGTCTGCCGATGGCTGCGATGCCGGGGCGGTGGTCGGCTGGGTGGCCGGATCGGCATCCTCGGGCTCCGGCGCCGGCAGTTCGGTCGGCTTGTGCTCGAGCAGCGCCGGCTCGATCCAGTCGAGCGTGTCCTGCGAATAACCCGTCCCGCCGTCCACTTCCAGCGTCAGTGTCTTGGCCCTCTTCAGGTCCTCAAAAATCACCGGCGAGAGCCGGCCCGATCGGACGTGGGTTTTCTCGTAGACCACCTTGTCATCCAGTTTGATCCGCACCGTTGCGTCGGCGATTCCGCCGGCATCGCTCTCGATGGCGTAGCGGGTGCGAAAACTTTCGTACTGTCCATCCAGCGCCCAGGTCAATCGCGAGAGTGCATGCACGCCGATGCCGTGGGCGTAGACGCGGCCTTTGAAATCGATCCGCCTCTGGCCGCCCCACTGGCGGTCCATGTATGCAGCCGGCGTCTGCGGCGCGCCGAGGAAGCGGTAGTAAATTTCCTCGGTCGGGACACGGGCGGAAAGCCAGCTCACCGGGCCGTTCACCTGCTCGATGGCCGACACGTGGGCGAGGTCGATCGTGTGTTGGGCATCCTTCCCGAGGGAAAGGACCAGATGATCGCCCTCCAGCTTCGCATCGGAGCCGACCAGGGACGAGCCGTCGTCGAGCCGTACGCGGAAGCCCCGCTGTGCTGAGGCATTGCCGGGCGTCATGGCGAAGTTGATCGACGCGACGGACGCCATCGGAACGGCGGCGTTGCCGTTGCTGGTCTGGACGGTGATCGAGTCGGCGGTCATCGCCGCGATGATGCCGCTCACCGCGTCGCCGTTGGACAGCCGCACGACATCCTCATGCTGGCGGTCGGCCGGCGCGGGCTGATTCGGCCCGGTGACGGCAACCATTCGGCTCCCGGGAATCGAAATCTCGCCCAACTCCGAACTCTTCCAGACCAATGAATCACCCTTCAAACCGACCGGCTCGCCCGTGAGTTTGTCACCGCCGATCAGATGGAGGACAAACCGCCCCGCGCTTTGTGCGACCGGAAGGCTGCGGGTCAGGTCGAGGAAATCGTCCATCGGAATGGTTCGCTCGGCGCCGCCGGATGCCGAACCGACCTTGACACCGGATGGGGTTAGCGCGTTCAAGGTGACGGTGTCCGTTTTGAACTGTGCGGTGGTGAGGAGCCATCCGTCTTCGGCGAATGCCAGGGAGCAAGTCGCGAGGAGGATGGCGGCGTTAGCAAGCAGGAATGGTCGGAACATCGAGTCGCTTCTCCTCAAACGATGCCAAGGGGGCCCCCGACATGGAGCGAGTGCAAGTCAACAGGTCCTTGCGCAGCACTCCTTTTGATTAGCCGTCCCCGCTCGCGGGGCGCGACGGGGACGATTCGACCGAAATCCCGCGACATATCCGCGGGCGAAGTTTCCGGTCCCATATTGCCCTTGTCTAACGCTCGGCGCAACCGTCGCGCCCCGCAAGCGGGGACGGCTAATCAAAAGGAACGCTGCGCGGGCAGATCTGTGCAACGTCCATAGCGACTACCTTCCCCCACCCGTGCTGGCGTCGAAGACGGGAAGATAGCGATTGGGCATCTGGAGGATGATCAGGGCCATCGAGGTGGCGTAATCTTCGGAGAAATCGCCCTGCCAGTGGTTGTTCTGCTGGCTGCTGATCAGCTCCTGGCGGATGGCGGGATAGAAGGTGGCCCAATAGTCGCCGCCGGCCAGGAACATCGCCTGGGTGGCGTAGTAATAGCCGTAAAAATAGTGCCCCTCGGCGCGGGGGTTTCCGCCCTGTCCGGGGGTGAAGCGCTTCACGTACTCGAGGCCTTTTTGCAGGCTGTCGCCGTCGAAGATGCCGGAATAATAAAGGGCGCAGCAGCCTGCGGCCGAGCGCGGGAAGCCCGAACCGCCGAACCCGCCCTGGCCGGCCATGTAGCTGAAGCCGCCGTCGGAGTTCTGACATTTCAGCACGTATTGAATCGCCTTGTTCACGGTCTCGGTCGAGACGTGGATGCCCGCCTCGCGGGCGCTGCGAAGGGCCATCACCTGGCAGATGGTCACGGAAATATCGGCATCGAGCGGGGCCGGCTGATAGCGCCAGCCGCCCTCGGGGTTTTGCGTGCGCTCGATCAGCTTGACCGCCCGCTCGAGCTTCTCCTTCACGGCATCGTCGCCGGTCATCCCGTACATCTCGCCCAGGAAGAGCGTGGCAAACCCGTGCCCGTACATGGGCCCCTGGCTGGCATCGGAGGCGATAAGTCCAGAGTCCTGGCAATTGTCGAGGATGAACTGAAGGCAGCGGTTGACTTCCTTGCCGTACTTTCCGCGGCCGGGAAGGTCGCCGTGCTCCATGAAGGCCAGGCCGGCAAGGGCCGTCATGGCGACGTTGCGCGAATAGCCGTACCCCTGCATGCCGGCAAACCCGCCGTCGTTGGACTGCTGCTGGGCGAGCCAGGCCACGCCTTTTTCGATCGCGGCTTTGCACTCGGGGGTGATCTCGTCGCCACGTACCTGATTGGCGTGGCCGGCGATGGATTTGGCGGAGTTGTCGTCCTGTTTTGGGCCGGCCTTCTCGGGAGCGGGATCGGCGAAGGTGACGGAGCAGAGGATTACGAGCAGGCCGATGAAGGCGAAGATGCTGCTTCGGGCACGCCCTCTGATCCCCTCTCCCTCCGGGAGAGGGTTAGGGTGAGGGGGAATTGCGAGCGCCATGACTGACACATTCGACGTCCCCTCCGACTTCCCCTCACCCCGGCCCTCTCCCGGAGGGAGAGGGAGGAATACGGGGGAGGGATCAAGCGAACCCCGACCCATCGCGCAAGTGAATGTCCTCATTGCTGTGCCGCTTTCTCGCTGAGGGACTTGAAGTAGTCCTCGACCAGCTTTTGGTACTTGGGGTTCACCTTTTCGCTGGCGCCTTCGAGGACGGCGTCGCGATCGCGCGGGTGGAGCTTGCCCCATTCCTGCATTTTTTCCTTGATGTCCTGGCTGATGTCCACCTGCGGCGGGCCGCCCTGGGCGAAGGTGGACTCCTGGGCCGCGGTCTTGCCGTTCTCCTGGTGTTCCTTGCCGTTCTTGGCCACCTGCTGCGGCCCGGGTTGCGGCTGGCCGGGCTGCTGGCCCTTCGACTTGTCGCCGGGCTTCGGGGGGCCCTTGCCGGGCTTCATTTGGGCCTGCTGCGCTTGAGCGAGCTTGATCAGGCCGTCCAGGTCCATCTGGATGCGCTTTTGAATTTCCTGGGTGACCTGGCCCGGGTCGTTGTTGAGCGCCAGCCGCTGGCGCGAGCGGGCCATCCGGTCGCCGGTCAGTTTCACGCTGTTGGTGGTCTCGTCGCCGGTCTTGTCGTTGAGGAGTTGCTTCTCGAGCTCCTGGTCTTCAACGTCGTCCTTCTTGGCTTCCTCGGGAAGCTGGTCCTTGTTGTCCGGTTCGGTGCCGAGCTTCACCTTCCCTTGCGTGGCCTTTTGGATCATTTTGTCCAGCAAATCGCGCAGCTCGCCCTGGCGGCCGCCAAGCGAAAGGAGCTTTTCCTTGTCCTTTTCCCTGGTCTTGTCGGCGTCGATTTTCACGGTGCTGTTGTTGACCGCTTGCTGGAGCGCTTTGAGCAACCGCAGCTCGGCCTCGCCCGGCATGCGGACTTTGTTCCCGCCGCCGCCCGATTTGCCGGGCTTGTTGCGATCGTTGAATTCCTTCTGCTGCGGCTTGACCGCCAGGCTGTCGATCATCGCCTTGAGCTGTTCCTCAATGCGGGTTTCCTCGGCTTGGGTCGGCGTGCCGGTCTCGGGCTTGGCCAGGTCGTCTTTCACTGAGTCCATCGTCGAAACGATGTCCTTGTTGGCCCAGACGTAGACGATGCTGTCGAGCTTTTCGAGTTCTTCGCCGAGCTTGCCGGCGCGGTCGGAAAGCCCGCCCTGCTCGCCCGGCAACTGCCCAAGCCGGATGGCCACGGGACGCGGCAGATCGCCGTTGTCCTTGGGCGTGCCGTCGATGTCGTGAACGTCCTTGCCGATTTTCTTCTGATCTTCCAGAAGCTTCACGTAGGCCTGCTTGATCGACTCCTGCGACTCCTGCTTCACCTGGTCGTTGACCTTCTTGAGCGCCTCGTCAATGGCCTTCTTGGCATCGACCAGCGCGGCCAATGCCTCGACCTGCGGCGGGTCGTAGGCGTCGGGGAGCTTCTCCTCATTGAGATGGACGATCGCCCGCTCCATGTGGCCGGCGGCGACGGTGAGCTTGGCCGCCGGCGCAGGGTCGGGAAGCTCCTCGGCTTTCTTGGCCGCCGAGCGGGAGTTTCGCTCGGTCACCCGTTGCGACGTGTTCAGGTCTTTGGTGCTTTTTGCGTCCTGCGGCGACTTCTCATCCCGCTCGGCGTTGTCAATCAGCGGCTGCTTGTCGGCCATGTCCATCTTGGCCCACTTCGTACCGCCTTGCAGGATGACGTTATCGATGTTGTGACCCGCCTGCCGGCGGATCAGGTCGGCCACAAGCTGCTGCGCCTCGGCCAGCTTGGCCTGGAGTTCTTCCAACTTGCGCCGCTCGGCTTCCTTGAGCTTGGCGATGATCATTTCCAGCCCGATCTCCGCCTGCTTCTGCTGTTGCTGGGCCTGGGCCTGCTGGTTTTGCTGCATGGACTGCGAGGCCTGGCTCTGCTTGCCGGGCACCTGCTGCTCGTTGCCGGTCTGGGCCGCCTGCTTCATCGCCTGCGCCGAGCTGGGATCGGCCTTCTCCATCTGCTCGGCCTTCTTGTTCATTTGCTCGAGCGCCTTCTGCGTCTGCTTGGATAGATCATTCTGCTCGTCCGAAAGCTTTTTCAGCTCGTCCTGCTTGTCCTTGCTCAGCTCATCGGCCTTCTTGCCAAGATCGTCCTTGGTGGTTTTGTTGAACTGCTGTTCGAGCCGTTCCTGGTGGGCCTTGATCTCCTGAATCTTCTGGCGGAATTCGCCGAGCCCGTCGAAGTTGCCAAGCCGGTCCATCGCCTGGCGGACTTGGTCGGCGGCCTTCTGCTGGCTGTCGGCGGCGCGGGCCATCGCGCTGCTGCGCTGCTCGGCTTGCTTCTGCTGCTCGGCGGCGCTGGCCTTGGGATCGCCTTTCTGCTCGCGGGCGTCGTTTAGGTCATTGGCCGCCTTCTTCATGGCGCCTTCAGCCGCGTCCTGCAACTGCTTCTGCACCGACTCGGCCGTCTGCTCGAGGGAGGCATCCGTGGATTTGTTCTCTTTAATCTTCGCGGCCAGGGCTTCGAGCTTCTGCGCCTGCTGCATCGTCTGGGATGCGGTGTTGCTTTGCTCGCCGGCGATGCGCTCGGCCTGGGTCTTATCCGCCTCGTCAAAGGCGGGCTTCTTCTCAGTCAGTTGCTTCAGCGCATCAGTCTCAGTCTTGTTGCGAACCTGATTCTGATGCAGTTCTTTCAACTGGCTGTGGACCGCCTCGAACGCCTGCTGGACGGCGGTATTAAACTGCTCCTGGCTGATGATATTGATGCGCAATTTGCCGCTGGGGACCCAATCGTGCTGCTTGCCGTTCAGGTTGAAGTTGTCCTTCACCTGCACGAAGAATTCGAGCACGTCACCGGGCTTCAGGTTCGCGTCCTTCAGCTTGGCCAGGTCCCAGTCATACCCCAGCTCGAAGCGCTTGCGCTCCAGCGTGCCGCCGGCTTGCTGCCACGATGCGCCGTCGGCGACGGCGGCGTTGTCCTTCACCAGATCGACCACCCACTTGTTCTGCGCCGCCGTTGCCGCCGGCTGCGTGGTGGCGCGCGTGCCAAGCCGATTGACCACGAGCTGCGCCGCCTCGACGCCGTAATCGTCTTCGGCCACGGCCTTCAGGGCGAACTCGGCGACGGCGGTGCGGTCCTCGCTCCGCCGGGGCTCTTCGATCTGAACCGTCGGCGGCTGGTCCTCGCGGACGATGAACTCGTATTCAGCCGCTCCGACGTTGTGGAAATAATCCGTGTCAGTGGCGTGAACGGTGAAGCGGAACGATTCCGTGGCCGGAAGATGCGCGATAGCGCTGCTGGAAGAGGGATGATCCCATTGAATTGGAGGAAGCTTGACCGCGGGGTTCACCGGTGTCAGTTCCACTTCCCGGCCCAAGGCCAGCGGCTTGTTGAAGCGCAATTCCAGATCGATGGTGGAGCCGACGGCCATCACCGCGGGGCGCTCGGCCAGGTTGACCCTGGCCTGTTCCGCGGCGTGGACGTATGCCGGCGGCGTGACGCTCGCCTGCACCAGCGTCACATCCAGGCGCGGGACGATGGTGATCGGCAGGAGCGACTGCTGATCGTCGCCGGCCTCGATCTGCACCTGCATGTTGCCGAGGTTCTTGCCGTCTTCCAGGCGCGTGTCGAGGTTGGCGGCATAAACACCGTCCGCGCCCCGATCCATCATCTGTTCCTGCCACGGCTGGTTATCGTAACGGTAGCGGACGAGCACGTGCCGACTGGGCTTATCGCCCTTGGAAAGCTTCAGACGAAGCGCGACCGGATCGCCCACCGCGATGCGGGTGGGAATCGCGCCCTCCATCGAAATCTGCACCGTCTTTGGCCACGGCTGGCCGCCCAGCGGGCTGAATAGCCGCGAGCGGGCGATGGATCGGAAGCCGGGGCCGACCGCGATGGCGAGCACGATCAGAGCGATGATCGCCACCAGCGCGCGGGCGTAGGAATACCAGACCGGCCGCGGGTCGAGCACGGTCGAGAGATCCATCCCCTGCATTCGCTCCGAGGCCTGGCTGACGACGCGATTCTTCATTGCCTGGCTGCCGGGCACGTCGGCGTTGCTGATGAAGTTGACGGTGCTGCGGAGGGTGTCGCCGAACTGCGGAACGCGTTCCTCGATCCAGCCGGCCACGTCGCCGGCGGCGTATTCCTTCATCGCTGGTTGGGCGATCCAGCGGATCAGGCAATAGGCCAGCGCCGCGAGCGCCGCCAGCAAGACTGCCAGCCGGGCCGGCCCAGGAAGGCCGCCGGGCGCAAGCGTGGTAGCATGTGCCGCCCAATCGACGAAGACGATCCCCAGCAACAGCCCGACGACGAGGGCGATGATGCGCCCCGTGCCCAGGGCGATGCCGTAAAGCTTCACCTTCTGGCCGATCGCCCGCAGGTTTTCCATCAACGCGCTGGGAGGCATGGCGAACTCCTTCAAACGACCCTGGGAGGGCGAGGCTCCCGCCGAGCCGGGCCTTGTCAAATCGGCTTCGGCTCGGCAGGAGCCTCGCCCTCCCATATTACCAATCAAAGCATCCCATACACCTTACGTAATACCCACTCCGCCGTGATAAGTAGCACGAAAAGCACCATCGGCGCCCAGCCGTTCCAGAGGGGGTTGCTGGTGGGGTTGGGCGTCAGCCGCTCAAGACTGGGAATGGCCGCAAGTTGCGCCGGCGCGTCGGCGAGGGTCAGCACCTGCCCGCGCGTCTCGGCGGCCAGCCGGCTCAGCAAGGGCTGATTCACCGACACGTCTTCCATTTCCAATTGCGGCTGCAAGACCACGAACTGCCGGTCGCGCTCACCGGCCGCCGAGGCCAGATGGGCGGTAAACCCGCCCTGCTGGTTGGCGACGAACGAGCCGGCATACACGTCCGGCTGGCCTTCCTGGCGTTGCAGCTTCTGCTCGGCCACCACCGTCCCGTCGTCCCGCTTGAGTTGGACGGGAATCTCCGGCGGAAGTTGCTGGAGAAACGATGGATTGTAGACACGATAGGTGACGCGGATCTCGTCACCCAGGTCGTAGGTCGGGCGATCGACGAACAGATCGTGGTCGCGCCCGCCGATCTTCTTGCCGCGGGCCAGATAGCGGAGTTGCTGCACCCAATAGGTATTGAAAACCGATTCGCCGGTGTAATAGCGCCACCGCCAGGAATCGTCGATCGCGCTGAACAGGGTCCGGCCCGCGCCATACCGGCCCACCACCAGCACCGGCGCCTTCTGCCCATCCGGGCCGATGTCAAACGGATGTTCCGAGAAGACCTGCGACACGCTCTTGCGAGTAATCCCCCGGCTGTACCAGAAGACCGGCTGAAGCTCTTCCTTCAAGAATTTGGTGTTCTGCTCGGCGTTGGGGAAGAACCGGTAGATGGTGGACGCCGCGCCAGCCGGCGTGAGGCTCGGGCGGAAGCCCTCGGTGATGCTCTGCGTCGGATCGTCCTGCTGCACCCGGCTGATGTTCACCGGCAGGACCGGTTCGATCGGCGAGTTGCGATACGCGATCGGGGCGTATCGAGGCCCGGCGATCATCCCAAACCCGCCGCCCCGCTTGCTGACAAAATCCGCGACGAGCTGGAGCTGGCGGTCGGTGAATTGCCGCGGATCGACATCGCCAAACAGAACGACATCGTACGGCATCAACTCTTCGATGCTCTCGGGAAACCGCGTGATCGGCCCGGGGAACTTCTTGCCCCGGTCCGGGCCGTCCGGCGGGATCGCGGGATCGCCCTCCTGGATGAAGCCCACGTCGGCGCTGGTGAGCAGGCAACTGATGTTCACCGTCGTGTCGCGGATCATCCCGTTCTTGATGTAGCGGTATTCCCATCGCGGATAACCGTCCACATAAAGCACATTGATTGAAGAATCCACCACTTCGACCGAAGCCGGGAGCACATTGTCGCTGTAATCCAATTCGGCCGGCTGCCTTTCGGCGACGACCTCGAAGTTCAGGACGCCCAGGTCCTTGGGCTTGAAGAGGATCTCGGCATTGACCGGCGTGCGATCGCCGCTCAGCGTGGCGACCGTCTCGGCGGGCCGGTCATCGACGCCCACCAGCGGCAGGCCGGTCTTCTTGTCGCGGAGCGAAAGCCGGACCTGATGGCCCTGCGGGAACCCCGTCGCCCCGAGCGTGGCCTTGACCGCCACGATGTCGTCCTTGAACGCCACGTCCAGTGGATCGACGCTGGTGAGATAGACGTTTGGCGGCGAGCGATCGCCGCCGATCTCGACCGGATACACCTTGACGTGATGTTCCTTGAGCGTGCTGATCATGGCCTCATCCGCCGGCCGGGGCGTCTCGCGGCCGTCGGTCATCACCACCACGCCGGCCAACCTCTGGCCCTGCAAATCATCGAGCACTGTCAACAGGGATGAGACCACCTGCGTGCTCTGCCCATCGGGCTTGAGCTCGCGCAGCGCCGTGGCAAGCTGCCCGTTGTATTGCCGGGCCTCGGCCTGGTCCTTCTCCGGCTGCTTGAACATCACCGCCTGCGTCGGGCCGATCGGCGTCGCGTGATTGTCGAACTTATAGAATCGCAGGAGATGAATTCGTTCCAGCTTTCGAAGTGTTTCGTCGCTGGAGGACAGGAGAAGGTTGCGTGCCGCATCAAGGCGGGTGGTTTTGTTGTCCCCGTTCACGTCGGGGATTTTCATGCTGGCCGTGTCGTCGATCAGCACGGCCAGCACTGACGGTTCTGTCCGCGTATCGACATTGACCAGCACCGGCCGATTCAGCAGAACCAGCACAAAAGCCACGAGCAACGTGCGGATGCAGCCGAGCAGGACCCGCGCCGTTCGCGAGCGGCCATCGCGCCGATAGACGTAAATGATCAGCGCCAGGGCAACCAGGGCTAGCACCGTATTCCACAGTGCCGCATGGTTCCCCGGCCAAACCGGATTGAACGAAAGCCCCTTGGCCCCCTCGCGCGAGAGGAAGCCCTTGTCGAGGCCGAAGAGGATTTCGATCAGACGGTTCATCAATCTTCTCAATTCACTTTTATCCATCCGGGACGGCGAGGCGACCCATTTCGCATTCCCCTCCGCTCGCCTCGATACCCCCACGCCGCGGGCAGAGCGGCGCCGGTGAACTCGATATCAGAAAAAGCATCCCGCCGCGCCGCCCCGGATCTGTCGGCGCTGCTTTGTCCCCAGACTCGCGGCGCACCCGATCCGGGGCGGCGCGGCGGCCAGCGCAACGCCCAAGTGCGTTCCTCTCGCGCCGCTCTGCCCGCGGCGTGGAGGAGCTTACGATCAACAGGAGCGAGAAAGGAGCCGCCTCGCCCTCCCGTGGAGAAGATCATCTCTTTACCTCCGTGCGGCGCCAGTGGCCGAAGCGCATGGCCATGAAGGCTTCGACGCCGAGCAGGACGAAGACGAGGCACATCAGGTTCCAGCCCCAATCGCGGCCGGCCTGGGCGACGGCGGCTTCGGAGGGGGGTTGGTCGCCTTCGGTGGTCATCTGAATGTTTCCCAGGTCCTCGCGGATCGACTGATCGTTGATCGTGCGGATGTCGGCCTCGCCCTTGGGGACGTTTACCGCGATCGGGACGGTCGAGCTGCCGAGCGAGAGCGTGTAGACGCCGGGCTGGTTGAGCCGGGTGCTGCGGTAGACGGTGGCCGCCTCGGAACTGCCCACGTCCTGGACCGATTGCGACTCCAACACCACGGGCTTTTTGTCCGGATCAACCAGCGAGGGCACGGCGGTCATCTTTACGGTCGGCGGGACGACCAGTTCCTGCCCGACTTCGAGGTTCATCCAATATGTGCCGGATTTGACCGCGTGGGCCAGCAATTCCTGCATCAGCGGCATGTAAGCGAGATGGGCGGGGAAATCGGTCCACTCGTCATTGGCGGTGGTCGAAATCCAGATCACGTGTCCGTTGCCGAGGGACTGCGCGGTCATCGCGGGATCGCCAGGCGCGTCGGGGGCTTGCTTGCCCGCTTCGACGCCGCTGGGGGCGTATTTCAGGATCGGCGTTGCGGTGCTGTTGGGTGGAAGCTCGAGCTGCCAATACGTGCGGACGCTCACCAGATCGAGCCCGCTGTTTTCCACCCCGCGGAAGCTTTCGAGATACTCGTTTTGAACGGCGTTGCGCTTGAAGTTGAAGCGGAAGGATTTCTGATCGTTCCCCGCCGACACCAGCTTGACCAGCGGCCCGGGCATCAGCTTGCGAGGGAGCAGGATTGAGTTGTAGTTGTTCTTGTCGATCGAATCGCCCATGAAGAGCAGCAAGGTGCCGCCCTGCTCGACGTACTGCTTCAGCCGGTCGGCTTCGGGGCCGGTGAGCTGGCCCACGTCCGCCAGGACGACGGCGCTGTATTCGCTGAGCGCGCGGTTGCCCAGTTCCAGATCGCTGATCGGCTCGGCAATGAAGCTGCTGAGGGTTTTGGTCTGTTGATCGTGGGCTGGCGTAAGGGCCGCCAGCAGGGAGCTGCCGGAGCTTTCGGCGACGCCTGCGCCGCGCTTGCCTTCGACCAGCAGCACCCGCATGTCGGCCGCCACGTCTTCGACGTGATAGCGGACGTTATCGATTGGGAGCCGGTCTCCGGCGGCGCTGACTTCGACGCTGATCAGGTGCGGCCCACCAGCGGTGAACTGCGGGCGGTGCTCGCGCGTGTTCTGGTCCGGCGTATCGGGGCCCAGCGTCACTGCGGCGGAATTGCCCAGCGGCTGGTCATCGACTTTCCATTGGATCGTCGCCTGCTGCGGCGGACCGAAGCCTTTCACATCCGCCTTGAAATCGCTATCGAACTTCGTGCGGACCAGACCGCCGGTCGGCGCGACGTCGAGCACGGCGTCGTTCCACTGCTGCTTGCCCTCGGTCAGGTTGTAATGGGTCACCTTGAACGTCTTTGCCAGATCCGGGCCGAGTTGCTTGAGGGCCTGCACCTGCGGTTCCCAGGCGCTTCGCGTGGCGTCGGTGATGATGAAGAGGTTCTTGTTCTGCTCCTTGGTCTCCTCGCGGCCAACTTGCAGCGCGAGCTTGAGCGCCCCGGCCAGGTCGGTCCCGCCGTAGGATTGGCGGATCAGGTCCACCGAGTCTTTGGCGCGATCCAGGTCGTAGCCGATCTTGAACAGCGACCGCTCGGTCCCGCTGGCGTTCACCGGGGCGCAAGCAGTGATGAGCACCACCGATTCCCCGCCACGCGACATCTGGTCGATCAGCCCCTTGGCGACCTTTCGCGCCTGATCCATGTGCGTCTTGGCGCCGGGCCGGTCGGCTTGGTAGGCCATCGAGTAGCTGTTATCGAGAACAATGACATTCAGCCCCGTCCGGCCCGCCAGGTGCTCGGCCAGCGAAGACTTTTCGCACCCCATCGGCCGGGCCAGCGCCAGGCCGAGCAGGAATACCAGCAAGCATCGCGTGGCGAGCAGAATCCACTGCTCGAATTCCAGTTTGCGGCGGTTCTTCCGCATCGCCCGCATCAGGAAGTCCATCGCCGCCCAGGTGACGGTTTTGAACCGGCGTCGGTTGAGCAAATGGATAATGATCGGAACGGCGATCAGCGCCGCCGCCGCGCCGGCCATGGCCCAGTTGCCGAATCCGAAGGCGAGGATGGGAGAAGATAGAAACTGGTTCATGACGAAATCTGCTCTCATACTTCGTCGATCGTCTTGCTTCCTCTTGTTTAGCCGCCCCGCTTGCCGGGCGCGTCTGGTCGCGCCCGGCAAGCGGGGCGGCTAAACAAGGTATTGTCGCATCATTTAATTGTCGCGGACCGCGCTGCCAGGAACCCGCTCAGTGAGACGTCGAGCGAGTCTGCGCTGTTCATCCGCACAAAATCCGCGTGCATCCCGCGACAGGTCTTGCGCAGCTCTTCGGTGAACATCTCCAATTGCTGCAAGTATCCCTCCCGCAGCGCCCGCGGCTCGGTCAGCAGCTCGCCCTGTTCTTCCAGGCCTTTGAACAAAGTTGCGTCTTCGAACGGGAACGTGATCTCGGCCGGGTCCAGCACCTGGAACGCCAGCACCTCATGCTTTTTGTACCGCAGGTGCCGCAATCCCTTCTTGATGCTGTTGATGTCGTCGAAGAAATCCGACAGCAGCACGATCACGCTCCGGTGAGTCAGCTTCTCGGCAAGCTGGTCGAGGATGCGGCCGGTGTTGGTCTTCTTGAGCTTCGGCACCGTCGTCAGGTCCTGCGTGATGATCTTCCACTGGGCCGGGGCGTTGCTCGGCTTGATGAAGTGTTTGAGGTCGCTGTCGAAAACCGCCAGCCCGACCGAGTCCTGCTGCTGGATCGCCATGTAGGAAAGTGAAGCCGCGATGGCCGTCGCGTGGTCGTATTTGCTCCACTGAGCGCCCTCGACGTTGATCGAGCTAAACCCCATCGACTCGCTGGCGTCCACCACGCAGATCAGGTTGAGGTTGGTCTCCTCCTGGTACTGCTTGAGGTAAATCTTGTCGGTCTTGCCGAACACCTTCCAATCGACGTGCCGGATGTCGTCCCCGGCCACGTACTGACGGTGCTGAGCGAACTCCACCGAAATCCCCTGATACGGCGAGCGGTGCATGCCCGTCATCAACCCTTCGACGATCAGCCGGGCGCGCAGGTCGAGAGAACTGATCCGCGCGAGGGTGTGCGGATCGAGGTATTTGCGGTAGTCGGTTTCGTTGGGGGCGATGATGGGCATAGTAGTGTGCTAATTCATCTTCCCGCGTCCGCGAACTCGGCGGGAGAAAAAGTCAGGATCAGAGACACATCGAGCGTTGCTTCTCGCGGCAGCGTTGCGTCCACAACTTGCCATACGGCATCCTGCCGCTGGAGCTGAGTCATTTGGCTGAACTGTGGCGAGACGACGCCAAATCGAAATCGCATCCTGTCGCCGACTTGCTCGACATCCACTTCCGCTTGGAACCGCCCGCGGAGAGCTTCGGCCAGACTGTTGGCTTGTTCTTGGGTCACTTGAGTAACTCCTTGAGTAATCGAACACGCTCAAGCCATTCTCGCGCTTCGGTCATGAGCATCGTGCGCGGCGAGTAGCGCGCTTGGATGGTCCATGTCGCACAGACTTTCTTCAGCTCTGCCGAATAATCCTTCCCATCGCGTTCGCCGCGTCGCTTGAGTGCGGCGTCAAGTTCGTTCATCCGCTCCAGCATTCCCTCCAGGTCGTGTTGCCGCCAGATGAGTCGCCAAATTTCACGCTCGGTCTCGCTTACCTCATGCTGCTGCTTGCGAGCAATCTGGGGGAATTTATCAACCAGCCGGGCTTTAAGCAGGATCTCAACCACGAAGCCAACGAGATACGCAACTCCGTTGGCGCGAGCATTTTCGTTCGTGTCGCTCAACGCCTCGGCATCCGCAAACCGCCGCTCCGCGACGGTCGCCATAGCAGACGGCCGCAGACGCGGCTCCTTGGCGAAGATCCCGGAAGACATCCTAGAGATTTCTCATGGTTCGAACCTCTGATGGAACATACGTCCAAGCTCGTCGCAGCGTGCAATAAAGAAATTCCAGTTCACGACTGGGGCAGATCCTCATCGCCGAGCGTCAGAATCATGCTGACGTTACGAAGGTCCTGGGGTGCCAGCTCACGCCCGGCAATATCCCACACCAAGTCCTGGCGCTCAGGGTGATCCATTGCGTCGAACTGATCCCATACAACAATGAACCGGAAACGGTCCGCGCGTACATGCTCGGTGTTAACCTCCGCACCAGGCAACTGCTGAGTGAGGGCCGCCGTAAGCAGGGTTACAAACGGCGGCACCGTTACAGTTCCATCAGCCATTGCTTTACCTTCGCGATCACGCCGCCCCCGTCCCGCGCATCAGCTTGGCGGTGGTCTTATCCAGCTCGTCGTATTGCTGGCGGGGGATGAAGTCGATCAGTTTCTTGATGATCGTGTCGGTCTTGATCCCTTCGGCCTCGGCGTTGAAGTTGGTCACGATCCGGTGCCGCAGGACCGGAGCGGCCACCTGACGGATGTCCTCGGTGCTGACGTGATAGCGGCCCTTAAGGAGCGCCCGGGCCTTGCCGGCGAGGATCAGGTATTGGCTGGCCCGCGGGCCGGCGCCCCAGCCGACGTAGTCGTTGACGAAGTCGGGGCAGTTGCCTTCTGTACGGCGGGTGAGCCGGGAGAATTGCAGGGCGTAGCGGATCACGTGATCGGCCACGGGAACTTTGCGGACGATCTCCTGCAGCGCCATCACTTCTTCACCGCTGAGCACTTCCTGAAGCTGGATGGTTCGCCCCATGGTGGTGAGCCGGACGATCTGGAACTCCTCTTCCTCGCTGGGATAGCCCACGTTGATGTTGAACATGAACCGGTCAAGCTGAGCTTCCGGCAGGGGATACGTGCCTTCCTGCTCGATCGGATTCTGCGTCGCCAGCACAAAGAACGGCTGAGGCAGCCGGTGCATTTTGCCGCCGGCAGTCACCTGGTGCTCCTGCATCGCCTCCAGCAGGGCTGCCTGAGTTTTAGGCGGCGTCCGGTTGATTTCGTCGGCGAGAATGACATGAGCAAACACGGGGCCGCGAACGAACCGCAACACCCGGCCGCCGGTGGTCTTGTCCTCTTCGATCACTTCCGTGCCGGTGATGTCAGAAGGCATCAAGTCTGGAGTGAACTGGATGCGGTTGAAGCTGAGGCCGAGCGTCTTGGAAAGCGTCGAGATCAGCAGCGTCTTGGCCAGCCCCGGCACGCCGACCAAGAGTGCGTGGCCTTTACAGAATAGCGCGATCAGCAATTCCTCAATGACCGCGTCCTGGCCGACGATGACCTTGCCCAGTTCGGCCTTCAGGTTGTGATAGCCGCGTTGCAGCTTTTCCACCGCGGCCAACTCATTGGCCTCCAAGTCGGTCCCTTGCTCTTGCACCAGGTTCAGATTCGACTCCATGAAATGCTCCTACAATGCGCACGGCGGCTGGGAGTGGGAGGCAAGCGGACACGGCCCGAAGTCCTCGCCACCCACGAGTCGGGTTATACCCGCGGGTAATACCCTACTCCATACAAATAGTCGCGGCCCTCACGAAAGTTGCAGCTTGCCCGAACTGCCCGAAGTTCAAACCGTCGTCAGCACCCTCCGGCCGAAGCTGCTGGGCCGCGTCATCGCGCGCGTGCAGCTCAATCGTAGGGACATTGTCACGCCCCTGGAAACCGATCTGCCCGGCCAACTGATGGGCCGGAAGATCATGGACATCGCACGCCGCGGAAAGCGGATTGTCTTCACGCTCGACACCGGCAATCGATTCTATGTCCACCTGGGCATGTCCGGCCGGCTCGGCATGCATCGGCCCGACCAGCCGCTGGCGCCGCACACGCATTTGATCATTTGGTTCAAGGATACTGATGCGGAACTGCGATTTGTCGACCCGCGCCGCTTCGGCGGGATCTGGTGGCTCGGCAGCGACCTGCCGCCCGAAGGAAACATGGGACCCGAGCCCATGCTCACCCGGCCCGCTCAACTGGCCAAGCGCCTGGCCAAAACCACCCGCGCGATCAAGAACGCCCTGATGGATCAGACGGTGCTCGCGGGGCTGGGCAATATTTATGTGGACGAATCGCTCTTCGGCGCCGGCATTCATCCGCTGACGCCGGCCAACACGCTGACGACCAAGCAAATCGGCCGGCTCAATCGATCGATCAAACTGATCCTCCGCCGGGCGATCCGCCATCGCGGCAGCACCCTGCGCGACTATCGCGATGCCAACGGCGCCGCCGGCGCATTCCAGAGCCTGCATCGGGTGTATGGGCGGGAGGCTGAGCCCTGCCGCACCTGCCGGACGCCGATCGCCCGGATTGTGCTGGGCGGGAGGTCAACGCATTTTTGCCCGAACTGTCAGAGCGAGTAACTACGCGACAATCCCGTGTAGCCGGTGAGCTTGCTCGCCGTATTCTCACGCCAAATACGGCGAGCAAGCTCACCGGCTACACAGAAGAACGAACCCCTCCACGTCCGCGTGTAACGCGCACCCGCGCCGCGAGGCCGCGGCGGCTAAACATTCGCGGGGACCGGAACCACGAAATCCCAATGCTGACCGGGCAACCGGAGCAAGTACGCGCTGAACGCCGCGTGATATGCGATCACCATGATACGCCGAGCTTACCCGAACCCCGTGTTCGAACCATTCCGGAGAAATTTTAGCCGCCGCGGCCTCGCGGCGCCCAACGCGCGGACGCCTGCACGCTCTCCCGGGGGGGAAAACCCGGACGTTTCAGAATTCTATCGCCGATCTTGCCCGTCACGGCAGATATGAGCAGAATTTCAGAAACGTCCCGATTTTCGGCTTGAGCAGAATTTCAGAAACGTCCCGGTTTTTGGCTCTGCCGGGTTCATGGCTCCCTCAAAAAAATCACTCCCGCGATGGCCGCTGGCCTCACCGATCACCTGTGGGAGATTGAGGAACTGTACGAAGCGGTTATGGGTTGATCCGGTGCCGGGAGAGCCGCCCCTTGCGGGCGGCTTTTTCATGCGCGGGTGGTAAGATGCGGACGTGATCCGCCCCGTGTTCACCATCGCTTCTGTGCTGTCGCTACTGCTATTCCTCCTGACGGCGGTGCTGTGGGTGCGGAGTTATGCCCACTACGATGTTGCACTGCGTGCAGTGGAAATCCCGGAAACTGTTGCCACCACTTTCGCAGCGAGTTCGGGGGAGGGCGTCATCGAATTCGCCACGACCCATTACAACTCGATGGACGAGGCCATCCGTCTCCACGGCTCCCACGTTCATTGGTTAGTTCAGAGCGCTCCGATTGTTTCGGTTCAAGACATGCTGCACAGCCAGTTCGTCGGAAAGGCTGGGTGGCACACAAGAAGGATTGGGTATGGATATGAAGGCGGAAGCGTCCAGGAGTGCCGCCTGTGCGTGCCACATTGGGGCTTCGCGGGTCTGGCTCTGATCCTGCCGGTCTGCTGGACGACTCCTCGGTTGCGCTCCCGCCGCAGAGTCCGTCGGGGCCAATGCCGCACCTGCGGCTACGACCTGCGGGCCAGCAAAGGCCGCTGCCCCGAATGCGGTGCAGCCTACAAGGCTGCGAGTCCAGCCGGTGCAAGTCCGGCCGCGGGAAATTGACGATTTGCCCGCGTAGTCATATTCGACGTTCCACTGAGGTGACTCATGGGATGAAAGCTCGAACGTAAAAGCCCTTGTCGGTGAAGGGTGAGCAAGCCGTCGGGCCGTAGCATTATGTGAACTCTGCCGCCTCGTAAGGGCAGCCACAAGTACCGGGGGGCAAAACCGGGACGTTGCTGAATTCTATCGCCGCTCCGCTTTCGCTCGTGACGGCTAAAGCAGATATGAGCAGAAGTTCAGAAACGTCCCGGTTTTCGGTTCTACCTAAAAAACCCTTGTACCGAACCCGAACGATTTGCTAACCTCAGCGGACCAGGTCATGTTACGGAGGATGTGACGGCCGGCGAGGCGTCACATGCGTTTGCGATGGCGAATGAGCTGTAACTCATTCGCCTGGTGAGAGCTGGGTGCTGATGGGGTGGCAGAGCGCGTTACAGATGTTACGTGGAATGAATTTTGGACGGGTTGGCCGCGGATCACGACCCGCGTGCCGGTTCGGCGGGAGCCTCGCCCGCCCGATTTGGGTTTGAGAAGCGCTGCGATGATCGGTGATAATCGGATCATCATGTTCCACCGCGCGTTGATCATGGTTGGTCTGCTGATCTGGGCGGCTTGGGCCCGTGCCGATGCCGCGATGCTGAAACCTCAAGAGGTGCTTGGGGCGCTTGGGTCGGAAGATGCAAAGTGGATTGAGGCGAATGTTCCGCTCTTTGAATGCCCGGACAAGCAGCTCCAGGAGATCTACTACTTTCGCTGGCACGTCTACCGCGAACATCTGAAGCAGACGCCGGCCGGCTGGATCGTGACGGAGTTTTTGCCGGATGTGAAATGGGCGGGGAAGTACAACTCGATTAGCTGCGCCGCGGGGCATCACATCTATGAGGGGCGGTGGATTCGCGATCCGAAGTACGTGGACGACTACAGCCGCTTCTGGTTCCGCGGCGGGGGCGAGCCGCGGCGATACAGCTTCTGGGCCGCGGATGCCATCTACGCGCGATACATGGTGAATCTCGATCTGCCGTTCGCGACCGATCTGCTGCCGGATCTGGTCCGCAATTACCAAGCCTGGGAGAAGGATCATCGCGATCCGAGCGGCTTGTTCTGGCAGATCGACGATCGCGACGGCATGGAATACTCACTGGGCGGCAGCGGATACCGCCCGACGATCAACTCCTATATGTATGGCGAGGCGAGAGCCATACGCCGGCTCGCGTTTCGAAGCGGGAATCGAACGCTTGGCGAAGAGTATCAGCACAAAGAGGACCAGCTCCGCCATCTGGTCCAGGACCAACTGTGGGACCCGGCGGCCCAATTCTTTAAAACCGTTCCGCGCGGCAAGACGGCTCCAGTTCCCGTGCGTGAAGAGATTGGATTTGTCCCCTGGTATTTCGATCTGCCCGACACGAACGGTCCGTATTCAAACGCCTGGGCCCAGATCAAAGACCCCGACGGCTTTGCCGCCCCGTTCGGCCCGCCGACTGCCGAGCGGCGCGATCCGCGGTTCGGCCGAAACGAAAGCCACGACTGCTTGTGGAACGGGCCGTCCTGGCCCTTTGCGACGACCCAAACGCTCGTCGCCATGGCGAATTTGTTGAACGACTATCAACAGGACGTGGTCAGCGCATCGGATTATCTCTCGCTGTTGAAGGCATATGCAAGTTCGCAATACAAGGAGGGCAAGCCGCACATCGCCGAAGACCTTGATGCATATACCGGCAAGTGGATCGTCGATCTGGCGCGGAGCGTGGACTACAACCACAGCGGCTACTGCGACCTGATCATCACCGGCCTATGCGGCCTCCGCCCCGCCGGGCCGTGTGCCGGCGGGGATGTGATGACAATCGTGCACCCGCTGATCCCGCCCGGCGCGATGGATTGGTTCTGCCTCGAGAACATCGCCTATCACGGCCGGCTGCTCACCATCTTCTACGACAAGACGGGCCAGCGCTATCACCGCGGCCCAGGTCTTCACGTGCTAGCAAATGGTCAGGAAATCGCACGGGGCGAGTTGGGCGACAAGCTGCAATTGAGCTTCGCTCCGGCAAGCTTGCTTGCGGATCCTCATCCGCAAGCGGGGGAACCGACGTGGACAAAGTACGAGCACAATCCCGTCCTCGGCGGAAAGCTGGGCACCTGCTTCGACGTCGCGCTGCTCAAGGACGCCGAAACGTATCGCATGTACTTTTCCTGGCGACCAAAGAAGAGCATCGCCCTCGTCGAAAGCGCCGACGGCATCCATTGGAATGAGCCCCAGATCGTTCTCGGGCCGGATCCCAAATCCGGCTGGGAAGACGACATCAACCGCCCCGGCATCGTCAAGCGCGGAAGCGTTTATCACCTCTGGTACACGGGTCAATCCAAAGGCCATTCCAAGATCGGTTATGCAACGAGCCCCGATGGAAAAACATGGAAGCGCGCCACCGACCAACCGGCGCTCGTCCCCGATCAGGTTTGGGAGAAAGTCGCCGTCATGTGTCCGGACGTGATGTGGGACGAGCCAGCGAAGCAGTTTCGGATGTGGTACTCGGGCGGCGAGCAGTACGAGCCGGACGCGATCGGCTACGCCACCAGCCCGGACGGCAATCATTGGACCAAATCACCGGCCAATCCGATTTTCAAGGCCGACCCATCGCACGCATGGGAGCAGCACAAAGTCACCGCCTGCCAGGTCGTGAAGCACGGCGATTGGTTCTACATGTTCTACATCGGCTTTCGCGATGTGGACCATGCCGCCATTGGGATCGCGCGGTCGCGAGATGGGATCAAGGATTGGGAGCGATTGCCCTCCAATCCGATCATTCTCCCGACGCCCGGAGGATGGGACGCAGATGCGTGCTACAAACCGTTTGCAATCTTCGATGGGAGCCGGTGGCTGCTGTGGTACAACGGCCGTTCCGGGCACGTCGAGCAGATCGGGCTGGCCACCCACGAGGGGGAAAATCTTTGGGAATCAATCAAGTAAGGATCAGCACTGCATTCTCGTCGGCCGTCGCGGCGTCGGTCCCCTGATCGGTATAAAGATCCAGCTCGGCGGGGACGAAGTCGCAGCCGATGCGGTAGAGGGTGTCGTCCACCTTCCCGCAGCAGACGACGCGGAGCCGCCAGACAATTTTCGTCGGCCCCAGTTCGATCTGCACCCGGCAGCGCGTCCCGGTCTCGACTGGCGCGGTCGCTTCAAAGCCGACGCCCAGCAGCGAGACGTCCTGTAACGTCACGCGCTGCGGCCCGGCGGCGCGATTGTCGCGATAGAGCATCCCTTTGCAGACAAACGTCTGCCGGTACACCCGCCTGCGGTTCTCCGAAGCTCCCGTCCTCTCCATCTCCACAACGCTGTCCATGCCCGTCTTATCGGCGACAGGGAGGGAGGGATTAACCACAGAGGGCACAGAGAGCACGGAGGGAGAAGAGAAAAACAGAAGAGATATATCCGCAGATTGCGCAGATTTTCGCAGATTTCAATGCAGAGGAAGCGGACTGCTCCTGGTCTTGCATTCCAATCTGCGAGCATCTGCGCAATCTGCGGATATATCTCTCTTCTTTTTCTCCTTCTCCGTGATTTCCTCTGTGCTCTCTGTGTCCTCTGTGGTTAAACCGAATATACTGCGGCGCTGTTTATCCCGGGAGATTCGCGTGGCGCAGCGTGCAGTGAAGTCTTATAAGGTGCTGATCGGGATGGAGATCCACGTTCAGCTTGCGACGCAGAGCAAAATGTTTACCGGAGCGGCCAACGCGTTTGGCGCGCCGCCCAACACGCTGGTGGATGAGCAGGTGCTCGGGCTGCCGGGCACGCTGCCGGTGATGAACCGCACGGCAGTCGAGCACGCGATGAAGGTCGGCGTCGCGCTGGGGTGCGAGATCGCCCGGCACACCAAGTGGGACCGGAAGAGCTACTTCTATCCCGATCTTCCTAAAAACTACCAAATCAGCCAGTACGACCTGCCGTTGTGCAAGGAAGGAACCTTCGAGCTGACCTTGAAGGACGGCGCGACGAAGACGATTCGCATCCGCCGCGCCCACCTGGAGGAGGACGCCGGCAAGCTGCTGCACGAAGCGCCGGGCGGTTATGCCATCGACTGGAGCATCGTCGATCTCAATCGCGCCGGCACGCCCCTGCTTGAGATCGTGACTGAGCCCGACCTATCGACCGGCGAAGAGGTCGCCATCTTCGGACAGGAACTTCAGCGGATCGTGCAGTTCCTCGGCGTCAGCCATGCGCAGATGCAGATGGGCCACATGCGGTTTGAGCCGAACATCAACGTCCACATCACCGATCAGGACGGCCAGGTCCTCAAGACCGCCATCACCGAGATCAAGAATCTCAACAGCTTCAGCGTTCTCGAACGAGCGACCAACTACGAGATTCGGCGGCAGATCGACCAATGGGTGGAAACCGGCAGGCTTGGCAAAAAAAGCACCTACGG
>Ga0182024_10004213_pt1 | contig 33372 bp, 21 predicted proteins | sample P32metaG_FD_120480 | JGI IMG/M metagenome (GOLD analysis project Ga0182024, IMG submission 120480) | Permafrost microbial communities from Stordalen Mire, Sweden - P3-2 metaG (Illumina Assembly) | ecosystem: Environmental > Terrestrial > Soil > Wetlands > Permafrost | place: Sweden: Stordalen... | reverse complement strand
CGCACTTATTTATCGCTCGGAATGCTGGTCATTCTGGTAACTCTCGGCCTCTATTCCAGAATTCCGGAAGCTCGCCGACAGACTCCGGCGCTGTTCTTTTTCAGCATGGGAACTGGTTTCATGTGCTGGAGACACAGGTGATCAGCCGGTTGGCGCTGTACTTCGGAACGACTTGGCAGGTAAACGGGCTGGTCATTTCCGTTTTGTTGACCGCGCTCTTGGTCGCCAACCAAATTGCCGAATACTTTCCGAAGACTCTGTCGAGGATCTGGATCGTTGTGCCGTTGTTAATAGGACTGGTCACGGCGAATTGCTTTCCATTTGCCGGCATCCCAGGTCCGCCTGCGTTTGTAGGAGCACTGGTCGTGGTTGTTTTTTCCGTGCCGGTACTATTTGCTGGATTATTGTTCTCCTTGGAATTCCGGGGAGAGGCCGCCCCCGGCGCGGCGCTCGGGGCCAATGGGCTGGGCGCCGTCGTGGGAGGCTTGTTGGAGAATTTCTCACTTCTTCTGGGAATGAGGGCCCTCCTCCTTATTACTATTTGGAGTCTATTGCATGGCCGCCATCGCTCTCTGGCGGCGACTCGACGGAGGAAGGGCCGCAGTTCAACGAACGCTCGCGGCGGGCGAATACTATCCAGGTGACAACACCCTACGGCCTAGTCTGCGATGAGGGTTCGAGTTCTCGCGCCTGAGACTAAGCCCATGTCCGCAATCCGATAATGCCCCAGTAGGCAAGGTAAGCAAACGCAATCAGCAGTGCGACCGTGACAATGACGGAAAACCTGCGAACGCGCGGGCGAATATTTTCTGCGGGTGTTCGCCACAACGAGATCGCGCTGCCGAGTGAGGCAATTCCGAAGGCGACTGTCGCGAGGAATATCGCGGCAGACCAACCAGTCAGATTGCCCAGGCGCTCGATCAGGTCGTCACTGGACACAATGAAGATGGCCGCAAATGCAATCAGGCTAAGCACCGCAATGAGGGGCCAGATCCGCATTCCGCGTTCGGCCGGGCGCCGGCGTTTCCTGCTGAGTGCGCCAAGAATCCAGAACGGCGCGTAAACCAGGATTGCCACTATCGAAAGTAGCACGTAGCTGGTTGCGACAATTTGCCCGATCGCCAGCCACGCCGGGATTCGTTTCATCGTCGTCCCCATCCCGGCCTGGACAAAGCGGCCTTCGTGGTTCGGCGTCAGCAACAGGAATGTTGCCACCGGATCGGGCACATCATCTTTCTTCTTGGGAAGGTGCCGGAATTGCGTACCGTCGACGGGAACGAACGTATCCTTCCACGCACCCAGGAGGTGGAGAATCAGATTTCCGTCTTTGAAGTGAAGCCATGTGAGGCCAACCAGACGTTCCAGAAAATGCGTGAGTTCGACGCGAGGGGAATCCGGTACGTACCAGCCGGCATATTGGGCCGAGACTGTTGGCAGCGGCGCCAGGTCGGGCAACGGCGGCTTCTGCAGTTTAGTCGTTATATAAGCGCGGATCGCTTTGGCCACCTTCTCGAAGGCATCCCCATTCCCACTGTTGATACTGAAGAAATAGCCGACGTTGTAGTCGGCCATGTAGGCCATCTCGGTGAGGCCGCCTTCGACGCCGCCGTCGTGCCCGTGATAGACGAAACCGTCTTCGACACTCCAGTAATTACTCAGGCCGTACCCAGCCTTCATTCCATCTTTTGCCGCCCACGTGCTCTGCGGGATCTCCATGCGATCAATGTCGGATGCGGGCACAACCGGTTTGCCTTTTACCGCACCACGGTTCAGATAGAACTGTACGTAAACCGCCATGTCGTTGGCGGAGGCATTGATGGATCCCGCGGGCCGCAAAAGAATGTTCCAGTAACGATACGGAGTCTTGCCGTCGTTGTGGTAAAGCGTGGTGGCCGTTCCGGGAGCCGACTCGAAATAGGTCGCCGTCTTCATCCCGATGAGCTGGAATAAATTCTGCTGCACGTAATCTTCGAAACGCTGCCCCGTAAGTTTCTCCACAATATAGGCCGCGACCGGAGGACCGGAATTGCAGTACGCCATGCGTGTGCCGGGAGGCCAGCGGGAAATGCGCGAGTGGTGATCGTAGTCCAGTCCTTCCTTCAGTGACATACCTGCGGCATCTTTTGCGTATTCGCGCAGGTGCATGTCGTCCCAGCCCGTAGTGTGCTCCAGGAGGTTGACGACTCGGATCGGATCCGCGGCTTCCCATCGATTCTCAAACCATACGTCGGGAGCCAACTTGTGAACCGGGTCATCGAGCGACAGCTTTCCCTGATCGGCCAGCTTCAGGATCGACAATGAGGCAAAGGCCTTGGAGGTGGAACCAATGCGGAATAGAGTATCCGCGGTGGTGGCGCGACCGCTGGCCACGTCCGCCGTTCCTAATCCGGCAACCCACTCCGGTCGGTCACGGTGCACAATGGCCACCGACAGTCCCGGAGTATGCGTATCCTTGAGAATCTTCTCCAATTGCTGGCGAAGCTCGTCAATCGACTCAGCCGGCTTTGGCTTCTCGTCTTTATTTTTATCCTTATCTTTGTCCGCAGCTTTGTCGGCCGCCAGGAGGGGAGTGAACACGGCAACAAGAACGAATGGAATGATCCATTTCACGTTTTTCGATTCTCCTCGACGCCGGAAGAGCTTGGTCAGTTCCCAGCTAGATCTGGTAATCCACGTCTTCCATAATTCTCTGCAACGACTCCGACAGCGGTTCGCCCTTCACTCCGGAGCCCTCGAGTTGCTGTACACGTTCGCGCAGTTTGTTCACTTCCGTTACCACCGACGCCAGCGCTTCAGAGAGTGGATCGTTGATCTGTTTAGGATCTGTAATTACAACGCGTTTGCCTTCGCGGAAGATGATATGCCCGGGCACACCGACCACGGTTGAATCATCCGGAACGTTGCGCAGCACGACCGAACCTGCGCCGATGCGGCAGTTCTTTCCTACCGTAATATCGCCCAGGATCTTCGCCCCGCCGCCGACGACCACGCCGTCTTCGATCGTGGGATGCCGCTTGCCGCGCTCCTTGCCCGTGCCTCCCAAAGTCACGCCCTGATACAAGGTTACGTCATCACCCACGACCGCCGTCTCGCCGATCACCACGCCCAGGCCGTGATCGATGAACAACCGTCGTCCTATCTTTGCTCCGGGATGGATTTCAATTCCGGTGAGGAAACGCGCGGCCTGCGAAAGGAATCGTCCGGACAAGAAAAAATGATGGTTCCACAGCCAGTGATTGACGCGATAGAACCAGACTGCGTGCAGTCCGGAATAGCACAGGAAGACTTCAAGGCGGGACTTCGCGGCGGGATCGCGTTCTATCACCGTGGCCACGTCTTCGCGAATTAGCGACAACAGATGCGGCATGAAAACTCTGAAGGTTGGATCAGGCCGGGAGCGCCGCCGTGGGAATCTGCAGCGCCTTGTCCCGCAACTCCGAAAACAGAATGCTGCTCAAATAGCGCTCGCCAAAAGACGGCAGAATGACCACGATCAGCTTACCTTTATTCTCCGCTCGCTGCGCTACTTTTAAAGCGGCGACTACCGCTGCGCCCGACGAAATTCCGACCAGCAATCCTTCCTCGAGTGGAAGCCTGCGGGCCATCGCGATGGCCTCATCATTCGTCACGGGGATCACCTCGTCAATGTAATCTCGGCGCAGGATGCTGGGAATAAATCCGGCGCCGATGCCCTGAATTTTATGTGGAGATGGCTTGCCGCCGGAAAGAACAGCGCTGTCCGCGGGCTCCACGGCCACTGCCTTGAATGAGGGCTTCTTCGGTTTGATGTACTGGCAAATGCCGGTGATCGTCCCACCGGTGCCCACACCCGAGATCAGAATGTCGACGCGCCCATCGGTGTCGTTCCAGATTTCAGGCCCCGTGGTTTCAAAGTGAATCTTGGGATTGGCAGCGTTGTCGAATTGCTGCAGCATGTAGCCGCCGGGAGTGTTCGCCAGAATCTCTTTCGCTTTGAGAATTGCGCCGGTCATTCCTCGCGGGCCAGGAGTGAGAACGATTTCCGCGCCGAAGGCAAGCAGCAGCACGCGCCGCTCCAGGCTCATGGTTTCGGGCATGGTCAGAACCAGTTTGTATCCCTTGACCGCGGCGACGAACGCAAGACCGATGCCGGTATTCCCGCTAGTCGGTTCGATGAGCACAGTTTTTCCGGGATGAATTTTTCCTTCGCGCTCGGCCTCAACAATCATGCTCACGCCGATGCGGTCCTTCACGCTGGCCACAGGGTTCTGGCTCTCGAGCTTCGCCACTACTTCGGCGACGCAGCCTTCGGTGACCTTGTTCAGCCGCACCAGCGGCGTGTGCCCAATCAACTCTGTGATATTGTTTGCGATTCGCATAATTCGTCCCTCCCTAAAACGTTAACGTTTGCGCGTCGGACTGCCTGTCGATTGTTTGGTCTAGTAATACTACCAACCAGCTCATGTATATATCGCGGCGCGATCGAGGCATTGCAGGTGCAATGCCTCAACCGGTACCAGACGACTTGGCTCGCTATAAGGGCTAGTCAACTCGGTCGGAGACAAAACATTTGTTTCGACAGCGGCCAAATGTAGCGCCGAAACAACAACAATAAACTCGCGATACTCCGATCCCTTCCCTGTTGCGGCATTGCATCTCCATTGCTATCAATCACTTAGGGCGAACCAAATCTGAAAACCGAATCCATACAATTACTACTTGTTTTCGGGCATTAAATGGTGCTACTGTTCCCGACTTGTTAGCGGATTTTGCGCCTAGAGTGCATCTCTTTGGGCGACGCTTCCTTGGGTCTCTTAGCAAAAAGCAGTCGAATGCAGAATTTTCCCGTCTTTGCGGGATCACTTGTTCCTGGAGGGCTTTGCAATGCGCGTCCGCCGTCAGATTTTCTCTTCTCTGTTCGCATGCTTCCTAATTTGTTTGGCCGTGCTCTGGTTGAGCAGCTCTCCCTCCGCGTGGGCACAATCGACATCCACCGGCACTGTTGTGGGTGCGGTAACGGATCCATCGGGGGCGGTTGTGGGTGGCGCCACGGTTACGATCACGGACGTATCGACCAATGTTGCGCGAAGCACAACCACCAATGCGTCGGGCCGGTACACCTATGTTGACGTGAACCCGGGCACCTACAACATGGCGGTGAGCAAGTCGGGATTTTCAACCATGAAGGTCGAAAATCAAAAAGTAGACGTCGGAGCTTCTCTCACTCTCAATTTAGCTCTGCAGGTGGGCGGCGCGAATGTCGTTGTGGAGGTACAAGCCACTGGCGCTGAACTCCAAACCATGAATGCCACCGTGGGCAACACCATCACAAGCATTGCCATCGACAACCTGCCCAGTCTTGGCCGCGACGTCAGCACGTTCATCACGTTGCAGCCGGGCGTGGGCACTGACGGCGCCGTTGCTGGCGCGTTTAACGACCAGAGCTACTTCACGCTGGATGGCGGCTACAACACCAACGACATGGACGGCAACATGAGCGTATACACCAACACCTATGCCGGCGACCCGACCGGGGGTGTTGCCGCTCAATTTTTCGGATCCATGGGCGCGACGGGCGTAATACCCACTCCGCAGGACAGCGTCGAGGAGTTTAAGGTGAATACCGCCGGCCAGACCGCCGATTTCAACAGTTCGGCGGGCGCCGAGATTAAGGTGGTTACCAAGCGCGGAACCAGTGCCTACCATGGCACGGTCTACGAATATTATAAAGACAACAACTGGTCGGGTAATACCTGGCAGAATACCTACAATGGCATCGCGATTCCCAGCTTCCACTACAGCCGCTTTGGCGGCTCGATTGGCGGGCCACTCATCCCGGCAAAGGTCTTCGACACCAAGACCTTTTTCTTCGTCAACTACGAGGGTTTCCACTTCCCGAACTCCGAGACCATCGATCGAAACGTTGCCTCACCAGCCTTGCAGATGGGGCTGTTATTGGACTCCGGGCCGTCCAAAGCGTGTCCTAACTGTGTTGCCGGGACAGTAGATTACAATCTGAACCCCACCCCAGTGACTTACAAGGGCGTGCCTTACGCGGGTAATTACGGCTGTGCAGCGGCCCCAGGAGGCCTCTGCGATCCGCTTGGCTTGGGACTCAATTCTGTAGTTTCGCAGATATGGTCAAAGTATGAACCCCAGAAAAACTCTACCTGCGCTCAGAGCCTCTGCGACGGGCAGAACGTTCTGGGATTCTCGGGCAACCTTTCGATTCCGCAGAGCAGCAAATACCTAGCGGTGCGCCTGGACCACGATTTTTCTTCCAAGTGGCACTTGAACACCGTCTATCACTATTACAACCTGAAGCTGACCGGGGATAATATGGTTGATATCGGTGGCTTCTTTCCCGGCGACAAGCTGGGCACACCGGCTTCCCTGGCCGGCGATCCGCAGCAATCGTGGTCCTGGGTAGCGGGGTTGACCACCAATGTCAGCACCAACATCACCAACGACGTCCACTACAGCTGGCTGCGTAACTGGTGGCAATGGACCCGGAGTCCGGCTACGCCACAGGTGGCGGGGCTGGGCGGCGCGATCGAAATCATGAGTGGCCAGTCACAGACTCAGGATCTCGGCCCTTTCAACTCGGACAACCAACATATCCGCACGCGTTTCTGGGACGGCCACGATCAGATGTTGCGCGACGATCTTTCCGTACTGAGAGGCAACCACCTGTTCCAGTTGGGCGGTACTTATCAGCACAACTGGGACTGGCATCAACGCAACGATAGCGGCGGTTCCATCAACACCCAGCCGGTGTACGGGGTGGGCGACGGAACCACTGGATCATTGCTCTCCTCGAATATATTTCCTTGCACGAACACCGCCACCACCAACCTCAACAACTGCGGCTCCCTTACCGCGGCGGCGCTGGGCATGGTTTCCGTCTCGTCGCAGGCTTACACCCGTGCTGGCGCGAATCTGAGTTTGCTTCCCATTAACACTCCTGCATTCGACCAGAGCACGATTCCTTTCTACAACCTCTACTTCAGCGACACCTGGCACATGAAGCCGACGGTTACTCTGACCTACGGCATGGGCTGGACCGTGGAGATGCCGCCCACCGAGGCGCTTGGCAAACAGATCATAGCGGTAGATCAGGCCGACCAGCCCATTAGCACCCAGGCCTACCTGGACGCACGCAAGCGCGAAGCGCTGGGAGGCCAGGTGTACAACCCCGAAATCGGCTTTGCCCTGTTAGGCAATACCGGGAGTGGGTCGAAGTACCCCTACAACCCGTACTACGGCCAACTCAGCCCGCGTATCGCTGTGGCCTGGAGCCCGCGCTATGACAGTGATTCCATGGGGGGTAAGATCTTCGGCCATGAAGATACGGTCATTCGGGGCGGCTATGGCCGGCAATACGGTCGATTGAACGGTGTGACCCAGGTGCTGCTACCACTGCTGGGGCTCGGCCTCATCCAGCCCGTGTCTTGCAACCAAAACCTCGCCGCCGCCGGCCCCGTTGGTTCCTATAACGGCAGCGGCAGCTGCGGCGCAACGGGTTCAGGCAACCCGTCCAATGCCTTTCGCATTGGGACGACAGCGTCGGCCACCGGTGGCCCGACTGCCCCAGTCCCGATACCCACTGCAACGCTGCCCCAACCGGACTATCCTGGGTTCAATAACACTGGGGCCGCCAGCCCCGCTGCCTTGGATCCGAATTTCCGGCCCAGCGTGATCGACTCGTTCGACTTCACCATTCAGCGTCAGTTGTCCCGCAAGGTGACCTTGGAACTGGGCTACATCGGGCGCAGAATCACTCACGACTTCCAGGCCATCAACCTTAACGCGGTACCGTACATGATGACGCAGGGCGGACAGACGTTCGCCAATGCCTATAAGAACGTGGTGCTGCAGTACTGCGGCGGCATTGCCGGGCTGGCTGGGGGTGGTTGCGCGGCGATCCCAGGCGCAGTCACGTCGCAGCCGTTCTTCGAAGCGGCGATGAACACCACGAACTACCAGGGCATAGCTGGCAAAAGCTACTGCGCCGGGGCCACGAGCTGCACGGCGGCGGTGGTAGCAAATGAAGGTGGCAACTTCGCCAATGCTCAAGTGTTTAGCCTGTGGAGTGACTTGGACAACGGTGGGTTCAACTTCCCACGCAGCATGTCGAACACTCCGATTCCCGGCAGCGCCTACGGCACCAACGGCCAATATTCGTCGGGCGTAGCTGTTGACTCCAGCATAGGCTACGGAAACTACAACGCCGGCTTCGTGTCCGTCAAGATGGCCGACTGGAGAGGATTGACCATGCAGTCGAACTTGACCTGGTCCAAGGCTCTGGGGACGGGTTCGATCTACCAGGCCGTCAGTGCGTTTACCGTGGACGATCCCTACAATTTAGGCTTGGGTTACGGTAGACAGGGCTTTGACCGCAAGTTCACGTACAATGCGTTCCTCATATATCAGCCGCCGTTCTTCAAGGGGCAGTCAGGACCCATGGGACGGTTGCTGGGCGGATGGACGTTCGCGAGTGTGTTCACTGCAGGGTCCGGCACACCGATCGAGGTAGGGACGACCTTTTTTGATGGCCAGGAGTTCGGTTCAACGGACGGAATCGGCTTCGGCAACGATAACACTGCCGTGCCGATTGCCCCCGAAACACACGAGCATGTGTACTACCACTCGCCCTCAAGCGCGTTACCCGTCAATGGGTTCAAGAACGGGACGGCTGATTCGACGAACTGGCGGAACCCGGTTCTGGGGTTAGATACCAAGGATTGCGGCGCCGGTTGTATCAGTGGCCTGCCCTACTGGAATATGGACCTCAGCGTCAAGAAGAATATTCGGGTGGCAGAGAGCGTTAGCGTGGAATTGCAAGGCGTCTTCGCGAATGTCTTGAACCATAATCAGTGGTTGGATGCCAACTTCTTCGGACTCTACAACAACGGCGGTTGGGGTGCTCTGGGAGGCGAGGCGTCGGCGCGAAACATCGAGGTGGGCGCACGCGTCCGCTTCTAAACAATCATACTGGAAGGTTCCGTATGGCACCTTCCTTCAGGAACAAAGGCCGCACCTGGGTGCGGCCTTTCACTTTTGGTTAAAGCCGATAAACAGAGTGCGCGCCACTCCCACGTCTTCCGATTAGCGCCGACGTTACAGATTCTGCCTTACCGATGCGTCAGCCCGTAGCTCACGGCACCCGTGGAGCTTCCGATGTCGACCAACGAAACCATCCGTTCCAGCTTGTGATGGCCGGTTTTGTGGAAGAAGTAACTAAGACTGACCACTCCTACGGTTTCCCCGATAAAGTTCACCGCCAGGCCCGTCGTGGAACGGCCGAATATGCGAACTACCGGATTCAGTTCCTGTCCGCCACTTTGCACGTTGGCGCGAGTCACCGCGAAGTCGGCGCCATTCGAAGCGGCCATGGCGACGAACAGCGCTGAGTTCTGTTTGTCCCAGAATCTGTGTTCAGCGCCCATGATCGGCGGTGTGATCGCGACTGGGGTGGAAGCCTCGACGAAGGGCGTGGGTGCGTCCGGTTCCGCCGAGGCAAGCGGAGCCTGAGCATGCAAAGCGGGACAGACTGTGGCGGTTGCGGCGAGTACAAGCGCGCCCCGTACGAACCCGGAGAATTTGCGGGCGGTCATAAGTGCCCGCCGCCGCCGGCGTAGCACTTGAGCAGAGGGCAATCGCGTGGCCACGCCCTCAACGTTAGGATTGCGGCAAGCGACTCACGATTAAGTACTTAGCTTCCGCCTATAATGTGAGATCGCGAGCGGCTGTGCATTTTTTTGCAGGTGTGCGCAAGCGGTTGGTACAGATATTCACTTTCTATAAACGACGCCGCCCTTCATGACGAATCCTACGTTCTGCAGCACTCCCACGTTCTGCAGCGGATCGCCCGGCACCGCGATCACGTCCGCTAGATAACCGGGCTCCAGCGCTCCGATCTGCTCGTCCCAACCAAGCAGCTTTGCCCCATTCAGCAGATCCGCCTGCAGCACGGCCAGCGGTGACATGCCGTATTTCACCATCAGTACGAACTCGCGGGCCTGCGTGCCATGGGGAAACGGTCCTACGTCGGATCCAACCGCCATGGGCACTCCCGCCGCGATCTGCTGCTTGAATTCCTGCGCTTTTATATCGAGCATCCGATGTTCGCGCGCGCCCTGCGCTGGCGTGGCCGCATGCTCGGCGAAGTATTCGAAGATGGTGAAAGTCGGCACCGCGAAAATCTGCTTCTCCTTCATCAAGCGCATCGTCTCGTCGCTCAATTGATCGGCATGGTCGATCGAAGCTACTCCCGCTTGCGCCGCGAAAAGCGTCCCCGGCTCTCCCGTGGCATGCACCGCTACGCGTTTGCCCACCCGCGCCGCTTCTTTTACAGCGGCCTCAAGTTGCGCTTCGGTGTACTGATAAACGGTTGTGAATTTTCCATCCCGCAGAGCATCCACCCCAGTCTCATAAATCTTGATAAAGTCGGCGCCTTCCTTGAACTGTTGCCGCATCACCGCGATGAGTTCGTCCGCGCTGTTGGCATAATCCGCGTTAGGCAGAACGTGTTGCTCGGGGTTATATCCGATGGCATCCTCGTGCCCGCCGAGAATATTGATGGCGTTGCCGCTGATGCGCAGCCGCGGGCCGGGAATCCGCCCTTCGTTAATTGCGTTGCGCACAGCCGTGTCGGCGGACCCGGCGCCTTCGGTTCCCATGTCGCGCTCCGCGGTGAAGCCCGCCATCAGGTCGTCGCGCGCTGCCAGCGTAGCCGTGATGGTGCGCTGCGGCACCGATTCCTGCACGGTCTGCAAGTCTTCCGCGCCAGGATGGAGAAATAGATGGATGTGCGCATCGATCAGCCCGGGAAGCAGCGTGCGATCGCCCAGGTCGATCACCTCCGCACCAGCCGGATGCTTGACCGACGTTCCGACCTCGACGATGCGTTCGCCCTGCACCAGGATTTCCCCAGGCGTAACCATGCGACCAGTTTTAACGTCCAGCAGGCGCGCCGCGTGCAGCACAATCGGACGGGCTGGCGCAGCCTGGATCTGGCCTGCGGCGTTCACGGCGACGGTCAAAAACAGTACCGAGTGGCAGAGAGCTGAACTTCGGCTGGTCATATCGCCCGCGATGGTACCACCATGAATCGACGCAGGCCAGATGGCCATCTATGGCTCTAAAGCGCGAGCAGGTGGAAATTATCACCCACCCTTAATTTTTACCATTTCACTCCGTTTCGTTATGATCTCTGCGCTGTGATCTTGGGCAATCCATCTTCTGCAACCCATCGAGGTGACTATGCTGCACGGCCAAACTGCTCTGGTAACCGGGGCCAGCCGGGGAATCGGGAAGGAAATTGCCCTTGAGTTGGCGCGCAATGGCTACCGCGTAGCCGTGAACTACTACAACGATCCGGTGTCTCTGGTGGATGCAACGCTAGCTGAGATTCGGGCCCTGCAAGCCGACGGTTTTCCCAATAACGTATTGCCCATTGAGGCAGACATCCGCTCCAGCAGCCAAGTGACTGCTATGTTCAACCGCGTGATCAGCACTTTCGGCCGTCTCGATCTTTTGGTCAACAATGCCGGCGTCCAAACCTGGAAATCGCTGCTCGATGTGACCGAGGAAGAATGGGACCTGGTCGTCGACACGAACCTGAAAGGCTGCTTCCTGTGCACCCAACAAGCCGCAAGGTACATGAAGGACCACGGAGGAGGCTCGATCGTGAACCTGGGCTCGGGTTGCAACAAGCTCGCGTTCCCCTCTCTGGTGGCCTATACGGCCAGCAAGGGCGGAATTGAGATGTTCACCAAAGAGGCTGCCGTCGAACTAGGCCGCTACGGGATACGGGTAAACTGCATTGCACCCGGCGCGATCGAATCTGAGCGCACCCGAGCGGAAGATCCCGACTACGCGGGCACCTGGTCAAAGCTGACCCCCTTGGGACGCGTGGGCACCGCCGCCGACATCGCGCCAACGGTCGTTTTTCTCGCCAGCAAAGGAGCCTCGTTCATCAGCGGACAGACTATTTGGATCGATGGAGCGCTGTTCACGCAAGCCCAATGGCCCTATAAGAAGTGATGCACGCGACGCTGCGACGGCACGAAACGATTCCTCGTAGTACACTTCCGGCATGATGCCACGACACCTCACAACCGTTTGCGTTACCGTCCTGCTCAGCCTGTCGATCGTCGGACTCGCCCTCGCGCAGGCCAGCAAAAGACACGAGCAAGCCGTTCAGCAGAAACCTTTTGGCACGCAGGACGGGAGGCCGATCACCTTGTACACGCTTACCAACGCAAACGGTATGGAAGTCGATGCCATGAACTATGGCGGCATCATCGTTTCGATCCGCGTTCCCGACCGCAAAGGCCAGTTTGCCGACGTCGTACTTGGCCACGAGAACCTCGAGGGCTACATTCCCAACCCGCCGTTCCTCGGCGCCATCGTCGGACGTTACGCCAACCGCATCGCCAACGGCACCTTCACCCTCGACGGCAAGACCTACACTCTACCCAAGAACGACGGCCCCAACACGCTACACGGCGGCGTCGACAAGACTTTCAACAAAGTTGTCTGGGACGGCGAGCCGCTAAAAGGCAACGCTGGCGTAACCTTCACCTATCTCAGCAAAGACGGCGACGACGGCTGGCCCGGCAATCTGAAGGTCAGAGTCACTTACACCTTGACCAACGACAACGAACTCGTCATCGACTATGAAGCCACCACCGACAAAGCCACCCCCATCAATCTCAGCCAGCACAGTTATTTCAACCTGGCCGGAGAGGGTACCGGCGACATCTTAAATCACGAGCTCATGCTCAATGCCGACCGCTTCACCCCGGTCGACAAGAATCTCATTCCCACCGGCGAACTCCGCCCCGTGGAAGGAACGCCTCTCGATTTCAAGAAATCCGCCAGAGTCGGTGCCCGCATCGACGACTCCTACGACCAAATGGTCCTTGCCCACGGCTACGACCACAACTGGGTCATCAGCCGCAAAGGCGAGGGCCTCACACTCGCAGCGCGCATGTACGAGCCCACCAGCGGCCGCGTGCTGGAAGTTTCCACCACGCAGCCCGGCGTTCAGTTCTATACCGGAAATTTTCTCGACGGCACGGTCACGGGCAAGCAAGGCCACGTCTACAAGCGGCGCTACGGATTCTGTCTCGAGACTCAGCACTTCCCCGATTCGCCGAATCATCCCGACTTCCCGAGCACAATCTTGAAGCCGGGCGAGACGTTCCGCCAGAAGACGGTATTCAAGTTTTCAACGAAGTGAGAACGGGCAGTTAGGCGAATGGCATCCCGTTGGGGGTGGTCGACAGTAGCACGGCGTTTCCAACGCCGGGTTTGCATGATGATTTCGGAGTCTCCGTCCCGCTAGGGACGGCTGAAGTGGCGCTCGGAGCCACGAATGTTCAGGCGTGCCTCCAGCACGAAGTTAGTCTAAATTACTACGTACCCGCCGCTTGAAGCGGCGGGCTATTATCAAAAGTCCCTACGGGACCGTATGAGTGCGGCACGCGCTAAACGCTTGGATCGATGCAAGGGAACGCTCGACGCAACTCGGTCTCGCTGTCCCGATCGAATAACTGGTCGCGACGCTACTCCCCCCGCAACTCCTCCACCAGCGCCTTCTCCACCATCCGGCAATGCTCCGCCTTAAGCTTCTTCCCGCCCGATGTCAGATAGAACGTATCAATCGCCATCTGCCCCTCAGTATCGATCAGCGCAATCTCGATATTGCACTCCTGGTCCGACAGGCACGACGCAATCCGGTGCAGCAGCCGCGGACGATCCTGCGTAATTACTTGCACCAGCGTGCTGCTCGAGGAGCACGAATCGTCAAACTCAATCTTCGTTTCTACTTTTACTTTTGCGATCGAGCCCTTCTCCGCCCGCTGCCGGTCACGCAACATCTTCTCCAGATCGGCCTCTTCGAGAAGCACGCTCGTGACGCTGCGCCGGAACCGATCCCACTCCGAAAGATTTAATTCCAGGGTCCGAAACCGATCCGTAAAGTAAAGCGTGTCGACCACCGTCCCCGCTTCGTTCGAGAACGCATTAGCCTTCACAATGTTCATTCCCCACGCCGCCAGCACTCCCGCCAGCTTGGCAAAAAGAAATGGCCGGTCACGAGTCACCAGGGTCAGCTCATACCAATGCCGTCCGCGCTTCAACTCGACCTGCACCGGGTCGTTGCCTAACTCGTCCGCCATTGCCATGTGCCGCATTACTTCGTCCGCGGAGTGGACCAGCAAATACCTCTGCGGAAATCCCTCCAGAAATTCCTTGAACTTGCTGCTGGTCACCGGCGCCAGCGATCGCAGCCGCGCCAGCTTTTCATCGTTCACATCCGCGTGCACCCGCTGGTCGGCGCTGTGGTTCAGGTAATTGTCTGCCCCCATGTAGAGCTGCCAAACGTTCTCCGCTTTCCACGGGGTCAAGGCCTCCGGATTCACAGCCTTGATGTCGGCATAGGTTAGCAGGCAGAGCATTTTCAGGCGCTCCGGCGTTCCCACCTTGTCGGCAAAGGCGGCCACTGTCTCCGGATTGAAAATGTCGCGCCGCAGAGCGGCCGACATCTCCAGGTGACTTGCGATCAAAAACAGCACCTCCGTCCGTTCCTTCGGATCCACATCCAGCCGATCCATGGCGCGGCCTGCAATTTCGAGGCTGGCCTCCACATGATTGCCGCCGGGCACGCCCTTGCCCGCGTCGTGCAGCAACAATGCCAGATATAGCAACTCCGGATCTTCCAGTTCGCCGAGCAGTTCCGCGTAGCGCTTATCCCACTCCGATTGCGACTGCTTCAGCCGGTGCAGGCTCTCGATCGCCAGAAACGAATGTTCATCCACCGTGAAGCGATGATAAAAATCACGCACCACCAGCGAATCGATGAGCTTCAACTCTGGCAGCAGCAGAGTCAGCAGCCGCAACGAGTGCATGGCACGCAGCGCGTCCGCGGCATGTGGCTGCAACAAGGTTTCCTGCAAGTAGAGCCACAGTTCCGCCCCCCGAGGCGGCATCGAGGCCAACGCGGGAAGCGCCTGCTCAATTCGGTATTCCGTAGTCGCGCTTAACTTCAGCCCATGGTGTGCCATGAAATGGAACATCCGCAGCAACACTTCAGGATCCTGCAGCGCCGAAGGTTGCTGCAGAAAGATCAGCCCATCCACCACGGAAAAATCGGGCGTCGTCAGCCGCGAGCGCCAGCTTTGCACCTGCCGGTATAGCGCCGACCACGCTTCAGGAATCTCTTCCAGCAGTTGCGTCACTGTCCGCTGCACGGCCCGCGCATGGCCGAAATAAATCCGCATCCAGTCCGCGGCCGAGAGTTCTGTCGCATCCGCGGCTCCAATTCTGCGCGTCGCCGCCTCGTCCTGCGCCTCCCAGCTCAGTGTGTTGTCGTCCCGCCCATGCCGGAAGTGCAGAAAGCATCGCGCCGACATCAGAAAATCCAGTGCCGCCTCCAATTGCTTGTGCACCGGAGCCCGCAGCGAACTCGCGTCCGGCCAGTCGTGCAGCTTGTCCATCGCCGAAATCAGAGCGAGCCAGCAGGCCACATTGCAATCACGCAACCCTCCCGGCACCTCCTTCAAATTCGGCTCCAGGTGATAAAGCGTCATCCCATATTTCCCGTGACGCTCGCGTGTGACCTCCGCCAGCCCTTGCAGCAAAGCCTTGGACTCCCGCATCACCACCTTCGGAATTATTTTGTCATGGAGACGCCGGAACAGATCGTGATCGCCCGCAAGGTAGCGGCAGTCGAGAAGAGAAATGGTGAACTCGGTATTGTTGGCGTCGTAGCGGTCGCACTCGCTTAACATCCGCGACGCCGGACTCAGCTTCAACCGCAGATCCCACAATTCCTGCGAGAAACGCCGGACGGAATCTTTGAAAGCCTGCTCCGCATTGCGGTCCCCAAAGAGAAAAAGCAGATCAATGTCGGAATAAGGAAACAACCATCCCCGCCCGAATCCTCCTGTGGCCGCGAGGGCGAAGTTGGCAGGCTTGGTCGCGTCAGGCGAAACGATATCCCGCCACAGTCGCGCCAGAATGTCTTCCACCAGCCGCGTGCGCTGGGCAACGGCTGCGCGCCCGTCTCCGGTAACCTCAAACTCCTGCTGGATACGCGCCGATTCGTCGCTAAGGGAACTCCGCAGTTCGCTGATCAATGGGGACGCTGCCATCATGAATGTAATTCACCCCCTGTGGCACGAGTCACGGGGGAGGCCAATTCATCACTGCCTGTCAGATACTTTCCGGTCGCGTCCGGGTAGAAATTGTTGTCGTCCTTTCGCGCAACCCGCGTGCCAAAGCCTACAGAGCTCCTTCACCGCGCTCGTCATTGCGAATCCGGATCGCTTCATCCACACGGGACAGAAAAATCTTCCCGTCCCCAATCTTACCCGAGCGTGCGGCTGCCAGAATGGCCTGCACAGCTTTTTCGACCATCGCCTCAGCCAGCACCATTTCAAGCTTCGTCTTGGGGATCAGATCCACGCTATATTCACGCCCGCGGTAGACCTCGGTATGTCCCTTCTGCCGTCCGTGACCGCGGACCTCGATCACCGTCATGCCTTCCACGCCGATCTCCTGCAGCGCAGTTTTTACCGCTTCCAGCTTGGAGTTTTGAATGACCGCCTCGATCTTCGTCATAATGTCGTCAAGTCCTGTTCTGCGTTCTTCACGCTCTCGCCGCGTCGGCATACTCCGGAAACTTCCGGCGAGCCTTTACCCCGAGGCCTCCCAATCATAGTCCTCTTCTTTAGGTTGGAAGAGATCAAGTCCCTATGCCAATACCGGCGATGAACACAATCCAAGACAGCCTCACTGTAACGTTCAGGGCAGGTGCACGGAAATCGAAACTATTTATCGTTCCTATCAGGTTTTGTTATTCAATCGGCTTAGAACTTGAATTGCACGTCCAGTTGCATTCGCCGAGGAGGCTGCGCCGCAACCGGCCTGCCGAAAAGGGGCGAGGATTGCGTTCCAATGTACGTGACGTAGTTGGGGTGATTCAGTAGGTTGAATGAATTCAGCGACACCGAGAGCACACGGACTTCTTTCTTCGCCTTCGAGAGTGGAAAATCATGCGACAAGTTGAGGTCCAGATCGATCATTCCAGGGCCAGCCATGGTATTGCGCGCGATGCCAGTGGGACGATCATTGAGGATGCCATCGTGATTATCGTCTCCTCCCGTAGTGATGTTGACGGGCTTGCCCGAGTAAAGGGAAAGCGCGACGCCGAGGGTGAAGAATTTCGTCGGCTGGGTTGATGCCAGCAAGTCGAACTTGTGGAGACGGTCGTTGTCGGCGCGTCCCCAATCAGCCGCCGCGTCGTAGCTGTTGGCGGGGAAGAACGTGATGCCGCTAGTGTTGTTATTTGTACGGCTGAGCGTGTACTGGATCTGCCCAGAGAAGTACTTGCTGGGTTTGCCTCGAAAGGTGAGCTCCAGCGCGTTGCCTTTTAAATATCCCTCGGATTGTATTTCCCGGACTTGGCCAAGAGACTGGTTCGGCGGCAGATAGTTGCCACCGATCAGAACCGGTGCGTTGGCATCGATGGAGCGGAAAACGTCGATGCCCCGAGTGCCAATATAAACCGCGCTGAACGTGCTCTTCGCGGTAACCTGGCGTTCCACTCCGGCGCTGTACTGCAAGGTGAAAGGAATGCGCGTGCGCGGATCCAGCGTCACCACGCTGACTGGAATTTGTGACAGGACGGAGGGGTCAATCGGATATGAAACCATGGGCGGATCGACGATGAATCGCAGCAGGTTGACGCCGTTGAAGTGGAGCAGGTCGCCAATCGGGCTAGGACCGGTGCGATCATAAAATACACCGGCGCCTCCCCGGATCACGGTTTTGCTTGTTGCGGTCGGCGCATAGGCGAAGCTGACCCGCGGCGCGAAGTTGTGAGGCTCATCGTGGAAGTAGTTCTGCCAGTAGTAACGCGCGCCGACGTAAACGGACAAATTTTGCCGCACGCGAATATTGTCTTCCACGAATGCGCTGATGTCTTTTTCCAGAAAAGCTACGTGGCCTTGGCCGGTTTGCACCAGGTAGGTTGCCGGCGTCGCAGCGGAGTAGTCGGCGGCGCTGGCGAAAGTATATGTACCGGCGCGGTTCGTGAAGTCGTCGAGCCCGCGACGGCTGATGTCAGGGACGTCAATGCCGAAGCTGAGTTGATGCTTGCCGTCGGCGTACGTAGCGAAGTCGGTGCCGTCGAAATGGTATTCCGTGCGGCGGGAGTCGGCCTGCGCGCCGCCCGCCGTGAATAGTCCGGAGACTGTGATCTGAGCCTCGGGAAGGACGCTGACGACCGGTGAATCGTAGTGCCCCACGAGAAATCTTGCCTGGTTAAGCCAGTGAGGCGAGAACTGGTGCAGATAGCTCACGTTGATCTCGTGCTCCAGAAATCGCGTGTCGGTCGCCGCGCTGGGAAGGATCGTGCCTCCGGCGTTCTGATTGTCCGCCGAGCGATGCTCGTACGAATATCCGATCCAAAACTGGTCTCCGTTGGCCAAGTCGTGAAAGATCCGGCCGGATCCAAAGAAATGGTGGGCGGGGTTGGGAACCGTCTGTTCAAATGGACCTAATCCCAGCGACTCCGCCGCGGCAATCGCGTTCGAATCCATGATGTCCTGCTGATCCAGTATGTCTTCATCGAGCGACAGAAGGAAACTGGTGCGCTTGCTGTGTCCGACGGGCCCGGTGACGGAGCCTTCATAATATTGCCGGCTCTCCGGAGGCTTTACGATTGCGAAGGCATTGCTGGCGTCGAAGACCGAATCGCGAAACATAAAATTCAGCGAGCCGTGGTAATTGGGAGATCCACTCTTCGTGACAATTTCCAGGCGAGCGCGACCTGGCCGCGAAAAGCGGGCGGAGTAAGGATTGTTGTTGATCTTCACCTCCTGCACCGCCGAAGGTGTGACGCCGGGACCATTGGCTTCGATCCCGTTCACCACCAGCGTGACTCCATTGGTCCCGGTCGCGTTGTCGTCCAGGAAGCGCGACATGGTGGTGATGTAGTCCTGATCGAAAACGGGGACACGGTCGAGCGCATCGCGGCCGATGGTGTTGGCGTTCTGATTCTCAGCCGACTCCGTATTCACGACGGGAACATTCTCCCCGGTTGCCACCGTGACGCTTTCGCTCTCGACGGAAATCGGCATTACAATTTGCAGCGGAGAGAATCGTTTGCTGCTGACTGCTGCCCCGATGCGGGTATCGCGAAAGCCTTCTGCATGAAACTCTAACGTGTACTTTCCCGGAGCAATGCCGTCGAGGCGGAAGACTCCAAAGGCATCGCTTGTGGTCCGGGCAAGAACCTCACCCTGGTTTCCGAGGAGGATGACTTGCGCCCTGCCGATTGCCGCCCCGGACGGATCGAGCAAGAGCCCACTAATGGAATGAACTGCCGCGCGATCGTCCACTGCGGGGACGGAATTGATTCCGCGACTTGGCGCTTGGGCGCGAACGAGCCAAGGTTGTGCGATGCACAGCAGCCCAACCAGCACGTACCGTTGGCGAAAGTTCGAGAGCAAGATTTTCTGGGTGATTCCGGCAGCCCGCATCCGTCAAGGCTACACGACGAACCTGAAACCGTTCTGAAAGGCTGGGCCGGCACGAACTAACGCTCAAACCGTACGTCTCCCGGAGAAGTTGCCAGGATTACATGTCACACTGCACAGTCTCAGGTGTTTTTCCTGCCCCTACGGTTTCCTCCCGATGCCGCCTTAGGTAGAAGCAAGTAGACAATATGCCCTCCAGCGCCGTGATATGCAATGTTCGCGCCGCTCTGGAAGTGTGCAGTCGGTCAAGTGGAGGGCCTTCGTTGTGTCTACCGAAAAAGCAAGTACTACGCTCCCAGGGAAAGTTGAAAAGGTTATTCATGCTCACCCCAATTCCGGCGAACCAGAAAAGGCTCAAATCGCGGTCGAGGGTGCAGATCATCTTTATCGCGAGATTCGAGTTCCGAACAGTCTGACCGATGCTCAGGGCAAAAAGTGAAACTCAAGGAAGGAGCCGAGGTCGAAGTCACAATCGAGGCCGACCCAGAGGTCACCAAAGCCGCGCTTCAGACTTCGCAGAGAAGCAACCCGCCGAGCGCGTGATCGCGCCTCGGTGAAGTTGCTGCGCCTGGCAGAATTCACGTCCTTTCGGGAACCTCCCGCGATTATTTTGCTGGCCCATTCTGTTCCGCTGCAGGCTTGGCAAACTTCGCCTCATCCACCGGAATGTTCTGCTTCACCTCGGTCACCTGAATCGTGAATCGCCCACTGGGCCGCGCCAGCGTCCAGCGATACGGAATTTTCACTCCATTCGTATCGCGATAATCCGCGTAATCGATCTGCGTCGGCAGCCATCCCAGCGCGGTCTCTCCGAACCGTACCAGCCGCACCAGCAATCCTGATTGCTCGTCAAAATACAACCGGATCGGAGGTTTCCCCTCGCGCTGGCCCACCACTATGTACGCCTCGTGCTCGCCGACTTGCTCCGTACCACGCACCCGCAGCTCGCTGAACATCGTCTTCAAATGCATGGCCAGGTGCAGATCCGCATCAATCGACGCTCCATCCAGATCGCTGCCGTGCATCTCGCGCAACGGGCGCCCCGGCGTGCCCAGCCATCCCTCATGCCCATTGAACGCCGTAACGCTGTCTCCCTCCGGCATGTGTGTGAACGAGATGCGTTTCTCCGGATCCTTCGAATAAATATCGATGGGCAGAGATTTCCCGCCAAAATCGATCGTCCCTTTCATTACGCGGCTGCTGACCTTGTCGATCGCCGCCGCTCCACCGGCCGCCTGCACATATTTGTCGAGCAGTTGCTCGCCCGTCGGTCCAGAATTTTCCTTCGCGTCAGCCGGCATTGGTCCCCCCATAGGTTCTTTGAGCGCCGCTTCTTTAGGTTCTTCAGTCATGACCGCCGGGATCGCCTGAGGATTCGCATTGCCGCGGTGGCACGAGTAGCACGTCACGTCGCGGTGCCCCTCGAAGTTGTCTTTATTAATGGCAAACATCATCTCCATCATCTTGCGCGCAGTCTGCTTGTTTTTCTTGTCATCTTTTTCAAACGCATTCTGCACGTGGCAGAACTCGCATTCCACCCCGAGCGACGCCGTGATGAACTGCATGGTCGGAAAGATTTGCTCCGCCGGAACTCCCTTGAGCACCTGGATATTCTTGAATTGTTCCTCGGCCTTCTTGGGTCCCGGCGCTGTGGTGGCCGCCTGAGGTGTGCCCGCCGTCTGCGCCGGCCCTCCCGACTGTGCCTTGGCCGCGCCGATCACAAATCCAAGTATCCCGATCGCGACCACCGTGGCCACAAATCCTGTCCGCTTTGCGTTCATAAATTTCTTTCCCTCGTTAAGAAATGAAAATAGTCTAGTTTTTCCTGGCGATCTTAACGCGCCCCCTTAGCGCCCTCAGCGGGTTAAGATTTTAGGCATTAGCCCAGAAGTAACCGTCGGCAAAAAAAGCCTCACGGCCGGTTGCTGTAAACGAACTTCCCCGATACCTCCGCCACCACGAACTTACTCGGCAAAAGCACGTCAACCTTAGTCTTCAAGTGCGGGGGCACAAACAAGAATACTCGGTTCTGCCGAACCCAATCCCGCTGTAAATCCGCGTCGCTCAAATAGATCTTCGGAGCATCCGAAAACGTCGATCCAAACCACATCGAAGTCGTCCGTCCCTCCACCAACTGCACTGGCCGCCGTAAATAGAACAGCAATGACGACCCAAAGGCCTGATCGCCATAAATCATCACTCGATCCTCAGGACGCGCCCGCGCCGCAATCTCCCGCGCCAAATCCTTCGACGACAAATACGGTCCAAACCGTCCCAGCGCGATGTGCGCCGCCACCAGAAAAACCGCCATCCCCACCGCCAGTACCCACGTCGCGGCGTAGTGACGTCTCCGAATGCGCAGAAGAAACGACAGCAACGGAGCCACCACCAACGCCACCGCCGCCAGTGCCGCCGGCAAACGCAACGCCGCAAACGACGCGTAACTCAAATCCAGCATGTGCGACGTCGAGAGCGTGTCCGTATCCATATTGTGCGTCGCCAGCACGGTCCCAATGTCGGGCTCGAACGGCAGATGCCGCGACTGCCACAGCAGCGACAGCAGAGTCGCACTCGCAACCAATCCCACCCCCGCCAGCGCTCCCGCCGAAATCCTGAGCCATCCCTTGCGCACTCCGGCATCGCAATCGCTCCGTTCACAGCGCGCAATTCCATCGCCCAGCAACATCAGCAGCGGGAAGTAGGCTGGAAACGTGTAGTACTCCTGGTTGGTCGAGATGGCAAAAAACAGCAGCACTAACCCCGCGAGTATCCAGCACATTAATCGTGTGCGCCGGCGAAAATTATTTCGGCGGAGCGTCCTGCGCTGGTCAAGGATCGTGCGAATCGCCGCTGGCAGGTACAAGCTCCACGGAAACAGCCACACTAAATGCAGGGACCAATAAAGCGCCCAGGGAAGCTTGTTGTAATCCCGCGGATAGCGCTTCCCCAGAAATCTCAGAAAATGTTCGTTGACGAAATAAAACCAGAAAAATCCATGTCCTCCCTGACCACCCGTGTTTCGCAGCCCAGCCAGAATGTGCCACGGCGCGGCGATCAGCAGAAACAACGCCATTCCCGATGCCAACCGGAACTCGCGCCACCGCCGCCATTCACCAGTCAGCGCCAGGTACAAAAATGCCGCCCCGCCCGGAAACGCCAGCGCAATCAACCCCTTCGTCAGCACCCCCAGCGCCACGCATGCATATCCCGCATACCATTGCCACGCATGCTCATCAGGCTCCAGAGCGCTCAAAAAGAAATACAGCGACGCGGCGATCAACAAACTCAGCAGCACGTCGGGAATCAGAATGCGCGTAAACAAAAACACGCCGGCACTCGTGTACACACATAATCCCGCGTAAATCCCCGCCCGCTCGCCAAACGCACGCCGTCCCCAAATTACGGCCAGCACTCCGAGCAGCAGCACCGACAGCGCCATGGGCAGCCGCGCGGCAAACTCATTCACCCCGAAAATTTGATAGCAGAACGCCACCAACCAATAAGGCAGTGGAGCCTTCTCCAGATAGCGCACCCCGTTCACATGCAGCGTGACGTAATCCCTACTCACAAACATCTCGCGCGCGGCTTCCGCATGCGTGCTGTCCGCATCATCAAGCAATGCCGGCGAGAACAGCGAACCAAAATACACCGCCACGAACACCACGGTCAGCGCCCAATAGGACGCCGCTCGCAGCCGCTCCGGCATGCGATTCGGTTCTTCAGAAATTGTTGGCGTGGAAATAGCGCTCAATTGGCGTGAACCCATTCCAGTGTTACAGAGGACAACCCGCGCCCGCAAGCGACGATGCAACTGGTTACGAAATAAGCCCCGAAGGGGCGAAACAACTTAGCCCAGCACTCCAGCGCTGGGTAAGCAAGAAACGAGCCCCGGACGGGACGACACCCGCACTACTGTTTCTGCTGCTCCCCTGGCTTCGCAACCTCGTGCCGCACAAAGAATTTCCACTTATCCATCCCCGCCGCCACGGCCACATCAAAAAATCCCACCATCATCTCGTCGGAAGTCTGATCGCCCCAAGTCACCGTCTTCGTTGGATCAGGGTTGTGCGGATTATTCTTCGAATTGTCATACCACGCAATCGCCCGCAGCCGTGTCCCCGCCTTCAACACGCGCGGCTCGGCCAGCCTGTAACCCAACTGCCAGTGAAAGTGATAATTCACCCGCAACAACACTTCCACGCTGCCATCATCATGCACAATGTCGTACTCAAAGCGCTTCCCGCGCAGGTGCATATGCGGAAACAGGCTCAGCAGCGTCGCGTCATTGGGCAGAGTGCCCTGGACTTCCACGCGAAAATTATCCGCACCCGGCGGAATGATCAGCGCATGATTGTTCAACTGCAGCGTGATCACCCTCTGCTTCGGCGGCGTCTTCGCAAACACCAGCCCAATGCTCGTCTGATCCTGATCCGCCGACTTATTGGTCGTGTAGTGCATCTGAAACACAAGATCGGATCCCGCCGGCACAAACTTCGCCATCCCGTCCGGCCACTGGTCCGGCGAACTCCCCGGCGCATACACCAGCAGCAGATCGCTGGTCGTCTCGTGCGCCTCCCGCCGCTCCAGAGGATCGTTCAGCGTCGACGCCGTGAACGGCTCGCCCACCGGCGCATGCCGCAGCCACTGCGAATCCGGCGGACGAATATACACCACCGCGTGGTGCACATGCGCGGGACTCCCCGGCCGAAACTCCGACATCTGCACCCACCGATCCTCCGCAAAATGCGTAGGCACAATCTCGTACGTGTACTCGACCTCTCCTCGCGCCGGAATCTGCACCGCCTTCGCCATCTTTACCACCAGATCAGGCTGCGGAATATTCCATCCCTCAGCCCATTTCCGCGGCGCCGGCGCATCGTGGGAATCGCCGGCAGGCGCGCCACTCGCAGCCCACGCCGATATCGTTGCGATCTGCTGCGGAGTCAAGGAAACATCGTTGGCAAAATGCCCATAGCGCGGATCCGCGAACCACGGCGGCATCATCTTCATCTCGACTGCGTGCGCCATTGCCCCCGCCCACGGACGCGTCTGCTCGTACGTCACCAGCGGCATGGGCGCAACTTCCCCCACCCGGTGACAACTCTGGCAGTGATCCTGCAAGATCGGCAGCACAACCCTATAGAAGGTTGGAGCAGGGGGACTGCCCGGCGCCCCGGCTCTCGGCATCTGCCAACCTGCAGCGGCAAATACGAGCGCGATCGCCGCGAACAAAATCCCCAATCTGCTCACCAGCGCAGAAACTCCAACGTCAATGCCCAAGCCTGCCGTGCCGCAATGGGCTCATACGCTGGGCGGTCGTCGCAGAAAAACGCATGATCCGCGTTCGAGAATACGACGTTGACGTAAATCTTGCGCTGCGCATCCAAAGCGTCCGTCACCGCCTTCCGATGCTCCGGCGTAATGTGCTTATCCAGTCCACCCCAAATCAGCAGCGAAGGCGCATACAGCTTCGCGGCCCGGTCCAGCAGTCCAGGGGCGATCCCGCCTCCATAAAACGAGACCGCCTTTCGCACCGCAACCACGCTGTTCGCGAGATATGAAACGCGGCCTCCCATACAAAATCCCACGCACGAAATCGCGTCCGCCTTCACCTGCGAATTCGAACGCAGCCAGTCGTAGGTAGCCCTCACGTCCGCCTCCGCAGCCTCATTCGTCACTGCTTGGTAGTGCGGCATCACCGAGGGAAAGTCGCTGTAGCTGCCCTCGTATCCCGGCGGCGCCGTGCGATGAAACAATTCCGGAGCCACGGCCACGTAACCCTGCTCAGCGAATCGCTCCGTAACATTGCGAATATGCGAGTTGACTCCGAACGCCTCCTGGAACACCATCAGGCCCGGATGCGGCCCACCACTCGCGGGCCGTGCCACATAGGCCTGCATGGTGGTGTTGTCAGCTACTTTCAACTCAATTTTTTCCTTCACAATTCCAACTTGCGCCATAGCCTTTCGAACCCTCCTCAAATCTAACACGGGCTACTCGGAGCCATTTCCCCTCAGGCTCGCACAATACTTCTGGATCATGCGTAAGGTCATCAGCCCGCCTTCATATTCCGGAATGATGACCTCATCCGCCCCGGAACTTCGGATGGCGTTGGCGTAGCGTTGCTGGCCTGCCCGGGTAATGATCTTGACCTTGGGATTGAGCGAGCGCGCCGTCACGGTGATGTAGAGATTATCCGCGTCGTTGTCGATGACGATACAAATGCCGCGCGCCCGCTCGATTCCGGCCCGCTGCAGAATGTCGTGGCGCTTGGCATCGCCCTGAATGACCGGGATTTTGTCATTCAGCAATTCGCGGTAAAGGCCTTCGTTGGTTTCGATCAGCACGAACGGAATCTCCAACCGCTGAAGCTGGTCGACCACGGTGCGGCCGACCTGCCCGTATCCACAAATAATAAAATGATCCCGCAAGCGATCGATGTTCACTTCGTTGACCATAGTTCTCCATGCCTCCACGCCGTGGCGGCTGAAAATAGTAAGCAGCACCCGCTCGGCAATCCAGATCTGCAGCGCGAATACCCCCGCGTACACAAACATGGAAAAAATCTTGGTGGACTTGTGCACTGCCCGGTATTCAATCGCATGCGGATGAATCACCCAGAACAGCGCATCCAGCGGCCGCAGTCCCTCAACCCGCATGTAAAAGACGACACACACTCCCAGGAACCCGGCCAGCACCAGCAGCGGCAGCCACAAACGCCGGATGAAAACAATGATGATGCGGATGCGTCCCATAGGTGCGCGCCGTTGTAGCGCCTGTCATGCAGAAAAATGGGACGAGTATATCAAGCAGCGGGAACAACCCGCCTGAATTCTTCAGGAGTATCTGAACGGGCCGGGCCACACGCGAGACCCTCCGCGATCCGCAGCTTCACTCAAAAAGCAAAACGGGCATCCTTGCGGAATGCCCGCTGCTGAACATCAGCCAAAGTTTTTTCGCGCGAACCTTATGCCCGGGCGGCGACTGCTGCCGGCTCCGGGGCCGGAACCGCCTTGTCTTCGCCGTTGGGCTTCAGCTGCTGCGGCTGTCCGCCTTTGCGGATGTCGATGCCGCCCTTGAAGAACGCGCCGTCTTCAATCGAGATGCGTGCCGCGATCACGTCGCCGGTAAGCGACCCATCGCTGCGAATGTCGACGCGGTCGCTGGCGGTCAGGTTGCCGCGGACTTTGCCCAGCACCACGATCTCCCGCGCATTAATGTTGGCGGCCACCACGCCGTTGCGACCGACGGTGACGCGATTGCCGGAGAGATTGATCGAACCCTCCACCCGCCCGTCAATGTACAGCGACTCGGAGCCCGTCACTTCGCCCTTAATCACGAGCGACTTGCCAATGGTGGCCTGGTCCGCCGTGGTGGTAGTCAGGGGCCGGGGTGCGGTGGATTCACTCGCCGTCGAAGTCATGGTTGGCGCGCTGGGCGTGGACGTGGTCGGTCGTTCCGGCTCGGCAGGGCGGGCAGGCGTCTGAGGCTGATTGGTCGGCTTCCACATGGGGTAAAAATCCTTTCCTTGTTGGGATTAGGGGTCACTGGCCGCACTTTCGTGACCAAAATGAATTGTACTCCCCCGTCTCAAATTGAGCGCTGTGGAAAATCCTTTATTTTCAATCGAGAGTTCCTAGACGGGTACGCCCGTTGCTGCCTGGGAAAATCCGGCGAACGCCCTCCGGGCTTCATACTTTCTGCCTGCTGCCGTGTAACGATTCCCGAAAAAACTCACCGGTCGCTCCCACTCGCGACAATGGCATAGTATGCTTGGGGGCCCAGCGTATCGATATCGAAAACGGAATTCGGGGTGGGGAGTCTAATCCCGGAAGGACGGGCCTCAAAGTCCAGTCCGGCCGTTCAGGAAACTCAGATCCAGTCGATAGGACTTCCTAGGGAGCAAATCATGCCAGAACCAGCCCTGATCACCCCAGCAGCAACAACCATAGTGCGGCCCGAGCCAGCCGAATACGCCCCATATTATGACCGCTACATTTCGCTGGTCCCTGGGTCCGACATTCTGGCAACCCTCGACGCCCAGCGCCGGCAGACGATGCTGCTGCTCTGCGGCCGCGATGAAAGTGACGGCGATTTCCGCTGCGCCCCCGACAAATGGAGCGCCAAAGAAGTGCTGGGCCATGTCTGCGACACCGAGCGCATCTTTGCCTACCGTGCCCTGCGCATCGCTCGCGCCGACCGCACGCCCATCGAAGGCTACGAGCAGGACGACTACGTGCGTAATGGTCCATTCGCAGCCGCCCCTTGGCCGGAAATCATCGAGGATTACATTTCCGTCCGCCGCGCTACCCTCACCCTGCTCCGCAATCTGGACGAGCCCGCCTGGACCCGCCGCGGCCTAGCCAACAAGAACGAAGTGAGCGTCCGCGCCCTGGCCTACACAATTGCCGGGCATGAGCTGCACCATCGGAAGATTCTGGAGGAGAAGTACTTTTTCGCCAGTCGTCTTACATAGCGACAACCGCCTCGGCTGTCCGCCAAAGATTCATGTGGGGGCAGGCGCACTCGGCAGTCCAGTCGCCGGCAGCAGTTGCTGCCGGCGACCCAACTTTAGGAACCGATGCTCTGTGTCAACCTAGGCAGCTTTACGCCCTCCGGTCGTGTCGCTCTTACCCGGATCCGATTTCGCTTCCTTCGTAAAAGAGAGATTTTGGCCTCTCGTCTGCTCCAAAAGTTTTCGTTTTTTCCACCGGTTGTAAAGAGGGACCGCTGAGCCTACGAGGAGCACCACCAAGACAATAGAAACTAACATCACTACGGACCGGCTCGTGGAGGCCTTGGTAGCAGGTGCCGCAGGAGCAACAGGTGCAGCAGGAGTACTGGCAGTCTCCGCAGGCGGGCCGACAGGCGCGATTGCAGCCGCATCCGCGACAGGTGTGCTGGTAGGCTCGGCGGGTGCAGCCGCGGCAGCGGGCGTTGCTGACGCTTTCCGACGTCGTGCTGATGTCCGCGTTCGATGAACAGGTGCGGCAGCAGCGGATGCGCTGGTAGTCTCCGCAGGTGCGCCGGCGGTCACATCGGGTGCAGCAGGTGTGCTGACGGCCGCAGCGGGTTCGGCCGAAATTGATGCGGGAGCAGCGGGTGCAGCTGCGGCAGGTGCATCGGGTGCAGCCGCAGGTGCAGCCGCAGGTGCAGCGGATGCGACAGGCGTGCTGACAGTCTCCGAAGGCGTACCAACGGTCGCAGCGGGTGCGGTGGAAGGTGAGGCGGCGGCAGGAGGTGCGCCGACCGTAGCATCGGCTGCAGCCGCGGCAGGTGCGGCAGCGGCCGCAGCAGGTGCGGCAGCGGCCGCAGCAGGAGGTGCGCTGACAGTCTCCGACGGCGCGCCGATCGCAGCAGGTGCAGCCGCAATGCAGTGGTCGGAGACCATGTTCAATTGCGTGACGGCAAGGCTGTTCACACCCGCATCTGCTTTGTGCCCGACGAGATTTACGTCTTGGCCGAGATGCGCCTTGAGATCAGCGCTGCTGGTAGTGATCTTGAAAATCTTGTCGGTGTTGTCTTCCGCAACGGTGTAGCTACCGTCAGAGCCACCCAGGCAACCCTTAACGTTGATCTGGTCTGTGTTGCCGCTCGCCGCGGGAGTCTGTGCAAACCCCAGCGCGACCAGTAGGGCCGGTACAACCATCAGCAGGAATACTCTCTTCATGGAATCCTCCGAGAAGTCTCGCCTTGCGGCGGTCCGAATTCCGCTTGGGTTTGATTGTGCTTCCGATTTCTCTGTCGATTTCTTGCGCGTGCAGGGCCCCGGCTGGAGAACTTGGAGCATTCCAAGTGAAACTACACAACCGTAGCCGGTAAAAATCCGACTGTCTGTTCCAAACCGCTCACATTCCCGCTCATATTCAGGCGAAGCGAATCATATCTCGAACGAGCTCGAGCAAACTGCGTGGCGCGGACGTACCCGTCGGCGACAATCCATCACGGCTGCTCGGACGGGATATCCATATTTATTTTTTTACCCGTTTCCCGTAAAAGCCTGGCCTGCATGGACTTGCGAGCTTCTGGTATGGCCTGTCGCGCGTAAAATATTGAGCCGCAGAGACTTGTGTTCAAAATATTCCATAACAAGGAGTTACGACAGGATCCTCGGAGCCGCGCATTGGTTTCACACGGAGCACGTCCCCATTGTGGAGAAATTAAGTTGTGGAGCGCAAGGTCAGATGTTACAAGACCCGGTGGCAATGTGAAATCTCAATCGGGGTTGAAACCGAGTCCCTACCGCCCCACCCAAATCGACTTCTTCGCCGCCTACGTACTCCCCACCAACACTTGATACATCTTGCCCATTAAAGCCACAAACAACCAGCCCGACATCCTCTCCCCCGCCTGAAAAAATCCAAGTACTCGAAATACCAAAGAAGCCCGGCACTTGCTCCGTCGCCAGCGCTGGCGATGCGACCACGTGGCGCGGGCGCCCCCGCCCGCGAAGTGTCATTCCACCAAGCTGAGGCTGCGATTCCCTCAGTTCTGCATTCTCCTAACAAATTCCACGAACGCCGAAACCGTCCAAGGCTGTTCTTTCTGAGCCTCGGTGTATGTCTGATGAAACGGCTCCGGGATGACCAATTGAACCCCATATTGCGCAATTTCGTCCGTCTGGTTTTTCGAGATTGACGGCTCAAGAGTGCATAGGTGCTTGCGGGGAATCCTGCCTGCCTCCGTTAAGACCTGCCGCCAACGCTCTTTCAGGGTCGACTTCGCTCCGAGCATCACCAAGAGTTCAGAGTTGAAGCGGCTGATCGTTGAATTCCTTAGAACCCGGGAAGATGAAGTCTGGCTTGTTGTTCCCTTCAGTAACTGCTTGCGCGTCGTATCTCAACTTGTGCGAGTCAAATAAGGCTCCGAGTTGGTTCTGCAGAGAATACCCCATTGATCTTCGCGCCGGTTTTGAACGGACAGGCCGAATTCATCGCCCTCGCGAAGACAATCTGTCTCGCGGATCGAGAGCACGCCAACCGCGTTTAGCTTCTCGGGCAACCTCGGTTAGGAACTCGCCAATTGAGCGACCATACGGGTCGTTTGGGATGTTCGACGTCGCGTCCACTTCAGCGAACTCATGGAAGCAGTGGTCATCCTCCGTAAGTTGGTCCTCGGCTGCGAGAAAGACGTCGGGGATTCGAACTTGGTGCGCGACAAACAGCCCGTCCTCCAATAAGGACCTTCGCAATTGCTTTCTGATTAGCTCTGGGGGCAAATCGTCAGCATTGCAAAAAACAACTTCGGCCCACTTCTTAATAGTTACTACCGTCGCGATAGAGGTAGTGAAACTTGACGTTGTTCATAACCGGATTCTATCGGCCTAGGAACACTTTCTCGCTATGGTATCGCAAGAAGTTTTCGTCGGGCGCAAAACGACCCGGGAGCGAAATGGAAGTGTTCTCGAATCGCCACAAGAAATCTTGCAGCGCCTTATCCGCGGTGCCTCCCTTCAGTTCAGGGGAGATCTTTACTCGCAGATCCGGCATGATGGTCAGCAAGCCGCAGTCAAAGGCCCGATCGTGAATTGCGTTCAAACATAGACCGTTCCTCGGATTCGTCCGATTCTTCGCGTCAACCGACCACGGTACAATATGGCTCGCGTTCAACAGTTGCGGGATGGCCAGCCCAATGATGCAACAGCGCGCTCCAGAGCAGCCAAAACGGATGTTCGGAAGAAGCTCTGGTTGATTCGAGTCCGAACGAGGGTTTCACGCGTCCTTCCCTCCGGGAATTCTTCTGATTCGTCCGCAGTATCGGAACCACGTCCAGTCATGGTCTGCAACCATCGCTCGCTCTCAAACGCCTCCCAGTTGTTATTGAACTCGTTCCAGATGTCAACTTCCGACTACGCGCCGTGCGTCGCGCCTGCAATGTTGCGTTTCTTCAGGGCTGGATCGAGTCGTGCGAAATTCGCGAGCTTCCACGACACTGGCGACGGCATACGTCCGATAGACGTAGCCAGTTCGATGATCAGCGGATTGCGAATATGTATCCGTCCGAAGGGAATCTTGCAATAAGAGGTTGAAAACGACGATGAGTTCTTCGCGAGTCCAATCTCGGCGAGGCATTAAGGGATAGTACTTCTGTCGCGGAAGGATAGCACGGCCTCCGGGACACAGAGTTTGATCCGTCAGCCTGGTCGACGAATGCAGGGCCCCGAGATGAGCAGGAGCCATTCTGAGGTCAGCCGCGGAAGCGGCGAAAGAATGCAGCCCACGGCCCAAGCCGTCGGTGAGCTGAGGGTATGCCAGCCAGCCCAGGAGGGGCGAAAGAACCTAATCCCAGATATATCGCTCATCATAGGCCACGTTATTCTTCTTAAAGGAACGCAACGAACTCCTCCCGAAACGAATGCTTCTGATGATGCTCTTCTTGCTCGGCGATATATTTTGTGACCGCTGCAACATTCGACTCGCTCACACTAAACACTCCATCTCCGGTTTGCCATGCGAATTCTGAATCCCACTTCTCGTGCACCCAGCGCGATGAGTTGGCCTTCACGACACGAGCGATTTCGGTGGCGGATTGGCCGGGCCGAATGCGCACCAGCATGTGAACGTGATCGGCGGTGCCGTTAATGATCAATGCAGTTCCGTGCATCTCGCGGATGGTGCCTCCGAGATAAGCAAACAGATCGGCGCGAAACTCCCGCTCGATCAAAGGGCTTCGCCCCCGCGTGGAGAAGATCAAATGGAGCAAAATGTTGCCGGATGTGTGGGACCTGTTTCTTGCGCCCCTTCGGGGGCTGGGTTCTTTTCTATCGGCTCTCCCACGGCTTACGCCGTGGGCTGCATTCCTTCGCCGCTTAGCGGCTTGCCCAGCGAAGATTGCTGACTATCCATTGCTCGACCATCTTCGGCCGAGAACGGCCTCTGACGCGGTGACGGATGTCACATGGGTCGATTTTCGCGCCCCTGTCCGGACCAAATTGGTAAACCGCCGCATTTTTCAAATTACCGCTTGCGCTTTTCTGCACTCATCTGCTATAAACAATCCACCGAGAGCAGATGTGTGTGGCAGCCGGTCGTATTGTTTGCATCTCTCGTGTGCGTCCGGCATCTAAGTAGTCAGAGAATGTAGAGTTCTCAATCGTCCCGGCCACGGGACTTGATTCGGAAACAACTTGTAGGTTTCTGAAGGGTACCTTCAAAGCAAGGACCTCCAATTAGGATCTTTTCTCAATTTTCTGTCTTCCGCTTCGGCATGCGCTGAGGAATCGGCGTCTTTGTAAATCCAGAGCGGAAGGCGATATCGTTGCGTGCTGTTGAGCTCCCCAAGAAGTAGATGCCTCGCGGTAATGCCGCTCGGAATGACAAGGCTTCAAGGGTGGAGCTCTCCTGGTCCGCGCCCCGAACCCTTTTTCCCAATGTGGAAAACACGTGGAAATGCTGTGGGATGCGGGCGTTGACAGGGTTGAACGCGAACGATATGGTTGTAAGGTTTCGAGGACAGTCGGATTCGCTCTAGCGAGCGGGTTCGCCTGGACTGAAGGCGCGCCGCTCAGGCGGAAGGCGATTCGGTCTTTGACAACTAGGTTGAACGTGCCAGTCGTGAGAGAACGGATTCGGGCATAAGTCCGATACGATCTCACAAGATAGACCACCATGAACTTCTTTCGCATCTTCTGAAGCAATTCGGGGACGCGAGTGGAGGCTGAATGGTGGCGCCATCCCGCGTCGTTGAACCGGCGCAGCGTGCAAACGCTGCAATGGAGAACGCGGCGATGGCAGTCTGCCAACTACCCGTCGGCAGACATCAGGTTTCAAACGAGAGTTTGATCCTGGCTCAGAATCAACGCTGGCGGCGTGCCTAACACATGCAAGTCGAACGAGAAAGT
>Ga0182024_10004212_pt1 | contig 33382 bp, 23 predicted proteins | sample P32metaG_FD_120480 | JGI IMG/M metagenome (GOLD analysis project Ga0182024, IMG submission 120480) | Permafrost microbial communities from Stordalen Mire, Sweden - P3-2 metaG (Illumina Assembly) | ecosystem: Environmental > Terrestrial > Soil > Wetlands > Permafrost | place: Sweden: Stordalen... | reverse complement strand
TAGGCAACAGCAAAGAGTCAGCAGGAAATTGCGGGAGAGGCATGCACGACGGGACGTCAAGCCGGAGCAGGGGACGGAACACCCGGCGAGAGTTTCTGAAAAGCGCGGCAGCGGTGGCGGCCACCGGCCTGTCGGCGGCACTGCCGCTGGGATGCGGCGGGCCGAAGGCGAAACCCAACAGCCGCGCGACCGCGCCGACGCTTTCGCAGGTGAACGGGCCTCGCTCGCTGCGCGCGCACGCAGCGGCGCACGGCATGCTGGTGGGGTGCGCGGTGAATCCCGACAGGCTGGATGGGGACGCGGATTACGCGCGTACTGTCGCCGATCAGTGCAGCATTCTGGTTCCGGAAAACGCCATGAAGTGGGCGGCGCTGCGGCTCACGGCGCAGCAGTTCGATTTTCGCAAGGCCGACGACGTGGTGGTCTTCGCGCTTTCGCACGATCAGAAGGTGCGGGGGCACAACTTGTGCTGGCATAATGCGCTTCCCGGGTGGTTCGCGAGCACCGTGACGCGGGGGAACGCCGCGCAATTCCTCACGCAGCACATTCAGACAGTGGCGGGACGCTACGCCGGGAAGATGCATTCGTGGGATGTGGTGAACGAGGCTGTCGACGTGAAGAGCGGCCGGCCCGATGGCCTGCGCGACTCGCCGTGGCTGGAGTTGATTGGCCCGGGCTACCTCGAGCTTGCCTTTCGCGCGGCACGCCAGGCGGATCCATCGGCGCTGCTGACCTACAACGACTACGGCATCGAGCTGGATACGCAGGAACAGATCGACAAGCGCGGCCAGGTGATGATGCTGGTGCGGCGGCTCAAGGCGCGGGGCGTCCCCATCGACGCGGTGGGCGTGCAGAGCCATCTGACCGCGGGCGACGCGCCGGGAGCAGGACTCGTCCATTTTGTTCGCGAGCTGCGCGAGATGGGCCTGCAGGTGTTCATCACGGAAATGGATGTGAACGACCGCAAGCTGCCGGATTCGGTGCCTGAGCGCGACACCGCAGTGGCGAAGACCTATCGCGACTACCTGACCATGATGCTGGCCGAGCCCAACGTGAATACGGTGCTAACCTGGGGCATCACCGACCGTTACACGTGGCTGAACGGGCTGGCGCATGCGTCGCGGCCGGACGGCAAACCGGAGCGGCCGCTGCCCTTCGACTACGATTACAGTCCGACGCCGGCATTCTTCGCCGAACGCGACGCCATCGACAGCCGCAGGACGGGCGCGCAGCCGGGTGGCGACCCTTATGCGCCGTTCAAACCGGGGCAGGGCAGTCCGCGCAGCCAGTACGAGTGAAGCGCGGCGCCTGCTCCGCAACCACTCACCCGTAACCTCGCGGGACCCTGGTTCGTCTGATGTAATGAATCTATGACGCGAAGCTGGTTGAATGCTGGGGTGCGCCTGTCGATCCTGTTCTGCACCGCCGCGTCTCTCTGCGCTGCGCAGCAGCCGTTCCCCGGTGAACCTGCCCCGCCGCAATCCAGCCAGCCGCAGCAACAAGCGCAGCCGTTTCCGGGTGAACCCCCGAGCCAGCCGCAAAACCAGCCCCAAAACCAGCCACGGATGCCTCAGGACTTTCCTCCCGATCCCAACGCCGACACGCCAACCTTTCGCGTGAGCACCAGCGTGGTCATCGTGCCCACTCTGGTGGAAAAGGCGAGTGGCGAAGTTCTGTACGGCCTCAAGCCGAAGGATTTTTCCGTTTTCGATAACGGCGTGGAGCAGAAGGTTCACGTCGACGACGACCTCGACACGCAGCCGGTCTCGCTGGTGGTCTGCGTGGAACGCGGGCGCGATGCGCCGCTGGAGTTCGACAAGATCGGCAAGCTGGGACCGCTGCTCGAGCTTTTCACCGGGCAGGGCCGCGGGCAGGCGGCTCTGGTCGCCTTCGATTCCAAAGCGACCTGGGTGGAACCCTTCGGAGACGAGAGCGATTCGATCACGCGCGACCTGAAGCAAATGCCTGCCGGCGATGGAGGCGCGGCGATTCTCGATGCCGTCGGCTACTCGGTGAATCTGCTGGAGCAGCAGCCGCCGGATCATCGCCGCGTGCTGTTGCTGATCAGCGAATCGCGCGATCACGGCAGCCACCACTTCACGGTTCCGCAACTGGTGGAGCGCATCGGGACCAGCAACACGCTGGTGCTGAGCCTGGTTTTTTCGCCGGGCAAGGCGGAGATCATCGACTGGGGCCGCGGCAATACGAACGGCGGCAGCGAGCTGAACATTCTCGCGCCGCTGATCATGACGGTGAACGCCATGCGCCGGAATACCCCGAAAACGCTGGCGGCGCTGAGCGGCGGCGAGTACGACGGGTTCACGCGGGAGAAGGGTTTCGAGACGCGGGTGGCGGAAGTGGCCAGTCACGCGCGGAATCGTTATATCCTCAGCTTTCACCCAACGGATCTGACGCCGGGGCTGCACTCGATCCAGGTGAAGCTCACGCAGGACTATGGAGCCCGGGTGGTGGCGCGCAACAGCTACTGGGCGATCCTGCGGGACGATACTCATCCGGCGCAGTAAACCGCGCAGCCGCATCAAAGGTTCCATCAACAGCCAGGAGGTCGCATGGGCGAACACGTGAAGCTGCAGGCATCGGACGGTTACGAGTTTGACGCGTATGTCGCACGGCCTGCCGGAGAGCCCATCGCCGGGCTGGTTGTGATCCAGGAAGCCTTCGGCGTGAACAGCCACATCCGCTCCGTCACCGACGGCTGGGCAAAAGACGGGTTCCTGGCTGTCGCTCCGGCGCTGTTCGACCGCGTCGAGCGCGGGGTGGAGCTGACCTATAGTGCGGAAGACATGCAGAAGGGAATGGCGCTGATCCGGCGGGGCGATACGGCGGACCGGCTCAAGGACGTGGCTGCGGCGCTTGATTATGCGCGAAGCGAATCCCGAAAGAAGGCTGGGATTGTCGGTTATTGCCTCGGCGGCAGTGTGGCATGGCTGGCGGCCACGCGTCTCGACCCGGCCGTTGCGGTGGGCTACTACGGCGGGCAGATCGCAAATTTTGCCGGGGAAAAGCCAAAGGTCCCGATCATGCTCCACTTCGGCATGGAGGACCACCACATCCCGAAGGAAGACATCGATGCGAAGGTCCACGCCGTGCATCCCGAGGTTCCCATCTTCTGGTATGAGGGTGCGGGCCATGGTTTCAACTGCAACGACCGCCCCAGCTACAACGCTGCGGCGGCGAAGCTGGCGCGGGAGCGATCGCTGGAGTTCCTGAAGACGCACTTAGCCAAAGGCTAGCGGAAGGCGAGCAAGAGACGGTTAGCGAAAGGCGAGCGAGACTCCTGGCACGATTCTGACGATGGCCTCCGAAGAGACACGGCAAAAACCGGCACCGCATCCGATTGCGGACGATGCGCGCGCGGTGGCTCGCGACTATTCCCACGCATGGCGGGCGCTGCGCCACCGGAACTTCCGCCTGTTTTTCGGCGGGCAGACGATTTCGCTGGTCGGGACATGGATGACGCGGATCGCCACCGCGTGGCTGGTCTACCGGCTGACAGGATCCGCGCTGCTGCTGGGCACGATCAGTTTTGCCGGACAAATTCCGACGTTTCTGCTGGCTCCGTTTGCCGGAGTGCTGGTGGATCGCTCGAACCGGCGGCATGTTCTGATCTGGACGCAGACCCTGGCCATGGTGCAGTCGCTGGCGCTGGCGGCGCTCACGCTCTCCCATCGGATCACCATTGCGGAAATTTTGGCGCTGAGCGTGTTTCAGGGGCTGATCAACGCGTTCGACATGCCCGGCCGCCAGTCGTTCATGGTGCAGATGGTTACGCCCCAGCGAGCAAGCTCGCCGGGGACCCCGGAAGAATCGGATCGCAACGACCTCTCCAACGCCATCGCCATCAACTCCTCGATGGTTAATGTGGCGCGGCTGGTGGGGCCGTCGCTCGCGGGCATGGTGATCGCGGTCTCGAGCGAGGGCTGGTGTTTCCTGATCGACGGCATTAGCTATATCGCCGTGATCGTTTCGCTGCTGATGATGCACGTGCGGGTCGCGGATCTGCGTCGCGCGACGACCTCGATGTTCGAGCAGATGCGAGAGGGATGGTCGTATGTGTCGGGCTTTACGCCCGTCCGCACCATCCTGCTGCTGTTTGCGCTGATCAGCCTGATGGGCATGCCCTACATGGTGCTGATGCCGGTGTTCGCGGGGCGGGTGCTGCATGGCGGCCCGCACACCCTCGGCTTTCTGATGGGGGCGGCGGGCGCGGGCGCGCTGGTCTCCGCGTTTTCGTTGGTGCTGCGGCGCTCGGTGCGGGGCCTGACGAAGATGATTCCCATCGCTGCCGTGGTCTTCGGCGGCGGCCTGGTGCTGTTTGGTTTTTCGCGGTGGGTGTGGCTCTCGCTGTTCCTCATGCTGTTTGTCGGATTCGGCATGATGCAGGGTATGACCGCCAGCAACACTATCGTCCAGACGCTGGTTCCGGAGGACAAGCGCGGCCGGGTGATGAGCTACTACACCGCGGCGTTCATGGGCATGGCGCCGTTCGGCAGCCTGCTGGCGGGCGCGCTGGCGCACTGGATCGGCGCACCGCGCACGGTCATGTTCACGGGCTCTTGTTGCATCGTGGGAGGGCTGTGGTTCTGGTCGCGGCTGCCCGCTATTCGCCGCGAGATGCGGCCTGTCTACGAGCAACTGGGGATTATCGCCCCCATCCCTCAGCCGGTGCAGGAGCAGGCCGCCCGCTGACGGGGCGCTTTCGAAGCCTGAGAATTCCGGGCAGAAAAAATCCCCGATCGCATCGGGAGCGCTCGGGGATTCACAGGAGGTAATGATTTGACAGAGACAGAATAGGAAATCTGCGGCTCTCTGTCGTCGGGACAAAGATGGCTTTTGAACTACAACTTTGGTTGGAGGGCGTGAGGCTCTCGAAGTATATGAGCCCCAGAGATTTACGGGCAATCTGTTGGAGGCTCCGGAAAACACTTCCGGGGCCTCGCGCTTTTTCCTCTCCTGGTGCGGCGCATTCCTCCATCCGTCGCGCCGGGGAGGAAAAGGGAAACAGTCATGGGTGTTCGCGTCGTGCAAAGCGTTCTGCTGGCCGGCAATTGCCTCTTCGGGCTGCTGCTGCTGGTGCTCTACGGACCGCCGCTGCTGCACACCCGCGCATGGCCCCCGAGCCTCGAACAGGAAGTGCTGCTGCTGGTGGCGGGTTCGGTATTCCCGCTGGCGGTGCTGGCGGTGCGTTTCCCGCTGGTCGCAGGGATCGCCCAGTTCTCGATGGCCTTCATCGGCAATCAGCTGCTGCACGAGGCGCCTCTGCCAGACCTGCGCATGTGCTCTTCCGCCTCGATGGCCCTGGCTCTCGCGCTGCTGTTCGTCGCGGTTTTACGCGGCATTCTCGAAATCACGCAGGAAGCCTTCGGAGAAGCCGAAGAGCAGGACGAGCAGCAGGCCGCCGACGCCGCCTGATCCGGCTCGGACAGAACAGTACAAATTGAAACGTCGTTTGCCTAATTGCGAGTCGTGCGCGTTGCCCGCTTCGGCTGAGCTTTTCCGTGTTCCGGACTGCCGTTCAGCTGTGGTGTGAGCAGGACCCGGCGCAGAGCGCGGATCAGTTCCGGTCCGGTCTCCTCCAGTTCGCGTAAATGCCACGCGGCCAGCGAGCCCAGCAGCTTCTCGCCGAGAGGCGTCATGCGCAGCAGAATGCGGCGGTGGTCGGTGGGGTCGGGGCAGCGGCGCAGCAGCCCCTGCTCGATGGTGCGATCCACCAGCTCGACCGCGCTGTTGTGCTTGAGCAGCATGCGGGCGGCGACGTTGGCGATGGTGGGGTCGAGCTCCTCCGGCATGCCCCAGACGCACTGCAGCAACTGATATTGCTGCGTGCGAATGCCGGTGGCGTTCGCGGCCAGGCTGCTGAAGTGCAGGAATTTTCTCAGCTGAAAGCGAAACTCCGCCAGGCGCCGCATTTGCGCGCGGCTCAGCGGCGGCGGCTCCTTGACCGGGTGCTGCCTCTCTCCGTGGCGTGCGAGAGAAGTGGCTCCGTGGATTTCCGCAAGATTCATAGACTCATCGTAACACGATATATCGTGCTGCGATATCGTACTACAACGTTTTGGGGCCCGCTCCCGCAGGCTCGCCGGGATCGGCCAGAATGGCGCGCGCATCGGCCTCATCGTCGGAGCTGACCTGCAGCTCCAGCGGCCCCAGCCCCGGCTCCATGATCCGCGCGTTCTCGCCGGAGAGAAACACCTTGATTCCCGCCGATTCCAGGCGCAGCCTCACCATTTCCGCTTCCAGCGGCTCGTTGAAGCTGGCAATTGTCACAACGTTGGTCATAAATCTCCTTTTTCGATCCCGGCGGGAACGGCAGCGGTTATGCATTGGATGATAGTCGCACCGCTGGCGTTCAGGCCATCCTGCGCCGGTCCCGCGCCGGCGGTGACGGTAGAATGAGAGGTTCTCCGGAGGAGCTTCGCCTTGATCCCGCGTTATACCAGAGCGCCCATGGGCCGCATCTGGAGCGACGACAACAAATTTCGCGCCTGGCTTGAGGTGGAGACCGTCTCGAGCGAGGTGCTGGCCGAGGACGGGATCGTCCCCGCCGAGGCCGCGAAGGCCATTCGCGAGCGCGGCGGCTTCGACCTCGAGCGCATCCGGCAAATCGAAGCCGAGGTGAAGCACGACGTTATCGCCTTCACCACCGCGGTCGCCGAGAAGGTCGGGCCGGAGTCGCGCTGGCTGCATTTCGGACTGACCTCCAACGACGTTGTCGACACAGCGCAGGCGCTCCAGATCAAAGCGGCCTCGGCGATCCTGCGCGAAGACATCGAGCAGCTGCTCCTGGTGCTGAAGACGCGCGCGCTCGAGTTCAAAGACACGCCGACCGTCGGGCGCACGCACGGCATGCATGCCGAGCCGACCACCTTCGGACTGAAGCTGCTCAACTGGTATGCCGAGATGCGCCGCAACCAGGAGCGTTTCGACGCGGCGGCCGAGCAGATGCGCGTCGGCAAGCTTTCTGGCGCCGTCGGCGCCTTCGGCCACATCAAGCCTGAACAGGAAGTGCGCATCTGCGCGCGTTTGGGGCTGACCGCGGCTCCGGTCGCGACCCAGGTGATCCAGCGCGATCGGCACGCGTATTACATCGCGACCCTGGCGGTCATGACGGCGACCCTCGACAAAATTGCTACGGAGATTCGCCATCTGCAGCGGACCGAAGTACGCGAGGCGGAGGAGTATTTTTCCGAGAAGCAGAAGGGCTCGTCGGCGATGCCGCACAAGCGCAACCCGATTACGGCGGAGCAGATTTCCGGGCTGGCCAGGGTTGTTCGGGCGAATGCGCAGGCGGCGCTTGAGAACGTGGCGTTGTGGCATGAGCGCGACATCTCGCACTCGTCGGTGGAGCGGGTGATCCTGCCGGATTCGACGATTCTGGCGGATTATCTGCTGGCGAAGACGGCGGACCTGATCGAGAAGCTGATGGTCTACCCGGCGCGGATGAAGAAGAACCTCGACTCGACGGGCGGCCTCATTTTCAGCGGTCAGTTGCTGCTCGATCTGGCGGAGGCGGGCATGTTGCGCGAGGACGCGTATCGTTTGGTCCAGAAGCACGCGATGCATGCCTGGCAGAACGACCTGGTTTTTCGCGATCTGGTGGCCGGCGACGCGGAGATCACAAAACTTCTGAGCCGTGAGAAACTCGCTCGCACGTTCGACCTCAGCCGCCAGCTTGGCAACGTCGATGCGATTTTTGCGCGCGTCCTCGGCCCGGCGGAAGGACACGAATACGGACCCTGATGACAACGGAAACCAAACTGAACCTCACCGTCGCCATTACCGGCGCCAGCGGCGTCGTCTTTGGACAGATGCTGCTGCGGGCGCTGGAGGGGGACGAGCGCGTCGGGCGCATTCACTTCGTCGCGTCGGAAAACTCGTTGCGGGTGCTGGCCGAGGAGATGGGCATTTCCGGGCGCAGCGGCCTGGTCGAAAAGCTGCTCGGGCAGGCGTCGGCGAAGACAACGCAGCACAGCGAGAACGACGTCGGTGCGGCCATCGCCAGCGGGAGCTATCCATCGAGCGGGATGATCGTGATGCCGTGCAGCATGGGCACGCTCGCTGGCATCGCCAATGGCATGGCCGGCAACCTGATCGAGCGCGCGGCCGATGTCTGCCTTAAAGAGCGCCGCCAACTCGTTCTTTGTTTGCGGGAGACGCCCTTCAACAAGATTCACATCCGCAACATGGGCCTGGCGGCCGATGCGGGCGCGACGATTTTCCCGATGATCCCGGCGTTTTACAACCAGCCCGTCGACTCGACGGAGATGGCTCGCCAGTTTGTCTGCAGGGTGCTGGCGCACATGGGTCTGCCGCAGCCGGGAGCCTACATCTGGAAGCCCGGCGACGCTGGCTCTGGCGCGTAAGCGTTTTTTTGCCGGAAGCCGATCCACCAAAAACAAACCACTGCTAACTGTGCGAAGAGCCTCGAGCTGCTGCGGCCGGAATGAGTTTCTCTGCTTTCATTTCCGCCTGGCCTTCATGAAGCGTGATGAGCTGATCGACGGCGACGTTTTTGTGAACCTCGGTCAGTCCGAGAGGCCAGCGCACTTCGATATCGACGGACGTTGTGGAACCGAGGCCGAAGTGCAGGCGCGGATCGTTGGAAGAGACATAACTGCACTGACTCATGACCTCGAGGACCTGAGTTCTGGAACCCTCGCGCACCAAAACGCGGGCGCCGAGGGCGCTGCGGTTGCTCTTGGTACCGTGGAGGCGGACCTTGATCCAGTGATTGCCGGGCGGAGCATCGTTGCGCAACAGGGACGGAGGCTCATTCTGATTCATGATCACGATGTCGAGGTCGCCGTCGTTATCGAAGTCGCCGAAGGCGCAGCCGCGGCTGACGTGACGCGCAGCGAGAGCCGGCTCGGTTGCGTCGTCGAACTCCGTGAAGGTCCCGTTGCCCTGGTTGCGGAAGACAATGCGCGGGCCACGGCGCGGATACCGAGGGAGGACCGGCTCGAGTTCGGGATAAACCTGGCCGGTGACCAGCAGGATGTCGGGGTTGCCGTCGTTGTCCAGATCGAAGATGCCCGTGCCCCAGCTGACAAAGCGCCGCTCGTGGATGAGACCCGAGCGGACGGTGACGTCTTCGAAGTTGCCCTTGCCGAGGTTGCGATAGAGGCCGGTCGCCTGATTCATATAGTGGGTGCGAACGATGTCGAGGAGCCCGTCGCAGTCGTAGTCGCCCACGCCGACGCCCATGCCGGCCATTTCCCGGCCATTATCGCTGAGCGCCAAACCGCGTAACAGGGCCTCTTCGCGAAACGTGCCGTCGTGGTTGTTCATCAGCAGCAGACTGGGAGTGGTGTCGCAGGCGACAAAGATGTCCGGCCAACCATCCTCGTCGGCGTCAAAGGCGCAGGCGGTCAGGCCGTACGAACCCCGCAGCGCGGCCACTCCGGACTCTTTCGAAACGTCAGTGAAGGTGCCGTTGCCGTTGTTCCGATAGAGCACATGGGTTGGAAGGGGAAGGCCGCTGGGGCCGCAATTGACGGGGACGCCTTCGAAGTTGCAGTTGGGCCGCTGCAGGGAGGGCGTGGGCAGAGTGGCCAGGTCCACGTCGGCGTAATTGGAGACGAAGAGGTCGAGCCAGCCGTCGCGGTTGTAGTCAACGAAGGTGCAGCCGGATCCGAAGCGCGTCACCGTGGTGGCTAACCCGACCTGCGCGGTGGCGTCGGTAAAGGTGCCGTTGCCGTTATTCCGATAGAGACGGTTCTGGCCGAAGTAGGTGACGTAGAGATCTTCGAATCCATCGTTGTTGTAGTCTCCCACGCAGACGCCAACCGCCCAGCCGGCGTCGAGAAGGCCCGCCTTCTCGGTGACGTCGGCGAAGGTGCCGTCGCGATTGTTGTGGTACAGGCGATTGCTGGCTCCGGGCGGCACCGATTCGAGCCTGCGGCCGCCGAGGATGTAGATGTCCATCCATCCGTCGTTGTCGTAATCGAAAAATGCGCACCCGCCGCCCATGATTTCGGTGATGTAGGTGGCCTTCGGTCCCTCGCCGTAGAACATGACGTTGGTGAGCCCGGCCTCCTGGGCGACATCGACGAAGTGCGAGAAGGGCTTTGCGCTGGCGGACGAAGGAGCGGAGACGACGGCGGGAAAAGCAGTGGATGCCAGGAGTGCGGGAACCGACTGGAGGACACGGCGGCGTGACCATGACCGCGCAGATGGGAACGACTCCGGCATGGCTATTGGATACTCATGGCGATCACAGAGATTGTAAGGTGCTTCCCGATCGCGACGGGCGGCGGCGCGGCATCACGGGCTGGATTGCCGGGCCATGACGGCCTGATTCAGCTGGCGAGCCGCGGCATTATCCGGATCGATGGCGAGGGCGCGATCCACCGCCTGTTTCGCTTCGGTCCACTTTTCCTCGCTGGCCAAAGTTGCCGCGAGGTTGACCCAGGCGACGACATAGGAGGGAGAGGCCTGAACTGCGGCGCGAAAGAAAGCTTCGGCGCGAGCCGGGTCGCCGCCGCGGGCTGCAAGATAGCCCAGCTGATTCTGGGCCTCTGCCAGGTTGGGATCCAGCCGGATGGCCTGCTGCAGTTCGGCCTCTTCGCCGGCATCGTCGTGCAACCGATCGAGCGCTTTCGACAATTTGTAATGGAGCAGCGGCTCGTCGGGGTCGGATGCAATCGCGTCACGATAGGTAGCGGCGGCCTGCGTGAAATTGCCGGCGGCCGTCGCCTGATCGGCGGATTCGGCTTTACCGGCGGCCTGCGTGACTCCGGTCTGAGCGTTCTTCATCTGCTGGTAGCGGAGGAGCCGTTTTTGGGCTTCGCCGGTTTCGCCGAGGCTGCGAAGAATTCTGGCCAGAGCGTATTCGGAGTCAGGAGGGTCGTCACCCAGCGCGATGCCTCTCTCCAGTTGCTCTTTGGCGCCGCGCAGGTCGCCCTGGCTGGAGAGAGTGTTGCCGAGCGCGGTGTGCGCTGGGCCGTAGTCAGCGTGGAGTGCGATGGAGCGCTCGAAGTACGCGCGGGCCTGCTGCAGATTGCCGTCGTTCGAGGCAAGAACACCGTTGAGGTAGAGGACCTCCCGGTTTCCCGGCATCGCGGCGAGGAGCTGCTGCGCATACTGCGCCGCCTTTTCGGAGTGGCTGGATACCATGGCGCGCAGATAGAGCACCTGAGTGGGCCGGTCGTCGGGATGCTTTTGCAGCGCGAGGTCGAAAACCGCGTAGGCCTCGTGCTCCCTGCCGAGAAGCATGAGGACGAGGGCGAGCTCATCGGCGATCTGCAACGAGTCGGGCGCAGTATTGAGCGCTTCACGGAGGACGCGCGCCGCGTCGCCGAGCCTTGCCTGGCCGACATAGGCAAGGCCCAGGTTGAGATTCTGCTGCGGAGATCGCTCTCCGCTGGTGACCGGCCTTTCAAGCAGGGCGACGACCGATGCGTAATCTTTCCGGGCGATCAAGTCCTGGGTGAGACTGTCGAGGGCGGTCGAGGAATCGGCGTCGATGGCCAGGGCGGCGCGCCACTCGACTTCAGCATCGCTGGGGCGTTTGAGCCGATCGAGAGCGGCGCCGAGCGCCAGATGAGGACGGATATCGCTGGGGTCGAGCTTCGCCGCGCGATGCAGCGGAACGAGCGCGGCCTCGTCGTGACCGGCGGAGTAGAGACTCAATCCCCACAGGTAAGCGATGGAGGCGGATTGCGGCTGGAGTTTCGCGGCCTGGGCAAAATCGTCGACCGCGCAGGAGAAGAGCTTTTGATCGGCGAACCAGTTTCCGGTGTCGACGTAAGCCTGCGCCGACGGCCGGGCTGCCAGGCGCGCCTTGAGCGCCGGTGGAGCGTTGCACGGGGTCGCTGCGGAGGCGGCCGGAGCGAGCAGAGAGCAGACGATCCCGACGAGGCCGCACAGCATTGGACCGGCGATACGTGCCTGATTTCTGGTCGCAAAGCGGTTTTTCATGAGCGGTTGCATGCACGAAGGTAACGGGTCCAGGCGGGAGCTTTGCGTGCTGTATCGCGGGCAAGCAAGATTATACGTTTGGCGGCTCAGGCCGATAGAGATCACCTCTGGCCTCGCCGATCTGGCCGATTGCCAATGAGATAAAGACCTTTTCAAGCCCTGGGTGTCATGCGGCTGCGCCCAGGCGAGGAGATGCGACGGATCGGAGCGTTGAAACGGCGATCGAACGAGGGTGGGAAAAGCAGGCGCTCAAGGCTCGATTCAGTGCCGTTTCGCATCCCGGCTCCAGATAGCGCTTGACAAGCCCAATTCCCGCGAATATAGAACGCTAATCGAAATCGCAATACCATCGCGCTTGCGCGGCAAACGCGGCTCGGGTGTGGAAAATTGAGCCACGGGAAGCGGTGACGCGCGGACGGCGATGGGCAAGTTCATTTTTTTCTGCTATGGATGTAAGCGATTACACGGGCCCTGAAGCAACGTTGCGGTAGCAGGTTCGGCGAAGTAACACTGCCCGCGCTCTGCGTTGGGTGTGGTTCTGAGGAACCGTGAAGAGTCCCTCAGAACGTAAACGATTACAAACGAGAAGTGGCTTCTGGGTTTGACAGACGATTTTCAGGAGGCAACCAATGCGACCATCCGGTAACGGTTTCAAGCGCCTGCTCTTGCTGCTCTTTGTGGTCCTCTTTGGACTGAGCGCATCGAGCAGATCTCTTCTGGCACAAGGCACGAATGGCACTCTCACCGGTCAGGTGGTCGATCCTTCCGGAGCGGCCATTCCCGAAGCGAACGTGACGCTGACCGACGTCGGCACGAGTTTCCCGCAGACGGTGACCACCGATGGCACCGGAACCTATGTGTTCAAACTCGTCCCGCCCGGCAACTACATGCTGACGGTCGTGGCGCGGGGCTTCGCGAAATATGTGCAACAGGGAATCGTGACCGACGCCAACACCAACGCGACCCAGAATGTCCAGATGAAACTGGGAAGCTCGAGCCAGACGGTCAGCGTGACGGCCAATGCCGAGCTCATTGATACAACCACGGCCGAACTGGGTCTGACCATCAACGAGAACTCGGTGTCGCAGTTGCCGCTGAACGGACGCGATCCTTCAGCGCTGGCGCTTCTGTCGCCGGGCGTTGTCGATGCCGGAAAGGCCGGCGTCAGCTGGATGCAATCGGGGTTCTCCTTCCCCGGTGAGAGCGCGGCGTCCGCCAATGGCGGGCGCATCGGCAGCACGTACTACATGCTCGACGGCGTCTCCAACATGGACAACTACCTGGGCACCAACTCGCCCACACCGAACCCCGACGCCACGCAGGAGTTCCGCCTGATCTCGAACAACTTCAGTGCGGTTTATGGCTTCTCGACGGGTGGCGTTGTTTCGATGGCCACGCGGAGCGGGACGAACACGTGGCATGGCGGCCTGTTCGAATTCATGCGCAACGGAGACCTGGACGCAGGGAACTGGAGCAACCACCAACAGGATACTTTCAGGCGCAACCAGTACGGCGGCTATGTCGGCGGACCGGCCATCAAGAATCGCCTCTTCTTCTTTTTCAACTACCAGGGAACCATCGTCGCCGGTGGACCAGGAACTTCGAACAACTCGACCGCAACACCGACCCAGCAGATGCTGGCTGGTGATTTCAGTGGATTGGTCGATTATGCCGAGGCGCACAACAGCGGCTGCGGCTCGGGCTATACCGGGCCACGGACGCTTTCCTGCGGCTGGCTGAATGGTCCGTTCCAGTTCGCGAACGGCAAGCCCAACCAGGTCGTCGGCGGGCTGGATCCGGTGGCCGTGCAAATTACCAACGATGGGCTGCCTGGGCACACCGCGCCAGCTTCAGGGACTGCAGCGCCGACCTCCGGGTCGCAGAATCTCGCGGGGAACATGCTCTATGCGTCGGCGAACCTGGCGAATTCCACCTGGAACGAGTACACGTCCAGGGTTGACTACGACCTGTCGAAGAGCCAGCGCCTCACGGTGCGCTCGTACATCGACAAGTTCATTCAGCCCTCCGGCGACACGCCGGGCGATGTTCTTTCGGTCTTGAACCTGAACACCTGGAACCAGACCTTCGGCGAGAAGATGTGGTACTTCAACGAAATCCTGCAGCACACATGGACGGTGAACAGCAGTACCGTCAATACGGCGACGGTTCTGTGGACGCAGCAGAGCGCGCACAACGGCACGCCGGTGCTGGATAAGAGCGGCAAGCCGATGTGTTGGTCTCGCTACATCAGTGTCGTTGAGCCGGTCTGCTACATGGAAGGCGCCTATTTCGGCGGCGCCAACGGCGGCTGGACTGAGCCATCCAACGAGGTCCGCGGCACGGAGGGAATCTCCGACACGCTGATCAAGACCATTCACCGGCACACTCTGTCGGTGGGCATCGACCTGCAGCACCAGAGGGCGGTCGAAGACGCAGCCAACTACCCGGCTGACGCCATCATTAGCTTCGGCGGCGGCTACACCGGCAATGGACTTGCGGACTGGCTGCTCGGATACATGTCGTCCTTTGAGCAGGGAGCCGGCGAGCTGGCCGACATCCAGGGCTGGCAGGTGGATCCGTACGTGAACGACGAATATCGGGTGAAGCCTGGCCTGACCCTGACTCTGGGCGTGCGCTGGGATCCGGACCTTGCACCCGTTTCTGTCGGCGGCCGGGGATCGGCTTTCGTGGCTGGCCAGCAAAGTGTGGTCTTCCCCGCAGCGCCAACCGGCCTGGTCTTCCCGGGCGATCCGGGCGTGAACGATGCGCTTCGCCCCAGCAGCAAGCGTCTGTTCGAGCCGCGGATCGGAGTGGCCTGGCAGCCCCCGAACATGCCCCATACCTCGTTCCACGCTGCATTCGGCATGTTCACCGCGCCGGTGCCTTATTCGGACTACAACCACGTTGTCGATATCGCGCCGTTTGCCACGGCCCTGGCTCCGGCTGCGCCGTCGAACGTTCCTCTCTGCTCCACCGGCGGAGCCTCCGCCGCCTGCACACCCAACACTGGTCAGGCGGTCGCCGGATACGACAACTTCCACAACCCGTGGGCAACCTCGTCGTTCGGGACCAATGGCAAGAGTCCCTTCCCGCCGTTTGCCTCGGTCACCTACAAGCCGCCGTCTAACTCCCTGATCCCCGGCCCGGTCTATGAGCAGGATTCCTTCAGCCGGAGCTTCAGGGAAGGCGTGACGCAGGCATGGAACGCCTCCATCGAGCAGCAGTTGAGTAACGTGATGGCGGTCCGCGTGGCCTACGTCGGGAGCCAGTCCTACCACCAGAGTTACGTGCAGGACGATAACTTTGCCGGTTACAGCTACTGCACTTCCTATACGTCGCTCAGCTGCCCAGCGCCGGCGCTGGCCGCCAAACCTGTCGCTCCCTACTCCAACTTCAGCGGCATTCTGGAGTACGACAGCGGCGCAACCGCTAACTATCATTCGCTGCAGGCAACGTTCCAGCGGAATATGGCGCACGGTCTCCAGGCGCAGTCCAGCTTTACCTGGCAGAAGACCATGGACGTGGCCAGCGCCGCTAATATCGCCGCCAGCCAAAACGGGATCGATAATCCCAGGAACCTGCGCTGGAGTTATGGAGTTTCCAGCGCGAGTATTCCCTTCGTCTGGGTCACCAACTTTATTTACCGCACTCCGGAGCTGAGCGGGCAAAGTCTTGCGCTGCGCGAAGCGCTGGGCGGATGGGAGCTGAGCCCCATTCTTTCCTGGGAGTCAGGCGCGCCGTTCAGCATCGGCTCGGGCAGCAGCCAGGCAGCCTATGGCGAGCCCGGCTACGGCGGCGGATGCCTGCAGTTCTGTGCGGGCGATCGCGCGGATCGGGTCGCTGGGCAGTCGCTCAAAGTTCGCCAGGGCGGGCGATCGGCGTGAGTGAAACAGTATTTCAACCCGGCTGCGTTCGTAACCCGTCACGACGGAACCTACGGCGACAGCGCGAGAGATGTCATGTACGGTCCGCCGAGTTTCAACACCGACGCGGCACTGATGAAGAACTGGGCCATTATGGAGCGGTACCAGGTGCAGCTCCGCTTTGAGTTCTTCAACGCCTTCAACCACGTTGTCATGGGCACTCCGGACATGACTCCAACGGACTCCACCTTTGGCCAGATCAACGGCGGTCAGGGTTCCGACGCGGCTAATCCGCGCGTCGGCCAGGCTGCACTGAAGTTCACTTTCTAACCCTCAATGCAGGCCCGGGCGCCAGATATTGGCGCTCGGGCCTGTTTGCGTCAATACGGCTTTTTCGGACGGGATGCCCCAGCGTCCCTTCCGTGTCCGCGGAATTTATTCCGAGATAGAATCAGTGGCTGATCGCAGCTCGAGCGCGGCCCGGAGGTGATGAATGCTCGATTCTGGTTCTGCAGCGGCGTATCGCAACCGGCGTTTCTTCCGTATCGCATTCAAGATTCTTATCCTGGCGGTGGCGGCGATCGTCCTGCCGCGCCTGTTGAGCGTGGCCAGCCGGCGGACGCCGACTGTGCAAGCCGCGCCTGTTGTGACGGGTTCTGCTGCCGAATTATGGCCAATCTCCGTCGATTACCCTGAAGATGGATCGATCTTCCCGCCTGGGATCACGCCTCCAACGTTTCTGTGGAGAGATGGGGTGGCGAGCTACTGGAACGTCGACATTCAATTTGCCGACGGAGCGCCCCCGATTCACACGGTATCGAAAGGGGAGAGGATGCGCCTGGGCCCCATCGATCCGGATTGCGTCTCCGACACCAACGAACTGCCGCGGTTGAGCCCGCAGCAGGCGGCGTCGTGGGTGTGGACACCGGATGCCGCCACATGGCAAAAGATTCAGTTCCATTCGATCGCGGGCCCGGCGACCCTGACGATCACCGGATATAAGGATGCGAATACCACGTCTTCGCAGGGGCATATCAGCTTTACTACATCGGTCGATCCGGTTGGGGCGCCGATCTTCTACCGCGATGTGCCACTGATGCCCAGCGCTGGCGCGAACGGTACCGTGCAGCCGCTCTCCCCGTCGCTCATCCATCTCATCCGCTGGCGGCTCAAGGACATTACCAGCCCGGAGAGCCGTACCGTGCTGACGAACATGCCGACGTGCGCTAACTGCCATTCTTTTTCCCGCGATGGCAAAACGATGGGGATCGACGTCGACGGGCCTGCCAACGACAAAGGCCTCTACGCTCTCGTTCCCGTGCAGAAGCAGATCTCGATTCAGAATAAAGATGTCGTGCAATGGAACACCGACGGGCAGGCGGGCAAGGTTCGCGTGGGTTTCATGTCCCAGGTTTCGCCCGATGGCCAATACGTCGTGAGCACCTTTGCCGGAACTTCGACAGAGGATGTGAGCAACACGTATTACGTCACAAACTTCAAGGACTATCGCTTCCTGCAGGTTTTCTATCCGACGCGGGGCATTCTGGAGTGGTACAGCCGCGCCACCGGCAAGCGTGAGCCGCTGCCCGGCGCGGACGATCCGCACTTCGTGCAGACCGACGGAGTGTGGAGTCCCGACGGCAAGTACATCGTGTTTGCCCGGGCTGAAGCAGTGGATCCGTATCCCGTCGGCGAGAAGAAAGCGCTGCGCGCCAACGATCCGAACGAGACTCCCATTCAATACAACCTGTATCGAGTGCCGTTCAACGACGGCAAGGGCGGGACCCCCGAGCCCATCGCCGGCGCCTCGAACAACGGGATGAGCAATAACTTCCCGAAAGTTTCTCCGGACGGCCGCTGGATCGCGTTTGTACAGTGCCACAACGGCCAGCTCATGCGTCCGGACAGTCAGCTGTACATCGTGAGGGAGGAGTTGCGCGCCGCCTCCGCGCCAACACTTCGCTGATGAACTCGTGGTACAGTTTTTCACCCAACGGACGCTGGCTGGTTTTTTCCTCGAAGGCTCGTTCTCCCTATACGCAGATGTATCTGACGCATCTGGATGACAACGGCAACTCGAGCCCGCCGATCCTGATCGACAATGCCACGGCATCCAATCGCGCCGTCAACCTGCCCGAGTTCGTCAACATCGCCGGAGACGGAATCGCAGAGATTCAGGTGCCCGCGGTCCAGCAATACAAGCTGATGGACGAAGCGATGCAGCTGGAGGAAAAGGGAGACAACGATCAGGCCCTCGGCCTCTGGAAGCAGGCTGTGGCGATGGACCCGGAGAATGCCAAGGCGCAGAACGGCCTGGGCATCTCGTTCTACGTGCATGGCGACACCCAGGCGGCGTTCGAGCACCTCCGTCACGCGGTGCAGATCAATCCGTTGTCGGTGGACAACCACTATGTGCTGGGCAAGTTTCTGCTGGAGCAGGACCATGCCGACCAGGCCGTGGCCGAGTTTCAGACGACTGTCTCCATCCGGCAGCACTACGTGCCCGGCGAGGAAGGCCTGGGCAGCGCGTATCAGGCTTTAGGCGATGATTCGGCGGCGCTGGCCCACTGGCGCAGAGCGCATACCATCGACCCCAGCAGCGTGAGCGCAACGACGGGCCTCGCGTGGCTGTTGGCCACCGCGCCCGACGCATCCGTGCGCAATGGCGCGGAGGCTCTGTCTCTGGCCGAGAACGCCAACCGTCTCGCTCCGGCCGACGATCCGGACGTATTCGACGCACTGGGAGCGGCGTGGGCGGAAAACGGCCAATTCACCAACGCCATCGCCTCGGCGAAACGCGCTCTGGACCTGGCGGTTGCGCGCAACAACGCGAAGATGGCCGCGGCGATCCGAGGCCGGCTGCAGCTGTATGAGGCGAAGAAGCCGTTTCGCGAGACGCAGGCGAACAGCGCTACGCACAAAGTGGTCGCGAGCATGCCGGCCGTGCGGGGGCAGCCGTGAGCGATCTCGAGTCCCTGCTGAGCGCGATCGGCACCGCGAGCGGGGTGCCTGTCCGGAAGCGGGCCCTCACCAATCACAAAGTATTGAATGAGGCGTACGCCTACGCAAAACCCAGCTCCTTCTCTCGCGGCATCGCGATCGATCTGGGCAATCTGACCATTCTCCTCATCTCCGGCACCGCGAGCATCGACGAACAGGGCAGGAGCATTCATATCGGCGACCTTCGCGCGCAAACCCGGAGGACGTTCAGCAACATTACCGGCCTGCTGGCGTCGGAAGGCGCGACCTGGCACGATGTGGTGCGCACCAGTTGCTATCTGCGCGATATCGAGCGGGACTACGAGGGGTTCAATGAGGAGCGGACGGCTTTCTATACCGAGTTAGGCCTCGATCCGTTGCCGGCGTCCACCGGAATCCAGGCGATTCTGTGCAGGCCGGAGTTGCTGGTCGAGATTGAAGCCATCGCCATCATCCTGCGCAAGCCCGCAGGTTCATAACACGATAAACGAAGAGGATGTGCATGCCACTATCGCGCAGGGACTTTCTGGAAGTGAGCGCTCTGTCTGCCTCGAGTCTCCTGCTCACGGAATTGCCAACGTGGATGAATGCAGAGGGAGCGGTTATCCCGCAGGGCAACCAGCCGATCTCCGGCGGACAGCGCGGCGTGCCGGAAGCGCGCCTGGTGCTCAGCATGAATCAGGACTGGCAGTTCTTCCGCCCGCCTGCCGCCTCCGTGCAGGCGCCTCAGCCTGCGCCAGGAAATCCCGACGCTCCTCCTGAGAACGCAAAATGGGAACCCGCAACCTTGCCGCACACCGTCCGGCTGGAGCCGCTGGACGTCAGTGGCGGCCGGAATTATCAGGGAGTGTGCTGGTATCAGCGATCGTTCTCGGCCCAGCCGGACTGGAAGGGTCGCATCGTCTATTTGAAATTCCAGGGGGCCATGCAGGTCGCGGATGTCTGGCTGAACGGCGTCCATCAGACGACGCACTATGGCGGTTACATCCCTTTCACCATCGATATCTCCAAAGATATTCGCCTGGATCAGAGCAATACCTTACTGGTTCGTCTCAATAACTCCGATAACCCGGAGGTTCCTCCCGGCAAGCCCCAGAACCAGCTGGATTTCTGCTATTTCGGAGGCTTGTACCGCAGCGTCGATCTTGAGGTGCTCGATCCTCTGCATATCACCGACCCGATCCTCGCCGACACGGTAGCGGGCGGCGGAATCTTCGTGACTTTTCCGGCGGTGGCCGCCCAGGAATCGACGGTGCAGGTGCAAACCGACGTCGCCAATGAATCGGACCAGCGCCGCATCTGCACGATTGTGCAGGAGCTGATCGATTCCGACGGGAACATCGCCGCGACGAATTCCGCCAGCGTTGCGGTGCCCGCTCGAACCTCGCATGCGGCGACGCAGACCATGAAAGTGCGCAATGCCCGGCTCTGGCACCCGGACAATCCTCAGCTCTATTGGCTGCATACGACCGTCAGCGAGAACGGCCACGTCAGCGACGATCAGTACACCCGTATCGGCATCCGGTCGATTCGATTCGGAAAGAACCGCGGCCTGCTGATCAACGGGCAACCGTTCTTCTCGATAGGCGCCAATCGGCACCAGGACCATCCTTATGTCGGCTATGCTCTGCCTCCCTCCGCGCACTATCGCGACGCTTTCAAGCTGCGCGACGCGGGCTTTACCTCGTATCGAAGCCACTATCCGCAGGACCCGAGTTTTATGGATGCCTGCGATGAGCTGGGCATCCTGGCCATTGTGTCCAACCCCGGCTGGCAATTTCTGGGAGACGACCTTTTTCGCAAGCGCGCTTACCAGGATGCGCGCGAAATGATCCGGCGCGACCGCAACCGCCCGTCAGTGGTTCTGTGGGAAGCGGCGCTGAACGAATCCAATAACAGTCCCCTGGCGGCCGGGTTCTACAAGATTGTGCATGAAGAATTTCCTGGGCCGGGCGTCTATTCAGCCGGAGACCCGATCCGCGGGCCTGTGCCGGGCTTCAATGGGTGGGACGTTGGCTACGTTCCTTATCAGCACCTGAATCCGGACAAGCCGTCCTGGATTCGGGAGTGGGGCGACCAGGTGGACAACTGGAGCGATCAGCAGGGACGGGTCCGCGTGGCCCGCGTCTGGGGCGAAGCGCCGCTGCTGGTGCAGGCCCTGGCGCACATGTACAGCATGGACAGAATCTATCGGCCTGAAACCAAACCTGCCGGGGCCGATCTTTGGGCGGGCATCGACGCCTTCCGCGGCTACCATCATCAGCCTTTCCTCGGAGCGCCCCTCGACCTCTTCCGTCTGCCCAAGTTCGACTACTTCATGTTCCAGAGCCAGAGGCCGCCGGAAGTTCGCCCCGCACGCGGGGGGAGTGGGCCGATGATCTTCATCGCCAACTACGCGACGTTTCATTCGCCTTTGGAAGTTACTGTGTTCAGTAACTGCGAAAGGGTGCGACTTACCCAGAATGGCCAGGTGGTGGCCACGCAGGAACCCGACAGCGGATATCATATCCCGCATCCGCCGTTCACGTTCAAGGCGGGAGATTTCAGCGCCGCCCGCAGCATGTTATTCGGGAACACGGCCGCTCCGGGAGCTTTGTCGACGCCGATCGGTAGTCTGCTGGCCGAGGGTCTCATCGGCGGCAATGTCGTTGCCACCCATCTGGTTCACTCACCGGGGGAGCCGAAGAGCATTCAGTTGCTTGTGGACACCTGCGGAGTCGATCCGGTTGCCGACGGAGCGGACTGGGTGCGCGTGGTTGCCCACATCTGCGACGCCCGAGGCATGACGTATCCCTACGCCGACGACGTGATCACTTTTTCCGTGAGCGGCGAAGGAGCGCTGATCGGAGACGCAACGATCTTCGCCAACCCGATCCGCGCAGAGGCGGGAATCGCCACAGCGCTGGTGCGGACGACTCGAGTGGCCGGCGCGATTTCCGTGCGCGCCTCTTCGCCGGGACTCCAGGAAGCCAAAGTGCAGTTTGAGTCGAAGGCGAACCGGAGACGCATCGCTTAAACCGTCATGCGGACGAGTTGCTCGGCTTCGATCCGGGGTCCGAGGATGGAGACCTTGGGGACCTGGCCACGGGCCATCGCCACTTCGTCGCACTTATAAAGACGCGGGCAGTTCTGGCAGTCCTTGAAGATCTTGTCCGGGAGGGCGGTGCGGTCCTCGACCTCGCGGAACCCGTAGCGAAAAAAGAAATCGGGGATGCGGGTGAAGAGGCAGACGCAGCCGACGCCATGGTCTTCGGCCTCGCCGAGGAGCGAGTGCAATAATTCGCCACCGACACCGTGACTCTTTGCCTCGGGGCGGACGACGATGGAGCGCACCTCGGCAAGATGGGGCCCGTAGAGGTGCAGAGCGCCGCAGCCCATGAAAATCCCACCTTCGGATTCGGCGACGGTGAAGTCGCGGACGTTCTCGCAGATTTCGGCGAAGGGGCGGCGCAGCAGGGTGCCGTCGCCGGAGAGGCTGTTGACCAGCTCGTAGATGTTGGTAGCGTCCTGGAGAAGGGCTTTACGCACGCGCATGGGCTGCCTCCTGCTCGTGGCCGACAGGGCCATACTTCGCCGCAAGGGCATCGACCCGCTGTTGAGTTTCAACGAGCGCGGCATGGACGCGAGAGCGGGCCGTTCCGCCAATCACGTCATGGCAATCGAGCGTGGCTTCGAGAGTGACGGCGGCGAAGAAATCAGTATCGAACTCGGAACCGAACTGGCGGAGTTCTTCGAGCGAAAGATCGCCGAGCTCACAGCCCCTCTCGATGCAGTAGCGGACGGCGTTGCCGATCTTTTCGTGCGCCTTGCGGAAGGGAATTCCCTTGTGAACAAGATACGTGGCGGCAGCCATAGCGTTGAGGAAGCCGGTTTCGCACGCAGCGCGCATGCGATCGGTGCGGAAGGTGAGTGCGCGGGTGAAGGGCGGCAACACCAACAACATCTTTAGTGCTTCCATCGAGGCGGCGAAGAGCGGCTCCTGGGTTTCCTGCAGGTCTTTGTTGTAGGCCAGCGGCAGGCCTTTGAGGAGTAGCGTCACGGATTCCGCCGCGCCGTGGATGCGCCCAACTTTGCCGCGCACCAGCTCCGTAAGGTCCGGATTCTTCTTCTGCGGCATGGCGCTGGATCCCGTAGAAAATTCCTCCGGCAAATCGACGAAGCCAAATTCCGCGGTGGCGAAGAGGGTGATTTCTTCGGCGAAGCGGCTGGCGTGGAGAGCGAGGAGGGTGAGCGCGTTCAGGTATTCGAGAACAAAGTCGCGGTCGGAGGTCGCGTCCATGCTGTTGGCGGTGGGCGCAGTGAAATGCAGCTCGCGCGCGGCGATGGTGCGGTCGAGCGCGAGGGTTGCTCCGGCGACCGCTCCTGAGCCGAGCGGGCAGAAGTTCAGGCGCTTCATGCAATCTTCGAGTCGCGATGCGTCGCGGAGGAGCATTTCGACATAGGCGAGGAGCCAGTGAGCGACGAGAACCGGTTCGGCCCGCTGGAGGTGCGTATAAGCGGGCATGACGGCGTCGCCGGCAGTCTTTGCCTGAACAAGCAGTTGTTCGATCCATTTACCGAGGTACACCAAAAGCATGCGGCATCGAAACTCGATGTACAGCCGGAGATCGGTGGCGATCTGCTCATTGCGACTGCGGCCGGTGTGGAGCTTGAGGCCGAGTTCGCCGATGGCTTCGGTGAGGCGGAGCTCGACGAAGTGGTGTATGTCTTCAGCCTGGCGGTCGTTGCCGATATCGGCCTGTCGCTCGGAGTAATTGTCGGCAATGATATCGAGGGCGTGACCGATGCGTTCGCGTTCGTCGTGCGTGAGAATGCCGGCGTCCTCGAGCATCAGAGCGTGCGCCTTGCTGGCAAGCACTTCCTCGTCGATCAGCTGCCAGTCAAAGCGGATGGACTTCTGCCACTGGTCGAAAATGGGATGGGGAGCCGAGCGAAAGCGGCCGGACCACATTTTGGCGGGAGGTTCAGTCATCGACGTTACTCGCCTTTCGCTGCGCCGCTGTTGAGTCGCGGCATCTCTGAACCGTTGCTCAGGGTGATGAGGCCGCTGTGGGCGTAGGTCATCAGCTTGGCGCGGGTATCGGTGATGTCGAGATTGCGCATGGTGAGTTGCCCGATGCGGTCGCGCGGGGAGAAGGCGGAGTCGGTCTTCTCCATGCTGAGGCGCTCGGGGTGAAAGGTGAGATTGGGCGACTCGGTATTCAGGATCGAGTAGTCGTTCCCGCGTCGCAGCTCCAGCGTGACCTGGCCGGTGATGGGGCTCGCAACCCAGCGCTGCGCAGATTCGCGGAGCATGATGGCCTGGGAATCGAACCAGCGCCCCTGGTAGAGGAGGCGGCCGAGCTTGCGGCCGTTCTCGTGGTATTGCTCGATGGTGTCCTCATTATGGATGCCGGTGATGAGGCGCTCGTAGGCGACGAAGAGCAGGGCCATGCCGGGCGCCTCGTAGATGCCGCGGCTTTTGGCCTCGATGATGCGGTTCTCGATCTGGTCGCTCACGCCGAGGCCGTGGCGGCCGCCGATGCGATTGGCTTCGAGGAGCAGCTCGACGGGATCGGAAAATTCGCGGCCGTTGAGTGCTGCGGGGAAGCCTTCTTCGAAGCGGACGGTGACTTCTTCGCGGCGGATGTCGATGTCGTCGCGCCACGAGGCCGCGCCCATGATGGGATCGACGATGCGGATACTGCTCGAGAGCTGTTCGAGGTCCTTGGCTTCGTGGGTAGCGCCGAGGAGGTTGGAGTCGGTGGAGTAGGCCTTCTCGGCGGACATCTTGTAGCCGAAGCCGGACTTCTGCATGAAGGCCGACATCTCGGCACGGCCACCCAGCTCGTCGATGAATTGCGGGTCGAGCCAGGGCTTGTACACCTGCAGGCGGGGATTGACAAGCAGGCCGTAGCGATAGAACCGCTCGATGTCGTTGCCCTTGAACGTGGAGCCGTCGCCCCAGATGTTGACGCCGTCTTCCTGCATGGCGGTGACCAGCATGGTGCCGGTGACGGCGCGTCCGATGGGTGTGGTGTTGAAGTACGTCACTCCTGCCGTCGAGATGTGGAAGGCGCCCGCCTGCAGGGCGGCGATGCCTTCGCGCACCAGAGGCCCGCGGCAGTCGATGAGACGCGCATTCTCCGCACCGTATTCGAGCGCTTTGCGCGGGATGGCGTCGTAATCAGTTTCGTCCGGTTGCCCAAGGTTGGCGGTGTAGGCCCAGGGCAGCGCGCCCTTCTGCTTCATCCAGTGCAGGGCGGCGCTGGTATCGAGGCCGCCGGAAAAAGCGATGCCGACTTTTTGGCCCACCGGCAAACTTTCAAGAATTACAGACATTTCGTCCCTTTGCCCAGCAGCATCAGCAGCAGAGCCTTTTGCGCGTGCATGCGGTTCTCGGCCTGATCGAAGACGACCGACTGCGGGCCGTCGAGAACGGCGTCGGTGACCTCGGCGTTGCGATGCGCGGGCAGGCAGTGCATGAAGACCGCGGAGGGGGCGGCGTTGGACATGAGCGCCTCATTGACCTGATACGGCTTGAAAATCGGCGCGCGCTTGGTGGCTTCGTGCTCGAAGCCCATGCTGGTGCAGATGTCGGTGTAGACGGCGTCAGCGCCGGTGACAGCGGCCACGGGGTCGTTGACGAGCATAATGTTGGAGCCGGTGACGTTGGCGATGGCGCGCGCCTGGGCGACGACGTCGGCTTTTGGGGCGTAGTTCTTCGGCGTACCGACAGTGCAATGCGCGCCGAGCAACGCGGCGGTGAGCATGAGCGAGTGGCAGACGTTGTTGCCGTCGCCGACGTAGGTGAAGTTGAAGCCACGCAGATTGCCGAAGCGCTCTTCGAGGGTCATGAAGTCGGCGATGGCCTGGCAAGGATGCTCGAGGTCGCTGAGGGCGTTGACGACCGGCACGCTGGCGTACTGCGCCATTTCCGTAATGGTTTCGTGCGCGTAGGTGCGCAGCACGATGATCTGCACCCAGCGCTCGACATTGCGCGCGATGTCGGCGAGGGATTCGCGCTCGCCGAGGGGCGACTGGGTCTGGTCGACGAAGAGAGCCGAGCCGCCGAGGGTGTTCATCGCGGTCTGGAAGGTGAGGCGGGTGCGGAGCGAGGCCTTCTCAAAGAACATCACCATCTGCTTCGCGTCGAGAGCCCAGCGATACGCGGCGGGGTTGGCCTTGACGTCGTGCGCGAGGGCGAGCATGCCGGCCAGCTCGGTGGTGGTGAGGTCGGCGACGGAGCAGAGATCGCGGCCGGCGAGAGAAACGTCGGGGGTGGTTTCGGGGCTCGGGGATTCGAGTTCCTGCACAGCAGCGGGCTTAGTTGCCAATTTTCTTTCCTCCGGGGAGTGGGGTCGCGGCGGCGTGCGCCAGCTGTTCGGTCAGGATTTCGTCAAGAGCGGCAAGGGCCTGGTCGATGTGTTCTTTTTCGACGATGTAAGGCGGCAGGAAGCGCAGAACCGTTTCGCTGGTGCGGTTGATGAGGATGCGGCGCTGCATCATCTCGCCGAGGACGGTTTTGGCCAGTTCGGCGGAGTCGAGCTCGACGGCGAGCATGAGGCCCAGGCCGCGGACATCGGTTACCGCGGAGTGTCTTTTGGCGAGCTGGTCGAGCTGCTCGCGGAAATACGTGCCGGTCGCGGTTACATGATCCATGAGATGGTCGCGTTCGATGGTGTCGAGGACCGCGAGCGCGACGGCGCAGGCTAAAGGTCCGCCTCCGAAGGTGGTTCCGTGCATGCCTGCGTGGATGGCCTGGGCAGCGTCTTCGGTGCAGAGCAGCGCGCCCAGGGGAATGCCGCCGGCGAGGGGTTTGGCGAGGGTGACGACGTCGGGCACGATGCCGTAGTGCTGGTACGAGCAGAATTTGCCGGTGCGGCCCATGCCGGACTGGATCTCATCGGCGATGAGCAGCGCGCCGGTCGAGCGGGTGTGGTCGCGCGCGGCGTGCAGAAATTCGCGGGAGAGGGGACGAATGCCGCCCTCACCCTGAATGGGCTCCAGCAGGATCGCGCAGAATTCGCTGGAGAATTTTGCTTTCAGGTCGTCGACGTCGTCAAAACGGACGAATTCGACCCCCGGCATCACGGGATCGAAGGGCTCGCGGTACTTGTCTTTCCATGTGGCGGCGACCGAGCCCATGGTGCGGCCGTGGAAGCTGTTTTCAAGCGCGAGGAACTTGGTGCCGAGGGGGGTGCCCCGCTCGCGTTTGAGCTTGGCCCAGGCGCGAGCGAGTTTGAGGGCGGCCTCGTTGGCTTCGGTGCCGCTGTTGGCGAAGAAGGCGCGATCCATCCCGGTGGCTTCGGTGAGGCGCAGGGCGAGGGCTGCCTGGCCCTCGTGGTAATAGAGGTTGGAGAGGTGGATCAGCTTGCGGCTCTGCTCGGCAATGGCGCGTTCGATGGCGGGATGCGCGTAGCCGAGGGCGTTGACGCCGATGCCGCTGAGGAGATCGAGGTAGCGAACGCCGTTTTCGTCGATGAGATGCACGCCTTCGCCGCGTTCGAAGAGCAACGGATAACGATCATACGTTCCGAGCAGAAGTTTCCCCTCGGCAGCTTTTGTTTCGTCGAGTTTCATGGTGGTCTTCTTAGTTGGGTGCGGCGACGTGGCCGTAGCGTTGCTCATGCGACCATCACCTCCGTGCCGTGGCTGATGCGGCTGCTGCAGAGATCCGGCAGCGACGCAGCGACGGCGGCGGGCAGAATACGCACGCGCTTGACGCCGTTGAGCAGAGCTTCACGGCAGGCGCTCAGCTTGGGCAGCATGCCTCCGGTGATGACTTCGTCGCGGGTGAGCTCGGCGATCTGGTCGATGGAGAGCCAGCGCATGACGCTGCCGTCGGCGCCGAGGACACCAGGGACGTCAGTGAGGAAGACGAGCGCGTCGGCCTTGCAGGCGCCGGCGCAGGCCGCGGCCATCTCGTCGGCGTTGATGTTGTAGTATTCGCCGTCGAAGCCGAGGGCGATCGAGGAGATGACGGGGACTGCGCCCATCTGCCAGATGGCTTCGAGCCAGCGCGGATCGGCGGCAGCGATTTCGCCGACAAATCCGAGGTCGGGGGCGGTGCGCTTTTTGCGCGCGCGGAAGACGAGACCGTCGCCGCCGGAAAGTCCGACGGCGGGCTGGCCATGTGCGCCAAGGGACGCAACCAGAGCCTTGTTGACGCCGCCGCCGAGGACCATCAGCGCGGTGTCGCGCGTTTCCGCATCGGTGATGCGCAGGCCCGAGACAAATTCGCTCTGCTTGCCGAGCTGCTTCAGGGTGCGCGTGAGCTGCGGTCCGCCGCCGTGCACGATGGCGACCTGATTGCCGTCTTTCACCAATTCGGCGATGCCTTTGGCGCACTCATGCAGCAGCTCGGGATTTTCCAGCGTCGCGCCACCGAGTTTGACGACATATCTCATATTTGCCCTTCTGCTTTAATTCTCATAATCCTTCCGCGGTCTCTAATGCAGGCCTTCTGCTTCCGGGTATCCGCACATCAGATTCATGTTCTGTACCGCCTGTCCGGCAGCGCCTTTGAGCAGGTTGTCGAGGCAGGAGACGATCACGCATCGCCTGCCGTCATCGGCAAGATGGAATCCGATGTCGCAGTAGTTGGTGTTGACGGAGTATTGAATCTGCGGGAGCTGGCCGGCAGGGAAGACGCGCACCAGCGGACTCTGCGCAAAGAACCCGCGAAAGAGAGCCTCCACGTCGCTGGGCTGCCTGGCGTCTTTCATCCATATATATATGGTTGCGAGAATTCCGCGCGGGATGGGCAGCAGATGGGGCGTGAAGACAATCTGCTCTTCGTTGAGACCGAGTTGTTCCAGTAATTCACCAGTGTGCCGGTGCGAGAACAGACCGTAGGCGGATAGATTGTCCGCGGCGTGCATGAAGTGCGTTTTCGCGGTGGGTGCTTTGCCTGCGCCGGAGACGCCGGATTTGGCGTCGGCGACGATGCCGCGGTTGAGGTCGATCCAGCCCGCGTCGATGAGCGGTTTGAGCGCCAGGATGATCGAGGTGGCGTAGCAGCCGGGATTCGCGACGAGAGCCGCGTCGCGAATCTCGTCGCGATGCAGCTCGGGCATGCCGTAGACGGCCTGGGTTTGCACGGCAGTGGCGATGGCGGATCCTTCGTCAGAGAATTTGTAGACTGCCCGGTTGCCTGCATCCGCCAGGCGCCACGCGCCGCTGAGATCGATGATGCGGAGGCCGTGATCGAGCGCCTGCGGCACCCACTCACGCGACTGCTCATGTGGCGTGGCGAGGAAGAGAACCCTGACGCCGCCGGCCTTCAGCAACTTCCAGGAGAACGGCTCGATCGCGAGGCTGCCCGAACCCAGGCCGGTGCCGTTGTTATCCATGAGCTGCGGATGCACCGCGGCGAGCGGCTCAGGCGTGCTGTCGGGGCGGCTGAGAAAGAGCGGAGGCGATCCGGCCAGCGAGGGATGGCGCAGGAGGAGCCGCGCCAGTTCCATCCCGGCGTAGCCGCTGACTCCCATCACTGCTGTTTGAACAGGGTGCAGGGTACAGGGCACAGGGCTCAGGGTTGCGTTCGTTGCCGTCGTCGAGTTGGGGTTGGGGGCGGACATTTTTCGCAAATCCTTTTTGACTCTCTTTTTCGCGTCTCGATTCCTTGCCGGCGCGTTTTTTCTTAGCTCTGAGCTCTGCTTTTCAGCCGATCATTCGTTCCAGCTTCTCGCGCATGTGCGAGGCGCGCCTGGGGTCGGGGCAGATGATCAGTACTGTGTCGTCCCCGGCCAGAGTTCCCAGCACGTCATGCCACTCCTCGTGGTCGATGGCCAGCGCGACGGGCTGAGCTCCACCACTGGTGGTGCGCAGCACCAGCTGGTTCTGCGCCTGACGGACGGCAACGCCGAAGCTGGAGAGGACTTCGCCAACCGCGGGCTGCTCCTCTTCCTCTTCGATATGGCCGTTGCCGTTAGGGGCCTCGTAGCCGTTCGGACCCTTGTAAAGGCGCAACTCGTGAATATCGCGCGAGAGCGTGGCCTGGGTTACGTCGCAGCCGCGACGCACCAGGCGGCGGCGCAATTCGTCCTGGCTGGCGATGGATTCCGCCGCCACCAGTTGCCGGATCGCATTGTGCCGTTGCTGTTTGCTCAAACGCAAAAATCGCGGCCGAGCCGCCCAGCGGCCAGCCGCGCCTCACTCTGTATAAAAATACAGCATTGATGTATAAATATGCAAGAAGGGGTTTGTCAAGAGCGCGCGTGTTGCTTCCGCTGGTAACCGTCGCGCCGGTCACAAATTTCCAGAGGTATTTTCGGAATTCGTCTGCGGACGAAATGGAAGGCCGTTATAGTTGGATATGGGAACGAGAAATTGTGCTGCTCCGGCCCTGTCGACCGGCGGCTCCCGGCCCAGGTTTGGGGTCCCCGGCGAGTGTGCTCGCTCGGGTGAGAGCCTGATCGATGCACGGTTTGACTTTGAATCGTGCGGCGTCGGATTCGTTGCTACGCTCGACAACCAGCCCTCGCATGACATTCTGACGAAGGCGCTGACGGCGTTGTCGCGTCTGGCGCATCGCGGAGCTGTGGCTGCCGACGGCAAATCGAGCGACGGCATCGGCATCCATACCGCGATCCCACGCGAGCTGCTGCTGGCCTCAACCGGCTTTTCTCTCGATCCTTCGCAGCCGCTGGCGGTTGGGATAGTTTTCCTGGCTGCGGAGACGAGCGCGGCCTCGGTTGCGGTGCAGGAGCTGGAGCAGGCCATCGCGGCGCAGGGTTTTTCGATTCTGGGCTGGCGCGAAGTTCCCACGCAACCAGAAATTCTGGGCGAGATTGCCCGCTCGACGCTGCCGGTAATCCGCCAGGTGCTGCTGACGGATGCAGCGCCAGGGACGTACCAGGAGCGGGACCGCAGGCTGTATCTGGCGCGGAAGCAATTCGAGCGCAGCGGAGCGCAGGGCTACGTCTGTTCGCTGTCTTCTTCTTCCATCATCTATAAGGCGATGTGCGCGGCGCGGCTGCTGCCAGAGTTCTATCCGGACCTCGCCGATGAGCGATTCGTGACGCCCTTCGCGCTGTTTCATCAGCGCTATGCCACGAATGTTGCGCCGTCGTGGGATCGCGCGCAGCCGTTTCGGATTCTGGGGCACAACGGCGAAATCAACACCATCTGGGGGAATCGCGCACGCATGACGGCGAGGGCAGCCACGCTGCCCGATGATCTCCGGCCGATCTTCACGCCGAGCGGGTCCGATTCGACGAGCCTCGACGAGGTGATCGAACTGCTGGCGCGCAACGGGCGCACGGTGGCTGAGGCGGTGCGGATGGTGATGCCTCCGGGAGACACGGGGCGGCATTCGGCGTTTCTGGCGTATCACGGCGACTGCATCGAGCCGTGGGACGGGCCGGCAGCGGTGTCGTTTACGGATGGACATTTGATTGGGGCGGCGCTGGACCGGAATGGACTGCGGCCGTGCCGGTTTTTCGTCACGGAGGACCACCTGATCGTCGCGGGGTCGGAAGCAGGGCTGGTGGATCTCGATCCCGAGAAAATCGTGCACAGCGGACGGCTGGGCCCGGGGCAGATGCTGCTGGCGGATCTCGAAAATCACGTTTTCTACGAGGACGACGAGTTGCAGGCGCTGTTCGACAAGTCTGCGCCGGAGTACGAGGCGCTGCTCGAAGGCGCGACGCTCGATTCGGCCGTGCCGGTTCCGGCGCTTGATCCAGCCGAAGTGAATCGGCTGCAGCTCGGCTTTGGCTACACCAAAGAGGACGTGAACATGATCCTGAAGCCGATGGCGATGGAGGGCAAGGACGCGGTGTGGTCGATGGGCGACGATACGCCGATCGCGCCGCTGGCGCGGACGCCGCGGCCGGTCTACGCGTTTTTCCGCCAACGTTTCGCGCAGGTGACGAATCCGCCGATCGATTCGCTGCGCGAGGCGTGCGTGATCCAGCTGCATACGCGCCTGGGACCGTGGCCGCATGTGCTGGGCACGAAGGAGCGGTTGCCTGGACTGTCGCTGAGTTCACCGTTTCTTTCGCTGTCGCAGATGGAATCGCTGCACCGGCGGAAGCATGACCTCGCCAGCAATCTGCCGCTGGCGGTGCTGGAATGCGTTTTCAATCCAGCGTGCAATCTGCTGACCGCGCTGGACGACCTGGGCAGCAAGGCGATCGAGCTGGTGCGTGGCGGCGCGGCGATTCTGCTGCTCACCGATCGCGGATGCGGCGAGCAGGCGATTCCGATCCCCATGGCGCTGGCGACGGGCGCGGTCCATCATGCGCTGATCCGCGTGGGCGAGCGCATTCGCGTGGGGCTTGCCGTGGAAGCGGCCGACTGCCGCGATCTGCACCATGCCGCGGTGTTGCTGGGGATGGGCGCGGGCGCGATCTGCCCGTGGCTGGCGCTGGAGACGGCGCGGCAGCTGAATCCGGAACAGGGCGAAGCGAATCTGCTGCACGCTTTTGATCTGGGCCTCGCGAAGATCATGTCGAAGATGGGCATCTCGGTGGTGGACAGCTACCGCGGCGCGCATCTCTTCGATTGCCTCGGGCTGAGCCGCGAAGTGGTGGAGCGCTGCTTCGAGGGCACGCCCGCTCCGCTGGGAGGGATTGGGTTCCCTGAACTGGAGGCGAGCCTGCGCGAGATGTGGCTGGGCGCGCAGTGCGGCGATTCGGGCGCGGAAAATGTGGATGTGGGCGACGGTGGCGGACCTCTGGTGACGGTGGCGGCGACGAAAGATTTGCCCGATTACGGATGGATTCGTTTCCGCAAGGCGGATAAGGCGGAGCCGCATGGATGGCAGCCGCAGACCGTGCGCCTGCTGCAGACCATTACCGGCGCGACCAAGGCGGCGACCGCAGCTGCGACGGATTCAGCGCAGGCGTGGGGCGCGTTCACCAGCCAGGCGAAGGAGAAGGAGCCGGCGGTGCTGCGTGATCTGCTGGAAGTGCGCGCAGCTGCTGAGCCGCTGCCCGTGGTCCAGGTGGAACCGGCGGAAAACCTGTACCGGCGGTTTATCGCAAGCGCGATGTCGCTGGGATCGCTGAGTCCCGAGGCGCACCAGACGATCACCGCGGCGATGAACATGCTCGGCGGGCGGTCGAACACAGGCGAGGGCGGGGAAGATCCCGCGGTTTACGAGCCGGGAGCGCAGTTGCGGGTCGCCGGAACTTCGTTTCCGTCGGAGCTGCTGAACAACAAGGTGAAGCAGGTGGCCTCTGCGCGCTTTGGCGTGACGGCGCAGTACGCGATGCACGCGGAGGAGCTGGAGATCAAGATTGCGCAGGGATCGAAGCCAGGCGAAGGCGGGCAGTTGCCCAGCCACAAAGTCACCGAGCTGATCGCGCGTCTGCGGCATGCGCAGCCTGGAGTGCAACTGATCAGCCCGCCTCCGCACCACGACATTTATTCCATCGAGGATCTGGCGCAGCTGATCCACGATTTGCGGCGGATCAATCCGAAGGCCGCAATCGGCGTGAAGCTGGTTTCGGAATGCGGCGTGGGCGTGGTGGCTGCGGGCGTGGCCGAGGCGTACGCCGACTACATCGTGATTGCCGGGCACAATGGCGGGACCGGCGCGTCGCCGCTCTCGAGCATCAAGTACGCGGGCAATCCGTGGGAGCTGGGCCTGGCGGAGGCGCAGCAAGTGC
>Ga0182024_10004211_pt1 | contig 33383 bp, 29 predicted proteins | sample P32metaG_FD_120480 | JGI IMG/M metagenome (GOLD analysis project Ga0182024, IMG submission 120480) | Permafrost microbial communities from Stordalen Mire, Sweden - P3-2 metaG (Illumina Assembly) | ecosystem: Environmental > Terrestrial > Soil > Wetlands > Permafrost | place: Sweden: Stordalen... | reverse complement strand
CGGCCAGCGTCCGCTCTTCGTTGAAGACCGGAATCACCACCGACACCAAAAACCCGGCCGGCAACACCAGCCCGTTCTGCTCGCCCCGCTCACCTGCCGTGCCGGGCTCGAGCGTGGTTTTTTCGATGCTCTCTTTTTCAACCGTGCTGCGGTCGATCGCGCCGGCCGCCAGCGGGACCAACGGTTCGCCTCGCGTGCCGGCCACCCCGTTGCCAACGGCCGCCTCGCGCTGCCAGCCGGCGACAACGCCCGACGCCCCAGCCGCGGCGCCATTACCGAGAAGCGACGAACCCTGATCGGGCATGGTTGCGATCTCCACCACACGTTCCGTGTGTGCACTCATGCGAAACGCGAAGACATCGGGTCCTCGAGCGAGAACCCCATCGTGTGTAATCAGAAAAAAGAGAAATGTTTGGCTTCTTGCCGTTGGTTTATTGTTCGATGGCGGCAACCCCCGCGTCAATGGGGAAAAAGCCGGTCCGTGAGCGTCGATTCGCTCGCGAGGGCTGCGCGCCGGGCGGCGGCCGGCCGAGCCCCCGATTGGCCCCAGGTGGCTCGCACGCCTCCCCGCCCGGCCCGGCAGCGACTTGCCGGATCAGGTCAGCCCCTTCGCTCCCCGGGGCCTGTGGTCATTCGGGGTGGCCCGCGCCGGTTCTCTCTGGTCGGTACAAGCGACCTGACCGCGGCCAAGAGGGTGCCCGCGAGCGGAGGGCCGGGGACGTTGCTGTCGGCTGCGCCGGTTGTAAGGGCGGAGCGGCCGATTGCCGTGGCCGCTTGGGCCGGCGGTGGCGATAAGTCCGGCCCGAAAACCTGCCGGTCGAGCGGCTGGCCCGCGGTGCCGCGCCCCTGGCAAAAGTGTGTCAAAACGGGCCCTACCGAGCAAATCATAACGTAGAGTTTTACGCCGGACATTCGTTAGTTAACGGGAATGCGAACATGAGTTGGTTTCGTACGATCGAGCTGCGGATCAGCCATATGGATCGAACGGAAATGCTCGTGGCGATGAGCATTGCGATGGTGTTGGGATTCTTGTGCATGCGGGGGTTGAGCTCGAAGGTGAATTAAAGCGTTTGAGCGCGGCCTCCAGTCAAGCAGCAGCCTTGGCCGCACGCACACGCCTCCCTTGCTTCTCGTCGAAGGTACTGAGGAATTGATACCGATTATGGACATGTCAATGCTTTCCATTCCGACCCCCGTGGCGTTTGCCTTGATCGCGGTGATCGGCTATTTCATCGGTCGTCGCACTCGGCGCCACGCGCAGCTTGAAACCGATCAGGCCCGCCGCGAACTCAAACGAGCCAAGGCGGTCGCCAGCGAACTGGAAACGATCGCCGAGGCTGTCCGCAAAAATCTGGCCACCCACCATTCGAGCATCAATCACTTCAAGGATCGGGTGCGCGATCTGAGCGGCCACCAAAAGGAAACGGCCTGGCAGGAGTTGTGCAAGGAAGCCGAAGAAATGCTCAAGCCGACCCTCCGCCTGGCGGCCCAAATCGCCCATGCCTACGACGAAATCCGCCAACAGTCGAACCACCTGATGACGTTCACCGAAATCCGCACCGATCCTCTCACCCGGGTGAGCAATCGCCGGGCGCTGGACGAGACGCTGGAAACGATGTTCGCCCTGCTCAATCGTTACGAGCAGCGCTTCGTCGTGGTGATTCTCGACATCGACCATTTCAAGAAGGTCAACGACGCCCAAGGCCACTTGCAAGGCGATCGCACCCTGCAGAATGTCGCGCGGGTGATCGACGAAACCGTTCGCGACACCGACATGGTGGCTCGTTACGGCGGCGAGGAATTCGTCGTCGTGATGCCGCACACCGACGCCGCCGGGGCCTGCGTGTTTGCCGATCGCGTGCGCAGCAAGATCGCCTCGATGCTCGACGTCACGATCTCGGGCGGCGTCGCCGTGGCTCTCGACGGCGACAGCCCGCAATCGTTGCTGACCCGCGCCGACGCGGCTCTCTACAGCGCCAAGGCCGCCGGCCGTAACCGCATCTTCCAGCACACCGGCGTCGACATCATTCCGGCCCAAGAACTGGAACCGGCCACCGCGGTCTAGTAGCAGTCTTCATCGCTGGGTAACGGCTGACGCCACTAACCCGAAGCGCAAGCGAGGGCCGTCGACGCAGCCCCCTCGCGGGTACCTGCGCTTGCGCGGGTGGCTTCGGGTTGGTACGACGACAGGCGCGCCACCTACGTGAAGTGCCCTCCAGTCCGAGCAACCGACCCGCGGATAGCTTCAGCCCCCGCTCAACTGGACGCCTTCTTGCCCCCTTTGGCACGCTTCAGGATGCTGACTTTCTGAACCGTGGCCCCCTCGCCGGCCGAGACCTGTACGCGTTCGCCAGGTTTCAAATCGCTAAGCGAGGCGGGAGCAGTTGTTTTCTCGGGCTTTTCCCCTTTGGCGTGCTTCGCGATCGTCACGAACTCGAACTTCGTGTCGGCGCCGAGCTGAAACGTCCGGTCGGTCGTCTCGCCCCCCTTTTTCTTCCCCTGCTCCACCTTCACGACCATGCTGTCCGTGGAGACGGTGGCGACGGTTCCGCGCAGCGGATGTTTCCCGCGTTTTCCGCCCCCTTTGGCGGCGTAGGAGAAATTGGCCAGAGCCAACACCAAGCCCAAAGCAATCAGCGTGCGAAATCGCGCCATGGCGGTCTCTCCTAAGCGGTGAGGGTCACAGTAAACCGGCCCGGCAAGTCGCTCGGCCGTTCACTATTTTAAACACCGCTCGGACACGTTGGGTATCGCCGGCGACACAATTTTCGAGCCGAAGGCCATCGAAAAGGTGAACCATGCGGTTTCCCTTTGACGCCCGCTCGGACCGCGTGATACGCTCTAGGCAAGCGAGGAACCTACGATGTCTCTTCCGACCACCACCAGCGAGATCGCGATTTGGGAGCGGGTGATCCACTCCGATCGAGGCGATTTGCCCCCCGAGGCAGCACTGTTTTTCCTGAACCTGGCATTCGACCAGGATGACCTGGATCGGATGCACGAGTTGGCGATCAAGAACCAGGAAGGTTCGCTCGCCCCCGACGAGCAGGAAGCCCTTCGCAACTATCGTCAGATCGGCCTGCGACTCGATCTTCTCCGGTCGAAGGCACGACAGACCATTCGGCAGGGTGCTTTGCCCTAGTGTTGCATGGACACCCAACCTACCGCCGCCGCTGGATCTCCACCGGCGGAGCTTGCGCCGTCGGCAACAGCGCGCTGGCGTCGGGCAACCGCTCCAGGCGACGCGGAAACGATCGCAAGTCGTCGAGGTGCTCGATCAAAATCCGCCGCACTTCCAGCACCGTCCGCGGATGCCGGTGCAGATTCGAGTGCTCGGCCGGCACGATGATCTCCGACTCGGCGTCGTCGATGTGCGCGCTCTTCAGGGTGACCAAACCATCCCCTTCGCCGCCGATCATGTAGTTCACCACGCGGTCGGTCTGAATCCGCCCGACGACATTGTGATACTTCACGCTCGGCAAGTGATGCGACGCCAACATCACCGGAAAGACCGGCGAAGCCGGCGAAAGCGCGTCGATGCTGGTCGGCACGTCGATCAGATTGTTTTTGGCGAAGAAATTGGGGTTATCGCGATGAAGCTGCTCGCCGCCGCGAACCAGGATTTTCGGCAGCGTGATCAACTTGCTCCCCAGCCAGGCGGTGGTGCTGTTGGCGAAATGACTGCCATGAAACGGCGTGCCGATCGTAATCAGCCGCCGCACCGCCGGATTCGGATGGAAAAAGAAAGTCTCGCCCAGCGACTCCTTCACTTCGTGCGACGCTTTCACCACCTCGAACGGCTCCTTGCTGACGACTTTCCAATACTCGTCGCCGCTCTCCAACGTTTGCATCTTCGCCACCAGCCCGCCCATGCTATGGCCGACCAACACCATCTGGTCGAGTGCCGGCTCCTCGTGCTGCGGATCGAGCGTGCGTCGCATGGCGGCCAGGTCATCGCGCAGCGTCTTGGCGCTGTACCAGAACGGCTGGCCGGTCGGATAGAGATAAAACCAGAACTGAAAATGGTCGTTGATCTCGGGCACCCCGCGCAGATCGTTGAACATTTCCATCCAAGTGATCGGCGACGACCAGATGCCGTGGACCATCAGCACGGGAATCTTGCCCGGCTGATAGGGCTCGAGCATGAACAGCCCATCGAGTTGGCCCGTCCCCTCGGGGTCCAACAGTCCGAGCGTCGGCTGGTCGAGTTTCTTTTGCAGTTGCGGCTGATTGAGCAGATACGCCAGCGGCGTGCTCAAGTCGCTTTCCAAGGGGACGCGGCGGCCGGCAATCTCGATGTCGGCCGAGTTCAGCGGGTCGTACAGTTCGAGCATCGCCGTGTGTTCGGTATGCGTATCGCCGCCATTGGGCAACATCCGCAAGAAGGCGGTCGTTGGCAGGCTCATTTCCGGCGGATAATAGCGATCGATCGCCTCTCCGTTTTGACGCTTCTTCTGCACGGCGATCAACGGCACACCCAGGCCGTAGGTGTGGTACTGGTTCTTCAACCCTTTGACGACGAAGTCGGACACGAACTCGAAACGGTCGAAGTCCTCGGCCTGCCAGCCCTTGCCGCGCAGCGCGATCGTCAAGTGAATCGTATGATCGGCCGCGTTGACGATCTGAGTCGTGCCGGGGCGCAACTGCCCCGCCCGCTTGATATTTCGCAAAGCACTTTCCAGCGCGCCGTTGTACAAGTCGCAGGCGCCGCGGAACTCGGGATCGTAAGGATTCCGCAGATGGGCAAAACGATCGTCGAACAAGTACAAATACGAATGCATCACCGCCGAGCCATACAGCTCGAGCGCCTTTTGCGGGTGCGTCAGCTCCGCCTTCTGCCCCGCCCAATAGGCCAGCTCCGACAGCGAATAAAGCTTATCGGCCGTCGGCTCGCGATTGAAAATCTCGCGCAGTTCGACCAACAGGGTGCAGGGATCCCCTTCCAGCCGCTCGACCAGGTCGTAACGCCGCAACAGCAGCATCGTCCGCGCGCTCAGATGCGACCCGTCGCTGGTCGCCATCGTCAATTGGGTGGCCAACACGTTGCGCTGCTGCTTGCGCACGTCGACCCAGCTCGTCGAAGCGCAGCCGGCGACGCAACTTGCCGCCAACAATGCCCCGAGAGTGATCAGCCGTAGACGTGGGGCGACAAAACCGGCTCGCCGCCCGGGTAAAAAACGTTGCCAATGCATCCGTGATGATCAACGTAAACAACGGGTCCGAAACGCTTTCGCTCGCCCGCGACGACCCGATGCCCAATGCGCGCACCGGTCCGGCGGTTCCAGGGCGGACGATACGGATTTCCAGACCCAGCAGCAATGTCGCTTTACGCTTCACAAGCCGCGCCGCTAGCCATCCATAGCTAGCGGCGACGGCAACGGCCGGCCGTCGGCGCAAAATAGGCTCGGTAGCGAACAGGCGAAGAAGTCGCCCATGGAGAAATTGCGCCGAGCGTCAACGATGCTTTGCGCAAAAAACGAATGTAAAATGAATCACGCCCCACCAAGAGCGCGGGCGAGGGCCACAGGCCGGCTGGTTCATCAAAGGTGCAAACTCAAAAGTGCCAACCGCCCTGTGGCGCCTCGTGTACGTCCGCGCGCCTACTCTCCGCCTGCCCCTGCCTGGATTTCTCTGCTCTGTGTCGACGCGCGTGCGCGCCTTTGAGCAAGTGCCAAACGGCCGATCAAGCGCTCCGCCGCGCGTTGCCGACCGTGACGAGCCTTCGTCGCCGCTGTTCCTGTAGTACCGAGTCGGCCGCTTTTCCCGCCGTATCGATCAACCAGCCGACGTAACAGCCCGTGACGCCGACGGCCAGGACCCACCAATTGCCGGTCAAATAAACTTGCAGGAGGCATACGGCCATCCCAAAGAAACAAAACTTTATGAGAACGTTGCTCACACTTCACCTCGAAGTTTGCTGGTTGGTCCAAGAGCATAGGGCCAGCCGACACGTACCCGTGGCGCGCTGAAAGCTCGGCGGGATTCCGCCATTTTTCGGCGATCCGGAGTGTCGCTCGACTCCGGAGACGACCGGTCGTCTATCGAGGCTTGGCCGTCTCAATGACGACCTCCGTCTCGTGGTGGGCCTCATCTTCGGCCGTACCGAAGACCGGCAGTTCGCCGCGGATGATTTTGACCGTCCCCGGGGCTTCGATTCCCAAAGTTACCCGGTGGCCAGCAATCCGCTTGACGACCACGACGATTCCCCCGCCGATAACCAGATGTTGTCCGACTTTTCTGCTAAGCACGAGCACGACTCACTCCCTGAGTTAAAGCTCTCCGTTTTTGACCCAGCGTGGTTGCCGGCCTCATGAAAGATCAGCAACTCCATCCACCGCTGGGCCTTTCTGATAGTTGCCATAGAGCAAGGGCGGTGCCGTGTTTCCTGAGAAAATTGGATTAATCGCCACAACCCCTTTGGCATCGGCGGCTTGTGCCTTCAGGAATCCTTTTCTCGGCCCTCCGACAGTCGTAGCCGAAGGCCTTGAAGCGTCTCAAATCAAGATTGGCGTCTCATTTTGGGACGATAGATCACGCCGGGTTGGTCCTTTTCGACCCAGCGGAGCGAGCACGCTTCGGTGATTAGTGCGCTAACTTACTTTTTTGCTTTTTGGTTGAAACTCGGGAATAGCAAACCCCCCTTCTACCGAAATCCTTCTGTAACTTCCACGTTTCGGCGGATGCATGCCCCTGGGGTAGGGAGCAGGGAAACAATGTGGGTAGTTCGTGGTGCTCGCAAGGGAGGCAGGCGACCGTGATCGAAAAAGCACAAACTCTCGTCCAACTTTGTTATGGGATTCCTTACCGCCGGCAACGCTCAAGCGTGGAATTCTGCCTGTTCTTATTTCCAGAGCAGCGCGATTGGGATTTTCCCCAAGCGCTCGATCCGGTCGGAGACGGCGACAAAACCCGGCAGTTGCTGGCCCCTTGCCTCGACGTAGGATTCGATGGTCGGGTCGATGAAGTTCCGCTCGGCCAGTTCGAAGCCTCACGCGCGGACGTGGTCGAAATGGTGACCGCTTTTCTGGTCGAAGTGAATCGACGGGACGACGCGGTCCACAACAACCACCTGCCGCGCCACCGCTGGTGCCTGGTGGAAGAAGCTAAACTGCGCATTCGCCGCAAACCCCTGCGACACCTGTTGGATATCGCCCACCGGCGGCTCCACCAGCGATAGTCGTTGCTCCTTTCGTCGGCGATTCTCTCTTTTCCGGCCTCTCGCCTCGGCGCGCCAGCTCATTGCCGGCGCCCGCCCCTCCCCGTGCCGCCGTTGACATTTCCTGGCCGGCCGTTATCACTGAACCGCTCGTCGCCAGCCGGTCGTGCGCGGCTCGGCCCAGAGACACTAACCGGACGTTGGTCCTGCATCTAGCGGCAGCTAGAACCAAAAAACGGCAGCTAGAACCAAAATCATGACATTACCGGCTCCCATTACCGCAACCGCCAGCGCTTCGGCTCCCTCGGCCGCGGCCGTGCCCGAGTTGTGGGCCGAACCCGTCGCCCGCTACGTCGAGCGGTTGGTGGAACTGTGCGGACCGCGGCTGCTGGCGGTGACGTTGTATGGCCGGTGGCCAGAGGCGCCGGCCGGTCAGGGACCGACTTTGGCCAGCATCGCGGTATTCGACCGCATCGACCTGGGCGTACTCCGGGCCGTGGGAAGCGAAGGACACCGCTTTGGCCGCCGGGGATTCGCGGCACCGTGGGTGCTGACTCCCACGTTGATCGATCGGTCGCGCGATACGTTTCCGTTGGAATTGATCGAGATCGTCCAGCAACACGTCACGCCGCACGGCACCGATTTCTTCGCCGGCCTGGCGATCGAACCGGCCGACATCCGCCTGGCCTGCGAACGCGAGCTCCGGGTGCTCGAAATTCACTTGCAGCGCGGAGTTCTTCCCGCCGGCGACAACGAAGAGCAGTTGGGCCGGATCGGCACGCATGCCCTGCACACGCTGTTGCGTGTCCTCACCGGCCTGGCCTGGCTGTCGGGCCAGCGCGAGCCCCAACCGCCGTTCGAGCGCGTGGCCACGGCCGAAAAGCTCCTCTCGCGGCAGCTTCCCGGCGTGCGGCGAACCTTGGACCACTCCGACACGGCCTACTGGTCGAAATTCAACCTGCTCCACGCGGACATCCAGGCGCTCGGCGAGACAGCCGACCGTTGGCCATGAGCCGCTCGTCCCCTCGTGTCCCGTCGGCCCCTCGTTGGGCATCGCTCTTCGCGCTCGTTTTCGCCTCGATCGTAGCCGCACATTCGGCCACTGCCGCGCCGCGCGAATCGGCCGCGCCCGTCGACCAGTTGACGATTCCCGACGAGAATACGCCGGTCGTCGATCAGGCCCGAGTGATCGACCCAGCCACGCGGGCGCAACTGATCAACTGGCTGCACGAGCTGCGCGAAAAGACCCACGCCCAGGTCAAGGTGCTCACCGTCCCCAGCCTGCACGGCGAGGACATTTTCGCCTTTACCGAGCGGCACTATGATCTGTGGAAACTGGGCGACAAGGAGACCGAAAAAGGGGCGCTGATCGTCCTGGCCCTCAAAGAGCACAAGGTGCGAATTCACACCGGTCGCGGGCTCGAGGGCGACTTGCCCGACAGTTGGTGCGGCACGATTTCGCGCCAGGCCGCCCAGATCTACTTTTCGCACGGCCAATATGCGCAAGGCCTGGCTCAAATCGTTCAGGCCGTGGCCGGACGCGTCGCCGCCGACGAAGGCGTCAAACTCACCGGTGTCTCGGACCAGCCTTTACAACTCGGCGACAATTCGGCCGGCCAAGGCACGATGGTCTTCCTCGTCGTTTTCTTTATCATGATCATCGCCATGATCGTCATCGGACAGATGCAACGCCGCCAGCAAAGCCGCTGGGGCCACCACGCCTCGGGCTGGGGACAAAACAACTTTCCCTATATCCCCGGTGGCTTCGGAGGCTTCGGTGGCATGGGCGGCGGCTGGAACTCGGGCGGCGGCAGCTCTGGCGGCTGGAGCTCGGGCGGATCCGATTTCGGTGGCGGCGGCAGCACTGCCGGCGGCGGCGGCGGTGCCAGTTGGTAAGATGTTCCGACGGCTCACTCAGCGTCGGCAGCGGCGCTCCTTCGTTGTCTCCCACTCTTCTCAAAACGAATCCCAAAACAGACAAACCATGAAAAACATAAAGACTCCGCTTCTCGTGGCCTTGGTCGCGCTCGTCCTTTTGATCGTGTTCGGCGCGATGGCCCTCGGCGGCTACAACTCGGTCGTCGGCATGGACGAAAAGGTGAACAACGCCTGGGCCGAGGTCGACAACCAACTCAAGCGCCGCAACGACCTGGTCCCCGAATTGGTCAACACGGTCAAAGGGGTCGCCAAGCAAGAGCAGACTGTCTTCCTGGGCATTGCCGAGGCCCGCAAATCCTACTTCCAGGCGGAAACGGTCGGTCAAAAGCAAGAGGCCGGCCGGCAAATGGACGGGGCCCTGTCGCGGCTATTGATGCTGCAAGAAAGCTATCCGCAACTGAAATCGAACGAGGAGTTTCTCAAGCTGCAAGACTCGCTGGAAGGAACCGAAGACCGCTTGGCGGTCTCCCGCGAGCGCTACAACAAAGCCGTCCAGGAACTGAACGAATATGTGCGGCAACTCCCCGGCCGGTTTTGGGCCATGTTGGCCGGCGTCGACAAACACACCTACTACGCCATCGACGCCAGCGACCGCAAAAATCCCAACGTCGACTTTTCCGACCTGAGTCCGGCTGCTAAACACGAAGAAACCAAAGGCGAAAAGTCACCTGCCGAAAAGCCGGAGTAATAGAACCAACCGATCAATTAGTCTACTCGCGCCCCTGGCCATCTGAGTAAGAAAGAATCGCACCGCAGCGGGTACCCGTGTGCGGGTGGCGGAGAACGCAGAGAAATCAAAAACGAATCACGACAGCGAATTCTTGTTTATTGCTTCGGTATTCTACCGACGGTGTATTATTTCTTACCTCTGCGTCCTCTGCGTCCTCTGTGGTGCAATGAATTAGCGTCGCCGTAACGCGCGGACCTAGAATTCGTCTCAGCCTCAAGGAGATTTTTTCCCGTGACCGAATCCGCCGAAAATAAGCTGCGCACCCTGATCACCAGCTACTGGCGCACCCAGGCCATCTACGTCGCGGCCAAGCTCGGCCTGGCCGACCACGTCGCTGCCGGCTTGGAGACCGCCGAAAAGTTGGCCGCTGCCACCGGCACTCACGCCCCGTCCCTCTATCGACTCCTGCGGGCGCTGGCCAGCATCGGCATTTTTTCGGAGCAGCCCGATCGCAGCTTCCAGCTCACACCGATGGCCGATTGCCTGCGCGGCGATCATGACAGCTCGCTCCGCTCGCTGGCCACGATGTTGGGCGAAGAGCACTACGTCTGCTACGGCCATCTGATCGACGGCATTCGCACGGGCGAAATCGTTTTCGACAAGCTCTATGGCGCCCCGATCTTCGAATATTTGGCAAAACATCCCGAGCAAGCCCGCACGTTCGACGAAGCCATGGTCGGCGTCCACGGGCAGGAAACGGCCGCCATGCTCTCGGCCTACGATTTTTCGGGCTTCGGCACTCTGGCCGACGTCGGCGGCGGCAACGGCAGCCTCCTCTCGAGCGTGCTGGCCAAACACACGCTTCTCAAGGGAATGCTGGTCGATCGCCCCGACGTCATCCCCCGGGCACGCGAGCGTTTGACGTCGGCCGGTCTGGTCGACCGCTGCCAACTCGTCGCCGGCGATTTCTTCGCGGCCGTTCCGGCCGGCGCCGACGCTTATCTGATGCGGCACATCATCCACGACTGGGACGATCCAAAATCGACCCTCATCCTCAAAAACATCCGCCGGGTTTTGCCCGCCCACGGCCGGGTGCTGTTGGTCGAGGGAATCGTCGAGCCGGGCAATGCCCCCTCCTTCGTCAAGTCGCTCGACCTGACCATGCTGATCATGCCCGGTGGGAAAGAGCGGACCGTCGTCGAGTACGAGCGGCTCTTTGCCGCCGCCGGCCTGCGGCTCGACCGCATCGTGCCGACCGACAGCGACATCAGCGTGATCGAAGCCGTCGCGGCGTAGACTTTGGCAACAGCAGATGTTGGTGAGTTATGTCCGACGATGCCCTCAGGAAGTTAGCAGAGGACACACTCTACAAGCGCAGAATGCATCGCGACGGGAGTTGCTTTACCTGGAACATTGCCGGGGAGGAGCTACGGACGGCGCCGCCCGACGTTTTGCCGGTGATCGAAGCTGTCGTGCGAGATGTGCTTGTGCCGGCGCTTGATTTACCGGAAGACAAGGAATTCGCGGAAAGTCGCGAAGCCTTAATCCGCATCGTCGGACCGCGAGTGGGCGCGAGCGTTGCCGACCAGTTCGGGCACCGCTTTCCCGGACTGACGGAGTTCCTCGGGGCGTATTTGGTCGTTGGATCACACACTGACCCCGAGCGAATATTTTCATTCGTGCGAGGCCTTCCGTCGCGACTGCTTGGCGCGTCAATTTCGGCGGTCCCGATTTACTTCGGAGAGCCCACGGGGCCAAACTCCGTCCGCGTCCCCCCTACCGCTGAATTGACGGAATTCCTCCAAGAAATGTCCAGCTCGCAAACCGAACTGATCAGAGACGCCGCAATGTGTGCCATCGATGCCGTGCGTAAATCGAGGCGTCCACGAAAGCGTTAGCCGCGACCCCGGGCATCGCCAGAAACCGGAAAACTCCCAAAATCAAACGCGGGGACGACTTGAATGGACCCTATTGATTCCCTCCTTCACGACTTTCGGACGAATGGAGCAGCTTCGCCCGATTCACTCGACGCCGTCGAACGCCACGAGGCGATCCGGCTTCCCGCAGACTATCGAGAAGTGATGGCGCGCACGGATGGAGGAGAGGGCTTTATCGGCACGCATTACCTTAGGCTTTGGCGGGTGGCGGAGCTTTTGCCGTTCAATCGCGACTACGTGGTCGCCCAACAGGCGCCCGGACTCCTCTTATTCGGAAGCGATGGGGGCGGTGAAAGTTTTGCGTTCGATACTCGCGGTGGCGAGATGACGGTTGTCATGGCCCCATTCATTGTTCTCAGCTTAGCGGACGCGATTAAAGTCGCGACCAACTTCACCGAGTTGCTGATGCGGATGCACTCCGGTGAATCGCTTTTTCATTAAAAGCCGCCGCTCGGTCGGGCGAATACAATCAATGCTCCCGGAACGGGTCTTCCCAACCGCCAGCCAGGACCACCACCGATGACAACGGCCAGCCCAACTCCCGGTGAGCCAGCCGGGTTGGACGCTCTCGCTGCCGTGGCGCAGCGCGAGCATCGTGCTGGCCGGCTGGCCGAGGCTGCCGCGGCCTATCGCAAGATTTTGGCCCTCCGGTCCGACCTCGTCGAGGCCCACAACAACCTGGGCATCATCCTCGCCCAGCAGGGCGACGCCGACGGAGCCCGGACAGAGTTTGAGCACGTCCTCACTCTCAAGCCCCAATACGCCGAAGTGCACAACAACTTGGGCACGGTGCTGCTGGGCCAGGGCCAGCTCGATCAGGCGGCGGCTCGTTACGAGCAAGCGCTGGCTCTTCGGCCCGACTATCCTCAGGCCCACAACAACCTCGGCCTCACGCTCTTCAGGCAGGGCCAGCTCGATCCGGCCGTGGCACATTGCCAACAAGCGCTCGCTCTCCTGCCCAACTATGCCGAGGCCCACTACAACCTGGGCCTCGTCCGCGGCAAGCAGGGCCAGCTCGACCAGGCGGCGGCCTGTTACGAGCAAGCGCTGGCTCTCCGGCCCGACTACGCCGACGCCTGCTGGGGCCTGGGCAATCTGCTGCTGAGACAGAACAAGCTCGACCAGGCGGCGGCTCGTTTCGAGCAAACGCTGGCCCTCAGGCCCCATTTCGCCGAGGCCCACTACGATCTGGGCGTTACCCTCTGGCGGCAGGGCCAGCTCGACCAGGCCTCGGCACGGTTCGAGCAAACGCTCGCACTGCGGCCCGCCTATCCCGAAGCCTGCTACAACCTGGCTCTGATCGCTTGGGCCCAGGGAAAATACGACCAGGCGGCGGCACGGTTCGAGCAAGCGCTGGCCCTCCGCCCCGACTACGCCGACGCCCACTGGGGCCGGGCCGCTTGCTATCTGGTCGAAGGAGATTACGAGCACGGCTGGCCCGCGCATGAAGGGCGACTGCGACCGCCGCGACACACCCTGCCGCGCTGGACCGGCCAGCCCTTGGCCGGCCGCAGCCTGTTGTTGACCACCGAACAAGGCTTGGGCGACACGCTCCAGTTCGTCCGATACGCTCGGATGCTGAAGGAACTCGGAGCGCGGGTGGTGCTGGCGTGTCAGCCGGCGCTCGGCCCCCTGCTGGCATCTTATCCCCACCTGGACGAGTTGTTTATCGTCGGCTCGGCCGAGGAGCTGCCGCGCTGCGATTTTTATCTTCCTCTGTTGAGTGCTCCGCAGGCGTTTCACACCGACGCCGCGACGATTCCTTGCGATGTTCCCTACCTCGCGGCCGATCCCGCGTTGACCGACCAGTGGCGTGAGGAACTCTCGGGCGTCGATGGCTTCAAGATCGGCATCGTCTGGCAAGGCTCGCGCGAGTTTGCTTCCGATCGTTGGCGTTCGATGCCCTTGGCCCAGTTTGCACCGCTGGCCCGCCAGAGGGGTGTGCGTCTGATCAGCCTGCAAAAAGGTTTTGGGTCGGAGCAGATCGCCACGGTCGATTTTCCGATTCTCGACCTTTCCGGCCGGCTGGACGAAACGGCCGGCCCCTTCATGGACACCGCGGCCGTGATCCGCAATCTCGACCTGGTGATTGCCCCGGACACCGGCATCGGGCATCTGGCCGGAGCGTTGGGCGTACCGGTTTGGCTGGCGCTCCAGTTCGCGCCCGATTGGCGTTGGCTGCGCGACCGCGAAGACTCACCCTGGTATCCCACGATGCGCCTCTTTCGCCAAACCACATTCGACCGTTGGCCCGACGTTTTTGAGCGCATGGCCGATGCCCTCCAATCGCGCGACCCGGGAACGGTATAATCTCGCGTCCCCAAAGTCGACGACCGGCAGATCGAGGACTACCCCATGCGACGCGTCCTGCGTGAATTGATCTTTGCCTTTCTGGCCTGGCTCATCCCGTTCGCGGTCTCGGTTTGCATCATTCCGCTCAAAGAGCCACAGCCGTTGCTCTTCGATTCGTTGATGGGTGTCGTGCTGGCCTGCTCGACGGTCGTTTTGGCCGTCGCCTATTTCAAACGCCTGGCCGGGCACTACGTCGCCAACGCGGTCAGGATCGGCGTCACGTGGACCGTTGCCAACTGGCTGATCGACGGTCTGATGTTCAGCGGCGGCCCGATGAAAATGAGCCTCGCTCAGTACGCTTCGGACATCGGCCTTGCCTACCTGGCGATTCCGCCGATCACCGTCGGACTGGGCATTGCCGCCAGCATGGCCGCGAAAAAACTCTCCCGCGAATAGATGCGTTTTCTCCGCGATCCCGGCCGTCCCGCAGCAGGCCGCTATTCTTCCTCCGGAAGAAACTCGACGGCGATTGCCCACTCGTCGTCACGAGGCGGCCGGGCGCTGACGATCGCGGCGGCATTTCTCTCGCGGCCGCGGCGCCACACCAAACCACTATCATCTCGAAGGCCGCAACGCAAAATGACTTTCGTCGGTTCAATGTCCCGTCGGCGGGCGAAATAAAATTCAAGCTCGAATGGGCCGACGTTACACGCACCCAGATACGCTGCGCCAACGATTCGGAAGGATAAACGGCTCGTTCTTGCGATCCGCAATTCTAAGACGCCGTCGCACCACCAGCCACGCGATTTTGCGAGGGGCACGAAATGAAGCAGTTGGCCTAGATAGAACTCAAGGCAGACCGCAAAACTCGACTGCGACTTTACGATGTCGTCGCGGGCTTCCTCGCTGGCAAACGCCCATTGCCAAAGGTCGCCCACGATCCGAGCCTCAAGCGAGTCCCGATTATTTTGCTTCGAGTCGGCGAATGTTTTCTTCCTTTCGCTAGCAATGTCGTGGGCCACGAAGACTGGCACCATTTTAACCGGCCACGCGAAATACCATCAACTACTTCACCTCCAGCGCGTTCCAATAGGCATTGCCGGCCGTCTTGCCGGGGATCAGCACCCGCTGGAACAGCCGCAGCGTGACCGTCTTTCCCGCGAATGCCGCGAGATCGACCTCGATCTCCTCCCAGTGCCGGTCTTTCGCGCCGGCCGGGGCTTCGATCGGCTTGTCCAGCACTCGCGCGTTATCCGCATAGACCTGTAGTTTCCAGGCCCGGCCAGGATCGACGCCCGCTCGAAAAGTCAGGGCCGCGCCGGCGGCGGGATTGACCACCCGGCGCAGCACCAGTCCGCGGATTTCATCGCGCGGATACGTCGCCAGCGTGTCCCCTTCCAAATGCGTCTGCCCGCGGATTCCGCCCATCCCGCCGTCCCCGCCGCCGAATCCTGCCCGCTCGAGCCTCCAATCCGGGTTCCAAGTCTGGGTGAAATCGGCCAGCCGAAACCGCTCGAGCGGCTGGGTAACCACTGCCCGGTAGGGAATCGAAATCGTTTCGCCCGTCACATCGGCCCCATGAGCGGCCAGAACCTGCATGCCCACGGCAGCGGTGCGGCGAGCCAGGCCCGAGATCGACTCATCCACCGGCGGCGTCAGCTTCAGGCCTCCCATTTCCGCCCCGACGATCCGATCGCCCAATTGCTTCACCAGGTCGGCCGGCGGGGCCTTCATTCCCTGCATCGCGCCGACCACGGCGCACGACGTGGCGGCAATGTTGTCGGCGTCGACAAAATCGCCGGCCGAGGCGGCCAGATTCAGCGACTTGCCAAAATCTCCCTCCGCGTACCAGATGCAGGCTGCCATAATCGCGCCGTTGGCCACGCCGTTGTTCGTCGCCGGATATTCGATGTGCCACCGATCCTCGATCGCCCCGACGACTTCAGCAAACGGCCGACCGGCCTCGGCCAGTTGCACCACCAGGTCGAGAGCCTGCCGCATCGGCGAATCGGGATGAATCAACTGAGCCGCTTGTCGCACAACCTCACGCGAATCGCTCTCGCGAAAGGCCGCACTGACCACGCCGGCCGAAAAAACACCGGCATCCAGCCCCTCGGCGTGCCCGTTGATCCGGCCCAGGTCGTGGGCCATCTTGCCCGCCAGGTTCGGGTCGCCGGGCGCAAGCAGGCCGTACAACTCGCAACTGAACATCGGGCCAATCGTGAACCAGAGCGGGTTGTTCTTGGGCAGGCCCGCCTCCTCGGGCGAGACGCCTCGCTCCATCGCCAGCCGGGCTTGCTTGCTCGATCCCCAGGTGCCGCAGTTGTGTTTCTGCCACAGCGCGCCGAGTTGGCTGACCGTCATGTCGGGCCCATGAGCCTCGAATCCGCGCACCGCCACCATTTCGTAATACCAATCGTCGTCGACGATCGCCGCGGTGTACGGTTTTGGAAACGCCGTCACCGGCACCACCGACGAAACCTGGTGTTCGTACGGAAACGTCGTCAGCACGCCGATGATCTGACCCAACCACGCGGCCTGGACTTTGTCCTCGTACTCACTCCGTGCCATGACCAGCGGGCTCGGCTCGGCCCGCGCCGCCAGGGCAACGCCAGAAAACAGCAACGCGATCGCGGCGACGACAAAACGATTGTGCATGAGAGAAGCCTATCCAGAACGAACGTCAGCGGCTTTTCGTGGGCGGCGGTGTAACGGGCGCGCGCAACGGACGCCGCGCGTCCCGCGCCGCCTGCCGCTGCCACAACGGAACGGGAGCCGGTTATTGCTGCTTCATTAGAAACCAAGCCCGGTCGACGAAAAAGCCATTTGCCACCGCGAATTCAAATCCGCACGACCGCTAGGATGCAATGGAGCCTTGGGCCCAGCGGCGCCTGTTTGTCCAGCCAAAGCAGGCGCTGCCCCGCTCCGGTTGTTCTGCTAAACTACGCTCGATTTGCCCCATTGGCCCCACCCCCACCCGCGGAGCAAGCGTCACGATGCGAAGCATGATCGCCGTTCTCGTGTTCACGGTTTTGACCACCATCTGCTGGGGAATTTATGGGCCCCTGTTGCAACTCGGCCATGCCGCCATGAACCAAAGCAGCTTGCGGCCGTTCATTTGCGTCGGCCTGGCCTACTGCGTCATCGCGGTGGCCGTGCCGCTGGTGCTGCTGCGGCTGCGCGGCGAAGTGGGAAGCTGGACCACGACTGGCACGATTTGGAGCCTCATCGCCGGCGCCGCCGGCGCGCTGGGCGCGCTGGGCGTCATCCTGGCCTTTCGCTTCGGCGGCAATCCGCTCTATGTCATGCCCCTGATCTTCGGCGGCGCGCCGGTGATCAACACCAGCGTCACCATGCTGATGGGCCGCAACTATCGCCAGGCGAGTCCCCTGTTCTTTGCCGGCCTGATCGTCGTGATCACCGGAGCCGTCACCGTGTTGGTCTTTCGCCCTTTGCCCCCCGCCCATGCCGCGTCGGTCGCCATGAAGTTTTCCGACTGGGTGGCCGTGGCCGGCAGCATCGCGCTGGCCGCCGTCTGCTGGGGCGTCTATGGACCGGTGCTCCACAAAGGCCAACTGGCGATGCTAGGCAGCCGCCTGCGCCCGTTCATCTGCGTCGGCCTGGCCTATTTTCTGATCGCCGTCCTCGTGCCGCTGGCTCTGTTGGGCCTGTGGACCGAACAAGGCAATTACACGCCGGTCGGCTCGCTTTGGAGTCTGGCCGGTGGAGCGGCCGGGGCCGTGGGCGCCCTTGGCGTTATCCTGGCCTTCACCTTTGGCGGCAAGCCGGTCTACGTGATGCCGATCGTCTTCGGCGGAGCCCCGGTCATCAACGCCCTGGTTTCGATCAGTCGAGCTGGCACCTGGAACCAAGCTCACCCACTCTTCTACGCCGGCATGCTCTTGGTGATCGGCGGCGCCGTGACCGTGCTGATCTTCGCCCCCCGCGGCGGACACGCTCCACCGCCGAAGGCAGCCAAACCGGCGAAGGCCGCGCATTGAGTAGCGACTCAAACGGGCATGCACGTCGATTTAAGAATTGCACCGCAGAGGCGCAGAGAACGCAGAGGAAGAATCAGAAAATGAATTCTATCCGAAACGCCCAAAGACCACGTTAAAGCTCACGTTCTCTTTGTTGTTCATTCGTGTTCTCTGCGTCCTCTGCGTCTCTGCGGTGACACCTTCCCGTCGTCACGAAACGCTCGGCGTTACGTCCCGCGGACCAGCCCGAACCATTCGATCTGCCGCCGCGGACAATAGCCGAACCCGTGTTCGAAACAATAAGGCTCCAGCCATAGCTCGCGTTCGTCGAGCTCTTCGCGCCGGCGGCCTTGCGGCATCAGCAGCACGCGCGACCGATCGACCTCGGCAAAATCGTCGAGCCACTGCTGCATTTCGCCGCAGTCGGCCGGCGTGTCGATCACGAATTTGATCTGATAATCGAATTCCGCCAGCAGCCGCCCCACCACGTCGGGCACAAACCTCGCCCGATTGTGCCTGCGGCGCCAGCGCCCCGCCGTGACGAAGCTGGGGGTCGAATTGGCCAGCTTGGGACTGATCGACATCAGGTCGCAGGCCACCGGCAGATAGAGCGTGCCGGCCGTTTCGATCGTGATGTGCTTGCCGGCCTCACGCAGCATCGCGGCCAGCGGAATCAGCTCGGCAAACAGCATCGGCTCGCCGCCGGTCAGCACCACGTGGTCGGCCGCAAGGAGCGAGACCTGTTCAAAAATCTCTTCGACGCCGAGATCGTCCCCTTCTGGCTGCCAACTGGCGTACGGCGTATCACAAAACCAGCAGCGCAGGTTGCAGCCGCTCGTGCGGACAAACACACTGGGCGTGCCGGTCAGCAATCCCTCGCCTTGAATCGAACCGTAGATTTCGGCAATCTTCATGCTGGGCCAACCCCGCCGATCGCAAGCGCCGGGTCGGCGCGTCCCGCCTCGGCAAAACCTTTGGCCCGCAGCAGGCAAGCATCGCAATGCCCACACGGCCGGCCGTCGGAGCCAGGATCGTAACAGCTATGGGTCACGGCATAGTCGACGCCCAGTTCGATGCCGCGGCGAATGATCTCGGCCTTGGTCATGCGGACCAGCGGCGCGTGGACGCGAAACTTCAAACTTCCTTCGACCCCCGCCTTGGTGGCCAGGTTGGCCAGTTGCTCGAACGCCGCCAGATATTCGCCGCGGCAGTCGGGATAGCCACTGTAGTCAATCGCGTTGACGCCAATAAAAATGTCGGCCGCCCCGACCGTCTCGGCAAAGGCCAGGGCCAGCGACAAAAGCACCGTGTTGCGGGCAGGAACATAGGTGATCGGAATGCCGCCGGCCATCGCCTGGTCGCTACGATCCTTGGGGACCGCGATGTCGGCCGTCAGGGCGCTGGCGCCGAATTGGGCCAGATCGACCACCATCGTGACGTGCCGCACCACTCCCAAAGCCCGCGCCACCCGCTGGCTGGCCTGCAGCTCAAAACGGTGGCGTTGGCCATAGTCGCAGGTGAGCGCGTAGAGCGCAAAGCCTTCGGACCGGGCGATGGCGCCGGCCGTCACCGAATCGAGTCCTCCGGAGAGCAGAAGTACAGCAGGTTTCGACACGGTGGCTCCGAGGCACGGCAGGGTTGTTCAGTCATGGATCGCCGGCTAGGAGCTCCAATCACCCCACTAACCCGAAGCGCGAGCGAGGGATCTTCGTCCTGTCCCCCTCGCTTGCGCTTCGGGCTGGTATGAATTGCATGCACGCAGCCGAAACGGACACTAGCCGGCGGATTTCCATCATGGCACAATCAAAGTTTCATGAAAAGGAGCGATCAGCGTGAGCAGCGAATTCCGCCAGATTCTGGAAACTTTTGATAACCAGTTTCCCGACCGCGAGTATACGATCGAAATCGTTTGTCCCGAGTTCACTTCGGTCTGCCCCAAGACGGGCCAGCCCGACTTCGGCGTCCTGACGTTCACCTACGTCCCGGCCCGCAAGTGCGTCGAGCTGAAAAGCTTGAAGCTCTATTTGCAAAGGTTTCGCAGCGAAGGCATTTTCTACGAACATGCCACCAACCGCATCCTCGACGACCTGGTCGCGGTCGTCCAGCCGCGGCGCATGACGCTTTTGGCCGCCTTCACCCCGCGCGGCGGCATCACCACCCGCGTCACGGCCCAATACGAAAGCAGCCACTGATGGAGTTCCGCTCACCGGCCGGCCGCTTTTTCTTTCCCTATCGGTATCGGTTATTGCTTTGGCTGCCGCTGTTGGGCTCGCTCGTTTCGCTCTCATCGGAGCGGCGAGTTCTGGCAGCCGAGTCAACGCGCCGGCCGAACATTATCTTTCTGTTGGCCGACGATCTGCGCTTCGACGCGCTCGGCTCGGCGGGCAACACAATCATACGCACTCCCCACATCGATCGCCTGGCTGCCGAGGGATGCTCGTTCCGCAATCATTTCGTCACCACCTCGATCTGCTGCGTCAGTCGCGCCAGTATCCTGTCGGGCCAATATGCTCGCCGCCACGGAATCAAGGATTTCGGTCAGCCCTTTTCAACCGACGCCTGGTCGCAAACCTATCCCGCCCTGCTCCACGCGGCCGGCTATCGCACCGGGCAGGTCGGCCATCTCGGAGTCGGCCAAGAAATTCCCCCAGGCATATTCGACGACAGCGAAACGTTCGCCGAGACTCGCGCTTATTTCGAGCCGGGCGATCCGACGCACATGACCGCGCGCGTCGGCAATCGGGCAATCGAGTTCATCGAGGCTTGCGAGCCGTCGAAGCCGTTTTACCTGTCGATCAATTTCTCGGCACCTCATGCCGACGACGGCGCCCCGCGCGAGTTCCCGCCCGATGCTCGCGACGAGGCCCTCTATGCCGACGCTCTCATTCCGGTCCCAGCCGGCGCCGACGAGGCGACTTTCCGGCTGCTGCCGGATTTTGTCCAGCGGTCGGAGGGGCGCCGGCGCTGGGAGCGCCGCTACGCCACGGCCGCCATGTTCCAGCAAACCGTCAAGGATTACTACCGGCTGATCACCGGCATCGATCGGGAGGTGGGCCGCGTCCTGGCCGCGCTCGCGACCAAAAACCTGGCCGACAACACGATCGTCGTCGTCTCGTCCGACAACGGTTTCTTCCTCGGCGAACACGGCATGGCCGACAAATGGCTGATGTACGAGCCGTCGATCCGCGTGCCGTTGGTGGTGGTCGATCCGCGTTTGCCGCCGGCGAATCGTGGCCGGCAGATCGAGTCGATCACGCTCAACATCGACCTGGCGCCGACGCTGCTCGACTTTGCCGGCATCGAGCCGCCCGCCGCGATGCAAGGGCGCAGTCTGCGGCCATTCCTCTCAGCCGCCGCGAACGTCCCGCCGCCGGCCGACTGGCGCAACGACTTTTTCTACGAGCACCACACGCGGCCGGAAATCATTCCGCCCAGCGAAGGCGTCCGCACGGCCCGGTGGAAATACATTCGCTACCTCGACCCCCATCCGCTGGTCGAGGAGCTGTATGATTTGCAGGCCGATCCCGCCGAGCAGCACAATCTGGCGCCCGACCGGGCCCGCCAGCCGACGCTCGACCGCCTGCGGGCACGCTGGGCCGAACTCGGCCAGGCGGCCCGCTGAACGAGTACTCGAAGCCCACCTCGACTAGGTCTTTGCCACGGAATTCGAGAATGCCGACGTGTTGTTCAACGGGTCGGTCGCGGTGGCCGTCACATAGCTGGCTCCGGCCGGCAACGCCGAGCCGCTGAAGATGAACGTCGCGATCCCCAACGAGTTCGTCGTTACCACCGTCGAACCCAACAGGTAGCGGCCCGACGGTCCGGTCGCGGTGCTGGCAAAGAACTCGAGCGTGAACGTGCTGTTCGCCGTGCTGGTCAGGCTGCCGGTGACCTGGGTGCCGATCGGAACCGCGTGGTCAGTGGACAGTACCGGAGCGACCTGGCTCAGATTGGCACCTCCGATGAGATTGATGCCGGCCAGGTTGTTTGAGTAGATCGAGTTGGTGTGGATGCCGTCCTGGCTGCCGCCGTTCAAATCGACGCCATAGTCGCTGTTGAAGGCGATGATGTTTTGCGGGATCGTCGTGTTGCGGCTGCCGACAAGGTCGTTCGTGCCGCCGCCGATGAAGATGCCGTTACCGCCATTGCCCAGCGCGTTGGCGCCGGTATCGTCGGTGCCGATGTAGGTGCCGATCACGATGTTGCCGGAGTTGTTGGCCATGGCGACACCGTTGCCCGCGTTGCCGCTGATCAGCGTCAGCAGCGTGGGCGAGCTCGAGCCGATGATGTTCCCGTTGCTGCCCGGGGCGATGTAGACGCCCGAGGCCCCGTTGCCGCGGGCCGCTGTGCCTTCGAGGTTGGTGCCGATGAAGCTGTTGTTGACCGTGTTGTTGTAGGCGCCGCCATCGATGGCCACGCCGTCGACGGCACTGGCCGAGATGGTGTTTTGGGCGACCACGTTAAAGGTAATCTGTGGACCACCGATGACGATGTTGTGGGCCGTCCCATCGATCTCGATGCCATCGTGTTTGTTGCCCATCGAAACCTGGTCGCTGGACACGCCGATCAGGTTTCCGGAGACCGCGACGCCGGTGGCCGCGCCGCCGATCTCGATGCCGTCGTTGCCATTTTCGGTGACAATGCAGGTTCGAATCAGGATCGCGGCCCCGGTGGTGGTGATCAGCATTCCGTCGCGGCCATTGCCGAGATTCGGTTGATCGGTGAAGGCGGCCAGTCCGGTGAAGGTGTTGTAGGTGGTGAAATAACTGGCCGTATCCTGGACCACGAGGCCGTTCTGGCCGTTGGCGGCGTCGACGTTCCCCAGCGGAATGGGCCCGCCCATCGTGGTGTCCATCGACGAGCCCGCGATGAGCACGCCGTTGAGCGTGTTGCCGATGGCGGTGTGGTTATCGGCGCCAACGCCAAAGTAGTTGGCCTGAATCGTGGTGTTATCGGAATTGAGAACGTACAGTCCGTTGCCGCCGTTGCCGCTGATCACGTTGTAGAAGACGAACGGATTTTGCTGGAAGTTGCAGCCGATCAGCGAATTGTCGTTGGCACTGACGATTTTCACGCCGTCCTGGTGGTTGCCTAGTGCAACGCTGCCCCCGGCGGTGGTTCCGATAAAGTTGCCGCTCAGTTGGTTGAGCGTGGAACCGCCGTTGATCAGCACGCCGGCCATGAAGTTGCCCGAAATCAAATTTCCTTGGGGCGGCCGGATAAACACGCCGTCCGTCGGGTCGTTGCCGCCGGTCGCCTCTCCGCCGATCATGTTACTGGCCGAGTCGTCCGTGACCAGGATGCCGTTCTGGCCGTTGCCGATGGCGACCGTGCCGGCAAGATTGGTGCCGATGTTGTTCATGGCGATCTGGTTGTCGAGGGAACCGTCGAGTTCGATGCCGTTCAGGCGATTGCCGCTGATCACGTTCGACAGTTGGAAGCCGGTGTTGACGTTCGCCGTGTAGGCGAAGGTGCTTCCGCCGCCACCGGTCACGATGCCCAACAGTGCGTTGCCCCAGACCGAATTGGCGCTCGTCTCTTGGCCGGGAACAGCCCCCGAACCGGAGTAAGTCAGGTTCGACCAGGTGCCGGCACCGAACGAGCCGTCGGCATTGCGCACGACCGTCACCAGCGCACCCTCCAAGGGGCCGGTTCCGTTTTGGCTGGAGTCGGCACTGAGCGTATAAACCCCGTTCGCCGTGCTGCTGATGCCTTCGAAGTGGGTGTAGAAGTTGCTGCCGGCGGGATTCAAGAACGTCGCCCAGTTCGAGAATTGGCCGGTCGCCGAGTCGTAATCGACCATATAGGCCTGGCCGATCGGCACGTTCTGATCGGTAAAATTATTCACGAAACCGGTACTGTAGCCGCCCACGATCGTGTAGCTCGTCCCGCCGTTGTACCAGATGCCGTAGGCGGTGTTGCTGACCGACCCGGGGTAGGTGATCGGAGTAAACGATTTCGTGGCGATGTCGTAAACGTAGGTGTTGCCCGGACCCAGCGGCAGGCCTCCCTCGCCATGCTCCACGGCACTGTCGTAATTGCCGACGGCCAGGCCACCCATCGTGCTGTGAACGTAGTTGTAGGTGGCGCCGGGGTAGTCGATCGTGGTGTAATCGGCGGCGTTCGAGAGATCGGCGGTCGTTCCTTGGAAAATGAAACCGTTCACGGTCACCGGAGCGGTCTGGTAATCGGAATTTTTGTAGCTTCCGACAAGCTGCAGATTGCCCCCTCCCAGATTGTTGGGACCATAGACGCTGGTGGTCTGGGCGCTGGGAAAGTTGACCGAATAGCCCGTCCCCACGCCGGCCAACGTTCCCTCGAACAACAGACCATTGTCGGCACCCGACGTGCCGGTCATGATGTACTGTCCGGCCGTGTCGCCGCCCCGCAGTCCTTGCCACGCGGTCGCCGGCAGGGTGCCGCCACCGTTTGCCGGGACGGTGGCTGTTGCATTGTAGGTGGTGCTCGACACGGCATTCGTGTTGCCGACCACGTTGTTGTTGGCATCCTGAAGATCGACGCCGTTGAACTGATTGCCAATCGCCGCGTTGCCGCTTGCCGTCAACCCGATGATGTTGCCGCTGAGGGTGTTCGTCGACGACCCGCCGTCGAGCAGCACACCGTCTTCAACATTGGCCGAAATGACGTTACCCGACGCACCGCCGATGGTGTTACCCGTGGAGTCGGCCTGCACGACGATGCCGTTGGTCGCGTTGCCTCGGCCGAGGGCACCGGTGGAGTCCGTGCCGATGTAGTTTCCTTCAACGACATTGCCCGACGAAGCATTGATGTTGATGCCGTTCGCACCGTTGCCGGAGATGACGTTGCGGTTCGTGGCCGTGGTGCCGCCAATGGTGTTGCCCGTCGAATCGAGGATCGTCAGGCCATCGCCGGTGTTCGCGTTGATCGTCATCCCATCCAGGTCGAGACCGATCAGGTTGCCAGCCACCGTGACGTTGCTCGTGCCGCTGAGCGTCACACCGCTGCCGGCCGCGTCGACCAGCGACAGCGACTGGAGAGTGGAACCGGCCGATCCCGAGTTGAACGCCAGGCCACCGAAGCCATTGAAATTGATCTCGACTTTTGGCGTTCCGGCAAAGGTCGGGGCCGAGTTGCCGGCAATGTCGATGTTGGCGGTAATCGCGGGCAGAGCGGCGCTCGTCAGGTTGATCGTGCCCGCGACGCTGAAATCGATGACGCTGGCGCCCGAAGCCTGGTTGGCGTCGCTGATCGCCTGGCGAAAAGAACCGGTTCCCGCATCATTCACGTTCGTGACCGTGAAGGTCGTCAGCATTTGTCGGTCTTCGAGGTATTCGAGCCGCAGCCGACGCCGGGTGACCACTGGGTGCTTCGGTGATTGTGGCTTCGACTTTTTGGAACGTCCGCGGAAAAATGGAAACATGGTCGATTCCCGGCAAAAGTGTGAATGGGGTTGCGTCCTGCCCAGACAATCGCGGGCGAGAACTGTCGTTTGCGGAAAGCTGTAGCTGGGTGGGGGGGTAGGTGGCTGGTCGGCGGGTGACCTGGCGCACTCTGCCGTCGCGCCAGGCTCTTGTCAGCGTTTCAATTTTCGAACATGCTTCCAGGGCCATGAGCCCTGCGTCATCACAACAACCAGAATCGCAACAACCAGAATCAAAGTCGTCCGAATCACAGTCGCCAGCATCACAGGCACCCGAATCAAACCCGCCCGCAAAAGTCGGTCACCCTTATCGCTCATGGGATGGCAGCGGGCAGTTTGATGTCATCGTCGTCGGCTCTGGCATCGGCTCGCTCACGGCCGCGGCATTGCTGGCCAAACGAGCCGACCGGCGAGTCCTGGTGTTGGAGAGACATTATGTGGCGGGAGGCTACTCTCACGTCTTCAAGCGGCCCGGCTATGAATGGGATGTCGGCCTGCATTACGTCGGCCAACTCCATCTTGCCAGTTCCGAACTGGGCAGACTCCTCGCCGACATCACCGACGGCCAGCTAACCTGGGCACCGATGGACGACGTCTACGACCGAATCCGGATCGGCGGCCAATCCTACGATTTTGGCGCCGGCCGAGAACGCTTCCGCCGGACACTCCAGCAGTCGTTCCCGGCCGAATCGCAAGCGATCGACAAATACCTTTATCGGGTCGAATCGTCCGTTCGCGCCAGCCGACTTTTTTTTGCCGAGAAGGCTTTGCCTCCACTACTTACGTTGCTAGCGGGTGCCCTGCTGCGCGCGCCCTTTTTACGCCGCGCGCGCGTCACAACGGCACAAATGCTTGCCAGCCTGACACGCAATCGCGAGTTAATCGGCGTCCTCACAGGCCAGTGGGGGGACTATGGCCTGCCGCCAGCACAAAGCAGTTTCGCCATCCATGCCACGATCGTGGATCATTACCTCGAAGGTGCCAGCTACCCGGTCGGCGGTGCGAGCCGCCTCGCCGCTGCCCTGGTGCCAACCATCGAGCGCGCCGGTGGCCGGTTGCTGCTCAATGCCGACGTAAAACAGATTGTGGTCGAAGGCCGCCGAGCCGTCGGCGTCGAACTGGCCGATGGCCGTGTCGTCCGGGCAGCGACGATCGTCAGCGGCATCGGCGTCGCCAATACCTTTTCACGCTTGCTGCCGGCCGACGTGGCCGAGCGTTATCACTTGCCGGAAAAACTCCGCGCGGTCGAGCCCTCGCTGGCTCACGTCAACTTGTACGTCGGTCTGCGCCATACCGACCAGGAACTTGGGCTTTCGTCGACCAATCTCTGGATTCATCCCACTGCCGACCACGATCGCAACCTGGCCGCCTACCTGGCCGATCCGACAGGCCCGTTGCCGTATGTCTACATCTCATTCCCTTCGGCAAAGGATCCGACGTTCGCCGAGCGTTATCCCGGCCGCGCGACACTGCAACTGATCGCCCCGGCCCGCTACGATTGGTTTCGCCCCTGGCAGGACGAACCTTGGAAGCACCGTGGCGAAAGTTACGAAGCGCTGAAGCAAACCTTCGTCGACCGGTTGCTCAAGGTGCTGTACGAACAGGTTCCGAGCGTTCGCGGCCGGGTCGATCACGCCGAACTCTCGACACCCCTTTCGACACGTCACTTCGCCGGCTACTCCCAAGGAGAGCCCTACGGTTTGGCCCACACTCCGGCCCGCTTTGAGCAACGCTTTTTGCGGCCCCGCACACCGATCCGCAACCTCTATTTAACGGGTCAGGACATCGCCGTCTGCGGCATTGCCGGCGCCCTGGTCTCCGGCGCCCTCACCGCCTCGTCCCTGCTGGGCCGCAACCTGCTGAAATAAAGGGGACGCGATTCGATTCGGCGTTTTCGACTCCCGTCCCCTTTAATTCAGGCGTTCAATTCCGACCGCGGCTTGACGGCCCCAACGGCCCCCGTCTATATTTCAATAATACTTGAATTATTGAAAAGGTCGGCGGGCCCTGAAACTCCGAGGCAAGTTCTCGGTTGTCAGCAAAGGCGCGGGTCGCAAAAGGACCGATCGACTGTTTCCGAAAGGACCATGCCGTGTCTGGCCGTGTTATGCGTTTTGCCGTCCGATCGGCACTCTCGCTTTGCATTCTCTCGACCTCGACGATCCGAACCCCGGCCACGGCCGATGACCCGCCCGCGAAGAAAGTCGTCGCCGGCGACCTGAAAGGCAATTGGTTGGGAACCATCGAAGCTGGCGGCGTCAAGCTGCGGCTGGCGTTCGTCGTTCAGGCGACGCCCAAGGATGAATTGAGCGCAAAGCTCGTCAGCATCGATCAGGGAAATGCGGAGGTGCCCGTCGACTCCGTCGAGTTGAAAGACGACAAAGTCTCGCTCGCCGTCAAGAAGATTGCCGGCAGCTTGGAAGGAACCTTGAACCCGCGGAGCGGCGAGATTTCGGGCCAGTGGAAGCAGGGCTCGCGCGCCGTGGCAATCATTTTGAAGAAGGTCGACGTGCTTCCGGTGGTCAAGCGGCCACAGGAACCGCGCAAGCCCTATCCCTACCTGGAGGAAGAAGTCACTTTCAAAAACGTGAAACACGACGTGACGTTGCAGGGAACCCTCACGCTGCCAATGGGCAAGGGGCCGTTTCCAGCCGTCGTGTTGATCTCGGGATCGGGTCCGCAGAACCGCGACGAAGAACTGTTCGACCATCGCCCCTTTCTTGTTCTGGCCGACGCGCTCACCCGGCGTGGGATCGCCGTCCTGCGTTTTGACGACCGCGATTTTGGCAAGCCGGCCGAAACACTCAAAGCGACGAGCGCCGAACTGTCGGAAGACGTGTTGGCAGGCGTCAAGTTTCTGCGCTCCCGGTCGGAGATTGCCGCCACCAAGATCGGACTCATCGGACACAGTGATGGGGGTGTGATCGCCCCCATGCTGGCGGCCCGTGAGAAGGATATTGCGTTTGTGGTGATGATCGCCGGAGCGGGATTGCCTGGCGACGCAATCCTGCGGCTGCAAAGCGAGGCGCTCAATCGATACGCGGGGGCGAATGAGGCCACGCTTGAGAAGGATCGTGCCCAATCGCAGCGGATTTTCGACATTGTCCGGTCCGAGCCGGACGACGACGCGGCCAGGAAAAAGATCGAAGCGGTGTTTCAGGAGTCGCCTACGGAGGGTGACGCGAAAAAAGACGATGCGAGCAAAGTTGCCCGCGACCGCGAGATCGAGATCCTGCTGACGCCCTGGTATCGATACTTTATCGCCTACGATCCCAGACCGGCGCTCACCAAGGTTACTTGTCCGGTCCTGGCGCTCATTGGCGAAAAGGATTTTCAGGTCCCGCCTCGAGAAAACCTGCCCATCATCCAAGCGGCGTTGAAGGAAGGGGGCAATCGAGACTTTCTCGTCAAGGAGTTGCCGGCGCTGAACCACTTGTTGCAGCCGTGCAAGACGGGGATGCTCGATGAATACGCGACGATCGAGCTGACGATGGACCCCAGCGCGCTCAAGCTGATCGGCGACTGGATTGTGCAACGGACCTCGAACTGAGCAGAAATCGCCAGCATGAAAACCGTCTTCAAAGCCCTGGCCGATCCCAATCGCCAGGCGATTCTGCGAACGCTCTCCGATGGCCCGCTCTGTGCCGGCGAACTGGCCCAGCGGCTCAAAATCGCTCCCAACGCGCTCAGCTTTCATCTCAACGCGCTGAAGGCCGCCGGCCTGATCGCCGACGAGCGACAGGGGCAATTCATTCGCTATACGCTGAACACCAGTGTCGTCGAAGACCTGATGCGATTTATCAGCGAGAATTTTTTTCCCGCGGCTAAAACGGCCCGCGCCCGCAAGAGCGTTTCGGCTCCGGCCGCCGGAACTCGCGCGCCCAAGGGGGCGACGTCATGATCACGCGCTCGCAAATATTTTGGCTGGCCGCATTGGTTCTGGGCGACGCGTTTGCGGGCGTCATCAGTTACCAATTTCTTCCCACCCGCTCGCCCATCCACTGGAACCTTCACGGCCAGGTCGACGGATACGGCGCGCCCTGGGAAGTGGCACTTGCGTTTCCCGTCATCGTTGCCGTGATGGCTGGAGTGCTCCTCGGAGTAGCGCAAATCCCGCAAGTCGCCACCGCCTTGGCACGCTCGGGATCAATCTATGGGCGAATGGTGATCGCAGGCATCGCCGTGGGCATCCTCATTCACGCCCTGATCCTGCTCAACGCGCTGGGCAAGCCGATCGATGTCTCGCGAGGAATCTTCGTCGCCTTCGGCTTGTTGTTCGCCGTTCTCGGCAACTGGATGGGCAAACTCCGCCGCAACCAGGTCGCCGGAATTCGCACTCCCTGGACCCTCAAAAGCGACGTCGTCTGGGAACGGACCCACCGGATCGGCGGCCGATTCATGGTCGCTATCGGGCTGGCGACCCTGCTCGCAGCGCTCGTCTTTCCCTTCTGGGCCGCGCTGGCCGTCCTCGGCGTCGGCGTGCCCGCGCTTGTCGTCTGGGCGTTTGTCTATTCCCGACGGATCTATCAGGAAGTGGGCGAAGGCAAGCCTGCCGCCTGAGACAGCACGCCCGAGCGAGCCTTATTCAAACACCAGCGGGTGATCCGAATGCGGGTCGCCGATCCGCACGCCGACTTTGCCCGCCAACAGATCCTCGATCAGCCGGCCGACCACTTCGGCTCGCCAACCGCGGCCCAACAGCGGCACTTCCTCCCCCGGTTGACCATAGCCCAGTTGATGGGCCACCAGGTCGCGCACGTCGCCGGCCGTGCCGACCATGCTGGGGGCCACCGTCGCTGCCCGACAAATGCTGTTCAAGGCCGACGAAATGAATTGCCCCAACAGCGTGATCTGCGGCGGCACTTCGCGCACCAGCGGTTTGGGACATTCGCTCTCCGGCAGCGCCAAGGCTTCGGCCACGGCGGCGGCCAGCCGCGGCATCTGACGCGCCAGGTCGCCTCGCTCCATCCCCCGAATCGCGCGGATTTGCACCGGATCGGCGCTGCGGCGTTTGGCCAGCTCGACCAGCAAATCGTCGCGCAGCACGCGCCGCACCGGACAATTGCGCCGTTGGGCTTCCTGCTCGCGCCATCGCCACAGCGAGCGGACGACGGCCAGGCTGCGGCTGGGCAAGCCCGAGATGCCCGACACCCGCCACCATCGCTCGTGGCCGCGCGTCGCCCGCACATCGTCCTGCCAGGCGGCGGTTTCGGTTTCCAGCCAGCCGACGCGGCCCAGCGCTGTCAGTCGTTTACCGAGCGCCGCCCGCATCGCCTCCAAGTGGCGCACGTCGTCGAGCGCATAGATCAGTTGCCGCTCGCTCAAGGGGCGTCGGCGCCAATCGGTGCGGGTTTCCCCTTTTTCCAATCGCTCTCCTAGCAATTTGAACAGCAGCGCGCCGTAGCCGGCCGGATATTCGAAACCGACCAGCCCGGCCGCAATCTGCAGATCGAACAAGCCCGTCGGCGGGGCACCGACCGCGTCGATGCAAAACAGGATCTCCTCGCGGCCGGCATGCACGATCGTTTCGTGTCCCGGCGCCACCAACCACCGCCAAAACGGCGTGACGTCCTTGACGGCGATCGTGTCGATCACCGCCAGCCGATCGCCGCAGGCCACCTGGATCAGGCACAACTCGGGCCGATAGGTGTCTTCCGAAACGAACTCGGTGTCGAAGGCGATCGCTGGCGCGTCGGCCAGCTCCTGGCAGAAGGCGACAAGCGCCTGGTCGGTGGTGATATGATCGTAATGCACGTTAAACCGGTCCGTGAGTTGTCCGTGGAGATGTCAGATTCGTGGCCGGGGGGGCTTATCCCCCAAAGAGCCACACGTCGAAGCACAGAATCGGCAGCAGCACGCCGCAGCTATAGGCCGCGTAGCCGAAAAAACTCGGCATTTTGATCCCCGACTTTTCGGCGATCGTCTTGACCATGAAATTCGGGCCATTGCCGATGTAGGTCATCGCCCCCATCATCACCGCCCCCAAGCTGATCGACTCCAGCAGCGGCGCGGCCACGCCGGCCATCGTCTCACCCCCCGCCCCCCAGCCTTCAGCCGTCTTGGCCTTGGCCGTTTCGAAAAACACCAGATACGTCGGAGCGTTGTCGAGCAGACTCGACAACAGGCCCGTCGCCCAGAAATACCGGGTCGGCGTGTCGAGCCCAAGCTGGCCGCCGCGCTGCTTCAAGATCTCGAGCGCCGGCTGCATGCACACAAAAATGCCGATGAACAGCACCGCGACCTCGGTAATCGCCACGTAGTCAAAAGTGTTGCTCCGGCGGACGTGGTGCGCGCCCAAAAGCAGCGAGGCCACAACCAGCGACAGTTGCACCGCCTCACGCAGATAGAACCAGGGCTTCCAATCGGTTCCCGGCAGCGACTTGCTCGGATCCAACAGCGCCACCGACAGCACGACTCCGGCCAACAACAATCCATTCGGCCACAGCCCCAAAAACCGCAAGCGGTGGACACGTGCCTCGTCGCGCGCAATGTCGCGGGCCGCCTCGCGCGGATAACTGTAGAAATGGTCCCATGCGAAATAAACCGCCAGCAACAGGCCGTTGATCAGCAGCCAACTCTTCCACAGCCGCAGCGTCCACAAAAACTCGACGCCCGCCAGATAACCCAAAAACAGCGGCGGATCCCCCAGCGGCAACAACAGTCCGCCGCAATTACAGACAATGAAGATGAAAAAAACGACCGTGTGGGCAACGTTTCGCCGCTCGCAATTCGTTTCCGTCAGCGGGCGAATGAGCACCATCGCGGCCCCGGTCGTGCCGATCAAACTGGCCAGCAGTGCGCCGACGACCATGAACGCCGTGTTGGTCAGCGCGTGCGCCGGCAGATCGCCGGCAATCCGAATGCCGCCGCTGATCGTGTACAGACTGAACAGCAACACGATGAACGGGATGTATTCTTCCACCACCGTGTGCATGAGCGTCGATCCGGCCCGGGCCAGCCCCCCGGACGGATGCGCCAGCGCAATGCCCAGCAGCGTGATCAGTGCCAGGCTCGCGGCCACGGCGAACTTGTGCAGATTGCTCTCCCACCAATGAGCGGTCGAGTCCAGCAGCGGCAGGATGGCAATCGCTCCCAACAGCAGCGCAAACGGCAACACCAGCCACAGCGTGGGAGTCGGCGGCTGCACGGCCGCAGCTTCGGCCATCCTCTCCGCGGTCCAGTGGCCGCCGTGAGGGGCCGTGCGCGTCCAGCCCGCGGCGGTCGCCGCGACGTAGCCGGCAATCAAAAACACCAGCAGGCCGATCACCGCTGGATCACCCCTTCCCTGGGCCGCGTGATGCTCCATCATTTTGTCTCGTCCTGCTCGCCAAGCGGAACAACAGAGTGTGTCCGGGGACTGTCCCAATTTTGCGCCGTCCGCGGAGCAAACAATTTCGCGCAGTCCGTGGAGCAAAATGGGACGGTCCCCTTCTCCCACGCAGGCGCCACGCCGGGGACTGTCCCAATTTTGCGCCAAACACGAAGCAACAAGCTCGGCGTGGAGCAAAATGGGACTGTCCCCTTCTCCCAGGCGGTGTTCGCATAGGCTCTAAGAGGAGAACCCATCGCGCCGGCAAAATCAAGGGCTCGCCACGCCGCCGCCGGCCCGGCATCAACTGCCCGCCGAAGCCACGATTTGTTACATTGCCTCGGACACGGCCGACGCCGACGAGGCCTGCGACACGCGCGGCAATGCAATTATTGAGTCCGACATTGCAAATGGGCCGAGGGCGACCAACGGGAGCCCGGAAAGCAAGGCGTTTGCGGTCGCTCGCCGAGCCGACTGCGAACGTAGTCATCAATCGGGGGTGCCATGGCGGAAATCTGGCTGCACACCAACCGACGCGCACTGGCCTTCGGGCTGATTCTGCCCCTCCTGTTGCTCGCAATCGGCATCGCGCTGGCCGCGCTTCTCGATGGCGTCTGGCTGCGGGCGGCCGGCGTCGCTCTGGCCCTGGCCGGTCTGCTGGGTTTGGCGATCGTCGTCCGTCAGCTTTGGCAGCCGCGG
>Ga0182024_10004210_pt1 | contig 33391 bp, 29 predicted proteins | sample P32metaG_FD_120480 | JGI IMG/M metagenome (GOLD analysis project Ga0182024, IMG submission 120480) | Permafrost microbial communities from Stordalen Mire, Sweden - P3-2 metaG (Illumina Assembly) | ecosystem: Environmental > Terrestrial > Soil > Wetlands > Permafrost | place: Sweden: Stordalen... | reverse complement strand
TGACCACTGCCGGAGTGAGCACGGCGCCGGCCCCCTGCTTGAGGTACGTCTCCGCCGCCGCCGCCAGCAGCGCGCCGATCCGTTGAGCGACCACATACCCGACCAAACTCACCGCCGAGATTTTCCCGCGCAGCCAAACCGCCAAACTGACCGCCGGATTATAAAGTCCGCCGGAGATGTGTCCGCCGGCGTAGATCATGACCATCAGTGCCGATCCGATGGCTAGCGGCGCCATTGCCCCGGCGCCGGGCGCGATAACGCACTGGCCGACCGTGAAGACAAGAAAGAAGGTTCCGATCAACTCAACGATGAGCTTGCGCAGCATGTGATTCGCTCCTCAAGGACCGCCGGAAACAGAAAGGCCGCACAGGAATTAAACTGTTTGTGCGTCTCATGCAAGCGTGGCGGGGGGCATCCTGGGTGACGGCGGGCGATGGCGGCGATCATTTTTGCGAAAGGAATAACACGGGATTATGCTGGCGGACGATCGGACGGTCGTATCAGCTTCGGGAGGTTCCGGGGCTGTCGCATTTCTGTGTTAATGAATGGCAAGGAGTGATCATGTCGCAGTCTTCATTGCCTCCCGATCCGACGGATGATCTGCAATTCACGACCGCGGAGCCGGGCGTTTCGAGCGCCGGCGGTGCCGCCGCGCCGGGGCGGAACTGCCTGGCCTGCAAGCGGCCGATCACGTCGATGTACTATGCGGTTCGCGACAAGATCGTGTGCCCGGATTGCTATGACCGGGCCATGGCGCCGCCGGCGGGGAGCGGGTTTGGGAGGTTCGTCAAGGCAACGGTTTTGGGAATCGGCGCCGGGCTGGTGGGCGCGGCGATCTGGTTCGCCATCCGCCGGGCAGCGCATCTTGAGATCGGGCTGGTGGCGATATTGGTCGGATACATGGTCGGCAAGGCGGTTCGCAAGGGATCGGGCGGACGGGGCGGACGTGGTTATCAGGTACTGGCGGTCGTGCTCACATATAGTTGCATCGCCGCCAACTATATGCCGGACATTTTTGAAGGCCTGAGCAAGGCCGCAAATGAGAATCGCGTTGCGACGGATGATACCGCTGCCGGCACTGCCATCACACCGCCTGCACAAGTGGACGCCGGCAGGCAGATTGTCGCGGTCGCACTGCTCCTGGCGTTGGTCTTTGCCGTGTCGCTGGCGGCGCCGTTTCTCGCCGGGGTGCAAAACCTGATTGGGTTGCTCATCATCGCTTTCGCGTTATGGCAGGCCTGGAAGCTCACCGCGCCGCGGCGGCTGGCGATCACGGGGCCGTATCAGATCGGGGCAGCGCCGGCATCGCCGGGTCGTGGGATCATCTCTTGACGCTTCAATCGCCGGCGACTGAATTCTGTCCGCAATGTGGGACGCAAGTGGCCCCGACGATGACGGTCTGTCCCGGTTGCGCGCGGCTGATTCATGCGGAGGCATTGACGGCCCTGGCACAAACCGCGCGGGAATCCGCCGATCGCGGCGACATTCCGACCGCGCTGGCAACATGGCGCGAGGCGCTTGGCCTCCTGCCGGCCGGATCAAAACAGTATCAGGTAATTTCCGCGAAGATCACGGAACTGGGCCGGAACATTCCGTTCGGCGCGCTGCCCGCCGCACCGTCCGCCACCGGCCCGTCCGCGCCGAATCAGCCTGCCGGGAAAAAATCCGCCGCGTCGCGCGCCGCCGCCGGAGCGGGGGCGATCGGAGTGATGCTGTGGAAACTCAAGGCTCTGCTGCTGGGCCTGACCAAGGGGACGACGCTTCTGTCGATGCTTCTCTCGCTGGGCGTCTATTGGGCGATCTGGGGCTGGAAGTTCGCGCTGGGGTTGGTGCTGTCGATCTACGTGCATGAAATGGGCCACGTCATCGCGCTGCGCCGCTACGGATTCAAGGCGACGGCGCCGATGTTCATACCGGGGCTGGGGGCGCTGATCCGGCTGCAACAGCAGGTGGTGAACCCGCGCGAAGACGCGGAGATCGGCCTGGCCGGCCCGATCTACGGGCTGGGCGCGGCGGCGGTTGCGCTGGGATTATGGTGGTTGACGAATCAACCGATCTTCGGTGCCATCGCCGGGGTTGGGGCGTGGATCAACCTGTTCAATCTTCTGCCCATCAGCAGTCTCGACGGCGGCCGGGGGTTTCATGCGATGTCGCGGGCGCAGAAATTTCTCGCCGCAGCCACGGTCGCCGGAGCGTGGTACTATACCGAGGATGGATTGCTCGTGCTTCTGGCGATCGTCTGCGCCGGCCGCGCGCTGAGCGATAAGTCCGTGAAAAGTGAGGACGGAGGCTGGAAGGCGGCCATCACTTATGTTGTGCTGGTCATTATCCTCTCGGCTATCTCGACTGTGCGATCGCGGATCGGCTTGAGCAATTAAAGCGCGGCGGCTGGTCAAATCACGGAGGTTTCGGCATGTCATTGTGGCGACAGACCATCACTACGGCATCTCTTGGCGTTTTGATCTGCGTCGCCGCGGCCGCGGCGCAGGACGCGCAGACGAATTTCAACTTCTCCTTCGATTCCCCCTCCGCCGCGCCCGGTTTCACGCAGGTTGCTCCCGACGCCGTCTATAGCAAACTGAGCGGGTACGGTTTTGATCTGGGAACCAAACCGCAGTCCGGCGATCGGCCGGTCTTTTTCTCCGTGGCCGTGCCGGAAGGGAATTACAAAGTGACGGTCACGCTGGGTGATGCGCAAGGCCCATCGACCACAACCGTCAAAGCGGAAGCGCGGCGGCTGATGCTCGAGGGCATCCACACCGACGCCGGGCAATTCCAGACGCGATCATTCACCGTGAACGTTCGCACACCGATCATTTCCACCGGCGGCGAAGTCGGCCTCGACAGCCGTGAGCAAGGCTCGCTCAACTGGGATGACAAACTGACGCTTGAATTCAGCGGCACGCATCCGTCTGTGAGCGCGATAGAGGTCGAGAAGGCAAATGCAATCACGGTCTTCGTGATCGGCGACTCAACAGTCACGGATCAGCCGACGGAGTCGGGCGGCTCGTGGGCGCAGTGCCTGCCGCGATGGTTCAAGCCGGACGTGGCGATCGCCAATCACGCCGAGAGCGGCGAAACGCTCAAGGCATTCCGCCGGCCTCAGGAACACCGATGGGACAAAGTGCTCAGCCAGCTCAGGCCGGGCGACTACGTCTTCATGCAGTTCGGCCACAATGACATGAAAAAGAGCGGCAATAACATCATCTATCCCGATGAGGATTTCTCCTCGACTTACGCAGAGGCGAACACGGAATACAAAGACCTGCTGGAAAAATATGCCGGCGAGGCGAAGGCGAAGGGCGCGACGCCGGTGATTGTGTCGTCGATGGCCCGGCGGAGCCTGCGCGACGGAAAATCGGTCAACACGCTGGGCGATTATCCCAAAGCGGCGGCCGCGGCGGCGAAGGAATTTGGCTGCCCGTTTATCGATCTGAACGCCATGAGCGCGGCGGTGGATGAAGCGCTTGGCCCGCAACTTGTGGGCCGAGCGTTCAATGATGGAACGCACCCCAACACCTACGGCGGATATCTTCTGTCGTGCTGCGTCGTCGAGGGGATCAAGCAGAACATTCCGAACCTGGCGAAATATCTCGTCGATGACACCGGGACGTTTGATCCGCATCATCCGCAGCCGATGCCGGATGATTTCAAACTCCCGCCCGATCCGCGTCCCGCCGGGCGCGGCGGCCGCCGAGGCGCGGCTGCAACCACCAATCGCGCGGGATGACGAATCAGAACAGCGAAGGCTGGCGCGGATCCTGCACGGTCGATTCAACGGTGCCATCGCTGAACTGCGTGAGAATCGCGTCGCCCGGTTTGGCGTCGGCAGCGGCGCGAAGCGGCAACCCATCTTTTTTGCGGGTGGTGATGGTGTATCCTCGCCGCAGCACTTCCTGCGGACCGACGGCGCGCAAATGGGAAGCGAGCGCTTCGAGCCGCACTGCGCGCCGCCGCCCATCTTCCGCGATCGCCCGCCGCAGCGACGATTCCATCGCCGATACGGTGGCCTTCCGCAGCGCGATCAGATGCCGAGGATGCCGCGCGGCCCAGCGCGCTTCGACATCCGACAACTCGCCGTTGTGCCGCCGCAGCACGGTGGACATCGCCAGCGACATCGCCCGCTGGCGGTCGTCCAGAAGCTGGCGAAGCGTGTTGATGCGATCCATCGGACGGCGGAAAACTTCATGCCGCTCGGCCGCCGTCAGCCGCTGGCGGGCGGTTTGCACGGTCTGCCGCAGCGCGCGCCGCAGCCGCACGCCCGATGTGCTGAGCAGGTCTTTGGCGTTGCGCCACAGCGCGGTGATTGTCTGTGCCGCTTCGGTCGGCGTGTGGGCGTGATGATCGGCGACCAGATCGGCGATGCTTACGTCCACTTCATGGCCGATGCCGGTGACGACGGGGATGGTGCTGGCGGCGATGGCGCGGGCGACCGGCTCTTCGTTGAAAGCCCACAAATCCTCCAGCGATCCGCCGCCGCGAGCGAGGAGAATCACGTCGAAATCCCGCCGGTTCACGTCGCGCAGCCCCGCCGCGATTTTCTCCGCCGCTCCGTCGCCCTGCACTGGAACGTGACAGAGAGACAATTGCAGCCACGGAAATCGCCGCAGCACTTTGAGCATGTCCTGCAACGCGGCCGTGTTGGAACTGGTCACCAGCGCGATCCGCAGCGGATACGGCGGCAGCGGCTTCTTTCGATCAAGGGAAAAAAGGCCTTCCTTCTCCAGCTTCGCCCGCATCTGCTGAAACGCCAGTTCCAGGGCGCCCTTGCCCAGCGGCGAAAGGGCGTTCACGTAGAGTTGGTACTTGCCGCGGTCGGCGTAGACCGCGACGCGGCCGCCGGCGATCACCTCGAGTCCGTCGGCGAGCTTGAATTTCATCCGCGCCGCCGCGTCATTCCACATGACGCAGTCGATGGAAGCGGCGGTGTCCTTGAGCGTGAAATAGAGATGCCCCGATCCGGTGCGCTGCGGCTTGAAGTTGCTGACTTCGCCGCGCACCAGCACCTCGGCCGGCACGCCGCTCTTGATTGCCTTGTCGATTAGTTTGGTCAGTTGCGTAACGCTGACCGGCTCACCGATCGCGCCTGCGGCGCCCACCGCGCGCTTGGCGGTCAGGCGGCTGTGAGTTTGGAAGAAGCCTTCGGTCATGGCGCCATTACGGAATTGGCATCAGCTTCACGTTAAGGCTTGGAGCGCATCGGCGCATCGCGGCGTCAAAAGTCGCCAGCGGCAGGGATGCGCGAATCGCCAACTCCAGATACGTCGCATCGCATGCGGTGACGCCGTGGCGTCTGCCGATGTCAAGAATGTCGTCGCTTACTCGATGGCGTGGCGCGTCGTCGGTTTGGATCGGCAGGGCAAGAACAAGCTGCAAAAATGCGGTCGACTCCGCCGCCGTCTTCCGCCCCCGACGTTCGCCCATCAGAATGCCGTTCTCTAGTTCACACCACCATAACGGGGGCACCAGCAATCCGTCATTTTCGATCCTGCGAAGAACATCCAAAGCCCGCGCGGTTTGCTTTTCCTCGAACAGCCACGCGAGCACGACGGAAATGTCGGCGATCAGCTTCAACGCCGGCCTTCCTCAATCAGACTTCGGATGGTCACACCTTTGGGAAGAGGCTTTCTGGGAAACTCCAAGAGCAGCTTGAGCGCACGGTTCGCCTGCTCGCGCTGTTCGGCGGCGTCGGGGGAGATTCGCGCAATAGGCTTGCCGTGCCGCGTTACAACCACGGTCTGGCCATGCTCCACAGCATCCAGAATTTCCGATAAATGAGATTTCAGTGCGTAAGCGCCGATTTTTCGCATAATTGACTTCAGGTCTGAACTTTAGACCAGTGTGGCATAAGGAATACCTTCGGTCAAGGTCGCCTAGACCTCCAGCACATTCATCAAAAGCCTGAACTTCGTCTCATTGTGGTCATACGGAATCTCATGCTTGTGGAACGGATAAACCTCGATCTGCTTCTCGGCGGTGATATGGTTGTAGACGCCGAAGATGGTGCTCGGCGGGCAGATGTCGTCCCACAGGCAGTTGCAGACGACCGTGCGGCAGGCGATCGCCGGAGCGAGGTTCAGGCAGTCGAAATAGCTCAATGTGCGGAAGACGGTCTGGTACAGATCGGGAAACGCCTTGAGAAAACTGGCGATCTCCGGATACGGCCCGGCCGGGGTCATCATGACGGCACGGCGATAGTCGCACAGAAAGGGAATGTCAGCCAGCGCCAGAATCGGGCGGCGCGACAACGCCGCCACGGCCAGAGTCAGGCCGCCGCCCTGGCTGCCGCCGGTGATCGCAAGCCGCGAAGCGTCCACTTCCTGACGGTGGGCCAGCACTTCCAGCGCCCGCAGCGCGTCGGCGTAGACGTACCTATAGTAATAGGTGAGGGGATCGCGGATGCCCTTGGTCATCCATCCCTGATAGTGTCCGTCGGGATAACTGGCGGCGTCCTGCGACTGGCCGTTTTGGCCGCGCGTGTCCATGCTCAGGACGCAGATTCCCTGCGACGCGATCGCCAGCAGATCCAGCGGCCGGGTTCCGCGTCCGCTGTAGCCGTGATAGACCGCCAGGCCGGGACATGGGCCTTTGCCTTCGGGACAGAGATACCACCCGGCCAGCCGGCCGCCCTGGAATCCGTCGAAGCGCAGGGCGAAGCAGTCCACGCCGCGCGAGCCGAGGGCGTAGGGGATCAGTTCCACATTCAGCGGCTGGCGGACGGCTTCGTTGACAGTGGTCTGCCAGAATTTGTCAAAGTCCGCCTCGCGGTAGAGGGGCGGCTGATACTGCCGCATCTGCTCCAGGGGCATGTCGATGGAAGGCATAAATAACGATCTCCAGTGTGCTTCCTGTTGGGTGTGCTATTCTGCATTCCCATGGAGCAATTGGAAGGGCGGCAGTCGATCCTGAGTGCGCTGCGGGCGCGGCAGCGCAGGTTCCAGATCATTCTGGTCAGCCATCAGGCCCATGCGGAAAAACTCACGGATGTTCTGGAACTCGTGGCCGAGTTGCGCATTCCCATCAAGACGGTCGACGGCGCCGAGTTGAACGCCATGGCCCACGGCCGCACGCACGGTGGAATCGTCGCGCTCTGCTCGGCCAAGCCGCGGCTGAACGCGGAGGATCTCCCGGAGTTGCTCAGCGAAACGCCGCTGCTCCTGCTGCTGGAGGGCATCGACGACGCCCGCAATCTCGGCTTCACCCTCCGCACGGCCGCCGCGATGGGATGCGATGCGGTCATGGTCAAAAAGCATCTATGGGATTTTGATTCCGCCGATGTGGCCCGCTCGTCGTCCGGCGCCTACGAGCGTCTGCCGCTGGTGCAGATCGAAAAGCCGCAGTCGATCGGCGCCCTTCAGCGCAAAGGTCTACGTCTGATCGGCTGCCTCGCCGGCGCCAAGCGCACGATTTACGAAGCCGATCTGACCGGAGGAATCATTCTCGCCATCGGCGGCGAGAAGCGCGGCTTATCCGCCGCTGTCCGCGAAATGTGCGACATGGCCGTGCGCATCCCGACCCCCGCTGCGGAATCGAGCCTCGCCCTTTCCCATGCCGCCGCGATTGTGCTCTCAGAGGCGATGCGACAACGCGCGAATATTAAGCAAAAGCCCCCGCACTAACCGATTATCGGACGGGGTTGCGGGCGAAGCGTCCGTCCCGGCCATTTGCCCCCCGGCGGGGAGTATGGCAGAATTAACCGCGAGTTTATTTGTATCGCGGAAGGTTTAAGCGCAATGCTGTTGCAGACAACCAGTTACATCGTCCCCAAGGATAAGAGAGTCGAGCACGCACGCCTGTTGCGGCGGTTTCGCCAGATTCTCCTGCGATTGGGATGCGAGCATTTTCAGGTCTACGAGCAGGTCGGCGCCAACTGGAATCCCAACCAGACCACCGGCCGCTTCGTGCAGATTCTCCGCTTCCACGATCGCAAAGCGTTTCTGACCCATCAGGCCGCCGAAAAGAGCGATCCCGAAGCCCAGAAGGCCGTTGCGGAATTCTGCGAACTGATCAATCTGCCCTACCAACTGGAACAGGGCCTGTTTGCCGTGGGCCACTACATCAGCTTTTTGAAGATGCCCTCGTTAAGCAGCATCGAAGATCAGTCAACCCTTCCGCCCGACGCCACTCCGATCGACGAACCCGACGGTTTATCGCCGCCGCAGCCGCCCGCCGATCCAGCCTGATCGACCGCTATCCATGTCATAGGCCGCACAGGGCGTCCGCCGAAGCCGCCCGGGCCTGCCCTTTCGGCCCCAATCCCGCTGAATTGCTTATAAACCCGCCCCGATATCATACTGGCCGGCGAGGCTGCCGGTGTGGTGTAATCCCTGCACCCAAAAAGGGGGCGAAGGCAGGAAACCTTCGCAATGGAGAAAAAAGCCTATGTTCAGAATGCTCTTTCGCTCAGCATGTTATTCCTTCGTGCTATTCGGCTGGACCCTGGCCGCGCTCTCGCTGCACGTCGTGCGCACGCCCGGAAGGATCGGCCTGATTCCCAAGCAGCGCCTTGGCTTCACCGACACATTCGTCGACGCCCGCAAGTGGACATTGGCCGACCTGCCCGCGCATGCGCAACTGGTGCAGCGCGTCCTGCAGGCCGACAAAGCTGAGCTGTTCGAGTATCTGATCGACCCCTCCAAAGGCGACGCGGCCGATCAACTCAACGCGGCCATCGAAGGCTCACCCGCCCTCCAGCCGACTCCCTCCATCGGAAAAATCGACGCCCTCCTGGCCCCGGCCGGGCTGTCGCTTCCCAAGGCACTCGATTCAACCGCCTGGCCCGTGGATTTTTAGAAACCGCGCCGCCGGGCGAGGAAGCCGCTGGGCGAGGAATAGGCAGCACAAGTTTTCTCAAAGCTTTTTACACCAGTTCTTGCCCAACCATCCGGGCATCGCGCACCAATCGCGGCGTGGTAGACCTGCGCGCGCCCTGCCGGTGGCCGCGGCTCGGCAGTGTGTTCGAGCGCTCTCCAAAGCCCAATGGCCGCCTCCATGCTCCATTAGGTGTAGATACACGTATCGACGATGAACCAGCATCGCCCCATGCGATCCATCTGCTCTGCCCCTCTGCGATACGTGTATATACACGTATCGCAGAGCCGCCGAGCTTTTTGCGGGATGCGGATCAGGCCGTCGAGCCTTCATTACTCCGAGCGTTCTCTCGCCCGGCGGCCTTGCGCAGTCTGGAGAAGGAATTGCCGCACGAGTTTTCTCAGAGCGTCAAACATACGCTCTTGCTGGACCATCCAGGTATCGCGCGCCTGTCGCGGCTTGGGAGACCTGCGCGCGCCTTCCTGGAGGCGATGGCTCTGGAGTGTGTTCGAGCACTCTTAGCCACCTGTGAGCTTTCGGCTCTGGCCGTAGACGGGACACGATCCGATCACAAAAACGAACCGGCGCAAGACGGTAAAACGAGCGCCGTGCCGCCGTCCTCGGCTCGCCGGGACTTTGCCGACGGGGCGGGATGGGCAGGGTGGGATTATCCATCATCGATCGAATCGTCCACGATCTGTCCAAATTCCTCCCGCATCAATCACCCTGCGATTGACGGAATCGGCTTCCCTACCGATTGAGAGGGGACAGAACCAGCGCAAATGAGACCAGACCATTGGGATTCGCCCGTAGGGCAGGAGGGAATCGTGTACACCTTTTTGGCGATGGAATAATCCGGGTCATCGCCAACACTTTATCGCAGGTGCTCTGGCTTACGCCGATTAAATCGGACGATTTTGCCAGCTTCGCGCGCCGGCCACGATCCCGCGCATGGCGGGACGGCTGGGGACTTTAACAGCCTGTTTGGCCGAATTCTGTCGGCCAGGGCATGTCGAAAAAAACCATGCCCCTCTATATTTCTAGCGCAAAATATTCCATCGACGGGCGACGGATTTTGGAGTTAAGGTTCACAATCGGCGGGGCTTACGCGAAAAAGACGGCGCTGCGTGCGGCCATGGGTCGGATAATCGGGCTGTGTTTTTTGGTGAAAATTCAACAGACCTCGTTAAGTATACGGTCCATGACGGATGTCACAGTTTCATTCACTGTGCGCCGCAATAATTGGCGTTTGCTGCGCAGTAATATATTATCCAGCAACGAAATGGCGGCAGCGAGCAAAATTAGACTTCGCGACACCGCGTACGAAATGCCCGGAAGATATGATCGACCTATTCCTAAAACTAATTGACCGACTCACAAAGCTTGTCGACATCACCGCCCTGGATGCTCGTGAGGAAAACCCGCCAATCGTACGAGGATTGCGTTGCGAATTTCCGCAGCTGCCGTGTCCGCCAATGATGAACGGTATCGCGCATAGTAAGACCACGACCGCCGCTTTTCCATTGGAGATTGATGAGATCCTCCTTAGTACGGCCGAACCACAGTCGCGATACATTTCGCGTTGCCCATGCGCCGAATTTTCGGATTAAGGCGGTCGGATCGCCGCTCTTCGTTGTCGCTATCTCGTGGAATACATGATCGGGAACGACACAGGCATAGGCCGGCGGTACATCGTGTGAAGTTGGCATGGACCGAAGGAGGTTCCAATCCATTACTACTGCGGGAAATGGTAGCTGGCCACGTGCTGGCACGGCTTATAAGCTTATATCGAGCGAGAAGCCTGCACCAGCCGCGTCAGCCCGCCGCGAGCATTGCCGATAGACGGCGAAGCACGGAAATACGGTCCCGCGTTGAATCAGTTACTGCGGACTTGAGGTCGCCGGTGGAACCGGCTTGCCGGCGGTGGGCAGCAGCGCATCGGCGAGCGAAATCGTCTTGAGTTGCTTGATCCCTTCAACCACCGCGTCGGCATTCAATTGGGCGCCGGCTTTGGTTGTGTGTTGTGTGTCGGCGAAATACTTCGCCCCCGCCTCCTGTCCCAGACCGTCGAAACGGTCGGCCGACAGCGCGTTGAGATCGATGAACAGCGCGCCGCCCGCCTTGGCCGCATCGGAGGCCCACTGCACGAATCCATTGAAGCCGCGCTTGATCTTCCCGTCAGCCCACATATTCCGCGGCGGCGGCGAACAAATGATCACGCTCGCTCCCTTCGCACTGGCATCCTTGATGTATTGCCGCAGGTACCAGCCGTAGGTGTGGATCGTTTCCTTGCCGCCGTTCACGGGCGAAACAATCTCCTGGGTCTGGTCGTCGCTCCCTTTCACGGTGATGCGATCCGGATAGTTCTGCGAGTTGGCCGAGTCGTTGTGTCCGAATTGGATGATGACGAAATCCCCGGGTTGCAACTGAGCGAGAACCTTCGCCCAAAGCCCCTCTTCAATGTAACTGCGGCTGCTGCGCCCGCCGCGGCCTTCGTTATAGACATGAATCTTCGTCGAATCGAACTGAGGAATCAGCTCCGCCCCCCATCCAAGCGGCCCGCGATTGGCCGTGATCGACCCGGTGTTCACAATGGAATCGCCAACAAGAAGGAGCGCCGGATGCAGCGCCGGCGCAGCCGCGGGCTGCGTGCTTTGCCCGCTGGCGGCTGATCCCGTCAGGACCATCAGCGCCGCGGCCGAGATGAACGCGATGTGGCTGGCAATAGATGGCATGGGAACACATTAACAGCCGCGGGGATTCAGGGAAAGTTTGACACTGGGAAAGTTTGACACTGGGAAAGTTTGACACTGGGAAAGTTTCGCCTCGCCCTGCGCTCTTCAAATCGGCCGATCACCTGGAAAACGGGACTGCCGGGGAAACGCTGCCGTCGCAAGAATGTTGACGATCCGTCCCCTTCCATTATTATTGTTCCTCTCGTGCGCGCTTCACGTCTCATGCCCCTGGCGAGGGCCGCCGTCGTTTTGCCGGGTCTGATGGCCGCCGCGGCGATGTCCCAACCGCTGGCCGGCCGGATCGTCGGCTCCAACGGCAGGGCGGCCGACGCGGCGTTTGTCTCGGTCATGGTCCGTCAAACCTTCGGCGGCGATCATGTCGTTGCCTCCACTCGAAGCGAGACTGACGGAAACTTTTCGCTGAACCTCCCGGCGTCCACCCCCGGCAGCCAAATCGAACTCTTTGCCGACATCCCCGGCGTCGGCATGACCAGGCCGCTAACGCTCGACTCCGCGGCCTCAGCTCCCTTGACCCTTTGCCCAACGACACGGTTGCATTTGTCGTTCGTCGGCCCCGACGGCAGTCCGGCGGCAGGCATTGCCGTGCGACCAACCTGGGTGCGCTGGGATGCAGATTCGGTTCCGACCCTCGGAACGCTCTCGCCGTCCTCTTCGCTGCCCACGCAGATTGCCAGGCGCTGGGAAAAGCGCGCGGACAAGGACGGAGCGATCAATTTCATCGGCTTTCCGGCCAATTCAGCCGTGGGGTTCGAGGCGGAGGACGACCGATTCGTTGTGTCATCCAGCGACAGGGTGGAGATCACCGCCGACCAGAGCGTCAGCAAGACGATTCATCTTTTAGCCGCGGCGAAGATTTCTGGAGCCGTCACCTACTCCGACAGCGGCAAGCCCGCGGCGAATCTGCGGGTTGACGTTCGACCCGCTGGTGCTCTCAACGTCGGCGAGGCGGTCACGGACGCGGCCGGACATTTTGAATTCAACCGGCTCAGTCCCGCGCCATACTTCGTGGCACTCGATTCCGACAACCGGCTCAGGGATTGGATCGCGGCCGCCGCCCTCGTCACTGCCAAACCCGCTGCGGAGAATCGCGCGAATCTGTCATTGGTCCACGGCGCAATCGTCACCGGCAAAGTGCGTGACAATGTCACGGGCAAAGGCTTTGCCGGCCTGAATGTCGAGTGGTATGGCCCGGGCTATCCCGGCATCGCCTCTCCCCCTTCAATTCAAATCGACACGACCGATGCCGACGGCACATTCACATTGCGCGTGCCGCCGGGTCAATCATTCAATCTCGCGACGGATCCACCGGAAGGGTATTTACGCCCGCCGGCTACAAATGTGCATTTGGGGGAGGGTGAGACCGTCACGTGGAATCTGGATCTTCCGCGCGACCATTCGCCTCTGGTGGAAGGCCGCGTGATCGATTCCGACGGCAACCCGGTGGCCGGCGCAACGGTCATAACCACCGGTCGCACTGTCCAGACCGATGCCACCGGGCGATTTCATCTCCACGCGCCGAGCGGCACGTTGTTACGCGCGCGCTTTAAGGACATGGCGACGAAATCCGCCGTCAAGACCGGCGGAGCAGGCTCTTACACGTTGACCGTGGCCGCCAACATGACCTTTGATCTGCACGTGACGGTTGTTGACGCGAACGGCTCGCCGGTTCCAGACTCGACGCTGCTGATCGGGGAGTCGGGGATCATGATGGCTTCGCGTAAGGTTCCCGCCGATGGCGTCGTGAAATTCGATTCCCTGAATTCCGACACGCAGTGGTTCATCATGGCCGAGGCGCAGGGCTACCGCGCGCCGGGCGCTTCGGTTCACGCACCGGACGACGCTTCGCCTCGACAGGCCCAGATGACGATCAGACTTAAAAAAACCGGTTAATCCATCGCCGCCGGACAAGCGCCGCCGGCCAACGCCAAGACCCACTCGCGCGGGCCGGTTATGATGAGGTTCCAAAATGAGCGAGGCCACCAACAACCCAGCGCCGGCCAACGTCCCGCAACAGCAACCCTCGTCCGCGCGCTCCACGCGGCGTGATTTCCTGAGACGATCCGCCATGGCCGCTGCCCTGGTGCCGCTGGCCGAGGCCGGCGCGTCCCTCGCCGCCGCCGCCACTCAGCCATCTGATCCGCCGCCGCAGCCGTCCAAGCCTAATGTTCTGCTCGTCATCTCCGACCAATACCGCTGGGATTTTGTCTGCGGCTACGGCCAAAACCCGATGGATTTCACTCCCAACCTCGACGCCATGCTGCACCGCGGAACCGCCTTCCAAAACGCCTTCACCAACCAGCCGCTCTGCTCCCCGGCCCGTTCCTGCCTCTTCACCGGAATGTACGCCAATCAAACCGGCGTCTGGCGCCTTGGCCTGGGCCTGCGCCAAGACGCGGTCACGCTGGCAACTATTCTGCGCGGTGCTGGTTACTCAACCAACTACATCGGCAAATGGCATCTCGCCCCCAACTCCGGCGGCGACGTCGCCAGCCACGGCTACGTCCCCCCGCAATACCGCGGCGGATTCGACGATCTTTGGCAGGCCTCCAACGAACTGGAGCGAACCTCGCATCCCTATCAAGGCTCCATGTGGGACGGCGCCGGAAAAGAGATGACTTACGACGGCATCTATCGCGTCGATTATCTCACCAACCTGGCGATCAAGTTCCTTCAGCAGAAACAGGAAAAACCCTTCTTCCTTGTGCTGTCGCAGCTTGAGCCGCATCAACAGAATGATCTGAACGGCTTCGCCCCGCCCAAAGGTTACGACGAGCTATTCCGCAATCCCTTTGTCCCCCCCGATCTCCGCCCCTTCCCCGGCGACTGGCCGTTTCAGCTCGCCAACTATTATGGAGACTGCAAGAGCATCGACGAGTCGATGGGCAAAATCTTCCAGACCCTGCGGCAGCAGAATCTGGAAGACAACACCATCGTGATTTTCCTAAGCGACCACGGCTGCCACTTCCGCACGCGAAACGTCGAATACAAGCGCAGCCCGCACGAAAGCTCCATTCACGTCCCGCTGATCATTCAGGGACCGGGTTTCAATAACAGCCGGATGATTCCGGAGATGGTGAGCCTGGTGGACTTCGCCCCCTCCCTGCTCGCCGCGCTGGGGTTGCCGATTCCGCCGTCGATGAAGGGCCGCAATTTCGTGCCGCTGATCGACGCCGCCGCGGCGAGAGCGTCATGGCGCAACGAAATATTCATCCAGATCAGCGAATCCGAAACCGCCCGGGCGATTAGAACGCCCGAATGGACTTATGTAGCCCTAGCCCCCGACGCCGATCTGCGCCAGGATCCCGGCAGCCCGGAATACCGCGACTATCAGCTTTACAACAACTTCGCCGACCCCGCCCAGATCGTGAACCTCGCCGGCCGCTCCGATCCTCCCAGGCTGGTGCAGTTTGCCGGCAATCGCTCGATGACAGAGATCACAGACCACCTCCGCCAGCGCCTGCTGGCCCGCATGAAGGAAGCCGGCGAACCGCCCGCGCGGATCGCGCGATGGGAATTTTATCCGTGAGATGGCGTGTGGAATAGGGGATGCCAAGCGTGGCTGCAATGTCGATTCTTCTACCGTATGGGTAAGATGATAATACGATCGTGATGCGAATTGACAAGGACCGCGTGAGGAATTGCTGACCTCCGGAGTCGCCTATGAGTCAAGGGGAGTCAAAGATTCCCGATATTCCCGCGCTGCTTGAGATGCTTGGGGCTGGTGCCGCACGTCTCACGGCAATGGCAAAGAGCCTTGATTTCGCTTGGGATCCGGCAATTGCAGACGAGCGCAAGCTCCATAACATGTATGCGCGAAATCTCATCGGAGCCTACGCCAGCAAATTTGCCGACCTTTCAACGTCGATTATCCGTGCCGTAGAGCATCGTGACTTCCTCACTTATGCGGTATGCGGCCGCGCCCTCCTAGAAGCCACCGCAACGCTTCGCTACTATGTGTTTCAAAGATACAAACCCTTGCTGGAGAAGGGGTCACTTGATGCAAACGATTTCAAATAATTAATCGAGATCGATAACGCCCATCTGAGAGGGAGTCGTTTCGATTGGGACTCGTTTTTCTTCGACCGCTACGCCAAGCTCAAGGGCGATGCGATTGCCCACCTCAAAGACAAAAAGACCAAACACAAGTCGCCCACCATTTCTGAAACGATCACGGCACAACAGGTAAACGCTCTCACCTGCGTTGAGAAATGGGCCGAGGCGACGCCTGAGATTCTAATAGTCTATAATCAGTTTTGCGATCTGGTCCATCCCAATATCGGCAGCAATCTTCTCGTGGCTTCTACAGCCAATGGGAAACTCTACTTTTCACGATCCCGCGGGGAACCGGTCGGCCACCAGATATTCATCCAGTCATTTCCAATTCTGCTTTCAACCACGCACAAACCATTCGGGGAATACCTTCTCTGGTTGATGGGCACTATCTGGCAGGATGACGAATTGTCGTAACTGAAGGGGCTCTCTGCACATTCAGTTGTCCATTCCATTATCCATTGCTTCAGAGCGCCTTCAATAACACCCTCACCAGCCGCGTCAGGCCCCCGCGCGCATTGCCGACAAACGGGGCAAGGATTTTGTTCGTCACTTCCATGAACTCTTCCATCCCGTCCAGCCGCTTTCGCGTCGCGGCGACGGCGGGGAGTTTGGCGGCTTTGCCCAGTGAATCCTCCTCCAGCATGTCGCGGCATTGTCGGATGGCGGCGAGAACCGGGTCCATCTCGCGGCGCTTGCGCTCGGCGGCGATCAGGCCGAACATCTCCCACACGTCCGAGACGCTCTCGAAATATTCGCGCCGCTCGCCGCGCTTGTGCAGACGGCGGATGATTCCCCATTCGCACAATGACCGCAGCGACATGCTGGCGTTGCCGCGGCTGATGTTCAGACGCTCCATCACGTCGTCCGTGCACAGCGGCTGCGCGGCGATGTACAGCAGGGCGTGAATCTCGGCCATCGTGCGGTTGATGCCCCAGGTCTGGCCCATCTCGCCCCAGCGGCTGATGAACATGTCCTGAGCGCGGCGAAGCTCGCGCTCAATGTGCGGCGGAACAACGGCGGCTTCACCGGCGGCTGGAATCGACATGATTTACTCCAACTTCAATTTCCCGGCTGATCCACATAGAGCGTCTGCGTTTCCGGCGAGAAGCCGAACAGCTCGCCGTAGCGGCCCCAGGCGACGATGGTGTCGAACATCGCCGCCGCATCCTGCGCCGGCAGCCGCGCGGCGATCTGCTCGACCACCGCGTCGCGCGGCAGATGCGGATCGGGCGCCTGCCGCAGCAGCCACAAGACGTACCGGAAAGTCGGCATCTTTTGAAGCTGCTCACGAAAGAGAGCCTTGCGGCCGTTGATGTCCAGATCGAGAAACCGGTTGCCCATCTCCGTGAGCATGACCCAGTTCTTGGGCGTCTCGATGAAGTTGAGCATTTCTCCAGCCTTGAGCACGGCCAGAGTGTGGCCGAATTCGTAATCGGTCATCTGATCCAGCCGGAAGACTTCGGCCGCGCCGCCCTGATCGCGGAGGATTTCCATCAGGCCGAAGACCTCGGGCGCGCCGACCTGCGGCAGCGGCTGCGGTTGCGGCGGTCCGGCCTCGGCGCCCGCAGCCGCCGCGGCGGCCGGCTCCTCGGGCAGTTGCACGGCGACGATCGCGTCGTGCAGGCGCTTGACGAGGCGGCGAAATTCCATCGCCCGGTAGACACGCGGGTGCGGCAGCGTCACCGGCACGATCTGGCGGATGTGGCCGGGGCTTGCGCCCATCACCACCACGCGGTCGGCGAGGAAAACCGCTTCGTCGATGTTGTGCGTGATGATCAGCACGCTCTTGACCGACACAGCCGACGCCGCGCTGCCGCCGTCCTTGGCGCGGCCTGTTACCACGCGGTAGACCTCGCTGCGCAAACTCTCGGCGGTGAAAACGTCCAGCGCGGAGAACGGCTCGTCCATGCAGAGCAGTTCCGGCTCGCGGGCCAGGGCGCGGGCGAATCCTACGCGCTGCTTCATGCCGCCGCTCAGCTCCTTCGGGTACGCCTCCTCAAAACCTTCCAAACCGATCAGGTCGATCGCCCGTGTCACGCGCGCGGAACCCTGATCGGGAGACAGATGCAATCCGTCCAGGGCCACGGCGATGTTCTGACGCACGCTGAGCCACGGATAGAGGGCGAAGTTTTGAAACACCAGCGCCGCGCCCGGGTGCATTCCCGTCAGCGGCCTGCCGTGGGCGAGGACGCCGCCGGTGGTCGGACGGCGCAGGCCGATGAGCGTGCGCAGCAATGTGCTCTTGCCGCAGCCGCTGGGGCCGATGATCGCGACCACTTCACCGCTGTTGATGGTGATCGAGACATCCTTGATGGCGAAGCGCGCCTGCTCCGCGTCGTACGCCACATAGACGTTGACAGCCTGGCAGATGGGTGATTCGGCGACCAGTGTCATGCTCATTCGCTCCAACTCATATATTCATACTGTATCGCCGTTCCGCCAGATGGTAGAGCCGCCGCCAGAAGAAGCGGTTGATAAGGACCACGGCCAGCGCCAGCGTCACCGCCCCCGCCGCCAGCAGCGGAAAATTATTCGCGGGCAGAGCCTTGCTGATGATCGACCCGATTCCGAAGGCGGTGTACGGCCGTTGCGGATCGGCGCTGTTGACGAACTCGGCGATGATCGTCGTGTTCCACGCTCCGCCGGCGGCGGTGATCAGGCCGGTGACCAGTTGCGGAAAGACGCCGGGGATGTAAATCCGCGTCCAGCGCTTCAGCCACGCCGTGCGATAGACCACGCCGACTTCCTTCAACTCCGTCGGAATCGTCATCGCGCCAGCGATGACATTGAACAATATGTACCATTGCGTGCCCAGCAGCATCAGCGCGACGCATCCGATGTTGAACGGAATCCCCAGATGCAGCAGCAGCAGCGTGAGCGGCAGATAAATCATGGGGGCCGGGAAGCTGGCGGCCACCTGCACGATCGGCTGAAGCCGCTGTGACCAGCGCGGCGAAAGGCCGATCAGAATTCCCGCGGGGAGCGTCCAGATCGCCCCCAGCACGACGGCCGCCAAAACACGAAGGAAAGATGCCGCCAGACCCAGCAGCACGGTTTCCCAATCGTTGTGCGTCGCCGCATCGTGAATCGGCAAAGCCGTCAGCAACCGCACGAGCCGCCATGTTCCCCACAGAGTGATCGCACCCAGCACCGTCAGGCACAGCCGCGTCAGCAGCACATTGCGCTGCGTTGCCTCGGCGACCTGTTCGGTCCCACCTTCACGCGTGGCAGCCGATCGGGCCGCCCACGCCAGCCGACGATGCCGCAGTGCCGCAAGCTGTTTGAGCAGCAGCTTGTACAATTGCGAGTGCAGCAGCAGCGACAGGAACCACGACTCCGCTTTTTCCGATTCCGCCGTGTCCTCCACCTTGAACCGCTCGCTCCACACGACGATCGGCCGCCAGAAAAGCTGATCGACCGCCACAATCATGAAAATCATCGCCACGACCGCCCCGATCTGAGCGATGTGCCGATGGTTGTAATTGGCCTCACTCATGAATGAGCCAATTCCCGGCAGGCGGAAGTCCCGATCACCAATGGCGAAAGACTCACTGATGCTCAGCACAAACCAGCCGCCGGCCATCGACATCATGGAATTCCACACCAGCCCGATCATCGAAGCCGGCAGTTCAATCTGCCGGAAGACGCGCCAGCGGCTGAGATGAAAAATCTTCGACACTTCCCGCAGATTCTGCGGCAGCGTGCGAACGGAACTGTAGTAGCTGAAGGTCATGTTCCACGCCTGGGCGGTGAAGATGGTGACGATGCACGCGATCTCCAGCCCCACCTGCTGCGAGGGAAACAGCTTGGTCATCGCCAGCACAACGCCCGGAAGAAACGCCAGCACCGGCAGTGATTGAAGCACGTCCAGGGCCGGGACCATGATCTTCTCCGCCGCGCGGCTGCCGGCGGCGATGGTTCCGTAGATGAGCGTGAAGACCAGCGACAGCCCGTACGCCGCGAATCCGCGGGCGAGGCTGAACATCGTGTACTTCGGCAGCGCCCACAGCGACAGGTCGATGTCCACTTTGTATTGCGACGGCGCCGCCAGCTCGCGGCCGAAACTGAAGAGCATCCCGATCAGGCCGCCCAGAACCAGCAGCACCACCAGATCGGCCCCCAGCGACACAGGCCGCCGCAGGCTCTCGCGAATCCGACGAGGTTGGATCAGTACAAAGGCCAATTCGATCTCCGCCGCAGCTAAAGGAAAAGGCAAATCCTTTCCCTATCGGCGAGTCTAGCAATGGATGAATGAATTCGCCCCGAAGAAATCCGCTTGTGCGAAAAAAATTTTCAGCTCGGTATCGCGCCTCAAACCGGCATGGCGTTGAGGTAGTCGATCAACATCCGCAGCCGGGCGTGATCGCGGCGGTTGAAGTCGAACACCAACCGCGGCAACGCCGCCAGCGCCGGCTCGTCACGCTCGATCGGCAGGGCGCTGCTCAACTTGAAGCCCCCTCGGGCGATGTCGCTAAACTCCGATTGAATCTCCGCCAGTTGCTCGGTGTTCGGACCGCGCGCAAGCCGAAGCACAAGCTGGTCGCGGTTGTAACGGATGCTGTGATAATTGCTGTAAAATCGCGTGATTTCCGCCGCCGCCTCCGTTACGTTGGACGTGATCTTGTACAGCCGCAGATCGTCCTCGCCGATCAGGCCGCGACCGAGAAGCTGCGTCCGAACGTATTCCTGCCATGCGTCCCAATACCCGCCGCCCGGCGAATCGACAAACACGATCGGCATCGGAGCGCTCTTGCCCGTCTGCACCAGCGTCAGCACCTCGAACCCCTCGTCCATCGTCCCAAACCCGCCGGGAAACAGGGCGATGGCATGGCTGAACCGCACGAACATCAGCTTGCGCGTGAAAAAATATTTGAAGTGAACGAGCTTGGGATCATTGGCGATGAACTCATTGGTGCGCTGCTCAAAGGGCAGCCGGATGGCCAACCCAAAGCTGGCGTCCGGTCCACCGCCGCCGTGGCCCGCCGCCATGATCCCGCCGCCGGCTCCGGTGATGACCATCCATCCCGCCTGTACCATCGCCTTGCCGAACGCCGCCGCATGGGCGTAATCAGCATGGCTCTCCGCCGTGCGGGCGCTGCCGAAGATGCTGACCTTCCTCACGTCGTGATACGGCGCGAACACCTTCAGCGCATACCGCATCTCCTGCAGCGATTTGTTGATCAGTTTCAGATCACCCCGGTTGGTCTGATTCCGCAGCAGCATCAGCGAATTGGCCACGATCTGCCCAACGAGGTCGCCGTCGGGAACCTTGGAGAGCTGCCCCACCAGCACATTGGCCGTCTGATGCACTTCCTCCAACTCCGACCGGCTCAGCGAGATCGGCTCCTCGCTGGTCTCCTGCGTCTCGTCCGAATTCCCGTTGATATCATCCTGCTGCTTCATCTCACCGCCTGTTTGCGTAGGCTTTGCCTTCGCTGCGTTCCATTCCCCAAATTCCAAACACTCTATTATGCCCTATTTCCGGGGTTGCGAACAGAGCCACCAAGCGAATTGAATACAATATTCAACCGCAAAGACGCCAAGATCGCCAAGAATTCATCTTATGTCTTACCTTGGCGCTCTTCGCGTCTTTGCAGTTAAACCCTCTTCGATTGACTCATTCCAGCGATGCGATACGCTGTTTCGCATGAACCTGTTCACCGCCCTGCTGCTGATCCTCTGCGGCATTCTGGCCGCGGCGAACTTCATCATCCAGCGCAAGCCCGGTGCCCGCGAGTACATCGACAAGCTGGCCGTCTATCAGGGCTGGATCGGCCTCATCGCCTGCGTCGCCGGACTATGGCTGATTCTGACGGCAATCCTCTATCCCGCCGAGGGCTATTCCGTCCTGGGCCGCCTCATCACCGGCGGCCTCGAAGCGGTCCTGGGATTTCTGATGGGCTTCGGCCTGATCGTGGCCCATGTCTTGAAGGACAGCCCCGAAGCCGTCGCCAGGGCACATCGCATGCGCGACAAACTGGTGACCTTTCAGATTCCCCTCGGCCTCGCCGCGATCGTCCTGGGAGCGTTCGGTTTGCTCAACCTTCTGACCGGGCGGTGAATCAGCATTTGGGGGAGCGGATGCCAGGTTCGCAATTAACTTCCCATTTGGCCCCGCGGACGGCTTGGAAATTCAGAGCCATCGGCGTCACCAGCATTTTTGTGGGCCTGCTCACCGCGCTCCTCTGCGAGAAGGTTCTCGTAGCCGAGCGTCAGGAAACAGCCCAGATCAAGCAGGACCAACTCCAAAGAGGCCCGGCCTACGAGAACGAATTCCAGGGCCGCCAAACCGCTTGCGTCATCATATCGGCCATGTCGGACATCGAGCTGGGAGTAAGCGCGATGCTCCTCCTCGCCGCCATCCTGCTCTTGCGGCCGCATTTTTTGGGTGTCGTCCTGCATCGGATTTACGCCTTCGTGCAATTGCTGGCTTGTGTTGTGATGTCAGCGATTCTGATGTCTTTGTTGTCCGCCACACCCGCCGGAATGATGTTTTATCTCGGCGCGATACCGGGTTTGATCTTGAGCATTTTCCCGATTGGAGTTCTCATCATGCTTCGGGGAGTGAGCAATAGCCGGGACTGCTGAATATTATGTTCGGACATCGAAGCGTTTGGTGTCGGCAAACTTGCCTCGAGTCGGAACGCTAAAAACCCGCGAGGAGCTTGCCAGCGAACGCTTGGAGTACCAAGCATTCGCTGGCAAGCTCGATAATCCATTTGACTGTTGCGGATTGCTGGCAGGCCGGGATTGGTTAGACTCGGTACACTATGTAACCCGGTAGCGAACCTGCGTAGTACAGTGCGCGCTGGATCGCAAACCTTGGAATCTTCCTCGGCCAACTGAGAAAACGGGGATGCAAGCCCCCGAGGAGTGAGTCGTGATATTCAAATCGTCAATGCCTGATCCCGCGTGGAGCCCTGCCGTCGCATCAAGGCGAGCGGTGCTTTGGCTAGGCAAGTCATGGTCCACCATATTGCCCGAGCGCGCCAATTCTATTGCGGAGCTTTCCTCATTGTTAGGCCAGGAATGGGCCGCGATCTATCTGGATACGCCATTATTGCCGATTGAAGCGATTCGGGAACATGCTCGTCCGGCGCTGGGCCGCGCAAGACTGCGCGTCATCGGCGAGGACCCGGACAATTTTCAGCTTGCGGCTAACAGTATCCCTGCCTTCTCTCTTCACGGGTTGGCGGTTAGTGGGCAGATCGTGCCGGCCGAAGCGGATACCGGCCCGCTCGCGATGCTTCGACGGCTAAAAATGATGTCCAAGGTTCCCGCGGACGGATATGTGTTCGCCCTTGGCGTGGGCGACGCGGAAAGCTTGGCTCAACTACGGGAAGCAGTCGATTTATCACCGGGATTTAGGCGTCTTGTTGTCGTCCATCCTTCGGACCTCGACCTATCCGCGCTTGATCGCCCAGACATGCTAATCTCGCTATGGAGCGCTAATTTCGGGCAATTTCGCGGATTATTGGACCAGATTTCTTCCAAGGTAACGACACCTGAGAGCAAAACTGTCCGAATCATGGGGCGATCTGGATTTCAATCCCTGAATCTAGAATCGTGTATCGATGCCGGATACCCCGTTACCTCGCGATTCGATCTGATCTCTGAGTTCGATGTGCGGGCAGCATATACGCCAAAGTTGGAAGACTTGGAAAGCTTCCTTGCTGACCCCGCCGCGTCTTGGGCACCCTACTCAGTTGGGATGCCTCACGATCGACACAGCGATTACGAACGCAGCCTGCGCAACCTGCTTGACGCTTTCAGGAAACAGGGACCAGCCGCCTCATGCACCGCGTGGATCCCCGCTGAGGATGGGTCGGGTGCGACTACGCTGCTCCGTCAGCTGACTTTCAATTGCGCGCGGGAGGGCTATCCCGTTCTGCTTGCTAAGCGCAATGCAGATGCGTTCGATTTCAAACAAATTACGGCCTTCTTGACTGTTGCCGCACGCAAAGCCGGAGAACTCGACTCAATAAGCGCAGATGTGCCTTGGGTTATAGCGTTCGACGCAGAGCATATGCAGCTTCATCGCGAAGTGATTGCTGGATTATGTAACGGCCTCAAACGCCTCATGCGCCCGGTCTTGGTTTTGGCGATTATGCCAACGGCAGCCGAGACTGACGAGTCGTGGCAGCGAGCTGCAGGAACGAACAGAAACCTGGGACCACGACTGCGTAACGCCATCACTCGCGCCGAAGCCGACGCCTTGGGTCAGCACCTCAATCGATTCCTGCCTTCCCATTTACAGCGGTCGCGGAACGAATGGGATCAGTTCCAGACAGACGTAGTCCGTATTGATGTCAAGGGGGGTAGTCGGAGCCTCTTTTGGGTTGCACTTAGATTTTGGTTATTCCGGCTTCAAGGAACACAGGGGCCGTTTCGGGAGTTCCTTGCGCGCAAGCTTGACGGAATCGTGAATGGCAACACAGACCTCCTCGCTGGGCTATTGGAGGTCGCGGTGTTGGCCAAGAATCGACTCTTCATGCCGGTCATGTTGCTTGAGCCAAACGTCCGGCAGCAGGTTACGATTCTGTGCCGCGATTCGACAAACTCTCTTGGCATACTCGAAACGATGTTCGGGACTACCAGTGCCGTCACTTACTCACATCCCCTCATCGCCGAGGAGCTTCTGCGAATCGCTAAGGATGATGACGCGTCTCTGGCCGCCGTAGCGAAAGGGGAGTGCCTGAACCTGCTAGACCTTGAGCTCCACCTGATGGAACGCCTTTTCCGCCGCGAAGCGGTCGGTCGAAAGGACTGTGTCCCAATTGTCGAGGAATTGGTTACTTCGGCGTTGCGAGTTGATGAGCGAGACGCACCAAGGAACTTCGAGGTAAGAGACCGAATCGTAAGGCTGTTGGAGACGGCCCCAGATTCATTATGGGACGCGAGTCAGGTGTTCAACCACCATGTGGCCAAAGGGCGCCGCCACTTGGCCATGAAGCCGCCGTTCGGCGATCCGTATTGGACAGAAGAAACGATCCGTGAGCAACTCCAACTGGCCGAAAACCATCTTGTGGATGCCCTGACAAAGATCATACCGGCAGAAGAGGAACGGCGCGAGTCCCCGCTCAATCTGAACGTCTCATTGGCGGTGACGTATGACGCCCGTGCAAAGAAAGAGGCCGAATGGGGCCATCAGGAAATCGCGGCGCAATATCAAGGCCAGGCCGACCAGGCATTCCGACAGGCGCAGTCGCTGGATGGCGACAATACCTACGTCCTTGAAAATTATGCTAGATTCATGCTTTACCAGGCCAAACAACTCGATCCTGGGGAATCGCGAACAAAGCTTCTCGTTGACGCCATCAGCCTGCTTGAGCGCGAGCGCGCGGTTGATGAACTGGCAAGTCGCGCTTCGCCCGTAATAGAGGAACTCACAAAGGCGATGAATTGCCTTAAAGAAGGTAGCGGTGAACGGATCCTCCACGAGCTTGCGGCAAAGGGGTCAGAAGCCGGCATTGTAGCTTTGGCCAAGCTAGAATTAGCGCCAAACGATAATGACGACACCGTTGATGAAGCGGCATTGGCAGAAGCGGAGCGACTGCTAAGGACGGTGCCCGCGCCGGCGAAGACGTGGCGGTCGATTTCCGCCTTATATAGGATCGTCGCGCGGAGCAGGCCGACCGCTTTGCTAGAGCGCCACGAATTGCTTGAGGAGCTTAGGGCCGCTGACTATGTTTGGCCGCTGCAGCTTCGGTTTGAACGCGCGATCCTCCTGCACCAACTCGGCAAGCACACGATCGCACAGCGAGAATTTACGAGCATCCGGGATGACCTGCCGTCCAAGAGTAGTCCATTACGCATTCCAGAGGAGTTGAGATTTCTGGCTGATCCGGCGAGCTCCTATACGGAGCCGCTGATCACATCCTTGATTGTCCAAGAGAGCTCCATGACCGGTCGTAACCTATGGGGTATTCCGCTTGGGTGGGGAAGCTGCCGCGTTCCCTTCCGTCCATACATGTTCAACCGCGACGTGTTCCGTGTGGGAGCAGAGATCGAGTGTCTGATCCAGTTCACAAACTTCGGCCCCCAAGCGGTGCCGCCAACGGAGAACGGCACAGCACCATGACGGCGAGCCCCACGCGAAAATCTGCCTCACCCATACCGGCCTTAAGGCCGACTCCTGAGGAATATCACAGGGGATTCGTGAACGGACTGAAGGAGCGATTCTGTCTCGATCCCTTTGAGATGTACACAATACTCGTCGAGGGACATACAGACATTGCATATTTGTCGCGAGCAGCGGAGTTGGCAGAAGAAATATGCGGTGAGAACCTGTTGGCGGTGCCAGCGTATGTTCTTCGGGCGGATGAGAATCCACGTATCCGCGTCCGTACTCCTGAGAATCCTCTCACCCCCGGCCGAGGTGGAACTAAGGAAGTCGGTAGGTTAGCGCGATTCCTAGGCACATATGTCCCAATCTTGGAGCTCACTGGCAAAGTGTTTTTCGCATGTGACCACGACGAGGCTGGCCGCGGTTGCCTCAAAGCGATAACTGAAGCTGGCTTTGACACTAGCACCCATTGCCTGACACTTGATCCAGCTAAGCATCCCAATGCCTGCTCAAAGGACGACGTGGTCATCGAAGATCTCTTGTCGCTGACCATACAACGCCGGTTCTTCGAAACGGGTGGTTGCTGCGGCCGCGTTACCTATCACGCGGGCGAGGTAGTACGGTACGAGTGGAACGATCCATCAAAGAGCCTCCTTCAGCGATACGTGGTCGAGCACGCTGGATGGAACGACCTGATGGAAATCGGTCGGGTTATTGCGAGGATCAGGGAGGTATGGGGCTTGCCGACCAACCCAGTTCTATTCCCCCGATGAGTTTTGCGCCTTGCCACGGAGCACCACCCAAATTGCAGAGCAGTTATCCACTTCTATCCATGTTACACATTATTCCATCCCCGCCCGCTGTAACATGCGCACACCCATTCGCGAGTCATTGCACTGAAGTGATTTACGAATTTTGATGGCAATTTAACGAAAGCGCGATACGCTCAAAAAGTGTAACATGTGTAACATCCCCTCACCGGGCTTGTCACGCCTGCCCCGCCTCAATCCGCAAACCCTTTGCCGCAACGAAGGTTTACTTGTACGCATCCCCGCGAGGTCCGACGTGGGCGATGACGATCGAATCTCGCTCACGATCGTGAAAGTAGATGACACGCAGGTCGCCGTGGCGGAGTCGATGGAACCCCGCCCACTCACCGGACATGGGCTTGATTCCCGCCGTGGCGCTTGGATTCTTTGACAGAGCCTCGAGCTTGGCGACTCACTGCCCCTTGATCCGCGCATCCATCCGCTCGATGTAGCGGGCGGCGCGAGCGTGGACCACGAGCTTGGGCATCGGAATCTAAAGTGCCGAAAGGGGTTTGAATGCCTTGGCGTTGCGGCGATTCCAATCGCGGCGGGCGGCGCGCAAGTCGCCTTTCGCCTTCTCGTCGAGATCAAGCCCCAGCGCATCGCTCATTTCCCGGAACTGCGCCCACGAAATGATCACCTCGCTCGGCTTGCCGTGCTCGTCGATGACGATCTTTTTGCGGATCGCGGTCATGAAAAAATCCTATCTTCGCAGATGCATCGTAACAACGATGCGGAATGGCCCCACAACCCCGGAGCGCCGGGACAGGGCGGGGCCGCTAAACTTTTACGACTGCCCCGCCTCGATTCGCACGTACTTCTCCAATGTGCAATTGCTCTTCTTGAGCAGATCGCTCACGGAACCCTTGAACTTGTCGGGGTTCACAAATTCCTGATCCAGCAGCACGTATTCCTGGTAGAAGGTGCGCATCTTGCCATCGGCGATCTTCTCGGCGATCTGCGGCGGTTTGCCGCTGGCGACGGCCTGGGCGACGGCGATCTCCTTCTCCTTGGCCACGATCTCGGCCGGAGCGCTCTCGCGGTTCAAAGCGATGGCCACCGGACTCTTGGCCGTGATGTGGATGCCGAGGTCGCGCAGAAGCTCGTCGCCCGGCGAGCCGCTGACGCTGGTCAGGACGCCGATCTTGTTGGTGACCGTGTACAAATAAAGGCCCACTTTGCCGGCGGGATTGGAGAGCACGGCTGAGCGGCCGAGGCGGACGTTTTCGCCGGTTTGCTGCGAGACCTGCGTCAGGGCGTCGGTCACTTCCTTGGTCTGCGACAAATCCAGCGAGGGGGTATTCAGGAGCAGTTTCGCGGCGTTGTTGGCCAGGTCGGCGACGGGCTGGCTCTTGGCGGTGAAGTCGGTGTTGCAGGCGATCTCGACCAGCGCGCCGGATTTCTGGTCTTCGGACAGCAACCCGGCCACGCGGCCCTGCGTGGCGGCGCGCTCGGCGATGCTGGTCTTGATTCCCTTTTTGCGGAAGTAATCGACGGCCTTGTCCACTTCGCCGCCGCATTCGACCAGAGCCTTCTTGCACTCCATCATTCCCTGGCCGGTCTTGGACCGAAGTTCATTGACCATCTTGGCGGTGATTTCCGGCATGACCAATTCTCCGTGGTTGGTTATTCGTGTGCGGCCCGATGGGAAGATCAGCCGCTGTGGGCGGCCAGCGGCACCTGCGGCGACGGCTCGATGGGAACAGCGGCTCCCGGCGCGGGCAGTTCGGCGACGGCCACATCGCCGGCCGGCTCGGCGGGCGCTTCTCCCGGCGTCGCGCCCGGCTCGTCGGCGCGGTACTGGCTGCGGCGCGAGCGCGGCCGTTCCTGGCGCGGGGCGGCGGCGGGGTCTTCGCCCTTCACGTCGGCGCGGCCGGTCTTGCCCTCAATGACCGAATCGGCCAGTTCCTTCACGATGATGTCCACCGCCCGCATGGCGTCGTCGTTGCCGGGGATGGGGAGGTCGATCAGATCGGGGTCGCTGTCGGTGTCGATCAGGGCGACGGTCGTGACGCCCAGCTTGCGGGCTTCGTTCACGGCGATGTGCTCGCGGCGCGTGTCGATGATGATCATCAGCCCCGGCATGCGTTCCATCTTGCGGATGCCCTCAAGGTTTCCCTTGATGCGGTCGCGCTCGCGCGACAGGGTGCTCTTCATTTTTTTGGAGTAGGTGTCGATCTGTCCGCTCTCCCAGAGTTTTTCGAGTTCTTCAAGGCGGTTCAGGCGCGCGCGGATGGTGCGGAAGTTGGTCAGCGTGCCGCCGAGCCAGCGTTCCGAGACATAGTGCATACCGCAGCGCTTGGCCTCGGATTCGATGGTGAGTCTGGCCTGTCGTTTGGTTCCGACGAAGAGCACGTCCTTGCCGCCGGCGACGGTCTGCTGGACGAGCTTCTTGGCGCGGAGGAGGCCTTTGACGGTCTCCTTCACGTCGATGATGTGGATCATGTTGCGTTTGCCGTGGATGTACGGCTGCATCTTCGGATTCCATCGCGAGACGCGATGTCCGAAGTGGACGCCCGCGTCCACGAGATTCTTGACCAATTCCGCCGGGGCAGTTGCCATTGTGTTGACTCCGCTGCAAAGGCACAGGCCCGTGCAGTCCATTCGGATCGGCATTTTTTGAATGCCCGATCCGCCAGCCGATGCAGTCACCGACACGGCCAAGACGGCCGGCGCCCGCAATGAGGCTTTGGGTAAAACGAGATTGAAAAACCAGCCAGCGGCCAAATCACGCGACCGGCCGCCACCGGCCCTTGGCGAGCCGAACTGATAACTGTATCCCCGATCACGGGTGGATGCAAGCATCAACTCCGGCGTCATCCGGCAAAAATAGAATCCGCTACGATGGACGGCCGATAATGCCCGTGCGGGCATCCGCCTGGGCATGCAATCTTGACTGGCCCGGCTGAACGGTTATCCTTGGGTGCGCATCATATTTTGGACGTGTATCGGGGCCATAGTGAAATGGGATCACGCGACCATGGCATGGTTGAATTTGGGGTTCAAATCCCCATGGCTCCATTTTTCCCGCCTGAGCGGGAAAAATAGAGCAGTGGAGCAGTAGAACAGTGGAGCAGTAGAGAAGACAGAGACAAGGCGAAAGATCGCCGAACACAGACAGCTTCCCGCTCCACTGCGGTCTACTGCTCAACTGTTCTACTGCTCTTCTTCGGGCTTCCTAAATGGCCTTCGTGTTCGAGAACCTCCAAGTCTACCAGAAAGCGGTAGACCTGGCTGATCGGATCGCCGCCAGACCAGAAGCCCTTCCTCGTGGCTACTATTTTCTCACCGATCAGTTGAATCGCGCGGCTCTCTCCATCGCCACCAACCTCGCCGAAGGCAACGGGCGATTCACCAAGGCGGATCGCAAGAACTTCTTCACGATTGCCCGCGGTTCAGTTCAGGAATGCGTGCCTTTGTTGGAAGTCTGTCGTCGGCGCGGATTGATCCAACAAGCCGAGCACGACGTGTTGAAGAACAACCTTGAGGAGATTTCCAAAATGCTCTCCGGCCTGATTTACGGATTGGATAAGCGCGAGCAATGAACTGAACGCTGCAAGCGGCATTGTTGATGGACGCGAAGGAACAGTGACATACCCCAACGACGAAGATCAGGAAGAACTTGAAGACCGTGAATTCCCCGACGAAGCCGATGTCGACGGCGACGATTCAACTGATACCGTGCCATGCCGCCATTGCGGCCGGCCGGTTTACGCCGGCGCAGAAGTCTGCACCCATTGCAACCAATACGTGTCAGACGAGGATTCGCCGCCGCCGCGCAAACCGCACTGGTTCATCATCGGCGTCATGGTGACGGTCGCCATCGTCGTTCTTTGGATCCTCTTGCGGCTGTAGCGCAACGGCTGGCGCGCTCACCGCAACTGCCGCGCAATCTCCCAGTGGTGCCCCGCGGGATCGAGAATCCGTCCGATGCGCCAGCCATGGCGATCGCTTACCGGAACAACCAATGTCGCGCCGGCCGCGACAGCCTGCCGGCAGAGGGTCTGGGGATCCTGGGCGATCAGCAACATCCGCACCGAGCATCCGCCCAGCGATTGCGGGCTGAAGTTCTGATGTTCCGGCGATTCCTGGGCGACCCAGAATTCCGCGCCTTCCACCGAAAGCCTGCCGACTCCGCCGCCCGGAACGCTGTATGTTTCGACGGCCCCAAAAGCCCGCTTGGAAAACTCCATCGCCGCGCCCCAGTCGCGCACGGAAAGCGTCGCGGTCACAACGGTGCTAAATTCTTCTGGTGGTCGCGCGCTCATCGCGGAGATTTTAGCCGCGCAGCGGGATTTTGTTGACCGGCCTTCCCCTCGAACGCCGGACAGGCTCTTATGGGCGTAGCGGGCCGGTTAGGAATTTCAGGCAATCGCGCGGGCTTTTCGGGCGTAGCTCGCGAATGCCAATCCCACCATCAGGGTCAAACCAGTCCAGAAGGACGAAGGCAACGGCGTCGCCGCCGTGGGATTCACTGTGATCACGCCATTGGATTGCCCGTCGAGTGCTGGGAAATCGACCAAAGTGCCTGTGGAGTCGGCGGTAAACGGGATGAAGGCCGAGGTGGCCAGCGGCAGATCCGCCAGTCTATTCAAGAACGGATCTAAGCCCGCCGTTCCGTTGTTGATATTTGTCGCGATAACATTTACAGGTTCTCCCAACGACAATGTGCCGGTGGCCACTGCAAAGGGTAAGGAGGGGCTGAGCCATAAGGGGTTTTGCGCCAGAAAACCTGCGCTCACGCCCATATCCAGGCTATCTTCACTGAATCCGGCGATGATCACGCCGACGGGCGTCTCAAACGGCGCATATTGGTAATCAAAGGTAAAGGTATGCGAGCCGGCCGCCAATGGCCCGAGGGAAACAATTCCGCCCGTGCCGCCGAGAGGCTGGTTATAGTCCAGATAATAACCCGTACCGACCGCGCCATGCATGACAACCAGGGCATAGGTCTTTTCCAGTGACTGGTCCACCCCGCTGAATTCCACTGTAGCCGATCCCGACGCGGGTCCCGCAATAATTGCCGATGCACTGTGCTGCAGGCCGAGCAGCGCGATCACGGATGCCAATACGAAGACATAACTCTGATGTGACAGCAATCGCATCTTCTTTTCTCCTTCTTTGCGTAGCCGCTGAGATAACACACAATTTACCCTTATGGGGGTGCATCTGTCAAAAGAATTTTGCGGCGGGCGTGGCCATAATTGTGGCGCAACCGCGATTTCCGCTTGGAAACGCGGTTGCAGTAATCCAAAAGGCCGTTTGCCACAAAATATGGCCACGCCCTTTGCGGCAATTTTCTTAACCGCAAGCGCGGGCGGACGTTCATTGATAATGGCCGCGACCGCAATGATTCCGGTGAATTGGCGGATGTCGCCTTTGCAACGTCCGGCTGCGATGATGTACGCTAAAGGAGCGCATCATGAAACTGACGCCCCATCTTTCTTTCAACGGCCAGTGCCAGGAAGCAATGGATTTTTACCAGCGTTGTTTCGGTGCAAAAATCCAATCTATGCTGACCTACGGCAATGCCCCCATGTTCGACCGAGTGCCGCCGGAACGGCGCGGAAAGATTCTCCACGCCACGCTCGCCATCGGTCAGAGCATCCTATACGCCGCCGACACTCCGCCGGAGCAATATCAGCCGCCAAGGGGTTTTCACGTGACAATCGGCGTCCAGGACGCTGCCGAAGCCGAACGCATCTTCCGCGAGCTTTCAGAAGGCGGCACCGTGCAGATGGCGCTTCAGAAAACCTTCTGGGCCATCCGCTTCGGCGTGCTGGTGGATCGTTTTGGCATATCGTGGGAAGTAAACTGTCCAAAAGCGGCGGAATGATGCAATTGGAAGTTGGCGGGCCGACGAGAAGAAGGGTCGGTCTACTCTCTACTTTCTTTTTTGGGGCAAGCGGCCTTCGCCTTCGCAAATCTTTACATCCGCGCGAATGGGGCATCGCAGCCAAATTGACGGATGTCACCTTTTCAGCTTCGCCGTGCCGCCAGAGTCGGTTACTGGCGACTTTCGATGACGCGCTCAATGTCATGCGTGCCTGAGCCAATGCCCCAGACGCCGACATAGCCGTTGGTCAGCGTGCCGGAGACTTTGGCGCCGTCCACGGTGATGGTCGGGTTGGCGCTGCCCGCCTGCGGCACATAGATGGTTGCGGTGACGTTGACGGGAATGGTGACGGCAAGATGATACAGCGTGGGGTTGCGATCCCACTCGACGGCGATGACGCCGCGGTCGGTCAGCAACGAACCACTGGCGGAGGCGAGGCCGGCGCCGAAATCCAGCGGCATGATCTGCACCCGCGCGAACTGGGGCGCGAGCGCCTTCACGCCCAAAATGTAGCGGATATACCCGTCCAACCCGACGGCGCCCCAGCCATGCGACTCGCTGTCGCCGTCGGTGTTGGCAGTCCACGACTCCCACGTTGCGGTCCCGCCGAGCGAGAGGATTTTCGCCCAGCCAAAGTGTTTTGCGTTGGTGTAGAGATCCAATAGCGCCGGACCCTGATTGGCCTCGCCGAGCGCGCGCACCAGTTGCAGGATGCCCAGCGCGCTGACGCTCATGCCGAGCGAGTCAACGTGCGCGGTGATGCTCGCCTGCTGGGGAGCCGGCACGATGCCGAGCGAGAGTGGAAAGGCGTTGGCGTGTTGCGAGGCGTGCGCGCTCCGTGTGCCGCCGGGCCTGAGGCCGTCTACATAGATGCCACTGGCATTTAGCAGGTGGGTGTTGATCGCGGTTTGCAGGGCGCTGGCCAGGCCGCGATACGTGTTGCTGTCGGCGGTGTTGCCAAGCTCGGCGGCGATGCGCGAGACGATATCGTAGTCTTCCCAAGCCCAGGCGTTGATGACGGTGCTGGCGTTGCCGGGGCCGGTGACAGTGGTCATGTCAT
>Ga0182024_10004209_pt1 | contig 33392 bp, 30 predicted proteins | sample P32metaG_FD_120480 | JGI IMG/M metagenome (GOLD analysis project Ga0182024, IMG submission 120480) | Permafrost microbial communities from Stordalen Mire, Sweden - P3-2 metaG (Illumina Assembly) | ecosystem: Environmental > Terrestrial > Soil > Wetlands > Permafrost | place: Sweden: Stordalen... | reverse complement strand
CGGAAAGCTGCTCCAGCGTGAGGTCGTAAAAATCCGCCGGGTCCTTCACCAGCCCCGCCTCGACGAGCTGCTCGACCAGCGATTCGCCCATGCTGTCGAGGTCCATCGCGCCGCGCTGGGCGAAGTGCTGCAGCTTGCGTTGCGTCTGCGCCGGGCAGGCACGGTTCGGGCAGCGCAGGAAAATGCCGTCCCACACCAGCTTGTGCTCACAGGCGGGGCATTCGCGCGGCGGCTCGATCGCCTTTTCCTTGCCGGTGCGCGCCTCGATCACCGCGCCCAGCACGGCGGGAATGACCTCGCCCGCCTTCTCCACTGTCACATGATCGCCGATGCGGATGTCCTTGCGCTTGACCTCCTCGAAATTATGCAGCGTGGCGCGCTTCACCGTCGTGCCCGCGAGCAGCACCGGGCCGAGTTCCGCCACCGGCGTGATCGCGCCGGTGCGGCCGACCTGGAACAACACGCCCTCCAGCGTCGTGACCGCTTTTTCGGCGGAATATTTGTAGGCGATGGCCCAGCGCGGTGCCTTCGACGTCGCTCCCAGCGCCGCCCGCAGCCGCCACGAATCGAGCTTCACCACCGCGCCGTCGGTCGCGTAGGCGAATCCGCGCCGGGCCGCGTCCATCTGCTGCACCGCGTCGAGCAGATCGGCCTTCGTGCGGCCGAACCACGTCTTTTCCGGCCCCGGCAGGCCGAGCTTTTTCACCAGTTTGAGGAAGTCGCTCTGCGTGCTGCATTCCACGCCGCGCAGCTCGCCGGGACCGTAAAGCACGATGGCCAGTGGCCGCTTTGCCACCAGCCGCGAGTCGAGCTGTTTCAGCGTCCCCGCCGCCGCGTTGCGCGGGTTGGCGAACAGCGCCTCGCCCGCCGCCTCGCGCTGGCGGTTGAGTTTCTCGAACGCGGTGATGGGGTAGTAGACTTCGCCGCGTACCTCGAACACCTCGGCGTCGGACTTGATCTCCAGCGGCAGCGTGCGGATGGTGCGCAGGTTCGCCGTGATGTCGTCGCCGCGCTGGCCGTCACCGCGCGTCAGGCCCTGCACGAGCTTCCCGTGCTCGTAGCGCAGGCTCACGGCGAGGCCGTCCACCTTCGGCTCGATGACGAAGCTTAGGTCCTGGCCCTCGAGCGCCTTCTGCACTCGGTCGTAAAAGGCCTCCAGCTCCGTGGCCGAGTAGGTGTTGTCGAGGCTCTGCATCGGCACGGCATGCACGACGGTGGTGAAATGAGGCAGCGGCTCGCCGCCCACGCGCTGGCTGGGCGAATCGGCCGTGCGCAACTCGGGATGGGCCGTCTCCAGGTCGAGCAGCTCGCGGTAAAGGCGGTCGTATTCCTGGTCAGAAACCAGCGGTGCGGCCTGCTGGTAATAGGCCTCGTCATGCCGCCGGATTTCCGCCACCAGCGCACGATGCCGCTTGGCCGGGGAGGGGGCGCTGCTCATGGCCGCACAATGTAGTGGCGGAACGACCGCGAAGGCAACCCGCTGTCTTTAGACCAAGTCGGCCAGCCTACCGGGATTCCCGCGTGAAATTACCAGCCAATGCCTCAAGCGCGGCTCCCGCTGCTCGAGGAGCGACAATTTTTTGAGGTTCTTCGGATACACGAGCGCCAGATCAAAATAGTAGGCCACAGCTAGAATCGGTACGATGAAGTTCGCCCAAAAGAGACGAGGGTCTTCCAGTTGGTTTTTCAGGCCGGAGCCGATGAGCACGCCTAAAAGGAGTGCAAAATACCAACGCCCTTTCCTGAATTTATCGAACCGCCTGACCTGAGTGTCGGCTCGCGTCGCTTCTCTGCACTCCGCTTCAGTGAGAGTCATAACCAAAGGCTAACGCCTGCACCGACGGGTTCAAGCACGCTCGGGTGAAACGGCTTTTCGGCTGAGAAATTGATCCACCCGCCAGAGCAGCGGACGTCTTTGCTTTGCGGTCTTGCGCAGAATCGGACGTCCATTCGCATGCTGGAACAGGCTCGGTTCCCGTTCGCAAAAGGCTTCCAGCAGTTTCAAGTTCGCCGGATAACCCCGGTTCAATCTGCGGTATCTCATCCCGCTCACGGCGCCGATGAGCAAACAGACGATGGGCTGCAAATAGGAATCCCATCTTCCGGAATGCGCGCCGAGAAGGATGATGAACCTCAGGCAGCCAATGACCCACCAAAGTGGAAATGAGATCAACTCGGCGTCGCGGCGCTTAATCTCCTCGTCCGCGACCTGCGCCTGCTTCAGTTCTTCCGGCGAGAGGGGCATGAGTAAAAGTCTCCTCTAATGCAGCCAAAGCTCAATCTCTTTGGCCGCCGCTCAGGAAGCGGTCGACTCGCCAGAGAATCGCGCGCTTTTCCAAGGAGCGGCTCCAATTTTCCAAGAGGGGGTGCATTTCCTTGGGCGTGGTCAGCGACGCGTACAAATGAGGCTCACGTTGGCGGAGCTCTTCGAGAACCTGTAAATTGGCGGCGTAGCGGGATTTAAGGCCGGGATAGCTCATCCATTTGAAGGCCAAAAAAATAAGAAAGCCGAAAGGCATCGCCCAATGTAGGGGCTTATCAAATGGACCATAGAGTATCAGCAAACAAAAGATATAGACCAAACACAACCAATCCAAAAACCGCCCTTTGATCAAATTATCCCGCTCCAGGATTTCTCGGCGTGCCAGTTGCGCCTGTTTCCATTCGGTCTCGGTCAATGGCATAGGGAATTCTTCCTCCAACGCACGCCAAGCTCAACATTTTTGCTCGATGGTCGATACAACTGCCGAATACTGCGCGAAATTAGCCTTATAAAAATAATTCTTCCCTGTAATGAAACCCTTGACCGGGTGCCCTCCCTGTAGCAGACTGTTCAGTTCTTCTCTTTTTCGCCGCCACCATGCCCAAATCCTCCCGCTCCGTCACTCCCAAGGCTTCGGCCAAGAACCATCGACACGTCACTCCCGCCGCACATAAACCGGCGGCGGCCCCGCTGAAAAAGGCGGCCAAGAACGGGCACAAGACGGTCGCGAAGGTGCCGGAAAAGTCCAAGCCCCAGAACGGAAAGCCCGTCGCGGGCAAGGGCGCCAACGGCAAGCCGGCGACCCCGCCGTCGCTCGGCGATCACAAGGACACCACTGTCCAGGCCGTCTGGACCGGCCAGCCCGAGCGCCAGGAGCGCCTGCGCGATCTCGTCAAGCTGGCGAAGGACCAGGGCTACCTTACCTGGGACGATCTCAATGAGGCGATTCCCGAGAGCGTCAATAATCCGGAGGAGCTCGAGGCCATCATCATGTTCCTGCGCAACCTCGAGATCGACGTCATCGACGCGTCCGAGGTTGACCGTTACAAGCAGACCGCCAGCGGTCAGGAAGAGGAACTTTCCGACGAGGAAAAGACCGACGCCAAGCTCGACATCCTCGACGACCCCGTCCGGATGTACCTCAAGCAGATGGGCCAGGTTCCGCTGCTCACGCGTGAGCAGGAGGTCGAAATTTCCAAGCGCATCGAGGACGCCGAGGCGATGGTGCAGAAGCACCTCAACCGCTTCGGCTTCACCGCCCGCGAGTACCTGAACCTCGCCCGCAAGCTCGAGCAGGGCCGCGAGCGTTTCGACCGGGTCATCCAGGACAAGAAGATCGACAGCCGCGACAAGTACCTCGCCACGCTCAAGGCACTCGTCCGCAGCGTCGAGGGCGCCAACCAGAAGACAGAGCAGGCCTACGCCCGGCTCTCGAAATTCCGCGACAGCAAGACCGCCGGCCCCAAGGCGGAAAAGGAATTCGCCAAGGCCGACGCCGCCCTGCAAAAACTTTTCGTCCGTTTCTATTACAAGCAGAAGGTCACCGAGGAATTCGTCGCTGTCTGCGAGCATCATCACCATGAGCTCGTCGATGCGGAGCATCAGCTCGAGCGCCTGCACAAGTCGCGCAGCAAGAGCAAGGAGCACAACTCGCACGTCAAGGAGCTCGAAGGCAAGCTGCAGGACATCGAGATGCAGGTCCGCATGCCGCTGGCCCGCTTCCACGAGGACCATCACCAGCTCATGGACTGGCTGCGCAAGGCGCACAAGGCCAAGACCGAGATGGTCGAGGCCAATCTGCGCCTCGTCATTTCCATCGCCAAGAAGTACACCAACCGCGGCCTCTCCTTCCTCGACCTGATCCAGGAAGGCAACATGGGCCTGATGAAGGCGGTCGAGAAATTCGAATACCGCCGCGGCTACAAGTTTTCCACCTACGCCACGTGGTGGATCCGCCAGGCCATCACCCGCTCGATTGCCGACCAGGCGCGCACCATCCGCATCCCGGTGCACATGATCGAGACGATCAACAAGCTCATGCGCGTGCAGAAGCAGCTCGTGCAGGAGTTCGGCCGCGAACCCACACCCGAGGAAGTTGCGGAGGAAATCTGCCTCCCCGTCGAGCGCGTCCGCGCGGTCCTGCGCATGGCGCAGCAGCCCATCTCGCTCCAGGCGCAGGTCGGCGACAGCGACGACACCACTTTCGGCGATTTCATCGAGGACAAGTCGGCGGAGAACCCTTCCGAGATGACGGCCTACGCGCTGCTCAAGGAAAAGATTCGCGACGTGCTCGACACGCTCACGGAACGCGAGCGCGCGGTGCTCGAACAGCGCTTCGGCCTGGTCGACGGTTATTCGCGCACGCTGGAGGAAGTGGGCCGCCAATTCCGCGTCACCCGCGAGCGCATCCGGCAGATCGAGGCGAAGGCGCTGCGCAAGATGCGTCACCCAACCCGCATCCGCCATCTCCACGGCTTCCTCGAAGCCGACGAGAACGCCGGCGTGGTCTAGGCCTAGCCGTTTTGGGATTAGTCCGAATCCCCGCGAAACGATCATTCGAATCGCGGTGGTTTTTCGGCTTTTCGTGGGACAAGGGAGCCGTTAAGTCGTCTACCTGTGGTGGAGGACAACGCCCGGCGGCTGCTTGTTACGGACTGGGGCGCTGACTGGCCGCATCAAACGCAGCGTTATCATGCGCCGCGAGCTCGCGCGGAATCGAGAAGCGACCTTTCTGCAGGTCGTAGGACATGACGAAGTCATTCACGTCGGCGAATGTCTCGTTCTTGCTGGCGTTGAGGCTGATTCGAAGGACGCCTGGTTTCCAAGAGGCGAAGTTCACCACGCCCCCAGCGGTATAATCGAATGGCGGGCACTGCGTAGCCTTTCGGAAGAATTTCCAAGCCATGACATCAAGCGGTTCCCGCGTGGCGGGCTGAAAAGCGAATGTCGACGAAGCACGCTCGTAGAGATAGACGCCATCCAAGCCATGGTAGATTTTCCCCGTGCGCAAAATCCAACGGTCATCGGGGGAGATGTAGTATTCCGATTGCATGCCCGTATTTCCGCTGTTGGTATCGGCATCATGATCGATTTCCGCCAACCGAGTTCGTTTCCCTGTCATGCTTGAAATCACCCACGATTGATCTTGGTCTGGTTGCTCGATGCGAAGCGTTCCGTCGGTACTGACAAAGGTGCTGCTGTCCTCATTGATTTCGTCGTCATTGGTAGAAGGTTCATCGGAAGCGGCTAGGGAAACGGGCAGGAACGACGCGGCGTGCTGCAATTCGTTGAGTCTAAGAAGGTCTAGTTTGGCGCTGGAGAGATTGTTCCGCGCCACGATGGCTGGATCCGAGCCGTCGCGAGAGTCCTTGATGCCCTCGTTATCCTCCTGCAACCCGGAAAATTCCAGCCAAGCCTTTTCCGATCGAATCAGGGCAGCGATCAGGGCCGGTTGCTTGCGGGCGAGCACTGCTGCCCTCAGGGTGGCATAGGTCCTGGAGGTGGTTTCGTCGTAGTTGGGACTCAGCTTGCCGGGGAGTGAGTCACTCCCGGAATACGTGCCCATCGGAAGATCGTCGAAGGTGCCGGTCTGCGCCAAATGCTGAAGCTGGTGGAGTCGAATCCTGGTAAGGTACTCCACGCATGCCGAGCGGACCGCTTCATCCGGCTTCGTCTGTCCCGCAAACCAGGCTTCCATGTTGGCTTCCGCATCCCGGTAAGCGATCCAATGAACCTCCAGCCATTGCAACCCTTCCGCGTCCACGTCGGATCGGCTCAGGACCTTTTTATACGCGGCGTTCAACTGATCATCCATGGTGATCCCCTGCGCGGAGCCAGTGAAAAGAGCCAGGCCCATCAGGATCAGCTGCAGAATTCGGGGCCGGATGGTCATATGCGTTCGATGAGAAGCCGGACTCGCGGGTAGGTTTACACCGATGGCTGCCGGCCGGGCGAGCGAAAACCCCATACTCGGCGTTGACATCGTTCGGGGTTTCCCGCAATCTGACCGGCTCTTATGGCCAATACCGCTTCCGCCGCCAAGCAGGCCCGCGCCGCCGTGCGCCGCCGTGCCCGCAACCGTGTCCAGATCTCTTCCGTCCGCACCTCCGAGAAGAAAATCCGCGCCCTCGCCAAGTCAGGCAAGACCGATGAGGCCGCGAAGCTCATTTCCGAGTTCCACTCGCAGATCGACCGCGCCGCCAAGAAGGGCGTCGTGCATCGCAACACCGCCTCGCGCCACAAAAAGCGGGTCGCCGCGCTGTTCAAGGTCAAGGCCTAGTCCCCGTTTCGGTCATCCCTCCCTCGCGTCCTAACCAGCGCGAGGGTTCTTTTCTGTTGGCGCATCGCCTAGGGCGCTGCTAACACATTGTCACTTGAAGAGTGCCCGCGCCGCCTTGGTTTTTACCGTTTTTTGCGTGATAAACGCAGGCGCCCCGGTGCCGGCATGGGCGCAGGACGCCCCCATCATCGAGACCACGCCCCCGGTCAGCGCGGTGGGCAGCCAGCCGGTCACGATCACGGCCGATGGCCAGAACACCTACATCGGCGACATCGCCACGGCGGATGACAACGTGGTCGTGACGTACAAGGGCGACACGCTCTACGCCGACCACGTCATCTACGACCGCTCGACCAAGATCGTGACGGCAACGGGCGACGTCCGAATCTACACCGGCGTGCGCGTTTATCGCGGCGACCTGGTGACCTATAATCTCGATACCAAGGCGATCACGTCATCGAATTACCGCGCGCTCGATTATCCGAAGCTGATCACGGGCAAGAACGTCACCACGCCCGACCCGAATCATTACCGCCTGCACGACGCGAGCTTCACCACGAGCAATCGGCAGAATCCCAGCTTTCACCTCGAGGCCAGCACGATGGAGTACCGGCCCAATGACCAGGTCGTGATGAAAAACGTCGTCCTCTACATCGGCGACGTACCGGTGATGTACTTCCCCATCTTCGTCCAGTCGCTGATCGACAAGCGGCCGGCCTACCAGTTCGACATCGGCACCAGCGGCCAGTTCGGCGCCTTCATCGATAACAAGTACAACTTCGTCGTTAACAATCGCATGCGCGGCACCGCCGAGTTCGACGTGCGCCAGGACCGCGGCTACGCCGGCGGCCTCGACCTCCAGTATTTTCCCGGCCTGGACAGCGATATGCTGCTGCGCACCTACTACGCGCAGGACAGCCTCTACGCTTCACCGAATCCGACGGTGACCAACCCGCGCTCGCATGGCGATCCCACCAATTCCAGCGTCTACGACGGCGTGCCCTACGCCAACCGGTACCGCATCAGCTTCCAGCAGCATCTCGACTTCGGAAGCGATTTCTACTCCATCGCCAACCTGAACAAGTGGAGCGACCCGTGGGTGACGCGCGATTATTTTCCCAGCGAATACCAGTCGGAAAATGAGCCTCCCAACTTCATCGACCTGACGGCATACAATCCGAATTTCACCGCCACCCTTCTGGCCAGCCCGCAGGTCAATCCGTTCTTCCAGACCTCGGAACGACTGCCGGAATTCGGGGTCGATACCAAGCAGCAGAAGATCTTTGGCAGCCAGATCGAGTACACCAGCACCAGCAGCGTGGTTAACTTCGAGCAGCGCTTTGCCGACACGACCTATTTCCAAGACCCGGGCAGCTACATTTTTAATTCGTTCCCCACCACGACTGCGTACGACTTCTACCATCCCGGCACGCAGAACTACCAATTTAACACGGCGCAGCAAAACGACTACAGCGCCTTCCGTTACGACACCTATCACGAGTTTTCCTACACGCACCAGTACTTCAATTTCCTCTCGCTCACGCCGCGTGTTGGTGGCCGCTTCACCTACTATTCGGATGACAACAGCGACATCACCGACACGGTCAACAACAACGGGGTGACCAACGACAAGATCACCAACCCGAAGGGCCGCCTGGCCGCTGACGCGGGCCTGGCCGGCGACTTCAAGGTCTCGCGCACCTGGACCGATATCAAGATTCCCAACTTGGGCATCAACGGCATCCGGCATGTCTTCGAGCCTTATTTCGATTCGGAGTACGCGCCGTCGCCCACGGTCACGCCAAATCAAATTCGCGGCTTCGACGACCGGCTCTACTCCACGCAGCTGCAGCCGCTCGACTGGACCGATTACAATTCGATCGACTCGCTCGACAAGGAGGCGGTTGTCCGCTTCGGCGCCTTCAACAAGATCCAGACCAAGCGCGACGGCGCGAACTACGACCTGTTGAGCTGGCAGACCTACGCCGACGCGGACTTCGACCACAACTTCAGCGCGGCCACGCCGGGCGGCACCATGAGCGACATGTTCAACGACATCCGCCTCTATCCCACGCCGCAATTCCAGTTCCGCTCCTTCAGCGCGCTCGCGGTGACGGGCGGCGGCTACAACGAGATCGACAACTCGCTCATCTGGTCGCCCAACCCGTCGTTCCAGGCCACCATCGGCGACAATCTCATTAACCACAGCCAGGTCTTCCAGAGCGGCAACGACGCGACGCTCTCGTTCTTCTACCGCATGAACGAGCACTGGCAGTTTGAGACGCAGCACCAGTTCGACGTCAACAACCAGCGCCTCCAGTTGCAGGAATACACCATTTACCGCGATCTCGACGCGTGGAAACTGGCGCTGACCTTTGCCGACGGCGAGGAAAACGGCAAGAGTGACGAGTCGGTCTTCTTCACGCTCACGCTCAAGGCCTTCCCGCAATACAACCTGCACTCGCCGCATCTGTAGGCGATGCGCGCACGGGCCACTCTCCCTGGGCACCCCGTTCAAATCGACGTTGCATGGGCGGGACTCGCGCCGATGATAAGACTATGAGACGCCTCTTCTCCATCGGGCCGTGGCTGGTGGAGCTGATCAATCCGCCGCCGCGCGACACGCTGAGCCTCGTGCAGAAGGGCGCGCGTGTCCTGCTCGTCACGATCACGCTGGTCACGCTTTGCATCATCGCCGCGCTGGTCGTGTCGCTCACTTTTTTTGTCTGGCAGCGCAGCCGCGACGTGCTGAGGGGCATCCCGCAATTGATGAATGTCCTGATGATCCTCAGCGCCAGCATCATCATCAACGTGGCGTGCGTGTATGCGCTTTTTCAGATCAAGCGGATCGACCGCAAGCTGATCCCCAAGACGGACGGGGAGATCGAGGTCCCGCTGCCGCCACGCAGCCGGTAGCTGATCAGCCGGTAGCCGTCGACCTCCGGGCGACGGAGTCATCGCGAAAGCGATTTACCCCCAATCCGTCATCCTGGGCGAAGTCGAAGGACCCTCTCATCATTCCGCGGCAGACTTGCCGGTTACCGAACCCTGCGCCTTCCAAATTATCGTCCGAACGGCTCCGTCGCCCGGAGGTCGACGGCTACCGACGGAACCGGTCCGATGCGGCGGGATAAATCTACCGCATCCCGAAGACGTGGAAGGCCACGTACAACCCGGCCGAGAACAGCGTCGCGCCGAGGAACACGCACACGGGCAGCGTCAGCACCCAAGCCAGCACGATGTTGATCAGCGTCTGCGTCTGCAGGCCCGAGCGATTCGCCGCCATCGTGCCCGCGATGCCGGAGGACAGCACGTGGGTCGTGCTCACCGGCAGGCCGAGACCGTCGGCCAGGCCGATCGTCGCCGCCGCCATCAACTCGGCCGAGGCGCCCTGCGCGTAGGTCAGGTGCGACTTGCCGATCTTCTCGCCCACCGTCACCACGATCCGCTTCCAGCCGACCATCGTGCCGAAGCCGAGCGCGCACGCGACCGCGATCTTCACCCAGATCGGGATGTACTTGATGATCTTGTCCATGTCGCCCTTGGCCTTGCCGGCGGCCTTGGCTGCGACGGGATCGGCGATCGCCTTCTTCTTGCCGAACTTGCCGAGCGCCCCGTCCACCAGGTACATGTCGGTGCGGACCGCGATGCGTGTCTCGCGGGGCAGCGAATTGAAGTCGGTCGTCGCGCCCAGGTTGGTGATGATCGACTGGGAAAGCGTCGCCACCGCGGCGAAGGTCTTCTCCGTCGCCTTGCCGGCGGACGGCTTGAGATAGGCGGTCAGCTCGCCGGAGGCGTCGGCTTCCGGCAGGACGGTGCCCTTGGCCATCGGCGTGACGATGCCGACCACCTGCACGAGTTCGGCCTTGGTGCTTTGGATGACGGCCGGATTGGTGGCCAGGTTCACCGCGAAGGCGCCGGGGACGATGCCGACCAGGATCAGCATGACCAGGCCCATGCCCTTCTGCGCGTCATTCGAGCCGTGGAAGAGACTCACCAGCGTGCAGGTCAGCACCAGCAGGCAGCGGATCCAGAATGGCGGCGGCGTGGTCTTGTCCGGCGGCGCCTGGAAGAGGTCCTTGCGCGGAACGCACGCCTTCAGGATCAGCAGCAGCAGGCCCGCGCCGAGGAAGCCGACGACCGGCGACAACGCCAGCGCCAGGCCGACCGTGTACGCCTGGTCCCAGTTGATGCCACCGATCCAGCCATGACCCGCAATGATCGAATCGGCCACGCCCACGCCCATGATCGAACCGATCAGCGTGTGCGAGCTCGAGGCGGGCAGGCCCATGTACCAGGTGCCCACGTTCCAGAGGATGGCGGAAACCAGCAGCGCGAAAATCATCGCGAACCCGGCGCCCGAGCCGGTGTTCAGGACCAGTTCCGGGGGCAGCAGCGCCACGATATTGTAGGCCACGGCGCCCGAGATGGTCGCAAAGCCGAAAATGCCGTAGATCACGCCCACCAGGCCCAGCGCGCCGAGGAGATTCCACAGGCCCGACCAGATCACCGCAATGATCGGCTTGAGCGTGTTGGTGTAGATGACGGTCGCGACCGCGTTGGCCGTGTCATGGAAACCGTTGACGAATTCGAAGGCCAGGGCGAGCGCCAGGGCGAGCAGCAGAAAGAATCCGGCGCTAAAGGCGAGTTGTTCTCCAAAGAGTTCCATAATTTAGATCAGTAAAGGTGGGTTGACGGCCCGCCTTTCTGCCCGCCTCGCATGGCGATGCAACGTCTCCCGCGTTACGGTTCGGTGACGATTGAGGGAGCTACGGCGCGCAGCAAGCAAAGCCGTCATCTCCCGAAAACTTCTTCCTGCTTAGATAAAGCATCTTGTCCGAAGCGACACAGTGGCTCCCCGCTTGAGAAATCCCCCTTTATTACCAAGGTGAGATACGGCTAGGGTTCTTCTCATGTCTCCGGATGAATTGTTCAAGGTGCCGGAGCAAATTAGCGATGAAGAAGCACTGCATAGAAAGCTAAAAGAAGACAAAGAAGTTTATCGAATTTTATTAAAATATGGTTTCATAGCCTTCCCTGCTGTCGCCTATTTTTTGGATTTTACCTATGAATCCGGATTCTGTTCTGCGTTCGATATTCCGAACAATTTTATTGAGGTAAATCTCACCACCGTACTTGTTTTCGCAAGTTCTCTGCTAGCTATAACGTATCTCTTTGTTCCCATTTATACCGCTTGGGACGAGCGACATAAAGTGCCGAGGTCGGGATATCGGAGGCTGATTTATGTGTATGGGCCGTACCTAGTAATCGCGATATTTCTCTTAGAATTGTACGGATGGAAATTTAAGTCGCTCATCGTCTGGTGGGTACTTTTGGCTTTGATGATCGTGGTCGATTTAATGCGAGCGGGAATGCGATCGGATAGGAATGTGCCTTTTACGGCTGCTCTCAGGGGCGCCATGGGATATTTTGATCACACACAACTCGGAAATTTTAAATCAGCCCTTGGAGCGGCTTTTCCGATTTTTGCGGCTTTTTCTTTTTTGATTTTCATCGCGCGGCAAATGGGAAGCGGAGCTGCTCTAACTCAAGATACATTTCTTGTATGCCCAAAGTCGCCCGACTTAGTGGTTTTGCGAAAGTACGGCGATAAGATTTTTCTTGGGCAAATAGACGGCAAAAATAACTATACCCATAAATTTATTATTGTAGGGGTCACCGATATAGGATTCTACGAGGAGAAAAAAATTGGGACTCTGAATTTTTCTCCACTTAAGTAAGTCGTTAGGGTAACAACTCCAATGATAGGGCGCGGGCTGGAAGTGCTCGAGCACGATCTGGGTCTTGCCGTCGCGGTGCGTGCAGACTCGCGTCTCAGGTCAGCACCGCAGGAATCACCACCAGCAAATGCCCGGCGGCGTTCACCGCCGTTTGCAGCCCGGGAAGATCGCGCGTGGCGGGGCCCTTGGTCGGGTGACCGGAGGGCGTGAACGTCGAGCCGTGGCGCGGGCAGTAGAAGGAACAGTCCGGCTCGGCCTTGATCTTCGTCCGCCGATGCGTGCAGTAGGACGACAGCGCGGTCAGCTTCCCGCCCTTGCGGATGACGAAAAAGCCTTGGTCGCGGAACGCATCGAAAACGCCGTCATGCGCATAATCGCTTACCGGTCCCGCATCGATCACTTCCTGCCCGTCGTCCGCCCACGCCGCCTGCTCGCCCGTCGCCAACACGGCACCGGCCGCCATCAGGACGAAGTCGCGGCGGCTTAAATTCATCGGGGAGCGGGCGGTTCAGGGGAAGTCGGCGGGATCGATCAATACTCGAAGACCAGGCTGGTCACAATTCCCCAGTGCACGTCCTGGCGCGCGCCGTAATCGACCGGGAAGACATACCCGATGCCGAGCCGGGGCTGGACGCCGCCGATGGGATTGAGATTGGCGCGGAAGCCCATGTTGGCCAAAAGGCTGTTGTCGCCGTGGTCCGCCCGGTTGGTCTGCGTTCCGCCGGAAAGCTCGAAGACGGGAATGATCTGCTGCACGCCCGGAATGGGCACCTGCTCATGCGGGATCGACCAGCCGAAAACAAAACCGTATTCGAACGTCTGCACGCCCCCGTCGCTCCCGCTGGCGCCGATCAGGGTCGAATAGCCGAGGATCGATTGCAGCGTGAAGTGATCGCCGACCCGCAGGTCGTCGAAAATCTTGGGCACGACTTCCGTGTTCCGGGCGATGATCGAGCCGACCGGCACGCCGATTTCCGCCGCCACGCCGATGGTGGAATCCCACGCGCCATGGGGCGCGACATATTCGTAAAGGGGATAACGGGCGCCGAGATCGACGTTGCCGAAATTGGTCGAGTGGACGCCGCTGTCGGAGTCGCGCTCGAGCGGGGCTTCCACTTCCAACGTCAGGTTGCCGAACCCTTTTTCCACTTCGCCCGTGATCAGGTCGGTATGCTGGTTGCCCTGGCCCTGGGTGCGGAGCCAGTCGATGCGGCCTTCGTTCACTTCGAGGTCGGAATCATCGACCAGGAATGGCTCGGGAAAAACGCCCTGGCCATAGGAGGAGCGCTTGTCGAGGCCGTCGAAGAGGCCGTAGTGGGTGCCCGTCGCGGTCGGCGTCAGGGAAGAAGGGTTCTCAAGAGTGGCCGGCACGGTGTCAGCCCCCGCGAGGGCCGACCCGGTCAGCGTACAGGCGAGGCTGAGCAGCAAAAGGTGTTTCATCCCGCCGACCCTACCGATCGGTAGGAATCGTGCTGCCGTTCGGTTGCCATTAATTGATGGCGCGTTGCGCCTGACAGAAAGGGCGCTTGCCGTCCGCGTGCCGGAACGGCTAACTCCCCGGACATGCGAACGACCTGGCTGCGCAAGGCCCACCTCTACCTGGGCGTCTTCTTCTCGCCGCTGCTTCTTTTCTTCATCCTCACCGGCTGCTGGCAGACCTTGGGCGGCGACCAGGACGCCGACGCGAAAAGCCCCAGCCTCCTCCGCAATCTCATGAGCCGGCTCTCCACCGTCCACACTGACGACTATTACCCCCACGGCGCCGCCGAGCATCATTCCCACGTCGCGATGAAGGCGCTCGTCCTCGCCATGGCCGTCGCGCTGGTTCTCTCCATCGTCCTGGGCCTCGTGCTCGCGTGGGTCTCTCCCAAGGGCAAATGGCTCGCCACCCTCATGTTCCTCCTCGGCATCGTCGCGCCGGTGGTGATTCTGTGGCTGGCGTAGGTTTTCCTACTTCAGCAAATCCAACAAATACGGCGCGGGCTGGAAGTGCTCGAGCACGACCTGGGTCTTGCCGTCGCGGTGCATGCGGACCTGGGCGACCTCGATCTCGGGCGTCTTGGCCGGGCTGAAGAGGATGTCGTCGTGGGTGGCGTTGCTGGCGTTCTTGAAAAGCGAGGGAACGAGGTGGCCGCCGAGATGATCGCTGCGGCCGGTGGCGACGTGCATGGTGCCGAGCACCTTTTCATCCTGGATGTCGCGGCCGGAGACCGGCAGGTCCTGCGTACCGAAACCGAGCTCGCCGATCTCGCCGGTGACGGGATCGCTGATGAGCTTCGCGTTGTGGGTGTCGACCTCGGCCTGTTCGCCCTTGATCAGCGTGGCCTTCTGAATGCGACCGCACGCGACGTCCATGAGCGCCAGCGTGCCGGTCTCGTAGCGCATGGGGAAGCGGCCTTCCGCGCCCTCGGGCACGTAGTAGACTTCGCCCGCAGGCAGGTTGGCGACGTCAGCCTCGGGGCCGCGACAAAGGCCGTGGCTCTTTTGCGCTTCCTGGCCGTTGACGAGGAGCTTGAGCGTGTGGGTCTGGCCCTCGACCTTGAAATCGACCTCGAACCAGTCGGCCTTGGTCAGGCCGAGGCGCAGCTTCTCGGCGGTCTTGCTCACCTCGTTGTAGTCGACGGCGAGTCCGCTGCTGAGAATGATTTCGTTGAGCCCGTGCAGCGTGGCGCCGCGGAAGCCGAACTGCTTCGCGAACGCCGTCAGCGGCGCGGTCGCGGAGTAGGTGGAGATGCAGAGGATCAGGTCGTAATTCGGGTAGATGTCCTTTTCCAGGCTAAGCTCGCGGCCGTCGGGCGCGACGGCGAGGTCGGGCAGGTCGAGGTTGCTGCCGCCGGTGATCTTGTAGGCGAAGAAATCGCCGCCCTTGAGGCCGAGCGCCTTGGCCGTGCCAGACTGCAGCCCTTGGTAGAAGACTTCGTAGGCGTGCTTCTGGATGGTCAGCGACGGGTCCTTGAGGAACTTGAAACCGGCCACGTCATGCGGGTCCTGGAGATCGATGAGGATCGCGACCCGTTCGCCGCCCTTGGGCGCGAAGACCGTGGTGAGCAGGCGCTGGAGGCTGAAGGCGGGAAACGTGCGGGCGGGGGCGTGCATGGTTGTTAAATGGGGTTGGGGTTTCTAACGGTGCCCACGATTTGGCGAAAAGCAATCGGAGGGGCGATAGGGCTCATACGCTCGGGCCGCGCGGCGGGTTGCCGCGTGAATCTGTACCGAACGGTTGGGAAAGCATCGCTTTGAGGGCCGGATCTGTCAAATCCAGATCGTCGCGCGGGTTTGTCAGCGCCTGAACCCCGGCTATAGTCACCGGATGGACAAGAGTGAGTTTTCCGACCGGCCCGTGCGCGAGCTGGTCGATACGCAGAGCCAGCCCGATTCGCGCCAGCTGCGCATCGACAAGGTGGGCGTGAAGGGCTTGCTGCACCCGATCGAGGTGCGCGACCGCGCGCACGAGGCGCAGGACACGGTGGCGCGCATCAGCCTGCTGGTCGACCTGCCCAAGGATTTCAAGGGCACCCACATGAGCCGGTTCGTGGAGGTGCTCAACGCGCACGGGCGGCTGGTGAACGTCGAGAACCTCCCCACCATGCTGCACGAGCTACAAAAGAAGCTGGCCGCGCAGGTCGCTCACATCGTCATGGAGTTCCCCTACTTCGTGGAGAAGGAAGCGCCGGTCACGGGCGCGAAGGGACTGGTCGATTACCAGGTGATCTTCGACGCGTCGGCGCATGGGAAGGACGTGACGTTCACCGTCACCGTCACCGTGCCGGTCACGACGCTCTGCCCGTGCTCCAAGGCGATCAGCGCGTACGGCGCGCACAACCAGCGCGGTTACGTCACGCTGGCGCTACGCTCCGTGCGGCCCATCTGGATCGAGGACATGATCACGCTGGTCGAGGAATCAGCCAGCAGCGAGGTCTATTCGCTGCTCAAGCGCCCGGACGAGAAATTCGTCACCGAGCGGGCTTTCGACAACCCCGTCTTCGTCGAGGACCTGGTGCGGAACGTGGCGCTGCGCTGCAACCGCCATCCCGACGTCACCTGGTACAAGGTCGAGGCCGAGAACATGGAAAGCATCCACAACCACTCGGCCTACGCCTGCATCGAGAAGCCGGCGTAGATTCAGTCCTCGTGAAAATCCCGGCTTGCGTGGCCTCTCACGCTGGACATTATTCCGCTGCTGAGAAATGATCGAACATGGCTATTAAAAGGTACATTTACCTCTAGGAGCTGCTTAACAAGAACGCGCTCTTCTAAAATTCCGTCATCCTGAGCTTGTCGAAGGATCAGTTCGGGTTCTCCGATTCCCGAGGCAGAACTGATCCTTCGACAAGCTCAGGATGACAGACTGCTTTCAGCAAGTTCCCGGCGAGCTTTCGATTTTCCAGACCTGTTTTAACCCTCCTCACCCCATGCCCAAAAATCCGACCATCTATCTCGTCGCCAGCGGCGATCTTCGCCTTTCCGCCAACCAGACCTGCCAGGCCGCCCAGGCCGCTCTGGAAAAGGACCTCATCGCCGCCATTGCGAAAGAAGGTCCGACGGTCAAGCGCGCCCATGGTTTTGACGCGAAGAAGAAGCATGGTTTCATCGACAGCCAGAAATACGGCATCGAGGTCTTCCGCAACATTCCCGTCGATGCGCCGCTCATCGTGGCCGAGGCGGTCTGGCAGTATTCTAACCATCTTCTGCCCGGCCTGACCACGCACCGCGGCCCAATCCTCACCGTGGCCAACTGGAGCGGCACGTGGCCCGGACTCGTCGGCATGCTCAATCTCAACGGCTCGCTGACCAAGGCGGGCGTGCCCTACAGCACGCTCTGGAGCGAGGACTTCACCGACCCGTTTTTCCTCAAGGGCCTGCGCTCATGGTTGAAGACCGGGAAGGTCCGGCACGAGGCCTCGCATGTGAAGCCGCTTAAGAGCGTCAAGGTTCCCGCCGCCGCGGCGAAGACGGGCCGGGAATACGCGCAGAAGCTCAAGCGCGAGAAACTCATCATGGGCGTCTTCGACGAGGGCTGCATGGGCATGTTCAACGCGATCATTCCCGACGCGCTGCTGCATCCGACCGGCGTTTTCAAGGAACGCCTGAGCCAGTCCGCGCTTTACGCGAAAATGCAGACGGTGAAGGACGAGGAGGCGCGCGCCACCTACGACTGGCTGGTCAAGGCCGGGATGAAATTCAACCTCGGCACGGATGAGGCGAGCGAACTGACCGAGGCGCAGGTGCTGCTCCAGTGCAAGATGTACATCGCGGCGGTGCGGATCGCGGCGGAGTTCGGCTGCGCGACCATTGGCATCCAGTACCAGCAGGGGCTCAAGGACCTCACGCCCGCGTCCGACCTCGTCGAGGGGCTGCTCAACAATCGCAAGCGCCCGCCGGTCCATGACGAGATCACCGGTAAGGAGCTCTTCAAGGGCGAGGCGCTGCCCCACTTCAACGAGGTGGACGAATGCGCGGGCTTGGACGGCGTGGTGACGTATCAACTCTGGCGTCAGCTCGGGTATGCGCCGGAGAACACGCTGCATGATCTTCGCTGGGGCCGGCAGTACACGGACAAGAATCTCGACGCCTACGTCTGGGTCTTCCTGATTTCCGGCGCCGCGCCGGCCGAGCATTTCGGCGGCTACAAGAACGCGTCCAGCGAGCGCCAGCCCGCGATGTACTTCCGGCTGGGCGGCGGATCACTCAAGGGCATCAGCAAGCCGGGTTGGATCGTCTGGAGCCGCGTCTATGTCGACGGCTCCAAGCTGAAGTTCGACACGGGGCTCGCCCAAGTCGTGAAGCTGCCGCAGGCCGAGACGGACGAGCGCTGGAAACTCACCACGTCGCAGTGGCCGATCATGCATGCGGTGCTGCAGGGCATTTCGCGCGATCAGATGATGGGTCGTCACAAGAGCAACCACATCCAGGTCGTCTACGCGCGCGACAAGGCTGCCGCGAAAAACGGGCTCATGGTCAAGGCCGCCGCCATGGCGGAACTGGGCCTTGAGGTGGCGGTTTGCGGGGACGTGTAGATTCCGCTCGCCGTCATCCTGAGCTTGTCGAAGGACCAGCCACGCTTCTTCCTTTTCGTGGCGGCGTAGTGCTTCGGCGAATTCACGCCCCAGCGCTTGTTCGATCCGTGTCTGATCCTTCGACAAGCTCAGGATGACAGATCCGCTTGGAGAAAAATTCTTCGATTACGCCGACGAGGCTGCACCCGCTGCCGCCCGGAGGCGGATGGCTTACCACCCCTCGGTAACGAGCGAGACGACGCCGTTGGCGAGGTCGATGGCCGCGAGCGGCAGCGCCTGGCGCTCGCCTTCGTTGATGTCGGCCTGGGTAAAGAAGTCGGTACTGCCGGTCACCGTCACATTTTCAAAAATCTTCCGGCCCAGGCGGCGGTTAACGAACGTGACCTTGGCATCGATGGTCAATTGATACTCGGCGGTCAGCAGCACATCGGTGGTGCTGCTGCGGACGGGCTGGCGCAGGACGTCGGTGATGGTGACGTCGAGTTCGGAATCGGAATTGGCGTCCTGGTTGACCGAAAGCGTGCCGTCATTCTCGAAACGCCGGATGATCGCGTTGGTCGCGACCATCTGCAGGTCGGGCTCGAGGCTGGCGTTTTTCACCACAGGCACATAGACGCTGTGGACGCCCTGGAGGTCGCGGCCGGAGATATTCCCCAAACGGTAGCCGGCGCAGCCGCTGAGAAGTCCGAGGAGGGGGAGGAGCAGGAGAACGCGGGACAGCTGGGCGATCATTGGGGAAGGGGAGCCGTGGTGGCGGGGGCGCCGCTGGTATCCGGAGCGACGTTGGTGTCAGCCGGACCCGAGGGGCCATTTCCGCCCGGCATGTTGGCGCCAGGCGCATCGGCCGTGCCCGGATCAGGCAGGCCGGTGCCCGAGGTTTCCGTCGTCGGGCCAGGCGTGCGGAGCGGATCAATCGCGGGCGGTCCCACCGGGGCCGCGTTGCCGGACCCATCCGGCGGTGCCGAAGCCAGCGGACCGGGCGCGGAAGGTCCGGTCGTGGGAAGCGCGAGCGGCTGGGTGGGCGGCAGCGGCGTGCCATCGGGTGAGGCGCCGCCGGGCATGGCCTCGACCACCGGGCGCAGCTCCTGGATGCGCTTCTTGGCCAGCTGGGCCTGGGCGCTGTCCGGGTCTTCGCGCACGACTTCGTTATAATAAATGTACGCGGCGCGCAGGAGGGAGGCCTTCGGCGTCGTATTGGTGGGATGCGAATGCTCGTAGAATTGCGCGATGTTGTAGGCGCCCTGCGTCTGCTCGTGGCCGAGCTTCTGGATGTTGATCTGCGCCTGCGCGGCCTTGTCGCTATCGGGATAGCGCACGAGATAATCCTGGAAGGCGTCGATGGCCTTGCGCGCGGCGCTCTGGTCGTAGTTGGCGTTGCTGGCCGCTTTCATCCAGGCGTAACCGATCTGGTACTGGGCGTTGGAGGCGACCGCGCTGGTGGGATAATTATCGAGCACCTTCTGGTAGGCGTCGACCGCGTCGGTGTACTTGCGCTGCTGCTCGCGCGCGAGGCCGATCTTGAACTGCGACTGCGCGGCGTATGCCCCGTAGGGCGCGTTCTTGATGATCTGGTCGTACATGTCGACCGTCTTGTCCATGGACGGCCCGACGGGGATTTTCCAGACGCGCTGCGGTTCGCCGGCGAGATAAAGATTGGCGATCCGGTACTGTTCGCCGAGCGCCTGGGTGAAGTAATCGCTGGAGGGATACTTCTTCACCATCGTCTGGAACGACTTGAATGAATCGGGATAATTGGCCTCGTCCTCCTGGATCTTGCCGAGGCGGAACTGCGCCTCCGGCGCGAAAAAGGAGAGCGGCCAGCGCCGCAGCAGGCCCTTGTAGGCCTTCATCGCGTCGTCGCGCTGGCCCTTGGCCTCGAGCTTGTGGGCGAGGTCCAGCTGGTCCCGCGAACTGGAGGCGGAAATCTCGCCGCCGCTTTCGTCGGTCCATCCTTCGCCCGGCCGCCAGACCAACTCGGCATGGACCAGGGAAAGCGCGAACGTCCACGCCACCAATGCGGGAATAATGGCGGCACGGAGGCGGGGCATGGGGGATGAGGATACCCGACGGGCAGGGAGGGTCAAGCCAACGACCAGAGGGAAGTAGTGGGGTTGATTTAATCAATTCGGTCATTAGATACCCGGGCGATTGCGCGGCGACCGGCCCTGGCGCAGTTGTCATGCATGATAGAGTTTCACGATGCCGACCGGTTCAACGCCGCCGCCCCTTGAAGTCGCGAGCCCCGCGTCTCATCCGATCCCGCTGCGCGTCGTGACCTCGCCCCGGGCGCGGCGGTATTTGCTGCGGCTCGACGAGGATGGCGCCGCGCGGTTGGTGATCCCACGCCGCGGTTCGCGGGCCGAGGGGATGCGCTTCCTGGAGCGGAGCCGGGACTGGCTGCAGCGACGGCATCTCCAATGGCTCGCCCGGCGATCCGCGCGACGGCCGTGGCAGGACGGATCGACTTTCCTGTTTCGTGGCGAGGAAGTGGGCCTGCGCGTGGAAAGCGATCTCTTCGGCACGACTCTGTTTTTCGCCGACCAAATCGTGCGCGGCGTGACGTCCGCCGATGACTACCGGGGCGCCGTGCAAGCGCATCTGCGTCGCCTCGCGGAGCGCGAATTGCCGCCACGTACCCGTGAACTGGCGCAGGAGCACGGCATCGCGATCGGGCGCGTGACGGTGCGCGCGCAGAAGACGCGCTGGGGTTCCTGTTCCGCGCGGGGAACTATTTCGCTGAACTGGCGACTCATCCATGCGCCGCCGTTTGTGCGAGACTACCTGATCGTGCATGAACTCATGCATCGCCGGCAGATGAACCATTCCGCCCGCTACTGGAAGCTCGTGGCCGAGGCCTTTCCGCGTTGGAGCGAGGCCGAGTTGTGGCTCAAGAAGACGCGGCTGGAGAGTTTGGCGTGATTATCGGGCCGTAACCGAAGGTGCTATCGCCGCGCGATACGCCTCCAACGCGAGCTGCATGCCGGAGGCCTTGTGCAGCGTCTCCTCGTACTCGCGGGCGGGCACCGAACCGGCCGTGATCCCGCTGCCGACGGAGAAATTCAGCTCGTCGCGCTCCTGCACCAGCGTGCGGATGGCGAGGCTGAAGGCGGCGTCGCCGTTTGAGTCGAAATAGCCGATCAGGCCGGTGTAGATGCCGCGTGATTCGGGCTCGAGTTCCGTGATGATCTCGCACGCCCGCTTTTTCGGCGCACCGCTGATCGATCCGCCCGGGATGCAGGCCCGCACCGCGTCGAGCGCGTCGATTTCCGGCCGCAGATGGCCCTCGATGGTCGAGACGAGATGGAAGACCTGTGCAAAGCGCTCGAGCTGCGCCAGCCGCGTCACGGTGACGCTGCCGTACTCGCAGATTTGCCCCAAGTCGTTGCGCTCGAGGTCGGTGATCATGACGAGCTCGGCCAGCTCCTTGGGGTCGGTCTGAAGCTCGAAGGCGAGCTGCTCATCGCGCAGGGGATCGCGGTCGCGCGGCCGCGTGCCCTTGATTGGGCGCGTGGTGATATGCCGCCCGCGGACGCGCAGAAAAAGTTCCGGCGAGGCGGAGAGAATGCGCGTGTCGCCGAAATCAAGGAACCCCCCGCCCGGGGCCGGGCTGCGGGCGAGCAGGTGCTCGAAGAGCCGGTAGGAATTGCCCGTGAACGGCGTGCGGAATTTCTGCGCAAGGTTGACCTGGTAGATGTCACCCGACGCGATGTAGTCCTGCGCGCGCGCGACGCGGGCCTCGAACTGGGCGCGGGTCTGGTTGGATCGCCAGACGGAGGCGAGGCTGCCGTCCGCGAGCCCTTGAGGAGCATGACCCGCTTCCATGCTCGGCCAGCATGTGTCTGATCCTTCGACAAGCTCAGGATGACGGACGCTTTTATCCACCATCTCTCGCCGTTCTGACCACGCCGCGCTCGGCTGGTTCTCCTCGATCACGTTGATTTGCGGAAACCAGCCGAAGTGAAAGGCGCCCTCGTACGTGATATAGCCGACTGCCGCGCTGCGCGGATGAGGAGAATCACCGCCCGCTTTCCGGCGGCCACGTGCGAGCAGGTCGCGCAGTGCGTCCCAATCATTCGGGCCGCCCGCAACGATCTCCTCCGGTTCACCCGCCTGAAGGATCGCGCCGGGCTGATGCCATGAGTTGAGAGAGACGAAGGCGTCCGGCATGGATGGACTTTGCCTGATCGAAGCTAGAAAACCACCGTCAATCGAACCGCGCGGCGCCCTGGATTTGCTCGAGCTCGGCGGTGGGGCTGACGACGGCGAGATTGATCCGCTCGTTGTGGACGAGCAGCGCGGCGGCGGCGCGCACTTCCTCGGGCGTCACGGCCTCGATCTGGCGGATGAGCTTGTCCGGATTGATGACCCGGTCATGACCGACGAGACCCTCTCCCATCCACATCATCTGGTTGTCGGTGCTCTCGAGGCTGAGATGGATCTGGCCGAAGGTGTATTCCTTGGCGCGGCGCAACTCGCGGGCGCTCGGGGCGCGCCGGGCCAGCTTGCGCACGGTTTGCAGAGTGAGGCGGATGGCCTGCTCGACCTTCGAGTTCTCCACGCCCGCGTTGATAAAAAAGCTGCCCGTTTCCTGGTAATGGCCGATGCCGGTGCTAATCGAGTAGGCCAGCCCGTGCTCCTCGCGCACGATCTGGAAGAGGCGCGAGCTCATGTTCTCGCCCAGGATCACGCTCATGAGCCGGAAGGCCGAGCGGCGCGGATCATGCAGCGACACGCCGCGCAGGGCGATGGCCAGTTGCGTCTGCTCGACCGGCTTGCGGATGAGCTGGAAGCGCGGCGCGGTCTGGCGGCCGGAAACGGGCGTGTAGGGAGAGCGGTTGCCGGCCGGAAAACGGCGCAGCAACGGCTGAAGCAGTTCGCGCACCTCGGGCAGGTCGGTCTTGCCGGCCACAGTGACGAAGAGGTTGCCGGAGTGGTAGAACTTGCGGCGGTAGTTGAGCAGATCGCGGCGCTTCATCCGCGCGATGTTCTCGCTCGTGCCGGTGAGGGGACGACCCAGCGCATTGGTGGGGAAGAGCAGCGCGGTCGCCGCTTCCTGCGCCACTTGGCCGGGCTGGTCCTCGTACATGCGAATCTCTTCCTGGATCACGCCGCGCTCGCGCTTGATCTCCGCGGCGGGGAAGGAGGCGTTCAGCAACATGTCGGTCAGCACCTCGACGACGGAACGCAGGTGCGTGGCGCTGGCCCGCGCGTAATAACAAGTCATCTCCTCCGCTGTGAAGGCGTTGAGGTAACCGCCCACGCCTTCGACCGCTTCGGAAATCTCGCGCGCGGTGCGGCGCTTCGTGCCCTTGAACATCATGTGTTCCAAGAAATGGAAGATCCCGTTTTGGCGCCGCGACTCGTGCCGGCCGCCGACGCCCAGCCAGAAACCGACCGACACGCTCTCGACGTGCGGCATCGGCGCAACGGCGATTTGGGCGCCCTCGGCCTGTCGTTCCTGGCTGAAAATCATGTCACCAGTTTCGTTTTGGGGTGGAGATGTGTCAAACCCAGCTTGGATTTGGTGAAAAAAAGTTCCAAATGGTTTATTATTAGCTATATGCGGTAGTTGTATTATACAACGAAGGTCTTCTACAATAAGTTTGTAATCAGCGCATTGCGTTCGCTTTGAGAGGTAAGACTCGAAATGCGTGTCGTCTTTGAAACATCCTATCGACTTCCGGCATATCTCGACCCATTTTGACCGGAATGCGATCCACGTTCCGGCTGCTTTTCGGCGCGACGTTGATGACGTTGATGCTGGATGCATGCAGCCGCGCGCCGGAAGCGAGCGATGCGCCCGACCGGCAGACTCCGGCCGGCGAGATGGGGCCGCCTGTTCCCGGAGACTGGCTCGTTCAGGTAACGGCAGCAGACCTGGATGTTCTCAATCCGATCATCTCGACCGATACAACCACGCAGATGGTTAATGGCGAAATTTTCGAAGGCCTGCTGCAGATGAACAATTACACGCTCAAGCTCGAGCCGTGCCTGGCCCTGGCGTGGGAAATTTCGCCCGATAAACTGACTTATACGTTTCACCTGCGCCACGACGTGACGTGGCAGGACGGCGCGCCCTTGACCGCCGCCGATGTGAAGTACACATACGACCGCATTCAGGACCCTAAAGTCGATGATGCGCCCGTGCGCAGCGGTTTTACCACGATCAAGTCATGTGAGGTTCTCGATCCCTACACGGTTCGCTTCACCGCTTCGGAGCGCTACTTCAAGACGCTCGAGCAACTCGGCACCGTTTCCATTTTACCCAAACATCTCCTCGAGGGCGTGGCCGATTTCAATACCGCACCCTTTAACCGTAATCCGATCGGTACGGGGCCTTACAAGTTTGTGCGCTGGGACACCGGTTCTCAAATCGTACTCGAGCGCAACGATCACTATTGGGGTCCTCAAAATCATTATCTCAAGCGTCTTGTCTACCGCGTCATTCAGGAGCCCTACGTCGCTGCGCAGCTCTTGAAAAAGGGGGAAGTCGACCTCGTTGACCCGATGGCGCCCTTGATCTGGGAGCGGGAATTGGCCCATAGCAATTCCATCCGGCGAGTAATCAAGACCTCCTACGACATTCCGGCGTACAGCTTTATCGGGTTCAACCTGCGTAAGCCGATCTTCCAGGACGTCCGGGTTCGTCATGCCCTGGACATGCTCATTCCTCGCGACCAAATCCTCAAGGAAGTCTACCGGGGTTACGCCTCGGAGACGGAAGGTTATGACATGCCGGCATCGCCTTCCTATAATCATGACATCCCACCGACGCCCTACGATCCGGCCGCGGCCACGGAGCTTTTACACGAGGCGGGTTGGCTCAACAACGCCGGCGACGGCATCCTGCACAAGGACGGCCAGCCGCTGAGCATGACGCTGGTTTACCCGGCGGAAAGCCCCTACGACGAACAGATCCTGGAGATTATTCAGGAGGCCATGCGCCATGCGGGCGTCGATCTCAAGCTCGAGCGCATGGAATGGGTGCAGATGTTGGAGAAGATCAATGACTGGAATTTCGAGATGACCATCATGGGTTGGTCACTCGACGTCAACAGCGACCCAACGCAGCTCTGGAGCAGCGCGCAGGCAAAGTTGAAGAAGAGCTCCAACTTCGTCGGCTACTCCAATCCCGAGGCTGACAAGCTGATCGCGGCGGGCCGGCTGGAATACGACGACGAAAAGCGCGCGGCCATCTATCGGCAACTTCACAAAATCATCCACGACGATTACCCGGTTTGTTTTCTCTTCAATCCGCACCAGATCATGCTTCGCTCCAATCGCTTTCAAAACGTGAACATCTTCGCGCCGCTGCCCTGCTTTGACGTGACGACGTGGTGGGTGCCGACTGCGCTGCAGAAGTATCAGTAGCATCAAAACGGCGAGATGAGCGGATCGTGCATTTTGCCAAGTTGGTTGGAGGGCGCCCGAGCGAAACGCTTCGATGCGCGATGGCGGCGATCCATTAAGTTTCCGCTAAGCGTCTCGATGTGAGAGACTAAAACCGAAAGAATCCATGTGGCACATGGGTTGCGTTAAAACGGCAAAATCTGGAGGTATTTATGGAAGGTACTACTGAAACTCGCGAAAACTTGGTCAAGGACGTTGGTCAGCTGAAGGATGATGTAACCAAGATCGCCGCTGACGCAAAAGCTCATGCCAATGCGCACGTCGATGAGGCGAAGAAGCGCGTGAACGACGCCATCGCGGCGTTGCAAACACAGTTGTTCTCGCACCCCTTCGCCATTCTGGGCGCCGGCTTGGTGCTGGGCTACATCTTCGGCCGCCGCGGTCGTCGGCGTCGCGACTAGCCATGGCGACGCTAGCCGGATCCAGTGGTCCCAAGCAGCGTTCGGGACTCGAGAGGCAGGTCGAGATACAGGAGCAGCCGAAGGTTCTCCGGCCGGTAGCGCGCCTTGCGCGACGACTGGGACTCGGAGTGTTAATCACGGCGTTCGTCCTTCTTATCCTGTTTTTAGTGGTTTGGTACGTGACGCCGATCGAACTGCGCGATTTCCTCAACAAGCGCGGATCATCGCTGCCCGACTACAAGCTCACGATCAATCAGGTCCAGATCAACCCGATTGCCTGCAGCATCGATCTCGAGAACATCATCCTGCGCAAGAAGAACAATGGCGTGCCGGTGCCCTTCTTCACCTCGCCGGATGTCCATATCGCCATGCAATGGACTGAGCTCATTCATCTCGATTTCCGGAGCAACGTCACGCTGCAGTCGCCGGTGGTGAACTTCGTGAATGGCCCAACGCCGGAGACCTCGCAAACCGTGCTGGAACCGGCGTGGGTCGATGCGGTGAAGGAACTGGTGCCGCTGCAGATCAACCAGTTCAAAATTCATCACGGCGACCTGCATTACTACGACTTCCACGCGGATCCCGAGATCAACCTGGAGCTAACCGATCTCGAACTGCAGGCCGACAACCTCACCAACACGACTAAGTCGAAGGACTTGATGCCGCAGACCGTGGTGATCACCGGGCATCCGCTGAAGGTCGGCGACCTCGACGCGCATCTGACCGTGAACGTGGATATCAAGCAGCCGACGTTTGCGGAAAAAGTGCGGCTCAACAATGTGCCGGTTCCCGCGCTGAATTCGTTCCTGGCGAAGTACGCCAGCGTGTATGCCAAGAGCGGCACCTTTTCCTTCTACTCGGAGATGGTCAGCAAGGAGGGGAGCTATGACGGCTATATGAAGCCGTTCTTCCAGTCGATGGAGTTCGAGCCCATGCCGAAGGACCGCAAGGGCATCGCGGCGATCTGGGCCAGCCTGGTCAACGGCATAAAGGGGATCGTTGAGAACGATCAAAAAGTGGTGGCCACGACCGTGCCGGTGCATGGCCAGTACAAGGACCCGGACATCGATTTTTGGTCGGCGGCATTTGGTGTACTGAAGAACGCGTGGATTCAGTCGTTGGCGGAGAAGTTCCAGACACCGGAACTCGTAACGCCCAGCGGTAAACCGCCCGAGGAGCCGAAGCTGGCCCAGCCGGTGCCTCCGAAGCCGTGATAGTTGAGGTCCAGATATGAATGTGACGAATATTCAGGACGCGGAATCCTGGTTTCAGGTCCTGCACACGACGAAGCAAAGCCAGTCGGCGGTGATGACGCTCAAGCCTCACGGCGAAAGCTCGGAGGACATGAACGTGCATGAAAAGAGCGACCAGGTGGTGCTTATCGTCGAGGGCGAGATCGAGGCGGAGATTGGCGGCAAGAAGCGGAAGCTCAAGACGGGCGATACCTGCATCATCCCGGCCGGGACGCCTCATCGGCTGACCAATCCCGGTGCAAAAAAGGCGCTGACCTTCAACGTCTACACGCCGCCGGAATATTCGCCGCACGAGAAGGGCTGACCCTGGCGGTGCGCATCGGCACCTCGAGCTGGGGCTATCGCGGCGGAGGCTGACAATGGGTAGTCGTGCTGTTTGACTCTAATGCATCAGCAAGGCCATCAGGGCAGACATGGCATAAAGGGTAGCGAACGCGGACTGACACATGGCCAAAGCGCAAATCGTTTCAAAACGGGCAAACACTTCGTGGAAGAATGAGAGGACGAAGAAAATGACTACTGCCAAGAGGACTATCCAGGAGAGGTGTCCCACCTGTCTCAAAAGGAGAAGGCTGCCGGGCATTAACATTCCCTCATAAGTGCCGTCCGCCATCTTCATGACGGGGCGCATGCCTTCAATGATTTTATCCGCATTGCGCTGAAAAAGCGGAAGTGGAGCCGAGATGCCGAGAAGGACAAGGTAAAAGCAAATGACGTTCAGCCTTTTGATCGACGAAGTCTGAGCTTTCCCGCTCTAAAAGCAATGCTTCGAGCATGCGGCCACTTGTCGGCGGTCGTTCACAATGTTGCGAAGCTGCATGCGTCTAGCCGCGGGGTTCTTCTTTCTGGCGGTACTGATCGCCGGTGCGCCGCTGGCGCTTCGCGCCGACGACATTCTTTTTATCGGGAACAGTTTCACCTACGGGGCGAGCGTGCCAGACCTACCGAAGGACGGTGGCGTGCCCGCGCTGTTTCAGGCGATCGCCCGGGCCAAGGGGCAGAACGTGACCGTCACCGCCGTGACGGCGGGTGGTCAGGATTGGACTTACCACCTCGCGCAGCCGCGCACGGCCTCCGCCTTGCAGTCAAAGGTCTGGACTTGGGTCGTGCTGCAGGACTTCAGCACGCGCCCGACGCGGATCGGGAACATCCCGCAGTTCATGCAGGACGGTGCCACGTTCTCCGACCGGATTGCGCAGAACTCGCCCAATGCTGGCATCCTGCTTTACGAGACATGGGCGCGGCAACCGGGCGCGTTTTATCAGCATCCTCCCGGGAACGGCCTCAGCGGGCCGACCCAGATGATGAGCGATCTGCACGATTCCTATGAGAAGCTTCAGGCCGCGCTGGCCGCCAAGAATCCCAGCCGCCCGCTGCAAGTCGCGCTGGTCGGGACGGCGTTTGCGAGATGCGGAGCCGAATATCCCGCCATCCCACTCGAGGCCGCGGATCATCACCATTCCACGCTGGAGGGTTACTATCTCGCCGCGCTGGTCATGTGCGAGACGCTCTATCACCAGAGCGCCGTCGGTGCGCCCACGAGTTTTTCCAACGGCACACTAACCATCCCGGCGGCCGACGCGCCGGAACTGCAGGCCGTTGCGGATCAGGTCATCGCTCAGGCTGCCAAATCCTGACGGCTTATCCGCGCGGATGAAATGCCGAGGTCTTGCCTAACTGCTCCCAGAGCTGCCGTTCCTCCGCGCTGATTTTCTTCGGAAGCTCGACTTCCGCCACGACGTAGAGATCGCCGCGTTCGGTTGATTTCGGCTTGGGCAGACCACGCCCGCGGAGGCGCAGGTGCTGGCCGTTGTTCGTGCCGGCGGGGATCTTCAGGTCGACTTCTCCGTCGAGCCCGGGAATCCGCACGGTCGTGCCCAGCACCGCTTCCCAAGGCGCCAGCGGCAGGTCGTGGTAAAGATCGGCGCCCGATGCGCGGAACTCGGGATGACTCGCGAGCCGGACGCGCAGGAAGAGATGGCCCGCTTCGCCGCCCCCGGAGCCGGGACCGCCCTTGCCCGGCACGCGGATGACCTGGCCCTCCAGGGCGCCCTTGGGAATGCGCACCTTGAAGGTTTCGACCTTGCGTTGGCCGGTGGTGGGATCGGTCGATTGGAGTGAGATTTCGCGAACCGCCCCACTCATCGCCTCCTCGAGCGTGACCGAAATGTCGCCCTCGACGTCCTGGCCCGCGCGCCGGCCGCCGCCGCGTGCGCCACGCATGCCGCCGGCGGAGGAGAAACCTCCGAAGCCGCGCCCGCCGCCCTCGGCGCCGCCGAAGAACTGCTCGAAGAAATCGCTGAAGCCGGTGCCCTCGAAATGGAAATCCTGCCCGCCCGCTGGGCCGCCCTGCGCGGATGCGTAGCCGGGCGGCGGCCCGCCCTGCGCGTTCCAGTGCTCGCCCAGTTCATCGTACTTCTTGCGCTTGACCGGGTCGCTGAGGACCTCATAGGCCTCATTGATTTCCTTGAACTTGATCTCGCCGGCCTTCTTGTCCTTGGCCACGTCGGGATGGTGCAAGCGCGCGAGCTTGCGGAAGGCCTTCTTGATTTCGTCGGCAGTGGCCGAGCGGGCGACGCCGAGCGTCTGGTAATAATCGCGGAATGTGGCGGGCATGATTAATTATGGCTTTCGGTCTTGCCCGTAAAAAGCGCGTGCAGGAACTTCTTCATCGCGAGCCAGGACGCCTTGTCCGCGGCGGCATTGTACTTGGCGCCCGGTACATTGAGTTTATCGACGCCGGGATCGGTGAAGGCGTGCATGGCATGCGGGTACTCGACGACCTTGAGATCGACGCCGTTGTCGTGCATTTGCTGCTGGAATTCCATCATGTCGGAGGCTTTCTCGAACGGATCGTCTGCGCCGCACAAGGCCAGCACGCGGGCCGTCATCTTTTTGCCGGGTGTGATGGGCCGGGCATCGAGTCCGCCATGAAAGCTCACCACGCCGAGCAGCGGCAGGCCGTCGCGCACCATCTCGATCACGCCCGTGCCGCCGAAACAGTAGCCGATGGCGGCGACGTGCGCCGGGTCGACTTCCGGCTGTTTCAGGAACGTGTCGTAGGCGGCGCGGTCGCGCAGGCGGTAGAGATCGCGGTCCGCCTTGTAGGGCGCCATCTCGATGGAAAACTCGGGCACGGTGGTGAGATGCACGCCCTTGCCGTAGATGTCGGCGGCGAAGGCGGCGTAGCCGAGCTTGGCCAGCATGTCGGCGCGCATCTGCGTGTAGTCGGTCAGGCCACGCCAATCGTGGACGACGATAACGCCGGGGCGAGGGCCCTGCTTCGCATCGTCATAGACAATGTAGCCCTGCAGCGGCGTGCCCTTGTCGTCCTGGTAATCGATCGTGCGGGTGACGAGCTTGGCCGAAGCGGCAGTCAGCGTGAGGAAAAGGAGAACGGTGATAGCTTTCATGATTCGATTAAACGGAAGACGGGACGAAACGCAATTCGAAGCGGTGCGCCCTTTGCTACTTTCGGTGGAGAACATAGCGCATTCGCGCCATTGGCAAACGTCCGCAATGCGTTTGACATGAACGAAACCTTCCCCACCTTGAGACCGCGTCGATGAAAAGTTTCCAATGTACCTGTGGGCAGCTCATTTTTTTCGAGAATGTGGTCTGCATGCATTGCGGTCGCACATTGGGTTTTTTGCCCGACCTGATGGTGAGCAGCAGCCTGGAGCGGGTGGAAAACAGCGATCATTTGTATCGTTCGACCAACGCCGATTCCGAGGGCCGGCTTTACAAGAAGTGCCAGAATTATGAGCGCGAGGGCGTCTGCAACTGGATGATCCCGCCGAGCATGTGCAACGACGCCTTCTGCGTTTCCTGCCGGCTCAACGAGACGATTCCCGACCTTTCGATCGCGCAAAACCGCGTGCTCTGGGCGCTGACCGAAGCGGCCAAGCGGCGGCTGGTTTACAGTTTGATGGAGCAAATGCTTCCCTTGGAAAATCGGGAGGACAATCCGCGCGGCGGCCTCGGCTTTCGATTCCTGGCCAACACGATCAATCCCAACGGCACGGAAACACCCGTCCTGACCGGCCACGAGGATGGCATCATTACCCTGAACATCGCGGAGGCCGACGATGTCTACCGGGAAAAAACGCGGCTGGCGATGAACGAGCCCTACCGCACGCTGGTGGGGCATTTCCGGCACGAGATCGGTCATTATTATTGGGACCGCATCGTGAGCGGCACGAAGTTTCTCGACGGTTTCCGGCAGCTCTTCGGGGACGAGCGCGGGGATTATGACGAGGCGTTGCGGACTTATTATGCCACCGGCGCTCCGCGCAACTGGCAGGACCACTACATCAGCGTCTACTCAACCGCGCATCCGTGGGAGGACTGGGCCGAGACGTGGGCCCATTACCTGCACATTCACGATACGCTGGAGGTGGCCTCGGATTTCGGGCTGATCAGCAAGCGGCTGCGGCTCGATAATCGGCCCGACACGTCCGGTTCGTGGCTGGCGCCCAAGCAAAAGAGCTTCGATGAAATAATCGATGCTTGGGCGCAGCTATCGGTCGCGCTCAACAGCATCAACCGGAGCATGGGACTGCCCGATATTTACCCCTTCGTGCTTTCGAAGGATGTCGTCGAAAAATTGCGGTTCATTTCCGATGTCATCTCGGGCAGCCAGGTGGAGACTCTGTAGGGGGCCGCGGGGCGCGGTTTTTTTGTCGCCGGAGAGAGCAACTTTTGGACGCGCGACCGGTTTCACTTAAGGCGGAGGCCTCCCGGGTCTTCCGGGCTCGTGCCGGATGGCGGAAGGCGATACGTTGCCGGTCCATTTCCGGGACTGGCTCCCTTACCATGCGGATTCGATTCAAGATTTACACTAGCCTGCGCGCGTTCCGCGATGACGCGGTGCGATCGTTTGTCGGCGCCGCGGTCCTGTTTATGATCTCGGGCGTATCGGTGCAGGCGCAACAGGTCCCATCCCTTCTGAACGATCCATCGACCGCGCCGGTTCTGGCTTCGCGTCCCGTCGTGACCTCGGGCCGCCTCCATGCAGCGGTGCCGGCTTCGACAATCGCGGCCAGCTCGCCGGCCTCGACGGTTCCCGCTTTCGATAACGACGCGATGCCCACGAATATTCCCACGGACGAGACGCCGCAGCCACGGACGCGCCTGACGTGGCCGGAGTGCATCCAGATAGCCCTCGCGCACAATCCGGACTTGGAAGTTTTCCGCGATGACGTGCTTAACAGCGATGCGGTGCATCGCGGCGCCTATTCGCTGCTTTATCCTCAAATCTCGCTTTCGGCCAGCGTAACGCGGTCCTACACCGGTCCCGGGCTGGGAGCGCCGAGCATTTACTCCAACGAATTCAGCGAGCAAGCCTCGCTCAGCCAGACGATTTTCAACGGTTTTCTCACGCAGGGAAATATTTCCCAGACGCGGGCGCAGCTGGCACTGGCCTTCGCGAACCTGGATTCGCAAAAGGCGCTCAGCAGCTTCGACCTGAAGACCGCCTTCGCGCAGGTCATCTTTGCGCAGCGGAATGTCGAAGTCGCCCGGCAGGTCATCGACATCAACCAGAATAACGCGCGAACGGTCAAACTGCTTTATGACAGCGGCAACGAAGACGAGGGCGCATGGCTTCTCAGCAAGGCCCAGCTCGACCAGGCCATTTTCACCTACAACCAGGCGGTGCGGAACGTCGAGGTCTCCGATCAACAGCTCGTCACCATCCTGGGCCAGGACCTGCCCCGTCCGATCGAGGCCATCGGTACGCTCGAAACCGCGCCGCTGTCCACCAAACCCGATTTCCACGCCCTCGCCCTCCAGACGCCGGCTTATTTTCAGCATCGCGCGCAGGTTGACGCGGCGGCGGCAGGCATCACGGTCGCGCAAAGCGCCTTTTATCCCACGCTGGGCTTCGATGCGGCGGTCTCGCGCAACGGCTCGGTGCTTTTTCCGCGGCAGAATGGAGCATCGGCCGGCTTCACCGTTTCCTATGCGCTTTTCGACGGCGGCTCGAATTACTTCAATGTGCGGGCCGCGCGGGCGTCGCTGCTTTCCT
>Ga0182024_10004208_pt1 | contig 33393 bp, 27 predicted proteins | sample P32metaG_FD_120480 | JGI IMG/M metagenome (GOLD analysis project Ga0182024, IMG submission 120480) | Permafrost microbial communities from Stordalen Mire, Sweden - P3-2 metaG (Illumina Assembly) | ecosystem: Environmental > Terrestrial > Soil > Wetlands > Permafrost | place: Sweden: Stordalen... | reverse complement strand
CGGGTCGGAAATGCCCCGTATGCGAGGCGTCGCGACGAAGCGACTCAACCGAAAGAGTCGTTGAGGAGCGAGAACGAAGCAGACGGGGCGTTTCCGGCCCGCCGCGGCCCGTCGAGCTTTCAGACAGAGCTGGTAGCGAGTCGCAGTACCGGGTGCTCGCCGAGGGGTACGTGGACCAATTGGAAATACTTCGCGCGGACATCGAATACTACCTCCGTGCCACCTCAAACGAACCACCCGCGGCGGGCGCGCCCTCAAGAACGCCTGCTTCTCGGGCGGCATCATGACCGTCGTTCAATCACCATGATCCAGAACGACGACCAGTTAAACCTGGTGAAACAGCAGTCGGAGCGCGCCGAAGCTGCCCTGCTCTCCTTACGGCGTGACGTCCTGCCGAAAAGCGTGGCTCGCTACCTACAATCTGATGGCCGAAAGCTACGTGGATCAGATCAACGCACTCCGGTCCCAGATCGAGCAATACCTCGGCATCGCCCCGGCCGAAGGCACACAGGCGGGAGGGGCCATCGCACGGCAAATCGTTCGGGCCAACACTCGTCTTCGACAGGCCCGTCTCGATAAAAGTCGATGTACACGTGTGGGTCGCCATCGCGATGCACGAGCCAGGGCCGCCCAGGCGTGTGGAAAAGGCGGTCGAGTGTGGCGGCGACTTCGTTCTCAGAAGTGCCCCAGAGATGCACGAATACAGAGCGCAATGGCGCCTCGTTGCGGAAACGGCTGCTCCATATCGGACACGCGACGCGCGATTCCGAGACCTGAGCAGCATGGAACATGATATGCATGCGGCCGGCCGAAATGTTATCAGACCGCTCTGGACCCGAGCCGGCCCCGCATGCCGTTGACGGAGCGGATCGACTGGATCGCTGCTACCAGTGAACAGCCGCCGGAAAAGACCCCGAGTGGGATGGTCTGTTCGAGCGGCATGCCTTGACTCGCCGCCGCCTCGGCCATCTCCTCGGCGTAGCAGGTGCCGCAGACCGGGCCGGTCGCCTGCGGGAGGCGTGTCATCAGATAGTGGGCGTGCAGGACGCACCACACGGCGACGGCCGCGCAGACCAGAGCGGTCATCCCGGTGGCTGACGCGAGGCCGAACCGGCAGACCGGCGCCGCCGGCGTCGCGTACCTGAGGGGGTGTACTTTCGTCATGTGGTCGCCATTGTAAGCGGGTTCATTAGAGGCGAATAGACGACTTTGAGGACGGCACTGATGTTCGCGGAACCGGGGTTGGAACGACGAAGCAACTACCTGACGTATCTTCCGCATTCCGGACATCGCTCCAGCGTCGCGCGGAGGTCGTAGCCGCACCCGGGGCACAGGCCGGCATCGGCACGCCGTCGTCGGACCCATTCCAAACGAAATTGTTTGAGGCGCCAGGCCGGCAGGACCGCAAGCACGATGAAGGCAGTCCCGGCCCTGATGGAAATCCGCTGCGAGCGGAACACCTGGTGCGTTGAGGGATGCAACAAAGCCTCCTTGCCGTCGCAAAACTGCACGCCGAGAAAATCTCGCCGCACCATCGGAAGCGGCCACTGGAGTGGTGTCATCGATATTGCAGGGATCTCCTGCAACGTGCGGCCGCACCCAAAACGATCATGATCGATGAACGCGTAGTAGTACCAAAACCCGCTATAAAGCTCGTGCTCGTGGTAGGACCGCGAACGATAGCAGGCGGTTCGGACCCAAATCGCGGTAGTTGCCACAAAGAGGACGGCTGATGCCACGGCTGCAACATTGAAAGCCCAACGGCGAAGACGCCTCATGAGCGGGATAATACCAAGGGGAGTGCCTCTTAGGACATTCCGATGGATGGGACGCCGGATCGCCGCTTGTGCCTTCGCGATCCGAAGACGCTCCCGGATTTCGCGGCACGTTTCGGCTACGCGGCGGCACGTAATTGCGGCACCATCGGGAGCAACGAGACACGACAATCAACGTCGCTTGCGGCGCTGCCCTTTCGCTGATTGGAGCTTGCGGGCTTCCGGTTTGATGCCGCCCAATCCCTTTCGAAACTCCGACATCACCTCCGCCTCGGCCTTTTCAACGTAGGCCACGGTGGGATGGTTCGGATTGATTTGCTTCAAGTTCCTTGCTGAATTGAGTGCCGCAGTGACGTTGCCCTGGAGCATGAAATAACGGGTCATAAGGGAAAACAGCCCCCCCGCCTCTGTCGCGTGAAAAACGGTGCGCTGCGGGTACATCGCCCGGAGATTGAACGTGCCGCCGAAAAGATCGAGGATTTTGTCCCGCTGGCCGGCGACGAGCAGGAACTCGGCGTAGTTCAGGCGGGCGAACAAGTAGCTGGGGTTCTTCCGGTAATTGCGTTCGGCAACCTCTTTGGCCCGTTCGTTCTGGCCAGCGGCGGCAAGCGAACTGGCAAGCCTATTCAACAGGTGGCACTGGTCAGGATAGCGTTCGAGGAGCGCTTCGACTTGCGGAATGATCGCCACGGGGTCGTTTCTGGCCAGGGCAGCCAGCGATGCCAGCTCGTCGGCGATCTCGGTCGGCGGCTTGTGATCAGCGTCTTCTATTGGGCCGTGGGTGATCGCGAACTGAACTAATTCGCCAGAGCTGCGGTCGTTGCTGAGGCCACTCACGCGCGGGCCTCCCGTTCTCGCCAACCACTCCGTGTACTTGCACATTGAAAGCTCCATTGCTTCGAAACGGTTTCCAGACGGCAAGCGCGCCCACTGAAAGCCTCCGGCCGTCGTGAAGGGCGACAAGATAATGAGTCGGCGCCGAGCTTCAACCTTTTGTGGGGAAGTTGATCTGGGTCGGGCCCCGTCGATTCTGTCCTGACGATCCCGCAGCTCAGGCATGGACCGGAGAATTCTGCTGCCGGGGGTCTGGCGCCGCGATTGCGGCAAGCGGGCATAGAATCTCCAATGGACCTGGTCTACCTCGACAACAACGCCACCACCAAGCCCGCACCCGAGGTCGTCGCGGCGATGCTCCCCTTCCTGACCGACTTGTACGGCAACCCCTCCAGCGTGCATCGCTTCGGCCAACGCGCCCGCCAGGCGATCGATGAGGCGCGCGGGCAGATGGCGGGGCTGCTGGCTTGTGCCGAATCGGAACTGACGTTTACCGGCGGCGGGACCGAGGCGATCAATATGGTCGTCCGCGGCCTGCTGGCCGCGCGAGCGCCGCGCAAGCGGGTGGTCACCAGTACGGTCGAGCACTCAGCGACGCGCGAGTTGTGCGCGCAGCTTAGCCGCGAGGGGGCGGAGATCGTGCAGGTCCCGGTGAGCCGGCTGGGGGAGTTGGACATGGACCAGTTGGCAGCCAGCGTGACCGATGATACCGCGTTGGTCACGATGATCTGGGCCAATAACGAGACCGGCGTGATCTTTCCGGTCGAAGCGGTCGCGGCGGTGTGCCGGGCGCGCAAAGTGCCGTTCCATTGCGACGGGACGCAGGCGGTCGGCAAGGTGCCGGCGAATGTGAAAGAACTGGGAGTGGACAGCCTGACCTGCGCGCCGCACAAGTTCCATGGCCCCAAGGGGCTGGGCATCCTGTACCTGCGGCGGGGCCTGCGGGTGCGGCCGATGGTGATCGGCGGGCCGCAGGAAAACGGCCGGCGCGGCGGGACGGAGAACGTCCCGGGGATCGTCGGCGCCGGCAAGGCGGCGGAACTGGCCGGTGAGTCGCTGCCGAAGATGGCGGCCGTGGCGGCGCTTCGCGATCGGTTGGAGCAAGGCATCCTGTCGGGCATCGACGGGTCGGAAGTCAACGGAACGACGGTTCACCGGGTGCCGAGCACGACGAACATCTCCTTCCCGTACCTGGAGGCTGAGGCGATCCTGCTGCTGCTGAGCGAGCAGGGGATCGCCGCCAGCGCGGGGGCGGCTTGCAGCAGCGGCAGCCTGGAGCCGTCGCCGGCACTCCTCGCCATGGGGATCGAAGAGCGCCTGGCACACGGGGCGATCCGCTTCAGCCTGAGCCGATACACGACCGAGGCGGAGGTCGATCGCGCGCTGGAGGTGCTGCCGGGGGTGATCCGCAAATTGCAGGCGGTGTTGCCGGTTGTTGGGAGGCAATAGGATCATGGCATAACAAGTGTTTTTATCCATTTTACAAGCTTAAGTCTCAGCGCATCGTCTAGCCCGGTTTCGGGATTGACGGCGACTTGGCCATCGGGCTGGAAGTACCCGGTTTCTGGATTGGCGAAGAGGTCGTCGCAGATCAGCTTGAACCTGCCGACCAGCTTCTTTTCGGGCCAGTACACGAGATAGCCCTCGATCGACCCTGTTCCGTTGAGGAAGGTCCATCTTTTCGTGACCTCGACGTCCTGGCGGGTCACCATGAACAGCGTGAGGTCGGGATCGGACACCTGGCCGCGAATCTGTTCCGGCAAGGAACGGTTCACTCTCTCGACAGGCCGGTCCCGTGCCACGTCCCAGAGCAGGGCGCGTCCCTTCAGCTTCGGCGCCGAGTTGTCCTGCTCGTAGGCAAACGTGTCGCCTCCCGGTTGACAATGGACCGTGACGGGTGGCTGGCCAGCCGCTTGGTCCGCCAGCGCCAGCCCATCGCTCACTGGGTCGGGCCCGCCCTCCATGGGCCGGCTTGCTACCCATTTGGCCAGGGGTGAATCGATAGGGCCAGTCAGGGCGGCAGGCCAGGGCTTGTCGCCGTTCGTCCACTGATTGACATTTACCGTATCGGGAGGGTCTTCGCCCCTGACGCGGACGATCCCGATCGGTTTCTTGCTGGGCCAGCGGACGATCGCCAGGTCCAGGTCCACGCGGTAGCCGGGGACATCTGTTCTGTCGTCCCCTGCTTTGGATGGGTGGTAAGCGGCAACGGGGATCCGGTTCTTGCCGGCGACGAGCCACAGGGTCAAGTCCGCCCCCGATGGGCTCCCGCGCAGCGCCTCGGGGAGATCGTCATGTGCTTCCCTCCGCCCTCCGCTTTCCATATCCAGGATCACCGCCTTGCCAACTTGGGTGACGCGGCCCGCGGGCTGACCCAGACGACGGCATTCGGCCACCAGTGGCTTGGCCTGCTCGGCCAGGTCGCGGAACGGTTGCTCCTCCCTCGCTCTTTTCTGATCTTCAGCGTTCACTTCTTTCGCCAGTTGCGGGCTTGCAACCTGCGGCGGCGGGACTTTCTGCAGCCGCAGCACGGTCCCGCCCGTCAGGCTGATGCAGATCACACCGGAGCAGATGACCTGCATCAGCCAGAAGCGCCGAGCCTGCTCTCCTGAAATCTTGAATTTCTGCCAAAGAAGGAACGCTCCGCGCCTCCCCGCCCCGCGCCAGACCCAGGCATCGGATCGTCGGGCGAGCCGACGCATGCCGCGGAGGAATATCGCCACAAATGGCAGAACGCCTATTATTCCCACCGCCCAAGGCACGAGCCGGCCCCTGGACTCGGCTGCAAAGTTGATCGCGATGAAATACCCCAAGCCCAACAGGATCATGATGCCGAAGATCGTGCGAGGCCACGAAAACAGGCCGACGAGAGTCAAAGCCGCTCCAGATCCAAGCAAGAGGAGAAACAGCGTTTGCATGGCGGTTCACCTTTATCCAAGAAACGGCATCGTAACCCGCCGGCCATGTGGTGTCCAAGTCGTCGACCCAGCGGAGTAAGATCTCCTCCGTGGTAGGGTACGTGTTTTTGACATCGCTATTCAAACAGGAGCACGCCATGAACGATCCGCTCAAGAGGCTCATTTATTATGTCCTGTGCTTTGTTTGCTTTCTTGTCATTTTTGGGTCCATCGCTGGGGTTGCAATGCTGATCGAGCGGTTGATCCGGAAGAGTTTGAGCCCCGCTCAACTGAGGCTCTTACATGGCATCGGGGGCATCGGAGCATTGGTTTTGATGCTCGTTTCCATGATGTGGGCAGCCATGCTGACCGCCTATCTTGTCCACCAATACGTTCCCTCGCTCCTTGCGCGGTGAACGCGGGCGTCCGCTTCCTGTAGAGGCTCCCGCTCCAGCCGCTCGTAACGTGCACGGACTTGGCGATGGGCGGCGAACTAGCCGGCGTCGGCAGCGGTGCGCAGGTTAGTGGGGTCCTACCAATTGTTTTGCGGATTGATGCCTGTGCTCGCCCTGCCTGCTAATTCCGCACCCAAAAGGCTTTCGCGGATCTATCAGTGGGGCAACGATCGCCCGCCTTCGCTCAATCGCCAAAGACCTACGCCGGTCCTGACGAAGTCTGACAAGAATTATTGTTCTAAAGTACTCTGAGGCGGCGCTGCCGCCTCGACCGTCGCCTCGGCGATGCGTCGGCGTGCCATCGTTTTGTCAACGGTGCCGCCCATCGTATCGGCCGTGGCCCTGGCCCCGGCGATGTCACCGGCTTGAGCCTGGGCAGCGGCGATCGCTGCGCAGGTTGAATCGGTGTGGATCAGGATGCCACCATGGTCCGATTCAGGGTCGGCGTACTCCGCCGCTTTGGCGGTGGCCAGCAGCAGCTTGGCCCCCTCGACATCGCCAGCCGCGGCGCGGCTGCGGGCGATCATCAGGCAGACATTCGCCGCGTTGTCGTTGTCATGGACCATGCAGGCCGTTGCTTTGGCGGCGCCGAAGTCTCCGATGCGAGTTTGTGCCCGGGCGATGGCCACATAGGCTAACGCAGTCTCCACGCAACCGGTGCCATAGATGTCCATGGCGCTCGGCAGATGCCGCACCGCATCCCTGGCGGACAGAAGCCTGGCCCTGGCTTTGTTGTCATCGCCGATGCGACGGTGCGCGTCGGCCAGTGCCAGAAATGCCTCCACTTTCCCGAGGGTCGTCTGGAATATATCCGCACGCCGATGACTGAGAATCGGCGAGTACACGCTGGACGGAGTGTCCTGGGGCGGCATTTCCACGACGTCATCAAAATAACCGGCAATATTCAGATGACAAACGCTGTCGTAAGGTCCATCAATCACCGTAGCGGCCAGTCTGCCGGCCGCCAGCGCCACCCTGGCTTGTTCGTTCTTTCCGATCGCAATCAGTTCCCGGGCAATGTCGAGGAACGCTTCGGCCCGGCTGGAGGCGTTGCTGATGCGGTGTGCCGCAGACTTGGCTTCGGCCAGCGTGGCCGTGGCGGCGGAGATCGCACCTGATTCTGCCTCGACGCGGGCAATCGCCAGGTGGCTCTGCACCGCGCCGACGGCCTCCTTCTGGCGGGCCAGCGCCTTGGCTCCGGCGATATCGCCGCCCGCGGCCCTTCTGCCGATGCTCGCCGCGTCAGCCAGGGCGAGCAGAAACGCGTCCGGGGCCAGGGTGACATATATACCCTGGATCATAAGATGCGCGCACGTTTTCCTGGCTCCCTCCACATCGCCAGCTCTGACCTGCCCTTCGGCAATGGTAAGACAGAGGCGATCGCGCTCCTCATAATCCGCCTTTCGGTATGCGTCAGCCCTGGCGACGCGCAACCGCCTCCTGGCTTTGCTAAACTGCCCCATCCTGAGCAGAATGTCGGCAACCAGGAGGTCCGCCTGGACCCTTATCCTTGCGGAGCGTATTTCTCTGATTGCCAGCCGTGCGCCTGACAATGCCTCGCGGGCTCGGGTGATGTCCCGTCGCTGAACCCGAACTTTGGCGATCTCAATATAGGCGTAAGACCGGGCCGCAGGCTCGCGGATTTCCCGGGCGGTTGCCATGGCCCCGGCGGTATCGCCGCAAACAGCCTGGCCGGCCGCGATGCCGGCGTATGCTGAAGCGCGGGCGTGCGCGTCGGGCACCCGGCAGGCCGCGGCCAGGGCCTCGACAAACTCCATCGCCGCCGCCCGAGCGCGACCATGGCTGCGAATGGCAGCGTGCGCGGCGTCGATTTGCTCGTAAACATGGCGCTGCCTAGGCCGGTCACCGATCGCCTCGGCCGTGGCCGCGGCCTCGGCAAGGTCCGCGATCTTCGCTTGCAGTAGAGCGACGCCCTGATAAATCGAATCCCTCTCGAGGTAACCAGCGCTGCCGATGGCAGCGCCCGCGGCCCTGGCTGCCGTCAGAGCAGCTTTGGCCCCGGCCAGGTCCTCGGCGTGGGCCCTGACGCGGGCAACCGCCAGGCAGGCGCGGGCACTGACGTACTCATCGCGGATCTCAGTGGAGGTGGCCATGGCGGCAGGGACGTTGCCGGCCCTGGCTTGCAAGGCGGCGATCTTCGCCAGCACGGCGTCGGCGAGAAACGGGTCGTCGGCGATCTGCCGCGCGCACGCCTTGGCGGCATGCAGCGGCTGATCGAGGCCAGATCCGTTCTCGCGTTGTGCGGCGGCGATTTTCAGGTATGCAAAAGTCCTGTCAGCGGCGGTTGAGCGAGCACGGGCAGCGGCAGCGTTGCCTGCTTCGGCCCCCGGGCCAGGATTGTCCAACGAGCTCGCCCTCGCATCACCCGTTGGCGTCCCGGGTGTTGCCGGCGAAGGTTCCGCCGCGGCCCCGAGACCGGCGCATGCCATGGTCATCGCAGCACCCGCGGGGCTCCCGGTTTTCATTTGATTTCTGGCGATCTCGCTGAGCGCTGCCAGCCTGGCGTCAGGTTCGGTCAAAGCGGCGGCCTTTGCCCTGGCTGCAACCAGAATCGCATGTCCACGACTGAAGTTGAGGAGGGAAAAATAATTCCTGGCGCGGTCTACGTCGCTGCGGATATTTGGTGGTATCGGGCTCATGGCGAACTCCTTGCGACAAATTGTGCTTTCAGGCGTCGAAAGGAAAGGCAAGCGTCGAGAATTCCTTCAGAGAAGCGCGGGCGGAGGGAGTCGAACCCACAACATGCGGTTTTGGAGACCGCCGCTCTACCGTTGAGCTACGCCCGCAGCTTTGATTGCTTTGTCGCACGCAATCGTCTACGCGGGTGTGCGGGAAACCTTACAGGGGCCGGCGCGGATTCCTGCCCAATGGACTGCGGGGACGAGGCCAGGATCACCAGGGTTGGTTTGCGCAGGCCCGGTGGAAACACGGCCGCCGGGGGAACGCCCCGAAAGCATTCCACACTGCGGCGGGGCGATCCGCTTCAGCCGGTGCCGATACACGACAGAGGTGAGGCGAAGGAGGCGCTGGGAACGCTGCCGGGCGTCACTCGCGTTGCCGGCGCGGAATTGCTGCCCGCCGGCCTGTGGGGACGGGGCCAGTGGATCACTTGACGACCACGCGCGGCCCCGCGGCCTTCTGATCGGCCTACGCGAGCACACTTTTTGTTACACCTCATGGTCCCGCTTGCCGTCGAAGGCGTCCGGCGAGACTCCGAAGAATTCAACCAGCTTGCGCTTGTCATCGTCGGAAGGACCGCGGTAGCCGTCGACAATCGCTTGTAGGTACGGCATCTTGAGCGCCTCGGCAGCGCCGGCGACCGAGTGCTCCGGACGCACGTACTCGAGCAAGTAATCGATCAAATGGCTCGGCGTCGCCTGAATCGAGTTGCGTGGGCAGTACTTCAGGTAGCGATCAATCGCTTCCCGCAGTTCCTTTATGTAGGACTTGTCGTCTGCCGTAATCTGCTCCGGGTTTTGCATCATCCGGATCAGCCCGTCGTTCGCCTGCCTGCAATCGTGATGGTCACGAATGGGATGCAGCCCGCGTCGATTGTTGGTATTCATGGGACTCCCTTTCCTTTCGCTTGTAGACGGTATTCCGAGGCACACCCGGGTCGAGAAGGGGTGATGAAGCACCAGTTGCGCAGTACGCAATGGCGTCCACCACCCGTCTATTTGCTGGTAGATTTGGTGCCGGGTGTGCCCGTCGCTAACCGCGTAACAGGCGCTTTTCAACCGCCGTCACAGGGTGAATTCGATCCCGTCCAGCATGACGCGCTCAAGGGCGGGCTGCGAGCACGTCGTGAAATACTGCCGGACTGACTCGGCCTTTCCGGCGCGCAGGGCGAACAATGCCGCCGAAAATCGGGTCTTAGTTGCCTGGGCCGCGAATTCTTTCTGGGTGGGGATCGCCGTCAGGCGAGCGTATTCAGCTTCAACGGCCGCACAGACCGATTCCCACCGCGCACGCACCTGCTCGTAAAGCGGACGCATCTCGGGAAAATAAGTCAAAAACTCTTCCGTCTCATTGGCCTTGACCACCTCAAGCATGCGCCGGGCCGAGAAGCTTTCCTTCATGAGGGCCAGGGCCACGTACTGAGGCGACTTGATCTTGACCCGGTTGAAACGGGCATCGCAGGCGACGAACCCTTCCGCCTCGATCGCGCGAAGCTGCTTTGCAGCCGACAGGCACGCGTCGGCCGACGTGAGGGGGAAGCAGCGGACGCACTCCCACCCGAGCTCGGCGGCGGGCGATTCTGGGGCCAATTCGGGATAATTCCCATCCTCCAGGTCTCGGCATCCGATCAGCGTCACTCGGGGCCTGGCGTGCTGCACGACCACCCGGTTGTACGGCGTGGTCATCTCGAACATGTAACACAACCCGCGATGTCGCTCCGAGGGAACCGCGTAGCCGGCCTCCTTGAAGGTGTCCCAGAACAAGTCAGCAAAAGTTCCCGCCCGGCCTTCAACCGCGCCGCTCGCGTCGGGCAGGCCGTTGCTGGCGACCCGCCACCCGCCGCCGTACCAGTAGAGCGTCATCAGGCTGCCGTCCAGTTTCTCGTAAACCCTGGCGCTGGCCCAGTCGATCGGGGCGGCGTGACCTTCGCCGTGGTTGAAGAACTTGCGAAAGGGAAACGATACGACGCTCCAGTCGTCGGCTTCATCCAAAATCAGCCCCCGGCACTCCTGGACAATCGGCTCGGCCATCGGGCTCTCGATCTGGTCGTACTTCACGAAAACCAGGTTGGGGAACTCCCGGTGCCGCCGGACGGCAACCTTGTACCGCGCCGTCAGATCGCTGAGCGGGTTGCTGCGAAGAAACGATTGCGTGAGCAGTGCAGTCATGTCATGTCACTCCTGATGGCTGGTATTTCAGTCCGATTCTCTCCTTGCCCACTGAGTCGTACTTCAGGACAGCAAGGTCGGTGCGCCCTCCGCCTGCGAGGACGAGGCCAGCGGACCAGCAGCACTGCACACCATAGGCCCGATGAAAACAGCGCCGCCGGCTGAATGCCTTGCGGCATCCACCCGGCGGCACTGGAGGTCCTGGCGACGTTGGGGCTGCCCCGCTCGTGCGATCAGAACCGCAGGCGGGCCGGCCCGTTGCCGTGCTCCGGCTGGCCCGGAGTAATGAAAATGCCCAGGGCCGGCTTATCGCTGATCAGCAACCGGTCGGACGAGCGGTGCACTTGCACCGAGTAGCTCACGATGAGGTTGCGGCCGAGTTGGTTGTACGGCACGTAGACCCACAGCGAAGTAATCTGCGAATGCGGGTGCTTCGGCGTGACCGCCTTGACCAGAATCAGCGGCTCGCCATTTGCCGAGCGGAGCGGGTCGCCGCCCAAGTCGTTGAGCCGCACGACCACGTCGCAGGGGACGCCAAGGGCATCGTCCACGTTCATATCGACGCCGATCCACTGGCCTGCTTCATTCTTGGCCTCTTCATCGTGGACCTTTGTCACCTTGGCCGTCGGCACCGCTGGCTGCAGCTCCGGCAGCGGAGCGGGCAGTTCCGGGAGCGGCGCCAGCAGATTCGGAAGAGGCGCCGGCTTGGCCCCTGGGTTCACGAGCCACTCCGGGAGGCGCGGGAGCGACTCAACGGGCGGGGCGGCAACCCGGTGGTCCCGGCGGTAACTTTGCAGCATCGCGGCTATTTCGTCGAACGCGATGGCGTACGAAACCAGCGACACGCCGGGGGTATTGCTTGAGCTGATACCGACCAGCTCGCCGTTCGTGTTGTACATCGGGCCGCCGCTGTCGCCGGGGTTGATCGGCACCTGGGTCTCGATCATGTCGGCCTTCACGGACTGGGCGGTAAGCATGGCCAGCGGGCCGGCGGAGCCGTCGCCAAGATGGTCCTGGCGGTCGCGGCACACCAGCCGCACGTGGCCGCTGCTGCCCCTCCACATGGCATTGTCGTTGGCCCCGGAGTTGCCGATGGCAAAAATGTCCTGCTGAGAGTGGGGGAAGCTGGTGGCCAGCGGGACCGTCACGGCAGTCTCGGGCAGACTGGCCACCTGGATCAACGCCAGGTCCTTGACCGAACTGCGGGCAACCACCTTCCCCTCGATCCGGGCATTGGCATCCTCCTCGTAGGCGTCTCTGGTGGCGATGGGCAGGCCGTCGCGGTCGAACTTCGGAAAGAAAACGAACGCCGTATCGCGTTCCTGGACAACATGATAGCAAGTGACAAGCAGCCTCAGCCGGGCGTCCACGACCACCGCCGTGCCCATCTCGGCCTGTGTGCTGCCGTCAGCATGCACCTCGCCCTTGGGCGACACCACCCATGCGGTGGAGCGAATGACCTTGTCGTAGGGGCCGTCCTCGGCCATCGCCCGCCGGCTGGCCGGCAGCAGCATGCAGGTGAGCAGAACGCCGAGCATGGCACGTCGGGCCGCCGGCAGATTGGAAATGAAGCATCGCATCGTCAGGCTCCTGTTCCGGTTCTTCGCTGACGGCTCCGGAACAACTCCCGGAAAACCGTCCGCGTTCACCCGGTATTCGCTGGCTCACGCCGAACCTTACAGAAGAATCGTCCAAACCCGACGCCCAGCCCTGTCGAAGCCGGCACGCACGATCGCTACCAAGCACTCATGTCAGCCCAGCAATCCGCGTAAGGCCCGCTCCAGCATCTCGCGACCGGCCAGCCCGCTCCGTAATTCCTCAGGGATCCCCGACTCTCCCCAGTAAGCACCGGCCAACTGCCCGCAGACGGCGCCGGTGGTATCCGCGTCATCGCCGAGATTGACCGCACGCAGGACAGCGTCGCGGAAAGATTCTGCTCCCGCGAACGCCCACAGGGCCGCCTCAAGACTCTTCACCACATAGCCCGAGCCTTGTATTTGGGGTGGGGCATTGCGGCGGAAACTCCCCTGCATGACCTCCCTCACTTCCAGGTGCAGCGGTTGCAGCTCCGTCAACTCGCGCCAAACTGACCAATCAGGATCCAACACGACTTCCCGCGCCAACCCCTTGATCAGCGCGGCCACGCAAACTGCCAGGCAGGCGCATGCCGACAGACACTGTGGGCTGGCATGGGTCGGCCGACTCGACTCAACAGCTCGTGTGATCAGGTCGCCAAGGCGGTCGGGGAACATGCGGACATAGGCGAGCGGCACCGGAGCCAGACGCATGATCGACCCGTTGCCACTGGCGAACTCCGATGCGTCGCCCGAAGTCCAGGCGTCGCCGGATTCTTGAAAACGCTGCAAGGCAGCCACGGTCGTGTTGCCAATGTCGAACACCCGACCGTTCACCGAGTATGCCCCGGTCCGCCACCAGGCCAGATACCTTTGGCATTGATCGTTCAGGTCCCAGCCCTCCTCGGCGATGCTGTCGGCCAGCGCCAGGGCCATGCTGGTATCATCGGTCCACTCGCCCGGCCCCAACCCGTGCGGGCCGCCTTCACGGTAGCCGACGACCGGTTCGAACGAGCCGGGGGGCTCGAACTCCACCGGCGCCCCCAGCGCATCACCGATCGCCAGCCCAAGCAGCGTGCCCCGTTGACGGTCGCGGTAGTTCATGTCACAAGCTCCGGAAAGGGATGAATTCAGGCGATTCGGAACTCATCTGGGTACGCGGCGGATGGGGTAATCTTACAAACGCGAGTGGTGGGAATCGAACCGACAACCTGTGGTTTTGGAGACCGCCGCTCTGCCGAGCTCGGTCACCTCGCTGTTCGCGCCGTCTTCGGTCAGGGCGCGTCAGCCGGTCGCAAGCCGCTCGTTTTCACGTTGGAGACTTCAAATCGAAATAAGTAAGATCCCTCTTCGATCGACGTATACTCTGGTGTCAACGTCACTCTCGCGCCGAGCGGCGGAGAAGGAAGTCACCATGAATCACCCGAATCAGGCTGGGCGTCTTGTAGATCTCGATGAGAAGGAACTACCGGCGGAAGTCCTGGAGAACGTCGCCCATCTCGTGAGTCTTGGGTACAAGCGCGCCCACATGTGGGTCGCCGCGACCGGTGAGGTCTACATCCATCCAGAACTCGCGATGCTTGAGTCTGGAGAGGAATAGGCTTGGGTTACGTGCAAGGAGCCGTACAGATGTTCGATCAAGAACCAACCCAGGAGGAGATGGAACAGTTGGAGGCCGAAGCCGAGTACGTCCGTCGGCGCGACGCCCGCATGGCCAAGGCGATGCAGGATTGGGCAGACGTGCTCGCGGCGACTCCCGCGCGGTATCGCGAGCCACTGCGCGAAATAATCTTCGATATGGCGAAGCGCCAACCGGATGGCCAAGGCATCCACGCCGCGGATGGCACGTCTCTGCCGCCGGGAGTTCTGGCCCGCCTCAAGCAGATGCAGGCGGCCGAGGAGGTAGAAGACGACTCAGCGGAAAGCTTCCTTGAGTACAGCCGGAAAGTGGGTTTCGTCCGTGCCGTCGTGCACTACATCGACAATGACGATTATGAAAAGGAGCGAGACCGGTGGCTCCGCCCCAATTTATTATGGGGACTGCTCGTTCAGGACCATTGGTTCCCGTGCCTCGCTGAGACGCTGGCCGACCCCGATCCCAAATGGCGCGCCGTGGCGGCCAAGTGGGCATCCGGCTGGGCCCCATCGAAGGACGCCGCGGTCGCGGCACTGAAACCGCTGCTGGAGGACTCCGCCGTGACGGTGCGCGGCTGGGCCGCGTTAAAACTGAGCGCGATCGATCCCGAGATTGAGGGGGCCGCTCGCGCCCTGTGTGATGTTTTATGCGATCCTGACCACGTGCAGGGATATTACAAACAAGAATATGGTTTTGGCGGGTCCCTTAAGGGCGAGGCCGCCGATGCGGTCCTTCGGCTCCCGCGGTCAACCAGCGCTGCCTGCACCGCCGCATTGCGAGCGTTTCTGGGAAATGACCGGTTCGTGGATAACGCCCACGACCGCGCTTCGGCCGCCAGGGCGCTCTGGCAGCTTACAGGCGACACCGACGAAGCGGTGGCGGCGATCCGCAAAACGCTGGAACACAGGTCGGAACGGGACGCATCGGGAGTGGAGCACGCAAGTGTGCACACGGGTTATTTCATCGTATTTGACACGCTGTTTGAAATCGGCCGCCCGGCAGCCGCGACGGCCCCATTACTCACCGAGATGCTTTGCCACTGGTCGGTGAGGAATAACCAAGAGATAACCGAGCACATCAAGGGAACTCTGCGGGCGATCGGGGCACCGGCCGCGGCCAGCGCCGAGGAACAGGACCAGCGAGTCATGAACACCCAACGACGCGGGCTTGGTCCCATTACGGGGCCTGCCGACTATCGCAAGGCGACCGAAGAGATGGAGGCATTGACCTTCAGAGCCGAACGGCGCACGGATGAAGAAGAGGAATATCTTGGTGGTCTGTTGAAGATCGTCCAAGCGTTCGACAACTTCGGATATGGCCGAGCCAGTGCCAGGCCATTCAAGATGTTCCAGTACCTGTTCAGGTTCGGACGCAAGGGGACCATCGAGGAGATCGAAGGTTCCACCGGAATTCAGAACCTGACGGCGTTTTTTCACGGCGACCGCGAATTGAGCGAGGACGACGCCCGCAAGCTCGGCGAGTTTTTCGGCGTCAACCCGAACGTCTTCAGCGAAGCGGGGGCAACGCACCGGCAATGATCGCGTCATCTACCATGGATTCGGCGGCAGCGCTCTGGCCCGTCCCTCAATGACGTCCAGCACCTTTTGCACCCAGCGTCGAATGCGATCATCAGATGCATTTTGGATTGCTTCTTTTAATCCTTGCACGACCTCCGGATGGCCCTTTCCCAGGGGGACAAGGGCCTTGGCCGCCCCCATCTGAAAGCCGGGTTCTTTGGAATCGACCAGGGCCTTGATGAGCACGGGCAGCGCCGCGGCCATCTGACCTTTCGGTTCGATACAGATCAACGCGTTAGCGCCGGAGACGCGCAGGCCGCCGACGGGGTCCTGGAGCATTTTGGTCAACGGAGCGATCGCGGGCCTCAGTTCGTCGGCGTCGGCGCCGTTGGTGGCGGCTGTCGCGAGCTGGTTTGCCGCCTGCTGGCGGCGGCCGGGCTCCAGGTCGTCCAACTGGTGGACCCAGAAGCTGATGGGGTGGCCGCCCACTTCGTGCTCCAGACGGTTGGCAGGGGTAGACCAAGCCAGAACGTCGCGGGCCGGGGCAACGGCGCAAGCGCAGTTCAATCCAGCGCCCGCCCCCACCAGTTCGATCGCCAGCGCCGCGCGAATCGCCCAAACCATTTTCGCTTTCATGGATCGGCTCCGAAAACGATGTTACTCATGTTGTCTCTTGCTACGCGTGGCCCTGGGAGGGCGGAACAATCCGTCGGCGCGAAAGCGGCTGTTCCGGCGTCGGGACCCCTATGCCTGCGGATTCCATACTGTCGCCGCGGGCGGCCTCTCGCAGCGCGCCGAATAACACCTTCTGAGCTTGTACCTTAGACTGGCAGGTGGAACAGGTCTTGACGTGGTTCTCTACCGTCTTCTCCGCGGGCTGCCCAAGGGCCAAGGCGCAGAGTTCACTCTCTTCGGGGCAGGCTTCCATGATGGATTCCTCTTTGTTGGCTCGGGCGATTCGGACGCCTTGGACCTTTGGATTCTAGTCGGCAGGCGATAATGGGCCGGTGGCTTCATGCGCTTCGGGCAGCATTTCCACCTCTTCGTCAAATTCGCCGTACGCACCCATTTCGCGGGCGAGCTCGCGGACCCGTTGAAGCACGCGGAACACATAAACGTACACGTTGTTCGGCTTGGCGATCCCGAGTTCCCGGGCCACCTCGGCGGCCGGCCGGCCCAGAAGACCGCTCTGCTCAAAGCACGTCCAGGTGGTCCCTTTCACCTCGGCCCGCACCGCCGCCATGGCCACCGTGGCGATGCTCATCAGCCACTCCTTTTTGCGCACCAGGACGGCCTGGTAGTCGTCGCCGAGGAACCTTTGGACGGCGGTCAGATACCGGCCGATTTCCTGCAATCGTTCTGATTCCCGGCTTTGAGAGCGGAACCAATCCAGCGCCAGGCGGTCAGTCAACGTCCTCAGCCATCCGCGGAATTTTCGCTGTGGGTCATATTCGAACCGCGGCATCTCCTCCATGAGCTTGACGGCCATGTTCTGGGACAAATCCTCCAGGTCCTCGGCGTGGAGGCGGAAGCGCCGCAGGTACATCTTCACAACAGGCTCGTACAGCTTCCAGAACGCGTCCCATTTTGCATCGAAGCCGGGGTCGCCGGGAGGTGGCGGAAAATTTGCCTTGTTGGTGAGGGGACCTTCCATGCATCACATCCTTTCGGAGCGGGACAGCGAGTCACGGTCTTGCCGCCCCTCATTTCCATGTACGACAGGTCCGTCAGTTCATTACAAGTGGAATGGCGAGAAAGTCAATTATCAACGGCGGTAAGAATATTTCGCTCCGGCCGTACATCACATGAAAGCACGCCGTGCGTTCGAGCAGTCCAGTAGTCCGACGGTCAGAAATCCTTGAGACGCAACGACATGCCCGCTAAACTATCGTCTGCCGCATCCGCGCGAGTGTGGCCGCATCGAGGTGTCGAATGTCCGAAAGACTTCTTCCCGAAGGCCACCGGGTCAGCGACACAATTCTGGTGGAGCGCTTCCTGGGCGAAGGGGCGTTCGCCGAAGTCTACCGTGTGCAGCACGCGTTCCTGGGCCGCCAGGCGTTAAAGGTCATGAAAAGCGCCGGCACGACGGTACGGGAAATCCACGAGTTGCTCCGCGAGGCGTCGTTGCTGAGCCGCATCGGCCACCCGAACATCGTGCGCGTCTTCGATGCCAATGTGTTGTCGGTAAACGGGTCGTCACACGGGTACTTCACGATGGAGTACGTCGCCGGCGGGACGCTGGACCGGCACTGGCGGGCCTATGGGAACCGGTTCATCCCGGTATCGGACGCCGTGGAAATCACCCGGCAAGTCTGCTCCGGCCTGGCGGTCGCGCATGCGGAAAAGCCCCCGATTGTGCACCGCGACATCAAGCCACAGAACATCCTGGTGGGCTACGACGCGACTGGGCTGCGTGCCCGGGTCAGCGATTTCGGGGTGGCCAAGAGCGTCAACCCGATGACGCAGTACGCCAGCGCCGGCGGCACGCCCCTGTTCAAGGGACCGGAGGCGATGCGCGACAACCGGGACTCGCCAGCCGGAGACGTGTGGGGCGTGGGTACGACGCTGTACATGATGCTGACGGATTTGCTGCCTTTCCCGACACAAGGCGACCGCAGCCCGCTGGATCTGCGGCGTTTCGAGCAACCCTTGCGGCCCGCCAGCGACCTCAACGCTGAGGTGGACATAGGATTGGACGCAATCGTCGCGCGATGCCTGGCGCTCAAGCCCTCCGAGCGTTACGCCGATGCAACCGCGCTTCTGGCGGACTTGCTGCGATGGGCGCCGGGCACCGGCGCGCCGCGAAAACCGGCTGCGGACGACGAAGGGATGACCACGAAGGACGCGCTGGGCCTGCGCCCGCCAGCCGACCGGGCGGCGGCGGACGGGCTCGTGCGCGAAGCGCTACGGCTGTCCAAACAGCCGGGAAAGCTTCCCGCCGCCGCCGATCTGATGGAGGAAGCCATCAGCAAGAACCCCGAACTACGCGAGCGCTACGAAGCCATGCTGCGGCTCTGGCGCAAGGGTTTGTGCATGTGACAGCTCACGATCGAGGTCGCTGCGATGACGGACGCCGCGCCACAACCCGATGACGCAAGGCCACCGGGCGACGCCGCCGGCGCAGGAGACTGGTCCTCTGCGCTACTGGAGATGGCAGGTTCGGACCTGTATCGGAACAACGCGTTCCGCGTGCTGGGGCTCGGAGTCGGGGTGCAGGCGCAGGACTGGGTCCGCGCGCAAGCGCGTGAGAAGTTGCGGGCCCGATACGGCGCCGACGCGGACAAGAATACTTCTCCGGCCGCCCTGTTCCCCCTGGACCCCCCGCCGGATGAGCAGGCGCGGCGTCAAGCTCAGCAACGGCTGAACGACCCCGAGTGCCAGTTGCTCGACGAGTTGTTCTGGTTCTGGCCCCGCCAGGGGCAGGAGGACGACCCCTTGATCGATCTGGCCCGCACCGGCGACATAACCTCGGCCCTGGCTTCGTGGGAGCAGCGTGAGGCCGAGCAGACCATGGGGCGGACCTCGGCACACAATCTGGCGGTGTTTTACCATTGCACCGCCTTGGATCTGGATCACAAGGCGTCGCGCGGCCCGCTGAGCGACGCCGAGGTCAAACTGCATCTTCTTGCCTGGGGGCGGTGCAACGCCCGCTGGAAGCGGCTGATTGGCGATGAGGCATTCTGGTCGCGCATGAGGACGCGCGCCGCGGAGTTGCGCGATCCGCGTCTCACCGATGCCACCGTGCAGTCCATCCGCCGCACCCTTCCGCGGGCGCTGGCGCAGATTTCCGCCAGGCTCGCGGTGCGACATGCCCTGGCTGGAAATGAAGCGACCGCCCGGCTGCACGCGCGGCAAGTCGCCGGCGCGGAGGTTGACGAGCCCGTCCGCCGCCAAGTTATTCTCGATTCACTGGCGACGACGCGTGAGCGGCTGCGGTTGATGTGCGAATCGGCGCGCGCGGCAACTGAAGCAGATCCCGAAAAAGGCAAAGACCAAGCGCAAACTTTGGTCGACGGAGGCGGCAGACTGCTGACCGCGGTCGACGTTCTGCTCGCCCCCGGTTCCGCCGCCGGGGACGGCGAGCACGATCGCCTGGCGGAGACCGCGCGCACGTGCATTGTGAAATACTGCAACAAGCGCCGCGACTGGAAATTCGGCCTGGAGCTCCATTCGAGGCTGCTGGAGATGGCCCGCGGCGAAGAACTGCTGGCGATGCTTGGCAGCGAATCGGCCGCCTTGCTTGAGAACCGCAAGGACGACCTTTGCCGGTTCTGCGAGAAAAACGAGAAGGACAGGGCCAGTCGAGTCGAGGTCCCGGTGCATCAAAGCTACCTGGAGAATGGCCGGAAGCGGTCGCGTTCGGTCATTGTGAAGCTGCGCCGCTGCACCGAATGCCGCGACCGGCACGCCCGGCTGCGCCGCCGCGCGGTCCGAGCCGCCTGGGTCGGCGCCTCCCTTGCAATGTGCGGGTTCGCAGGCACCGGCGCCGGTGCCATCTGGCTTGCTCCCTTGCTGTTGCTGGTTCTCCCGGTGTTGGGCTGGTGCCTGGGCGAGCGATGGGGCGCAGCGGCAATCCTCGCAGGGACCAAGCCCGCGCGGGCCGCTCTGGAGTTCGACCGGGTCAGGGAGCACCGCCAGAACGGATGGATGCTGGGGGAACTCCCGCCGGGCTATAAGCTGCTTCCGGCGAAGCCGGAAACAGATCCGGTGAAACGAATCCTCGCCGAGGTCCTGGAAAAGGACTGACGAATCGGAGCGATCCGTATGACGGCACAAAACCGAGATGATTCAACCTCTCCCCGCGGCAGCGAGCCGTTGACGTTCGATGCCAGCAACCTTCTGCGCGCAATGGCTCAATCGGCGACGGGCCTTTGGCGGGCCCGCCGAAAGCTGTTGACAGGGCGAGACGATTCGTCGCCGTACGCCTCCGCTGCCCCCCAGGCCGCCGATCTGTTGGCCGGGGTCGCGCGGCACATCGAATCGGCCTGGGACGCGCTTCTAGCGGCCGGGGTTGAAGTGAGAGACGATACCGGCAAGCCATACGTTTCGGGCATGAGCCTGCACGTGATAGCCTTTCAGCCGACGCCGGGGGCCCGGTCGGAGACGGTGGCCGAAACGGTCAAGCCGTCGATCTTCTACCTGGGCCATCTCATCCAGCCCGGTGAGGTGGTGGGGGCGATCCCGACAGATAGCCGGCCGCCCGCCGATACCAGAGGAGTCCCATGAGCCGCACGACGATCGATTATGGCATCGACCTGGGGACGACCAACAGCTCGATCGCCTGCATGGGAGCGCGCGAGCCGGAGGTGGTCCCCAACCGCGACGGGGCGAGCTTCACTCCCTCGGCGGTCTGGATCGACCGGCGCGGCCGGCGCTTCATCGGGCGGGCCGCCAAGGAGCAGGTCGAGCGCGACCCGGAGAACGCCGCCGCGGAGTTCAAGCTCCGCATGGGCGAGGGCGATCAGGCGGTGAAAGTCTTCCAGAGGACCGGCGAAAAGATGCTTCCCGAAGAGATGTCGGCCGAAGTGCTCAAGTCGCTGCGCGCCGACGTGCGGGCCACCAAGGGCGAGGAGCCGCGCGCCGCCGTCATCACCGTACCGGCGGCATTCGAGCTGGCCCAGTGCATGGCGACGCGCAAAGCCGCCGAACTCGCTGGCTTCACCCTCAGCCCGCTCGTGCAGGAGCCGGTGGCGGCGGCGATGGCTTACGGGTTCGGGTCGTCGACCGAGAACGTCTTCTGGCTCGTCTATGACTTCGGCGGCGGCACCTTCGACGCGGCCGTCATCCAGGTCCGCGACGGCGCCATCCATGTCGTCAACCACGCCGGCAATAATTTCCTGGGCGGCAAGAACATCGACTGGGACATCGTCGAAAAAAAGCTCGTCCCCCGGCTAACGGCCGAGCGAACGATCGCCGGTTTCACCCGGTCGGACCCCAAATGGCGGGCAGCGTTCGCCAAGCTCAAGGGACAGGCGGAAGCGGCCAAGGTCCAGGTTTGCCTCAGCGGCAAGGCGCAGGAGGTCTGGGTGGAAAACCTCTGCGCCGACGAAGCCGGCGATCCCATCGATTTCGCCTGCGAGCTGACGCCGCAGGACATCCAGGAGATCATCGCGCCGTACGTCACTCAATCGATCAACCTCTGCAAGCAGGCGCTGACCGAACGGCGGCTTTCGGGCTCGGACGTGCAGAAGGTCATCATGGTAGGAGGGACCAGCCTGATCCCATGGCTGCGCGAGCAGGTGGAGCGAGAACTCAAGGCGCGGCTGGAGTTTTCGGTGGACCCGATCACCGTTGTGGCGCGCGGCGCCGCCGTGTTCGCTTCCACCCAGCGCCTGCCGCTCGACGAGCTCGTCCGTGACGACCGGTTCGGCATCGTGCTGGATTATGAGCCTTTCGGGAACGAGCCCAACCCGCTGGTGGGCGGGCGCGTGCTGGCGCCGGCGGGGGTGTCGGCGGCGGGGACGAGCCTGGAGTTCAGCGATATCCGCGGCGCCTGGCGCAGCGGCCGGGTGCGGGTGAGCGCCGAAGGCAAATTCGTGACCGAGCTGCATGCCGAGCCCGGCCGCAACGAGTATGCCATCGAGCTGACCGACTCCACCGGCAGCCTGCTGGCGTGCCAGGTGCCGCCCTGTTCCTATACCCGCGGCGTGGCCATCACCAGCCCGCCGCTCATCCACTCCATCGGCCTGGCGCAGGCTGACAATCAGGTGGACGTGCTCATCCCCAAGGGCGCGCCGTTGCCGGCCCGGAACCGGACCGTGCATCGCACGGTGCGCCCGCTGGCTCGCGGGCAAAGCGGGGACGTGCTCAAGATCGCGGTCGTGGAGGGGGAGAACTTCGGGCGCGCCGATCGGAACAACCCGGTGGGTCACTTGAAGATCCCGGCCGACCGCATCAGCCGCGATATCCCCGTCGGCAGCGAAGTGGAGATCACGCTGGATGTGGACGCGTCCCGCCTGGTGACGGCGCGCGCGTATGTGCCGATCCTGGACGCGACGTTCGAGCAGGTGCTGAAGATGGATCACCAGCAAGCCGACGCCGACGCGCTCAATGCCAGCCTGACGGCGCAAATGTCGCGGCTGGCGGCGGCGCGCCGGGATGTGGCGGCGGCGGGAACGCAGGTCCCGGCCGCCCTGGCGGCCTTGTCGCGGATCGACGCCGAGGGTTTGCCGCGGCAGGCATCGTCGCTGGTCAGCGCCGCCCGCGGCGATCCCGACGCCGCCAAGGCGGCACAGAAATGCGTCCGCGATCTGCAAGGCGCGATCGATGCGGTGGAAGACGCGCTGGTCTGGCCGCGACAGGCCCGCGAGGCCGAGGAACTGGTCGAATCCACCCTCCAGATCGTCAACGCCCACGGCAACGAGGTTGCCGCCAAGCGACTGGCGGCGGCGGCGCAGGCCATCCGGGATGCCATCTCCGCCCGGGACCCGGACTTGTTGCGGCAGCAGGTCGAGGCGGTCCGTGCTCTTCGATACGAAGTCCTTCAGGGTGTTTTCTCGTTCTGGATCGACAACCTGGGCTGGTTGAAAGGTCAGCAAGGCAGGATGCGTGACCCCGCGATGGCAAAGAGGCTGATCGAGCGCGCGGACCAGGCCATCGAGAAAAACGACATCGAGGCCTTGCGGGCCTCCGTCCGGCAGCTCCAGGGCCTGATGCCACCCGAATACGACAAGGCAAACCCCCAGGAGAGGCGGACGGACACGATGAAGCAGCCGTGATCGGCGCTTCCATGGAGTCTCAACGTTCGCGTGATGAAGTACTCAGCCGAGTTGAACCTCGTCCTGACATTGGCGGCCCGTCAGGCCGGCGCCGGCGGGTTTGCCGAGGTCGTCCGGGAACATCTGCTCGCGGCGCTTGTCGAGTGCGTGGAGTTGGCTGCCGACGAGCTACCGCGGCACTGCCGCGATGCTCAAAACCGGGCCGGTCCCGCTGGGCCGAGCCATCAGTCTCCACCGCTGTCGCCCGGGGCGCAGCTCGCCCTCCGTACCGCCATGAGCGCGGCGCAGAAGCGCGGGGCGTCAGAAGTATGGCCGGAGGACCTGCTGCTGGTCCTGGTGCTCGGGCTGCCCAGAACGCCGCTGCTCCAGCGTTTCGGCCGGGACTTGAACCGGGCGGCGGCATGGGGACCTGTGACGGCGCGCGGCGAGCGCGCGGCGGAGCAGGCCGCCCTGCTGCGGGCGCTGAATGACCCGCGCCGCCGCGGGGTGTTCCTGATCGGCGGGCTGGACAGCGATGCCGCCGCGGTGCTGGCCGATGCCGCGCTGTCCGTCGTGGCCGGTACGGCGCCGCACGCGCTGCAAGAGCACCGCCTGGTGGACGTGCGCGAGGCTTTCGAGGGCCGTACCCGCTCCTGGGCGGATGGAATGATCGGGGAATTCCGCGCTGAAGCGGCGGGCGGCCAGGTGGTCCTGGTCGAGCCGGCCGCCTGGGCAGCCAGCGCCGATGAGAACGACTCCGGCCGCGCCGCCGCCCGAGAGGCATTGGCCTTTGAACGCATTCGTGTGGTCTGGCCGGTCAAGCCGTCGGTCTACCGGCGGCTCATCAGGGCCGACCCCTCGTGGCGGCGCCTCGCTCATGAATTATGGATCAGTCGAGAAGCCGGCGGCGTGCCGGATGAACTTTAGGATTGGGAAGAAAGTTCCATGTTTACCCGCCAGGCCCAGTCTGTCATCGACACCGCCAAGGATTGCGCATTCAGCTCCGGCTCGGCTGAGCTGGACGTTGCGGCACTGCTGGAGGCGCTGGCGATGCACGTCGACACGCGCGTGCTGCTGGCCGAGTGCCTGCAGACGACGCCCGGCGCTGTCCGGGCGGCGCTGCCGGGATTGGACGAGGTCCGCGCCTGTCCCGGCACGGTGCCGCTGGCCGATGAGGTCCGGGCGATCATTGCCGCGGCACGGGACCTGACTCGACTCGCTCCAGACCCCGTTCGACCCGCGCAGGTAGGTGTGCGTCACCTGGTCTGTGCCGCCGCCATGAGCGAGGCTGCCGCCAACGCGCTGAAACTCCGGGCGATACCGAAACAGGCAGCGGTCCTGATGCTCACCGAGTGGTACGGTCACGACGCCGCCGCGCCGAAACTCGGCGACCTGGTCGAGCGGCTGCGCACTTTACGCGGGCAATTGCTGGAGAAGGTGTTCGGCCAGGAGCACGCGGTCCACGCCTTCGTCGAAGCGTTGTTCAATGCCGAATTGCTCGCCGCCGCCGACACCGACCGCAAGGCGCCGCGATCGATCTTCGTCTTCGCGGGCCCGCCGGGCGTGGGCAAGACCTATCTGGCCACCCTCGGCGCTGCCGCTCTGGGAAGGCCGTTCCACCGCTTCGACATGAGCAGCTATTCAGGGAGCTACCAGTTCGAGGCCCTGATCGGCACGGGAAAGAGCTACCGCGACGCCCATCCCGGCGCCCTCACTGACTTCGTCGAGAAGAACCCCCAGGCGGTCCTGCTGTTCGATGAGATCGAGAAGGCCCACAGCCGCACGCTCCAGTTGTTCCTGCAAGTGCTGGATTCGGGCACTTTGGAAGACAAGTACCACGAGCGGCTGGTGCCGTTCCGGGATACGACGGTCATCTTCACGACCAACGCCGGGAAACGGTTGTATGAGGGCCGGAACCTCGGGCCGGCGGGGTCGGGGGCGGGCTTCCATCGCCGGACCATCCTCGACGCCCTGGGGGCCGACCGCGACCCGCGGACCGGCGAACCCTTCTTCCCCCAGGCCATCTGCTCGCGGCTGGCGACCGGCTACCCGGTGCTGTTCAATCACCTGTCGGCGGCCGACCTGGTGCGGATCGTCCGCGAGGAGATGGGCCGGATCGGCGCGCTGTTCGAGAAGCAATTCGCCAAACAGGTCACCTTCGATGAGCGCGTGCCCGTGGCGGTGGTCCTGCGCGAGGGGGCCGGCGTCGATGCCAGGACATTGCGCTCACAGGCGGAGGCGTTCATCAAATCGGAGATTTTCAGGCTCTGCCAGTTGTTCCGGGTGGATAGGATCGACGAGGTGTTTGCGCAGGTGGAGCGCGTGGATTTCACGGTGGAAAACGAGCTGGCTGGGGACATCCGGCGCCTATTTGCGCCGGAGCGGCCGCCGCGCGTGTTGCTGGCCGCCGACCCCGACCTCGGCCGGCTCTACGCCACGGGCATCACGGCGGTGCAATGGTCGGTTGCCGGCTCGACGGAAGAGGCCATGTCGCTGCTGGCGTCGGAAGAATTCGATCTGGTGCTGGTCGACCTGTGGCTCGGGCGGTCGGCAAGCTCGGCGTCGCTGGCCAACTTCGATCACGTCCCGCCGGCGGCCAGCCGGCTGAGTCAGGGCCAGGAATTGCTCGAGCGGATCCACCGGCGATTGCCGGACACGCCGGTCTATCTGTTGTCGGTGGACCCGGCTTTGCCCATTGCTTCATCGCCGGCCCGCAGCGGCGGACGGGTGCCGGTGGACGAGGAACTGCTGATGGCGTGCGCGCGCACCGGGGGCGTCCGCGGGCTGCTTAACACGGGCTTCTTCGATGACGCCTCCCCCGGCTCAGAAGCCGATCGCGATCGGCTCGCGGCCCAGTTGACCCGCGTCGCCGCTCAGCTCTACCGCGAGACGATGGCCGCGCAACTGGCGCGGGAGCGCAAAGTCCTGGCGTTCGACACCGCCCCCGCCCTGCACGCCCGCGCCGGCCGCGTCGACGTGCGCCTGCGCAACCTGCGCCTGTCGCGGGCGCTGGCATCGGCCGATGCCGGCGCGGTGCTGGCGGACGTCGAGCGGCCGGTCGCGCGCTTCGCCGACGTCATCGGCGCCGAGCCGGCCAAGCAGGAGCTGCGCTTGTTCATCGACTATCTCCGCAACCCGCGCCGCTTCTCCGCCCTGGGGCTGAGCGCGCCCAAGGGGGTGCTCTTGCACGGCCCGCCGGGAACGGGCAAGACCATGTTGGCCCGTGCCATGGCCGGCGAGTGCGACGTTGCCTTCATCGCCGCCGCCGCCACCAGCTTCGTCACGGTCTGGCAGGGCAGCGGCCCGCAAGCCGTCCGCGATCTCTTCGCCCGCGCCCGCCGCTACGCCCCTTCGATCGTCTTCATCGACGAGATCGACACCATCGGCAAGGAGCGCACCGGCACCGCCTTTTCCGGCCATGCCCAGGAGGAGACCCTCAATGCCCTCCTGACCGAGATGGACGGTTTTACTGGCCCCTCGCCCACCCGTCCTGTCTTTCTGCTGGCGGCCACCAACTTCCGCGTGGGCAATGAAGGCATCGATGGCGAGGATACATCGCGCGGCACCACCCGCGCCCTCGACCCCGCCCTGGTCCGCCGCTTCGACCGGATCATCCTCGTCGATTTGCCCGACCGCCAGGCCCGCCTGCACTTCCTGCGGCAACGGCTGCAAGAGCGCGCCGCTCCGGCTAGCCGGCCGGTGTCCGAGGAAGTGTTGCGGCTCCTGGCCGAGCGGACCTCGGGAATGAGCATCGCCGCCCTCGAAGGCGTCCTGCAGACGGCCGTTCGCGAGGCGTTCCGCACCGCCCGGCCCCTCGACGCCGACACCGTCGAACGCGCCCTTGAAACCACCCGCTTCGGCGAGACCCGCCCCCGCAGCGAAGCCGAGCGGCTGCGCACGGCACGCCATGAGGCCGGCCACACCCTGCTCTACTGGCATGCCGGATGGTGGGCGTCCTACGTTACCATCGTCGCCCGCGGGAACCATGGCGGGTACATGGCCCCGTGCCCCGCCGAGGCCGGGCGGACCAACTTCGATCTCCCCGATTTGCTGGCCAAGATCCGAGTTGCCCTGGCCGGCAGAAGCGCCGAGCTCCTGTACTACGGCCAGGACCACGGCCTGACCACCGGCCCGGCCAACGACCTGGAATGGGCCAGCGGACTCGCCCGCGAGATCGTCTGCCGCTTTGGAATGGATGCCGGTTTCGGATTGCTCGCCGCCCCGGAGCTGGCCCGCGCCGGCAGCAGCGCGGCCGGGCCGCTCGCCGACCGCGCCAACGAGGCGGTCACCAGGATCCTGACCGGCGCCTGCCGTGAAGCCGACGGCGTGCTCGGCGAACATCGGGGCAGCCTCGACGCGATCGTCAATGCCCTGATGCAGAAGGAGCGCTTGACCGGCACCGATCTTCAGCAAATCCTGCCCGCTTCGTCCTGCCCGCAAACCAATGCGCAGGAGCTTCAACCATGAACACTTCGACCCCAACCAGGGCATCCAACACCGGCACGACCCCAGCCGGAGCAACGACGGCCGCGGCCGGCCGCTCCGACACGCCACAATTGGACCGGATCGAGGCGTTCCTCCTGCTGAACCCCGTGCTCGAGTTCATCGATCGAAGGTGCAAGCGCCTGGTATTCACCGTGTTCTTTGCCGTGCAGGTCCCCTATTTGATCTGGCATTTTCTTGGCCCGAATCATGGGTATTTGCCGTACCGTTGGCTGCGTCCTTTGGACCATCTGGTTTTCCCCCTTGCTTTTGCACCCTGCGTCGTGTGGCCAGTGGTACACCTCGGGCGGCAGGAGATTTACAAGGTCCTCTGGCGGATTCGCCAGCGCCATGCCAAGGCCGCGGGCAAAGACCCGGACGCGGCCTCGTAGGGCAGCCGTCGAATCGACCGCGCTGTAAGGTTCGGCAACTACCGCGTACTCCAGGATGAAGGCCACACGCGGCCGCGCAGGTGATGCGACGGCACGCAGGGACGATGGTCGTCCGGCCTGCAATCCTCAAGAAAGGAGAACGCCATGTTCCGCAATGTTCGCAAGTCTCACCTGTTGGCCGCCGCCATCTCGCTGGCGATGCCCCTGTCGATGGTCATGGCCGACGCGCCAGCGCCAAGCCAAAACGGCACGGCGCAAAACCCGCCGGCGGCCGCCGCGCCGCAAACGCCCGTTCCGCCCGGGGCGCTGAAGCATGAACAGGTCCGCGTCTTGCTGGAAAACATGGGCTACCAGCCCAAGGTCTACGACAACAACGTCGGCACGCAGTTTTACGCCCTGCAGTTCGATCGCAACGGCTGGAAAATGTCGTTGACCGTGTCGATTTCGGAGGACTATTCGTACCTGTGGATCTCTGCCCCGCTCACGGCCGTCTCCGACCCGGCCAAGGCATCGCCGCAGGCCCTGCTGAAGCTGTTGGAGCAGAGCTATCTGAACGGCCCGGCGTATTTCAGCTTCCGCCCCAATCAAAACCGGATCTACCTTGGGATGGCGATCCTCAACAAGGACGTGACCGCAATCACGCTCCGCGCCAGGATTGAGGACTTCTGCGCCATCGTCCAGCAGACCGAGTCCTACTGGAAGGAACAGGCAGTCATGCCCAACGGGAACGGCGTGGCACAAGCGAAGTGAACGGCACCGCGGCATGAGCAAGCTCCGCCGCCTCTCCCGGCCCCGCCGGGAGAGGCGGCGCCGAGACGCGGGGCGGCGGGGGCGGCGGGCCGAGCGACGGATTGCATCGGCCCCAATTCTGACGCCCTCCGGCTGCGGGTGACGTCAGATTCGCCGGCGGCGGCGCGTTTTAGCCAGTGTCAGATTGAATCGCTCGGATATCTTCCAGGGTAGCGTAATTGGTAGCGCACTCGGCTGTTAACCGAGTAGTGTGGGTTCGAGTCCCACCTCTGGAGCTGCAGAGGTTTCCAATGCGGGCAATCTTCAAGGAACAACGGCTGATTCTGGTCCCCGAAACAGAGGCGGAAGCAAGCGATCTTGCCATCTGGAAGGAAGCTCACGCCTCGCAACACTTCGTTGTGCGCCAGACCACCGGCAAAGGGGTAATGCTGCTGTTGGATGAAGGCGCCTTGACGATTGCGGGCCCGACCCAACCCAGGCCGCCGATTCCGACGCCGGACACCGCGCCGGCGATCCCCGGCGAGCCTTCCGAGGGTCCGCCGACAGTCCCTGCGGATAATCGGGTCTTGTTCTACAAGCGGGATCGGGCGGCCTTCGGGTTCTGCTCGAACTTCCATCCCGCACCGATCGTGCTGGACGGCGAGAACTGGCCAACCACCGAGCACTATTACCAATTCCAAAAGTCATTCGACCGGCGCTATCGGCAGGCGATCCGCAGCGCCACCACCCCGGGTCAGGCCAAGCGTCTGGCGGCGCCGCCAGATGCCACGGGGCACACCGGGAGTGACTCGTGGTTCAGAAAGAACGGAGCGATGCCCCGACCGGACTGGAATGAGGCTAAACTGGAGATCATGCGGCGCGCGATCCGAGCGAAATTCACGCAGAATGCCGAACTCGCCCGCATGCTGCTCTCCACCGGGACCGCCGAGCTGGTTGAAGACTCGAAGTCTGACAGCTTCTGGGGAGCCGGCGCAGACGGGTCCGGCGAGAATTGGCTGGGCCGACTGCTGATGGAACTGCGCGACGAGCTTCGAACAAGTCCCTTGAGGAACGATGTCAAGGAGAAGTCATGAACACCCAACGACGCGCACTCGGTCCGATTACCGGACCTGAGGATGACCGTAAAGCGCTTGAGGAGATGACGGCATTGGCCTTCGAAACCGAACGGCGCACGGACGAAGAAAGCGAGTACCTCGATGGACTGAGCCAGATCGTGGAACAGTTCGACAAGTACGGCTTTGGCGAAGCGAAAGCCCGCGCAAACCTGATGTTCCAGTACCTGTTCAAGTTTGGACGGCAGGCCAGCCTCGCCGAAATCGAAACGGTCACGGGAGTCAGCTCAATCCCGCACATTAAGGCCAAATTCGTCAAGGAGCACATGCAAACAATTACTATCAAACCGGGAAATGAACTTTTCATCGGACCACCGGATAACAAGCGGCGCGCTTACGCGCACGTCGGGATTGTCCGCGGTAATCTTGTCATCGTTCACGACCCGTTGCGCAGTTACAGGCATGCGCGCGCTACGGCACCGTTTACATACGGGAACGGCTTCGAACTGTGGGGACTGGGTAAAACCAAGCCGGACTATACCGCCAAGGTGGATTGCTTCGGAGTGGATAGCCACGTCATGTTCAAGGTCGTGCGCGTCGATCCGCAAAATCAGACGATCGACCTCGAAGTGCAAGACGGAATGGCTGTTTTCACACGCGATGCCGGCGACAAGGCGGTTGCAGATGCGCTCTGAACACCGGGTGGTCAGTCGACGCATGCGGGCGATTCTCTGCGCTTCTGGGGAGCCGGCGCAGACGGGTCCGGCGAGAATTGGCTGGGCCGACTGCTGATGGAACTGCGTGACGAGCTTCGAGCAAACCTCGTGGAGGAACGACGATGTCAAATGAAGCCGAGAAAAGAGCCATGGCCCAATTGGAACCCGGACGGGCTCGCGCCGAGGCGGGCGACCGCACAGGCGCCGAGGAGGCGTTGTCCGCCGCCGAGGCGGCGGCCCACGACATCCACAATCAAGAGAAGGCTGCTACCTTCCAGAAAATTGCCGAGGCGCTGATCGGAGTCGGCGCGATCGCCAAGGCCAATGCGGTGCTCGCGGCAGCCCGGCGCGCTACCAAGGGGATGCGCGACGGGTGGTTGAAATTGATCACATGCCAGTCGCTCGCCGAAACGCTGCACCGGATCGGCGAGGTGGAGAAGGCGAAAGCAACGGTCACGGCCGCCAGGTCCGTTGCCAGGAGAATTGCCCTCAGTGTCGGGGACGCGGATTCGGAATACAGGAGCGTCGCCGAGACACAAGTCAGAGTCGGCGACTTGGGCGGCGCCAGGAAAACGACCGACAAAGACATTGTCGGCTGGTATTTGCGAGCAGAAGTCTGGCTGCTTATTGCCTGTGCCCGAGCCATGGCCGGTGAAATCGCGGAGGCCGAGGCGCTGGTCGCCGCCGCCGAGGCCCTGGGCGAAGCCGAGCGCTCAAAAGCAAGTAATGAGGATGAACTTGCTTATTCCGACACGGACCCGGCCTATGAGGCGCTTGCCGCCGCCAAGCTGCTTGCCGGCGACATCGCCGCGGCCCAGGCCGCGGCCCAAAAGATTGAGGGCACGGCGGCCCGGGACCGAGCGCGCCATTCCATCGCGGTAGTCAGGGATGGCGGACCGGCGCATCAATAGCTGCAATCGCGCGGGGATATGAGTGAGGGCTGGACATTTCCCCCTCCCGCCCGCACTATCCCACCGCAATGCAGTTCACGGTCGCGGCGGAGTCAAATAGATTGTCGGCACCGGCGGTGCTGGTCCTGCTCGGTTCGGCCGCGCTGTACGTGGCGTCGCGCGCTGCGGTGGATGCGCTGGCGCGGGTCAACCGCAAGTCAGGTGACGTTTACGACCAGTGGGACGGCGCCGCCGCGAATCGCGGCCGCATCGTCCGACTGCCTTCGCCGGGGTTGCTGGCGCTGGGGCACTGGATGCCGATCGTGGCCCTGGCGGGATTTGCGGCGGCGCGGGGGCGGTCGGAGGTGGCACTGGGCGTCACCTTCGGCTCCAGCGTGGCGGCGCTTTCTCTGGCGATGGGCCTGGTGACCTACCTGGCGCCGCCAAGGTCTTTGCCGCCGTCGCGGCGCGCCTGGCCGCTCATATTGACCGGCGTGATGGTCCCTCTGCTCGGCGGGTTCAGCGGCCAGTTGTCCGGCATGCATGCCTTGATATTGCTTGTGCTGGGCGCGACCGCCTTGTCGGTCTGGCAGGCATCGGCAAGTGATCTGAGCCCGGCCGATGCGCTGGCCGCCGCGTTGCCGGTTATCGATGCTGGGACTGCGACCGCAACGGCGCAGGCACCACCGGCCGTGCCGGTCACGCTTCGAGCGATTCAGTGGCTCCTGGCGGTCGCGCTGGCGCTGTTGGGCGCCAAGATGGCGTTGATGGGCGTGGTGGCCGCCGAGGCGAACGGCCGGTTCCTTACCGCCGGGCTGCTGGCCGCCGTCGTCCTCAGCCCCATGGCCGTGCTGCCGATGATTGCCAGCGGGACCGACTTGGCACACCACGGACGTTCCGGCGACGCCGTCGCCGGCCTGGTGGGGCTGGCCATGCTGAACCTGTTCGCCCTGGTGCCGATGGTCATCGCGTTCTGGTATTTGCGCTCGGCGGCACACATCAGCTACCAGGCGGGGCTGACGGGCTTGTGGCAGCAGTTGGAGCCGATCCGGCTGCCCATGGCAGTCTGGCGGATCGACTTGGTCATGCTCACAATCATCGGCTTCGCGCTGGTCCCGGTGGCGATGGGCCGATGGGCCCTGGGTTGGCTGGAGTCGGCCGGGCTGATCATCGGGTATGTCGGGTATCTCATCGTCGAGGTGTATATACGGATCGCGTCGTGAATCCCATGCAGCCCAACTTCCTACAAATTCAGATCGACAAGAAACCATTCGAGTCGGAAGTCCACGACGTGATGGGCGGCAGCGGCCGCTGGGAGGTCAAGGTCCACGACCACGGACTGGTCGCCCTGCTGGACGTCATGCCGCGCTTTGCGCCGGTGGGCAAGACCGCCGACTTCGCGATCGTCCAGGCGGCGCGCGTGTCTTACGGCCAAGGCACCAAGCTCGTAAACGAGGATCGCGGCCTGGTCCGCTATCTAGCCCGCCATCGCCACACCACGCCCTTCGAGATGGTTGAGTTCAAGTTCCACCACGTCATGCCGATCTTCATCGCCCGGCAATGGATCCGGCACCGGACGGCCAACGTGAACGAATACAGCGCCCGGTACTCGGTGGTCCGCGACCGTTACTACCGCCCGACGAAAGACAACGTCCGCCAGCAGAGCACCGGCAACCGCCAGGGGGGCGACGTTCCCGCCGACGATTTGACGGCACAGCAGTTCGTGGACTGGCTCGACGAGGTCGAACAGCAGCACAAGCGGTATGATGAGTTCGTGGAGAAGGGGGTCGCCCGCGAGTTGGCACGCATCGCGCTGCCGGTAAGCGTCTATACCGAGTGGTACTGGAAGATCGACCTG
>Ga0182024_10004207_pt1 | contig 33393 bp, 30 predicted proteins | sample P32metaG_FD_120480 | JGI IMG/M metagenome (GOLD analysis project Ga0182024, IMG submission 120480) | Permafrost microbial communities from Stordalen Mire, Sweden - P3-2 metaG (Illumina Assembly) | ecosystem: Environmental > Terrestrial > Soil > Wetlands > Permafrost | place: Sweden: Stordalen... | reverse complement strand
GCTCGCCGCAGTGTCCGGCTGACCGGGACCTGCCCGGTCAGTACACCAGCGCCTGCGTCCCGTCGGCAATGACTTCCCCGATGAAGGTGGCAGCTCCCGCGATGCGGATTCCCGTGATGACATCGTCCTCGGTGATCTCCCGGCGGGACGCGCACTGGGTGCACAGCGTTACCGTGCCGGCCGCGAGAATGCTGGCGAGCAGATCCCCGAGCGGTACGGCATAGGGCAGCCGCACGTCGTCGGCGCGGCCCGGCAGCGCGAACCAGGCGGCCTCGCCAGTCAGCCACAGCGACACCTCAAGCCCGGCCGCGACCGCGGTCGCGGCGACCGTGAACGCCTGGTTGCAGCGTTCCGGGTCATCCTTGCCCGCGGTGACCTTGACGACCAGAGAACGAGACGGCATGCCGGAAACCCTAGCGCGGGCCAGCCACGGCGTGGCACCGGGAACGGCGCCGGTGCCCTGCCTAGACTCCGGGTATGCCGGGCGAGATCAGCGGGATCCTCCTGGTGGCGGCATTCGCCACGATGGCGGTCCTCGGCGCCATCCTGGCCATCCGGCTCATCGTCGCGAGCTCGCCTGGCAAGGGCCCGTAGCGTTGCCGCGCGTTCCCGGGCCCGGCTGCTGGCGCCGGGCCGGCAGTTCCCGGCCCGCCGGGCGGCCATCGGGCGGCTGACCGTCTTACCCTGTCCTGCATGGAGAATGAGCCGCATCCCAGCCTTGGTCCGCTGCTGTACCTGCTCGGCCGCTGGGAGGGAGCCGGCGTTGGCGGCTACCCCACGATCGAGAGCTTCAGGTTCGGCCAGGAGATCTCGTTCAGCCACAACGGAAAGCCCTACCTCATCTACTCGAGCCGGACCTGGCTGCTCGACGACGAGGGCGCGATCGGCCGCCCACTGGCGATGGAAACCGGGTTCTGGCGCCCGCAGCCGGACAACCAGCTTGAGGTCCTGCTGGCACATCCGACCGGGTTCGCCGAGGTCTACCTCGGCGAGATCAGCGGGACGAAGATAGAGATGATCACCGATGCCGTCGTCCGCACGTCCTCCGCCAAGGAAGTGACGGCGGGCCGGCGGCTGTACGGGCTGATCGGGGCTGACCTTGGCTACGCCTACGACCTGGCGGCTGTCGGCCAGCCGCTGCAGCCGCACCTGTCCGCCCAGCTCAAGCGCACAGGCGACGTGACCTAAGTGGCGGGAGAGCGTGGATGAGAAAGGCCGGGGCATATCCCCGCAACCTCGGCTGACCGGGGCAAACTGGCCATCAACGGCGAATGTCTTGATTCGCGCCCCGAGCGAGCGCCAGAATCGGTCCGTCACCCGACAGAAAGGGCTCCCCGTCATGTTCGACAAGCGCACTTTCCGCCTCCTGCTCGCGGCGGCCGCCATGGTCACGGCAGCGACGGCGGTCACGGCCGTCAGCGTCACCGCATCCGGCGCCACTACCGTCAGCACCCCCAAGCTGCCCCGGCTCGACCCGCCCGGCCTGCACGCGCGGGCGGCCGCCGCGCCTGCGGCGACCGATGCATGCGACTACCACGCGGCGATTCCCGCCGACCAGTTCAAGGGCATCCCGGTGTTCGACGCGGCGCAGGCCGCGCAGCCGTACATCGTCAGGTTCGTCACCACGCAGGGCATAATCACCGTGAAGATGCTGACCGACGAGGCGCCCTGCACCACGTTCTCGTTCCGGTTCCTCGCCAGCCAGGGTTACTACAACCAGACCCACTGCCACCGGCTCACCACGCAGGGCATCTATGTGCTGCAGTGCGGCGACCCGACGGGTACCGGTTCGGGCGGCCCAGGATATGAGTTCAACGACGAGAACCTGGCCGGGGCCACCTATCCCGCAGGAACGGTTGCCATGGCCAACGCCGGACCGAACACCAACGGCAGCCAGTTCTTCTTTACCTGGAAGGACACCACTCTTGCGCCCGCCTACACGCCGTTCGGCACGGTAATCGGCGGCCTGGACGTACTGCAGAAGATCGCCGCGGCCGGCGATGACAGCCAGAACGGACCGGGCGACGGCTACCCGAACCTCTACACCGCCTTCCGGCACGTGCAGATCATCCCGACGAGCTGACGCTGCCGCTAGATCAGTTCTGGCCGAGCCAGTAGACGTCGAACGACTTGCCGTGCAGGGCGGTGGGCGACGCGATGAGGTGGCTACTGGTGACGCCCACCTGGATGATCCTGGAGTGGCTCCAGTGGCTGGACTTGATCCCGCCGGTCTGGCCTGAGCCGCCGGTGATCGAGATGCCGGCGAAGCTCGACGCGCCGTAGTCGGCCAGCGGCAGGATGCCGCTGTTGTCCGACGGCGCCTCCGAGATGGCCTCGGCGGAGTCGCGCACGCAGGCGGAGCCAGCGCACCGCTGGTGCACGGTGAAGTGATTGCCGTTGGTGTTGTCCATGACTTCCAGCCGGTACTTACGGGTCGACCTGCTGTACCTGACCGACGCGGTGACTGAGTCCCCTGGGCTGATCTTCATGCTGACCGGCTGCTCGGGCCGGGGGAAGACCTCGTGCCATGCGTCATAGTGCGGCGACCCGCTGATGCAGTCCGCCTCGATGCCGTCCTGCTCCACCGTCTGGCTGGCGAAGCCGTCAAGGCCGACCCAGTGCGAGGAATAGTTGCCCGGGGAGGTGGTGCCCGGGGTGACGGCGCAATTGATGAACGGCACGAAAAAGGTTGCCTTGATCGCCCTGAACTTGACGCCTGTCCGGTGGACTGCGTACCCGCCCCAGTTATGGGATGCCACGGTGTCGATCATGGTGGTGGCGCTCGTGCCTGCCGGGGCACCCGGCAGCGGGGCAGGAATCATCGGCTGCGGCCCTTGGCTGGCCGTGGGCGGCCCGGCGGCGGCCGGCGACGCGGTCGGCCGGGCAGCCGCGTACGGGGCGCTGAAGGCCGCGGCCGAGGCGGCGATCGTCACTACGGCGACCGCAGTCCCGGCGAATCGGTAGAGCTTGTTCACAAATATCCTTTCGGAACTGGGGTTGCCCGGATGCGAATGCGGGAGTGCCCTCCGGAAGAGGTCGCGCGGGCCTGGGCGCACGATGAGTGACGGACACGTTACTCTGCCGCTAACGCCGTCCGCAGGATGACCGCAGTAACCGCGGGTATTGGTGCAATAGCGATGAGTCACGCAATTTGGACCGAACAATGCCGTCAGCAGGGCGCTCAGGCCAGGCGCCCCAGGCCGGCTGCCTCGGGCCGGGGCGCCGCTAGGCCGGCCCCGTCAAGCCGGGCAATGCCGGTCGGGGACCGGGCGATAGGTGCCCGGACAGCAGAGAGCCCCCGGGCGTCTCCCGCGACGGGGCAACAGCGACCGGGATCCGAAGAGCCGCGCCGCGCCATCAGGCGCAGCACGAGCTGCAACAAAAGTTGCGCTCCGCGGTCCGGAGGTGTTACCCCGCCACGGGGACCGGCTGGACAAGGCCGGTCAGCCCGGGGGTCCGGTGTCTGCCGTGTATTCGCCGGCCGCCGCCTGGGCGGCACGCAGCCCCGGCGCCTCCCGGCGCCAGTGCTATCCCGGCGCCTCCCGGCGCGAGGGTGCGTCAAGCCGGTGAACCGCGCTCCGCGGCTTGCGCCACGGTGAGCGTCGGCGGGACGGCGGCTAGCTGACAGCCACCTCACGAGTCCGACATCTATGCATTCTGCTGGACCACCTCCTTTCCCGCGTTAGCCAGCACGCTACGTCACGCCGCGATGGGGTGGCAAGCACCTTTTCAGCCCGCCATCTCTCACTACACTGACGACATGTCACAGACGTGGGATGACACGCTGCGAGCCAGTGGCTACCGCGTCACCCCGCAGCGCCAGCTCGTCCTCGAGGCCGTCACCAAGCTTGAGCACGCCACCCCCGAGGAAATCTTCGCCGACATCCACCAGACGGCCCGCGGCGTCAACGTCTCGACCGTCTACCGGACCCTCGAGCTGCTCGAGCAGATCGGCCTCGTCACCCACACCCATCTCGGCCACGGCGCTCCCCGCTACCACCTGGCGGCCGAGGAAACGCACGTGCACCTGGTCTGCCGTGACTGCGAGAAGGTCATCCAGGTAGACCCGGCCGCCGTCAGCGGCCTGGTCACGGCGCTGGACACCGATTTCGGGTTCGAGACCGACGTCGGTCACCTGACCGTATTCGGCCGTTGCGCCGACTGCAGGAAAGGCACCGAGCGATAACGGGGCCCGCGTGGCGACCGCATAGCCTTGCCTTATGAAGAGCCCCTTGCTTGCCGCACCTGGCGCCGTTCCCGCCGATGGCCCTGACAGCGGGGTGGCTGCCCACTACGGCGATCCCTACGCCGAGCAGCGGGCGCTGGCCGGCTCCGCCGGGCTGGTCGACCGCTCGCATCGCGGCGTGATCCGGATCACCGGCCCGGACCGGCTGTCCTGGCTGCACAGCATCACCACGCAGAGCCTGGACAAGCTGGCAGCCGGTGACACGGCCGAGGCACTCATCCTGTCCCCGAACGGCCACGTCGAGCATCAGCTGACGCTGACCGACGACGGCACCGCGGTGTGGGCGCACGTGGAGCCGGGCACCGCCGGGCCGCTGCTGGAGTTCCTCGAGTCGATGCGGTTCATGCTCCGGGTCGAGCCGGCCGATGTCAGCGGCGACTACGCCGTGCTCACGGTCATGGGGCCCGGCGCCGCGCACGATCCGCCGGATGCCGCGGCGGCAACGCTGCGGGCTGCGTATCAAACCGATTTCGTCGTCGCCCGTCCGAAGCTGGCCGGCGTGAGCGCAGGGCTGCAGGCAGGCGGCGCGGCGCTGGCGGGCATGTGGGCCTACGAAGCGCTGCGGATCGCGGCGCACCGGCCCCGGCTGGGTCTGGACACCGATCACCGGACGATCCCGCATGAGATGGGCTGGATCGAGACCGCCGTGCACCTGTCCAAGGGCTGCTACCGCGGCCAGGAGACCGTCGCGCGCGTCCATAACCTGGGCCATCCGCCGCGCCGCCTGGTGTTCCTGCACCTGGACGGCAGCGAGGACGCGCTGCCGGACCACGGTGACGCCGTCGAGCTGGACGGCGCCCGGGTCGGGTTCATCGGATCGGCGGCCAGGCACTACGAGCTCGGGCCGATCGCGCTGGCGCTGATCAAGCGGACGGTGCCCGTCGAGGCCGCGCTCACCGCAGCGGGCATCGCCGCGGCCCAGGAGGTCATCGTGCCGCCGGACACGGGCGCGAATGTCAAGATCACGCTGCGCCGGCCGCGCGGAGATCTGCAGCGCGCCCGCGAGTAGCCTGGGCGGCCAGGAAACTCTGTCCGCCTGGAGGTTGTCTGCCGTGCTGCGCCGCGTTCTGCTGGCCGCCTCGGCCAGTCACCGGGTCCGCCAGGTCGTCACCACCGCCCCGTACACCCGCGACGTGGTCGCCAGGTTCGTGGCCGGCGACACCGCCGATGACGCGATCGGGGTCACCGGCCGGCTGCTGGCCGACGGCCTGCTGGTCAGCCTTGACTACCTGGGCGAGGACACGGCCGATCCGGACCAGGCGGCAGCCGTCGCCGACGAGTACATCGGCCTGCTGCGGCGGCTCGGCTCGGCCGGCCTGTCCAGCGGCGGCCGGGCCGAAGTCTCCGTCAAGCCCACCGCGGTCGGCCTCGGCCTGCCCGCCCGCGGCGAGAAGACCGCGGCCGGCCACATCGCCCGGATCTGCGCCGCTGCCCGCGATGCGGGCACCACGGTCACCCTGGACATGGAGGACCACACTAGGGTCACCGCAACGCTGCGCATCCTGGCCGAGCTCCGGCTGGATTTCCCTGACCTTGGCTGCGTGATCCAGAGCTACCTGCGCCGCAGCGCGGACGACTGCGCGGACCTGGCGGTGGCCGGATCCCGGGTCCGGCTCTGCAAGGGCGCCTACCGCGCCCCGGACGGGGTTGCCTTTACCGCGAGCACCGAGGTCGACCGCTCGTACGCCCGCTGCCTGCGAATCCTGCTGGCCGGCGACGGCTATCCGATGCTCGCGACCCATGACCCGCGGCTGATCAAGATCGCGGGCGTCCGGGCGGACGCGGCCGGCCGGGAGCCCGGCAGCTTCGAGTACCAGATGCTGTACGGCGTCCGGCCAGCCGAGCAGCTGCGGCTGGCGGGCGACGGCGCGCGGATGCGCGTCTACGTGCCGTACGGCAGCGACTGGTACAGCTACCTGGTCCGCAGGCTCGCGGAGCGCCCCGCGAACGTCGCGTTCTTCCTCCGTTCGCTCGTCTCGAGAGGCTGAGCTGCCCCGCATGCCGGGCGCCGCCCCAGGGGCACCTGCCCCTGCCCCTGCCCTGCCCCTGCCCCTGGCAGGAAGCGCCCGCCGGTCCGCAGGCAGCAGGCCGGCCAGGCGAAACCGTCCACGGTAGGCTCCATGGCGTGATCGCAGTCCTCGGAACCGGGAAAATGGGCGAGGCGCTGCTGTCCGGGATGCTCCGGGCGGGAGTGCCGCCGGCCGACGTCATCGCCACCGCGCGCCGCGCCGAGCGAGCCAGCGAACTGCGCGATGCCCACGGGATCGAGGTACTGACCGCCGCCGAGGCAGCCGGCCGCGCAGCCACGCTGGTCATCACGGTCAAGCCGCAGGACATGGCGGCGCTGCTGGAAGAGATCGGGCCGGCCATGCGGGACGACCGCCTGGTGATCTCGGTGGCGGCCGGTATCACCACATCGTTCATCGAGCGCCGGCTGCCGGGCGACGTTCCTGTGGTCCGGGTAATGTCCAACACGCCGGTGCTGGTGGACGAGGCCATGAGCGTGATCTCGGCGGGCATGTACGCGGGCGAGGAGCACCTGCGCAGGGCCGAGGATCTGCTGCGCCCGGTAGGCAAGGTGCTGCGCATACCTGAGTCGCAGCAGAACGCCGCGACCGCCCTGTCCGGTAGCGGGCCCGCATATGTCTACTACCTGGTCGAGGCAATGGTGGATGCCGGGATCCTGCTCGGCATGGCGCGCGGCAATGCACTGGCGATGGTGACGCAGGCCGTTTATGGCGCGGCAACGATGCTGCGCGAGTCCGGCGAGCATCCGGTGATCTTGCGCGAGGCGGTGACGTCGCCGGGCGGTACGACGATCAATGCCATCCGCGAGCTGGAGAAGCACTCGGTGCGCGCCGCTTTCCTGGCCGCGATCGAGGCCGCGAGCGATCGGGGCCGCGAGCTTGGCGCCGGCTAACGCGAGCTTGCTGCCTGGCTAGCCTGCTGCGGTATGGCGATCAACAACATGCGGGATTGGCTGTATCGGCATAGCCGAAAAGGCAGGCCGTGCTCAGTTCGGCTGCTGAGCTGCGGTTTACATCGGCGGGGGAACGGTATGGAGCGCTTCAGCCGGATCTGTTTAACAATGAGCTCCCCGCCGGGGTTGCCCTTTTCCGCACAGGACTTACGCTGGAGACGGACGTGACTGGTGCGCCGAATCCGGCTCGGCGCACGCAGCTTCGCCGGAAGAGGGCTCAGCATGGCAGCAGAAGCAACTCCTCTCAGTGATGTCAGGTTCCTGACCGTGGCCGAGGTCGCCACGATCATGCGCGTGTCCAAGATGACCGTCTACCGCCTCGTGCACTCGGGTGAGCTTGAGGCGATCAGGGTCGGTCGCTCGTTCCGCGTGCCTGAACAGGCTGTCAACCAGTACCTGCGGGATGCCTTTGTGGGGACCGACTAGCCTGTCTTCCTGGCCCGCCGGGCGTGGCTGATCAGCCCGGAGCCGGCCGGCTGGTGCCGTCAGCGGTAGCGCGCAGCCAGCCGGGATGAGGCGCGTCGCCGCAACCGGGGTACGCTATTACCTCGACGCGTGCAAGCCGCCCGGCCGTGGGGCGTGCAGGAAAGGCATGCCTGTCAGCCAAGATATCGAGCGAGGGTGGTTTTGTGGGCTCAGTCATCAAGAAGCGCCGCAAGCGAATGGCGAAGAAGAAGCACCGCAAGCTGCTGCGCAAGACCCGCGTTCAGCGCAGGAACAAGAAGTAAGGCGCGTTAGCGTGCCTGCCCGGCTGCCGGGCAGGCTGCGCTCCCGCGGCGGGGCCGTGGGGGAGCCTTGATGAGCCAGCGTCAGGCCGATCACATGGATGGGTGGCGTCAGCGGGTTGCCGGGGCGGCGGATTTCGTGCGCCGCCGAGCGGCCGGTGACTACGAGATCGATGAGTCTGGCTTTGATCCCGACTTCTATGCCTCCGTGGTGATGCCGGTGACCCGGGCGATCTACCGCGACTGGTTCCGGGTGCGCATGCGCGGGCTCGAGCACGTGCCGGCCGCCGGGCCGGCGCTCGTCGTCGCCAATCACTCGGGAGTCCTGCCGCTCGACGCGGTCATGCTCCAGTCGGGGTTGTACGACGAGCATCCGGGCCACCGGAACCTGCGCCTCCTCGGCGCTGACCTGGTCTACGCGATTCCCGGCCTGGCTGGCCTGGCCAGAAAAAGCGGGCACACCCGGGCCTGCCCGGCCGAGGCCAGCCGGCTGCTGCGCGCGGGCGAGCTCGTCGGGGTATTTCCTGAGGGCTTCAAGGGCATCGGGAAGCCCTTCAGCGAGCGCTACCAGTTGCAGCGCTTCGGCCGGGGCGGCTTCGCGGCAACGGCGATAGAAGCCGGAGTGCCGATCATCCCGTGCGCGATCGTCGGCGCCGAGGAGATCTATCCAATGATCGGGAATGCCGGATCGCTCGCGCGAATACTCCGGCTCCCGTATTTCCCGCTAACGCCGCTATTTCCCTGGCTCGGCCCGCTCGGCGCTATCCCGCTGCCGTCCAACTGGATTATCGAATTCAGCCCTCCCGTGCCGGCTGACGGGTATGCGGCGGCCGGGCAGGCTCCGGCGGCGGCCGTTGCCGAGCTGGGTGGCAAAGTGCGGGACATTATTCAGCAGCGACTCGACTCGATTGTCCTGGAGCGGGGACCGGCATTCGGCTGACCGGGGGAGCGGGCAACTGCGCCGGGCGCGCGATCTGCGCCTGAGCCTCCTAGACCGGAGGCTGCCAGCGCAGATCGGGAAGCGGCCTTGGCGGCGATGTGAGGAACGGCTGCCCGGCGTCGTCCCATGCCTGACCGAGCGTGACAAAGGCATCGAGAGCGGACTCGGCGGCATCCTCACGGCCCGGCCGCCAGTTGTAGGTGGTGGGGTCATAATCGGCGAGGAACGTCCGGTAGGCGGGGTCCGGTGGCGGGACCTCTATGCGCTGGACCATGGGGCCGATGGAGCGCTGTAGGCCGGCCATGGCCATGCGGTAACGGGTGAACCGATGCCGGGGCCAGTTGAAGCCGCCGCCCGGTACGCCCGCACCCCCCTGCAGGTATTCGGCGGCCAGCTGCCCTCGCAGCGCGAGCCGGGCGATCACGGCGGGCTGCATCTGCAGGTTCAGCCCGCCTTCCTTGGCTGTGTGCCGGATGTGCGCGATGCGGTCGCGGAAGCCAGGCAGCAGCGCCAGGGCCGTGTCACGGTTGTTCTGCATGGTGTCGGCGATGGCGCGCCCGAACGCGCCGACCTGCATGCCGATCCCGTCATACCGCGAGGCTGCGCCACCACCGGGCGGGGGGATTGGCTGCACGTCGTCGGCCGAGCCCTGGGCCGGGTACGGCGTCAGGTCGAAGCCGTAGGTGGGCCGCGACGGCAGCATGGAGTCGAAGAAATGCACGGGAAAGTTTGAGCAGATTCCCCCGTCGGAGAACCAGACGGCGGCTGCTCGCCACCGCACCTGGTCGCCTTCGACCAGGAAACTGTCTGGCTGCGCGCCAGCTGGCGGAGGGCTGCCGTCGAAGAGCAGCTCGTACAGCCGGACCGCGCTGAGCAGGCCGGGGAAGGACAGGCTCAGCCGCGCCGCGATGACGACGGGGAGGTCCCAAGGGCGGGGCATGAACGTGAGCTGCCGCGGGTGGTCGGGGCACCCGACGGGTTTTCCGTCGACCGTGGCATCCTCGGACACGGCCCGCAGATGGGCGACGATGCCGGGCGGGAAGAACTGCTCGATATCCGCCTCGCAGTAGAGCAGCCGGCTGTGGTGGCCAGGCGTGTAGGCGAACGGAATGTAATCGGCGACCCCGTGGGAAAGGTTTGTCGTGGTGATGAGCAGATCAATGCGACGCATGGCGCGCGCCGCATCGATCTGGAGCGGCCCGGCCTCCTGAGCGCCAGGCTCGTCCAGCTGCTTGGCGGCTGCGACCGCATCAGGTCCCCACAGGTCACCGAAGGTCAGCGTCCGGTCAGTCAGGCCGGCGATCTTGTCGAGTTCAGCTGCCATCCAGTCGGTCAGGGCGGGCCCGCGGGTGAATTCGGTCGCGGGCTCCTGCGCCGGACGGTGTCCCCGGCACAGCCCGAAAAAGTTTCCCGGCACCTGCTCCCGCGCGCATGTCCACAACGCGAAGCAGACCCCGGCGGCCGCTCCCACCAGCACCAGTACCGCCAGCAGCAGCGAGACCAGCGCAATGCCGAGGATCGACGCGATGCCCCATCCGCCCCGGCCTAGAGCCGGGATGAGCAGCAGGATGCCCGCCAGCCCCAGCAGCAGCGCAGGCGCCATGCCTAGGCCAACCTTGACTATCGACGCTTTCAGCGCGGCGGACAGCAGCCGGAATGCCTTGTTTCCGGCGCCGGTCGCGGCGTAGACCAGTCGATACAGCGCAACCGTCGACGGAGCCGGCTGGAACAGCCCGCTCAGATGGCTGCCGAGCCAGTCGGGCAGCGCGGCAAGACGAACAAATCCATCCGGGGAACCCTGACCGCGCCGGTACTCCGCCGCCGCGGCGGCTACAGCGGCGATGGCTCCGGCGGAGGATCCGCCGATCGAGCGGAGCTGCTGGCGTGTGGCGAGCTGGCAGACGGCAAGAGGATAGACGACGCCGCTAGTGATGCCGCCCTTCATCACGATGTCGCACTCTGGCGCCATCGAGACGGCAGTTGGCGACGGGTCCGGTTGCAGGTTGTACGCAGCCGGATCACTGAGCTTCTGCACCGCCGCGGCCAGCGCCTTCAGCGCATCGGCGTCAGTCGAGCGGGGCGAGGTGGGTGGCACTACGCTATCGGGGCCGGATGCCAGCATTCATACACTTAACCACTCCTGGCCTAATCTCCGGCACCGTTCCTTCCAACTAATCTCCCGCACCGTTCCTTCTAACCAGCGCTCCAGCGACATCCTCCGGCCGGGGCCTCCGGACCTTCGTAGCCCGGCTGCCCAGTTCAAGGCCGCTGATGAGCATGGCAGCCAAATCAACCTGGCCGCGCAGCGCAAGACAAATCAACCTGGCCGCTCAGCGCAAGACAAATCAACCTGGCCGCTCAGCGCAAGAATCTGAGAAAGCCATAGCCAACAACGCTCCAGCAGGCCGGCCGCTTAACGCCAAACTGGGCCGGCCGGCGGCCCGTGTATCCGGCCGCAGCAGCGGTACGCTGTTGCGAGGTGCGGCGAATACCTCGATTAGATTCCCAGCGGCGACAAATAGCCGAGAGAGGAATGTCGCTAATATGGCATCGCAAACTCAGTATATGACTTTCCATGTAAATGATGCGAGAAACCGGTCGCTTCTTTTGCTGTTGCCAGGCATTAGCGGCAGCAGCAGGCAATGGGATGCTGTTATCGAGCGCCTGGCAGACCTTCCGGTAGATGTGGCTTTTGGCGCGGCCATCCTGGCGTCCCCGGCTTTTGGCGATACGATTCCCTCGATTAGCGACGTTGCTCGTGGGCTAGCCAAGGATCTGCACGGGGCGAACTATGACCACGTGGTGATTGCATCTCATTCGGTGGGCTCATTCGTCGCACTGGACATAGCGCATCAGATACCAGCACACGTCAGTGCGCTTATTCTCATCAATGGAGGGCTGACGACTGCAGCGCGATTTCTGGATCGTCCATGGCGCGGGCTTTTCAGGCAGCCCATAGCATGTTTAACATTCGTACGTCTCTTTGCCCTGGTCTCAGTACCTGCGCCCGCACGATTGAGGAAGGCCATAGCAAATAGCCGCTGGTTTAGTCGAGTCATGTTTGGTAAATTTGTGTCAGCTGCCATGCTAGATACCCAGCAGGCCCGTAGCTCGCTAATAGCGGGGCCCGGTCAGCCGGCTGTCCTGCCGTCGATTTGGAAGAACCGTCATTATTGGCGGAAATTTGCTGGCTACGCCCAGAACATAGACGCTGACGTCCTCTTCGTGGTAGGTGGCAAGGATCCGATGAGTACCGAACGGGACACAAAGCTGATGGCATCAATCGTCCCAGGCGCGAGGGTTGAGGTTCTGCATGGGATCGGGCACGCGGCGCCGCTGGAAGCGGCGGATGCGATAACTGCGATCGTGCGGCTTGCGTTTGACGTGGCTTGGAACGCGCACCCTCGCGGCGGCGTTCGCTGATCGGCGTAGCCACAGTCGTTGCCATCGCGTCAGCCGGGCAGGCTGGTCAGCAGCAGCCAGCCAGGAGTGCGCGGCCAACTGTTACACTCCCGGCAGGGATCTATGCCGCTAATCGTACCTGCTCGGCGCAGAACGACGCTGGCGGCAGGTGATCGCGGTACAGCGGTACATGAGTGGGCGAGGGGGAGTTGCTATGGTGACCTACTGCCCGTTCGACATTGAGTCCGATCCTAGCCGCTTCAAGCTGACGACTAGAGCTATCGAGACACGCTACGGGTCAGTTGCCGCAAGAATCAGCAAAAACCGTTCCTCTCACATAGCCACTCTGTACCTGCATGGCGTCGGCGCAGATTGGACCACATGGTCGCCGATTTTGCGGGCAGCGGCGGAACTCCGGCTGGAAACGCACGACCAGATCTTCATTGACCTTCCCGGGTTCGGGGACTCCGAAAATAAACTCGGGTCTCTCCAGATCTCGGACGTCGGCGCTATGCTTCTGTCTATTGTCTCGGATCTAGGCTACTCAAGAGTTCGTATCGTAGGACACTCGATGGGCGGCTTCCTTACCTTGGACATGGCGAGCCGCCACCCGGAAGTCATCGAATCCATTCACCTAGTTGCCGGTCCCTATTTTTCGATCCTCAAAAGTATCCAACACCCTTTCCTGAGCTTCGGCTACTCCCCGACCGTTGCCGCAACATTCGGAACGCAATACCTCCTATCCCGAACTGGCGAATTTGGCACAATATTCTTCAAGGCCCTCTACCACCTGGGCATATTCCGGCTGCTGCTGTTCCCGTTCGCAAGTCATCCATTTCGCCTTAAACCCTTGACCGTAAAGGATCTGTGCTATCAGCAAAACCCGCGTGCACTGATCCAGACCGCCGCAAACGCCGATGGTTACGATGCTAATAAGCAATGGGGGCTCATCAAGTGCCCTATCTTTGCCGTTTTCGGAATGAAAGACAGGTTGGTTCCGCCTGCAGATATGCGCCGACTTATTCGATGCCAGCCCAACGCAGTATGCACGATGCTGGATGATGTCAGTCATCTGCTTCACATAGAACAGCCGTTTGAAGTACTGACGGACCTCCGGCTTTGGGCTTGACCGCTTCCGAGCATCTTTCTCAGTCTTTCCGCTTGCTGGACCGATGACATCTCCAGAAGGGGAGATCAGAATATAATGACCTCTCAGTTAGACCGGTACCGCGTGCTCAGGGAACGCTTCGGCAGCCTCATGGCAGCGGTGAACACTACCGCACAGCGATGTACTCGAAGGCCTCGAGCTCTCCTCCAGCGCCTGGACATTCTCTCGGTCAGAGGTCCGGCTAGCGCAAAACGCGAGGCTATGATGCTTATCTGCGCGCCGCTGCTTACTTTCGGGGCTGTTGTCCTTTGTACTAGTATCGCGGGCGTTGCATATCAACCTAACTGTAACAGCGCCAGTAATTTCGCTGCTAATCTGCTCTTTCAGCCAAAAAAACCTTCTACCTGCGAATCCGTTCCATTCCTCTCTGATATTCCTACGGTAATTTTGTCATTTACATGCCCCTTTGCCCTGGTTATATATCGCCTCCTGCGGCGCAGGCTTTCTTCGCTGCTCGAGGCGCTCAGCAAAACTGGCCTCCTCCGCGACTTCAGTTTGACTAGCGAACTCTCTGACGGAGTTCACAAGCTCGAGTCCTCCGTGGATCTGACCCCATTGCTGCGGGCACTTCTATTCGCATTTTCAGCCATAATGACTACCTGGCTTTATACCAGGAATCTAGCGCAAGGCCATCTATTTAACATCCTGGCTAAAGTAAGCCCGGATGGCAGCAGCAACGCTGCAGCTCTTCGTGCAACCTGGTGGGCAAACTACCATCACCATTTCTTCCTGGCCATCCTTTGCGTCTCCATAGGAGCAATAGGCGTATATTACGCACTGCATGCGGGATGGCTTTTCCTGAGACTAGGCGTCGTGCTCTTCAAGACAAACAATGCCGGAGCCGAGTCACTGCCATTGAGCTATGTTCCGACGTGGCGTGATAAGAGCTATGGCTGGAGTCCAGTCACCGGAGCGCTTATCCTAATATACTTCTCCACAGTCAGTTTTGCTATCTCCATGGTAGCCGTGTTCGATATGCTGCAAAATGAAACCTGGACACTTTCCGTTGCTATCTTCTTTGCCGCACTTGGCATCGTCTCTAATCTAACTATCATTTTGAGTTCTTTCTCTAGGATGCTAGTAGCGCACCGGGCAGTTGAGAAACGACTGCAGGAACGTCTCAGTAGCGGACTGCAAGACGACTCGAAGCGCATTAATCCCGAAGAATTCATGGTGGCCGCATATGACCTTTCCTCATGGCGGCCAGTACCAGTGTCAAATTTCAGCGGAAGCGTCATAAAAATAGTGCCCGGCATATATGCTTTTATTCAGTTTCTGAGAGCTTTTTTTGAGGCTAAACATTGAAGACATGACCACACATCGAATTTGGCGTCAGGCAGATATGCCATAATTTAACTGACAACTCAATTTAACTGACAACTCACTGCGAGGGATTGCCTCGGGAGGAGCCAAGTCAATGCGGGAAGTCGAGCCGACCAGGACCGTCGATCTGAGCTGGCCTTACCTGCAAGCTGCAGTGCACAGTCCGGTTCGAGCCGTACTGGCCAAGCGCATCTTTCTGTCCAGCGTCAGCGGGCTCAAGCTATCGATCATCATGCCTACCGGTGAGGTATTCGGCGATGGCCGCGGGAAGTTTGGCTCGGGGGGGGATCCTGCATTGCGAGTGCTCAATGCCCACGATTTCTTTTCCCGCATCGGCCGAGATGGAGCGTTGGGGTTCGGGGAGGCTTATCTGGCCGGAGACTGGGCGGTTGGTGATACGAGTGCCCCCACCGGTGGTGATTCAGACGAACTGGCTGCGTGGCTGAGAATCTATGGAGCCTCGCTGCGAGGCAAAGAGTCGACGTTTCTCATCCGATTGCGCAACCTGTGGCACCGGTCACTTCCTCTATCGGAGCCGAATTCCGAAGACGGGGCACGGCGGAATGTGCAGGCTCATTATGATATAACACCTGAGCTATTCGAGTTGTTCTTGGACCCATCGATGACTTACTCATCCGGGTGGTTCGATGCAGGTGATGACTTGCCTGCGGCGCAAGAGCGGAAAATTGACGCGATCCTTGACCTAGCACAGGTCGGCAGGGGCACGCACATGCTGGACATCGGGTTTGGGTTTGGCGGACTCGCAATACGGGCTGCTTGCAAACGTGCCGCGGAGGTTACCGGAATAACACTATCCGAAGAGCAGAGACTATATGCCATCGACCGGGCAGACCGGCTTAAGCTGGGGGATCAGGTCAGCTTTCTGCTTGAGGACTATAGGCAACATCGCGGATCATACAAGTCGATCACGTGCGTTGAGATGATGGAGGCTGTCGGTGCCGAATACTGGGCTGACTTTCTCTCGGCTGTAGATGGGCTCTTGGCGCCGGACGGTAATTTTGCTCTTCAGGTAATTACGTTCCCCCATGCGAAAATGCTGGCTTCTAAACAGGATTTTTCTTGGGTTGACCGATATATATTTCCCGGCGGAACGCTGCCCAGTTTGCGCGAGATCAGTCGTATCCTGAGCCGAGCAACGTCGCTGGAAATAGTACAGGCACGTCGATTGAGCGACTCTTATGCGCGTACGCTCCGACTCTGGCGGCTCCGGTTCCTTGCAGCACGCGAGACGGTTTTAGGACTTGGCTTCGATGACACATTCGTTCGACTGTGGACGTTGTACTTCGCCTATTTCGAGGCGGCCTTCGGCTCTAGATACTGCGACGTGTGGCAGCTTCAGATCAGGAAGACTGGCAGTTACGTCCCCTGACGGTCATTGATCCTGGAAACTGCTCGACCCGGCGGCTCGGCTTGCCGGTCCAGCGCCTGCGAAGGACTAGCACGATGACCAGCCCGACGATGACGGCACCTGCAGCCGCGGGCAGAGTGACCTTCGTGGCCTGGCGACCCGAGCGAAAGTCATGCACGGGCCACCCTTCGCGCCTGGCCTCCTCGCGCAGGGCTGTGTCGGGGTTGACCACCACGGGGTGCCCGACGAGCCGGAGCATCGGCAAGTCGTTGATCGAGTCGCTGTAAGCGGAGCACCGTGCCAGGTCAAGCCCCTCACGGGCAGCAAGCGCCTGAATGGCGGCTGCCTTCGCCTCGCCATGCAACAACTCACCGGGTAGACGACCTGTGTACGTCCCGTCCACGATTTCTGCGACAGTGCCGAGCGCTCCAGTGAAGCCGAGGCGGCGAGAGAGGATGGCCGCGAGCTCGACTGGCGTCGCGGTCACGAGCCATACCCGCTGTCCAGCATCGATGTGGCGCTGCGCGAGTTTGCGTGTGCCCTCCCAGATGCGGGCGGCCACGGTGTCGTCATAGATTTCCTCGCACACGGGCACGAGCTCGGCTACTTTTTGGCCAGCCACGAAGGCTAGCGCCACCTCCTGAACCGCGTTGATATGACCGGAAGTCTCCGAGCCAGACAGCCGGAAGCGGATTTGCCGCAATGCCATCCGGGCGAAGTCCTTGGGCGCGAACATCCTTCTTACCGCGAGCCCGAGAGCGAAGGGGTACATGGAAGCGCCTCGCACGAGCGTGTTGTCGACATCGAAGAAAGCCGCGGCCGTGGGGTCCTGGGCTGGCGGCGGGTATTCGAGGTCGGCAACAGCCCCCGGTGCTTCGGCGACCAGCGCTGCATGGCTCTGGCTCTGGCTCTGGCTCTGGCGGCTGGACCGGCCGCGGCCCAGACTCAGCCCGGCCCTGGTGCCGGAGTCGCCGTCGGGTGACCTTAACGGCGAGGTGAATCGGCCCCGCTGCTGTCTCATGTCGACGGAGTCTACTGGCGCAGGCCGGGGGCGGGTTCGCGGCTCTCCGGCCCGTATGCGTCACCGCGCGTGTCCGGCTGACGCTGGCATGACCGCTGGTCAGCCGCTGGTCAAGTAGTCGCCGCAACCGTCACATCACATTCGCATCATTGCCCCGCGTCGGGCACCATAGGAAGCAATGGTTATCTCGCTGGTAGCTGCCCTCGCTGGCACGGTCCTTGCCGTTGCGGGCACGATCGCGCTGGCAAGCCGGTGTGCTCGCACGCCCCGGCCTGATCTCATCGCCTGGACCTGCGCGCTGTTCGGGCTCGCAGTGGCGCTTGGCGCGCAGGCCGCAGGGTTCGCCGCCGGCTTCAGCCAGACGACGTTCCGCGCTGTCCAGCTGGGCGCGGGGGTGATTGCCGCCCTCGGCCTGACGCTCGGCCTTGCTGAGGTAGCGGCGCGTAAGCTGCCGGTCCGGTTTGCGGCACGGCTGGCGGTCGCCGCGCTGGGGGTCGTGAGCCTGGTGATCCTGGCCACCGACCCGCTCGGCCCGGCGGCGTTCAGCAAGACGTTTCCCACGGCATCGGCGCACTTCCAGCCGATCCCGACCGCTGTCCTGATGTACGGGCTCGCGCCGTTCGGCGCGCTGGTCGCGCTGATCGCGATCGTCGCCACCGGCGTGCGCGCCCGGCGTGACCCGGCATGGCGGGCCACGCTGCCCGCGGTCGCGGCGGCCGGCCTGGCAGGCCTGGCCATGGCTGCGCCGGGCCTGGCCGACAGCAAGCTGGGGATGCACTTCTCGCTGGCCACGGTGTTCCCCTGGCTCTGCGTTCTCGCTGCCGCGCTGACCTGGATCGCGGGGGTCCAGATGAGCCTTATCCGGCTGGAGGTCGTGCACCGGGGAAGCTCTTACGTCCACGACGACGATGACTGGAGCGGCCACCGCGGGTGGACCGGGCAGTTTGGTCTGCTGACCGATGCCGGAGGCCCTGGGTACGCGGGCAACGGGCGGTATGAGGACTATCAGGAGCCCGGTGGCTACCGGCACGCGGACGCGGGGTACGGGCAGGGTGACGACGGCACCGGCTACGGGAACGGCGACGATGATGCCCGCTACGGGCAGTCCGGCTACCGGCGATACGGCGACGACAGCGGTTACGGCACGCCGCCCGCCGACGTGGCAGGCAACGGCGGCCCGGGTCCGGCCGCCGGCGTCCCCGGCGCCGCGGCGCCGGGGAGCGGCAGCTACGACGGGAAGGCCGAAGCGGGCCGGCCGGCCGTCTGGCAGCCGGGCGGCCTGAGCGGCGCCGGCCTGGCGGGCGCGCCGGGGCTGGCTCCGGGGCGGCCGGGCATGCCCGCGGCCGATGATCATGAGGCGTGGTCGAATCTGTTCGGCCAGATCGCCATCTACACGCTGCTGGAAGATTGCGTGGATGCCTTCGACGAGCTGACCGAGGCGGTCGTCGAGCGGGTTCGCGCCCGTGAGCCCGGCACGCTGGTCTACATCGTGCACGCGGTGCCTTCTGCGCCCATGCAGCGCATCCTCTATGAGGTCTACCGGGACCGGGAAGCCTGCGAGGAGCACAAGCGGCAGCCCTACATCGCCAAGTTCGAGCTTGACCGGCGGCCGTACGTGCTCGCCACCAACGTGATCGAGCTCGGGCTGCAGCGCGCGAAGCTCTCGGCGTCCTCCTCCCTCGATGAACTGCTCAGCGAGTCTGGTGTCATGCCGGCCATCGGCCCGGTCAACGGCGGGCCCGCTGGCGCCTGGGCGCCCGGCGCGGGGGACGCGCCGGTCAGCACGAGCGGGCGCGCCAATGGCGGCACGCCGCGGAGCGCGGACGGCGCTGGCGGCACCGCGCCCGGCCTGGGGCACGGGCCGCAGCGGCGGCCGTGACCGCCGGCGCGGTGCCCGGCCAGGGACGGGCTGCCGGGCACCGGGCCATCACGCTGCTGTCCCGGCCAGGCTGCCATTTGTGTGACGACGCGCGAGCCATCATCTCGCGTGTCGCCGATGAGCTGGGCATAGCGTGGGAGGAACGCGATATCACCCGGTCCGCCGACGACCTGAGGGCGTACGGAGAGCAGATCCCGGTGACGCTGATCGACGGCGTGCAGCACGATTTCTGGCGGGTGAGCGAGGACCGGCTGCGAGCGGCGCTCCGCGGATAGTCCCGCCGCACCTGCCCGCAGGCGAGTCCGCACGTGCCCGGACGCAAGCCGGCCTGACTTTGTGCAAACGTTCACAAGGGCGTAGCGTGAAACCGAAAATGCTGCCACGCGGGGCCTGCCTTGGGCCCCTCGTGCACGCCGCGTCTATCCCCAGGAGTGTCGGCGCATGTCCCGCCGTCCTGCATCAGAAAACGGCAGCCAGGGCATACCGGAGGCAACGGTGGCCCGCCTCCCGGTGTACCTGCGGACGCTGTACGCACTGGCCGACCGAGGCATCGCGACCGTGTCGAGCGAGGAACTCGCCTCAGCGGCCGGGGTAAATTCAGCCAAGCTCCGCAAGGACCTGTCCCACCTGGGTTCCTACGGCACCCGCGGCGTCGGCTATGACGTCGACTACCTCGTGTACCAGGTATCCAGGGAACTCGGCCTGACCCAGGACTGGCCGGTCGTCATCGTCGGCGCCGGCAATCTGGGCCGGGCGCTCGCCAACTACCGGGGCTTCGCGTCCCGCGGGTTCCGGATCGCCGCGCTGCTCGACTCCGACCCCGGCGTGGTCGGCAGCGTGATCGCCGGTCACGTAGTCAGGAACGCCGGCAGCATTGAGTCCGTCGTCACCGGGCATGAAGTCGCGATCGGCGTCATCGCCACTCCGGCCGGCTCCGCGCAGGACGTCTGCGACCGGCTCGTCGCGGCCGGGGTGACCAGCATCCTGAATTTTGCTCCCGTCGTGCTAAGTGTGCCTTCGGGGGTCGATGTGCGTAAGGTCGACCTGTCGATCGAGTTGCAGATTCTCGCCTTCCATGCCCAGCGGCGTGCCGTGGTCCGGGTAGGCGGCGAGACCGAACGCGGCTGGGGAGCGCACCAGGCCCGGCGGCGGGGCGGACTCGGGTCCGTCCGCACGGCGGACATGACGGCGGCGATGGACGATGACACCGAGCCGGAGGCACAGGCGATAGCGACATGAGCGTGCTCGTGGTCGGCCTCAGCCACAAGAGCGCATCGCTCGCCATGCTCGAGCGGGCAATGGTGAGCGGCGATGCGCTCGACAAGCTGCTGCGCGACGTTTTCCAGGCGGAGAACGTCGCGGGGACCTTCGTCGTCAGCACCTGCAACCGCGCGGAGATCTATGCCGACGTCGACAAATTCCACGGCGGCGTGGCGGCCATCTGCGAGCTGCTGGCGCGGCACTCCGGCATCCCGCTCGCCGAGCTCACCCCGCACCTTTACGTGCATTACGAGGACCGCGCCGCCCAGCACCTGCTGGCGGCAGCCTGCGGGCTTGACTCGATGGTGGTTGGCGAGAGCCAGATACTCGGCCAGGTGCGCCAGGCACTGCACGCCGCCAGGGAGCAGGGCACCCTCGGCCGCGCCCTGTCCGACCTGGGCGTACGTGCGCTGCGCGCGGGCAAGCGGGCGCACGCGGAAACGGGGATCGACCGGGCAGGCGCAAGCCTGGTGAGCGTCGGGCTCGCGGTGGCCGCGGGGCGCCTGGCAGGCGCTGATGCCGAGGGCCAGCCCGCCGCGGGCGCTGGCTCGCTGGCGGACCTCAGCGTGCTGGTGGTGGGAGCCGGCTCGATGAGCTCGCTGGCCGTCGCGACGGCGGCACGGATGGGCGCGGCCGGCATTGTCGTCGCCAACCGCAGTCATGATCGCGCTGCACGGGTTGCCGCGACCGTCTCCGCAACCCCGGCGGATCTCTCCCGGCTGCCCGCCGCCATGGCGGCGGCCGACCTGGTGGTCTCGTGCACCGGCGCGCCCGGGCTGGTCATCTCGGCGGCGGCCGTGCGGGACGCGCTGGGCGGCAGGGCACCCGGCCGCCCGCTAGTCCTGCTAGACCTCGCGCTGCCGCGGGACGTCGACACCGGCGCCGGCCGGCTGCCCGGCGTGAGCCTGATCAGCCTGGAAGATCTGCGGGAAGCGGGGCCGGCCGGCCTGCCGGGGGCGGCGGCGCGGGACGAGCACGTGGCCGCGGTGTGGCAGATCATCGCGGCGGAATTCGCGGCACATGCGTCAGCGGACCGCGCGGCCAGGGTGGCGCCGACCGTAGTGGCACTGCGGGCAAAGGCGGCCGAGGTGGTGGAGGCCGAGCTCGCCCGGCTCGCGGGGCGCCTGGACAGCATGGACGCGCGCTCGCACCGCGAGATCGCCCAGTCGATGCGCAGGGTCGCGGACAAGCTGCTGCACGCGCCGACCGTGCGGGTCAAGGAACTGGCGGGCGCGCCGGGCGCCGACTCCTACGAGGCGGCACTGCGCGTGCTCTTCGACCTCGATCCGGACGCGGTACAGGCCGTGGTCCGCGCGGACGCCGGGCTGGTGCCCTGGCCGGGCGAGGAGGAGTGGCGATGACCGCCGCGCCGCTGCGGCTCGGCACGCGCAGGAGCCCGATGGCGATGATCCAGTCCCGCCAGGTGGCGTCCATGATCACCGAGCGGACGGGACGCGCGGTCGAGCTTGTCGGGATTACCACGTTCGGCGACGTCAGCCAGGCGCAGCTGGCTCAGATCGGCGGCACGGGCGTGTTCGTCAGCGGCTTGCGGGCCTGCCTGCTGGCCGGCCAGGTCGACCTCGCCGTGCACTCGCTGAAGGACCTGCCGGCCGGCCCTGCCGAGGGCATCGTGCTGGCCGCGGTGCCGCCGCGGGACGACCCGCGGGATGCGCTTGCCGCGCGGGACGGAGCCAAGCTCGCCGACCTCCCGGCCGCGGCCAGGATCGGCACTGGCTCGCCGCGCCGCGCCGCGCAGCTGCTGCTGCTGCGGCCGGATCTGCGGCCCGTCCCGGTCCGGGGGAATGCGGGCACCCGCCTGTCCAGGGTCGAGTCCGGCGAGGTTGACGCGGTCGTGCTCGCCTACGCCGGGCTGGCCAGGATCGGCCGCCTCGATGCGGTCACCCAGGTCTTCGAGCCTGACGAGATGCTCCCGGCGGCGGGGCAGGGCGCGCTCGCGGTGGAATGCAGCGCGAGCCGGCCGGAGCTGGCCGGCCTGCTGGCCTGCGCGGATGACCCGGCGAGCAACGCGGCGACCATGGCCGAGCGCAGCGTGCTCGCCGCGCTGCAAGCAGGCTGTAGCGCCCCGGTCGGCTCGTACGCCGCCGGGACGGGCACATTGCGGCTGCAGGCTGTCGTCGTTTCAGGCGACGGGGGTATGGCGCTGCGGGCCAGCGCCGGCGGTCCGGCGGCCGAGGCTGCCAGCCTCGGCCGCGAGGTGGCCGCCGAGCTGCTGCGCCGCGGTGCGGGAAGGTATTTGGCCATGTCCGACGGACACATCAGCAGCGGGGACGATGACAAGTGAACCCCATACCGGTGACAGAGAAGTCAGCAGGCGCCGCGGAGCCCAAGGCGGCCGCAGGCGCGGTGCCGAGGCAGGCCGCGGGCCGGATCGCCTTCGTGGGCGCGGGCCCGGGCGACGAAGGGCTGCTGACGCTGCGCGCCGCCGCCCTGCTCGGCCAGGCCGACCTGGTGGTCGCCAGCCCGGAGATCGCCGGCCGGCTAGCGCACCTGATCAGGCCGGGGGCAGCCGTCGCCGACTCCGGCACGCTTGAGCCGGATCTGCGGCTGCTGGTGAAGGCAGCCAAGGCCGGCCAGCTCGTGGTCCGGCTGTACGGCGGGGATCCCTTCCTCTTCTGCCACGCTGCCGCCGAGGCCGCTGCCTGCGTCAAGGCACGGGTGCCCGTCGAGATCGTCCCCGGCGTGCCCTCGGCAACCGCCGTGCCTGCCTACGCCGGAATCCCGCTGACCTCCGACGGCAGCGGTGACGTGCGGATCATCCATGCCTCGGAAGTCAGCCGCGTGTCATCGGGTCCTGGCAGCCTGGTGATCCTGGGCGCCGAGGCCGGGCCGGCTGACCTCGCCAAGATGCTGGTGGCGGCCGGCTGGAAGGAGAACACCCCGCTCGCCATCACCTGGAATGGCACCACCACCGACCAGCAGACCGTCCTCACCACGCTCGGGTCCGTTTCCGCGGACCTGAAGGCGGCCGGGGTCAGCCTGCTGACCGCATACGGGCCTGCCATTGCGGTCGTCGGGGAGGGCATCGCCGCGCAGCACGCCCTGTCCTGGTTCGAGACCAAGCCGCTGTTCGGCTGGCGGATCCTGGTGCCGCGCACGAAGGAGCAGGCGGAAACGGTATCCGACCGGCTGCGCGCGCACGGCGCGGTGCCCGAGCAGGTGCCGACTATCGCGGTCGAGCCGCCACGGACGCCGCAGCAGATGGAACGCGCGGTGAAGGGCCTGGTGACCGGCCGGTATCAGTGGATCGCGTTCACGTCAGTCAACGCGGTCCGCGCGGTACGGGAGAAGTTCGAGGAATACGGCCTGGACGCGCGGGCATTCGCCGGCGTGAAGGTGGCCGCGGTCGGCGAGCAGACCGCGACGGCGCTCCGTGCCTTCGGCATCATGCCCGACCTGGTCCCGGACGGAGAGCAGTCCGGCGAAGGGCTGGCCGACGTGTGGCCGGCCTACGACGACGTGCTGGACCCGATCAACCGCGTGCTGCTGCCGAGGGCAGACATCGCCACCGAGAACCTGCTCGCCCGGCTCACCGAGCTGGGCTGGGAGGCGGAGGACGTCACCGCTTACCGGACCGTCCGCGCGGCGCCGCCGCCCGCGCCCATTCGCGAGGCCATCAAGGGCGGCGGCTTCGACGCGGTCCTTTTCACCTCCTCATCCACCGTGCGCAACCTGATCGGCATCGCGGGCAAGCCGCACGCGGTGACGGTGATCGCGGTCATCGGCCCGCAGACCGCCAAGACTGCCGCCGAGTTCGGCCTCCGGGTGGACGTGATGGCGCCCACGCCGTCGGTCACCGCGCTGGTGGACGCCCTGGCGGAGTATGGCGCAGGCTTGCGCGACGCCGCGGTGGAGGCCGGGGAGATCGTCCGCAAGCCCAGCGAGCGCCGCCGGGGAGCCCGCCGCCGGATCAGGTGACCGGAGCCGGTGGCCGGAGCAGGTGGCCGGAGCAGGTGGACAAGCACAGATGAGGAGCGCCCGATGAGCGCCGGATGCCCGTGAGCGCCGGATACCCGGCCGCCAGGCCCCGCAGGCTCCGCCGCACTGCAGCGATCCGCCGCCTGGTGGCGCCGGTCGCCGTGCGCCCCGCCGACCTGGTGCTGCCGATGTTCGTCAAGGAGGGGATCGGCGAGCCGCAGCCCGTCAGCTCGATGCCTGGCGTGGTCCAGCACACCAGGGACAGCCTGCGCAAGGCCGCGGCGGAGGCGGTCGCCGCCGGGGTCGGCGGACTGATCCTGTTCGGCATCCCTGCGGTCAAGGACGCCCGCGGCTCCGCCGCCGACGACCCGGCCGGGATAGTGCAGCTGGCCCTGGCTGACTTGTCCGCCGAGGTCGGCGACGCAACCGTGCTGATGGCTGACCTCTGCATGGACGAGTACACCGATCACGGTCACTGCGGGATGCTGACCCCCTCCGGCGAGGTCGACAACGATGCGACGCTGCAGCGGTACGCATCGATTGCGGTCGCGCAGGCGGCGGCGGGCGCTGCCGTGGTGGCCCCCAGCGGCATGATGGACGGCCAGGTGGCCGCGATCAGGGCCGCGCTGGATGAGGCCGGTCACGGCGACATAGCGATCTGCGCCTACTCGGCGAAATACGCATCGGCTTTTTACGGGCCGTTCCGCGAGGCGGCGGAGTGCGCGCCGCAATTCGGCGACCGGGCCTCCTACCAGCAAGATCCCGGCAGCGCCGGCGAGGCGCTGCGTGAGGTCCTGCTGGACGTCGATGAGGGCGCCGACATCGTCATGGTGAAGCCAGCACTCGCTTACCTGGACATCATCAGCCTGATCGCTGCGAACGTTCGCCTGCCGGTCGCCGCCTACCAGGTCAGCGGGGAATACGCGATGGTGGAGGCGGCGGCGGCCCGTGGCTGGCTGCACCGGGACAGGGTCATCATGGAGACCCTCACCGCTATCCGGCGGGCCGGCGCAGGCATCATCCTTACCTACTGGGCGACCGAGGCCGCACGGCGCCTGGCCTAGCCGGCCATACTGCAAGCAGAATGCAACAGTCGCCCTGCAACCCCCGGCCAGGCCCGGAGGGGAACCGCCGGGGGGCCGCTGACGGGCTGCCCTGAGCTGCCGGGCAATGTCGGTGCTGAGCATGCGGGACGGGCTGGAGTGGAATTGATGATTGACACCGTGCGGCGCCGGGGCCGCCGCAGGGCAGTCGAGCGGATGGCGGGCGCCGCCGCCGGGTACGCGGCCATGGGCTGGCCGGTGTGCGCCGGCGCCCATCCACCGGGCCGCCCGGAGCGAGGCGCTGGTACCAGCCGCGCCTGCTCGTGCGACCGGATGGGCTGCCCGGCGCCCGGCGCGCACCCGATGTCGCCCGCGTGGCAGGTGGAGGCGACGGCCGATCTGACCACCGTAGAGGGCCTGTGGCTGGCCAGGCCGGATGCGAATGTGATCCTGCCGACCGGCCGGGTGTTCGACGTGCTTGACGTGCCGGCCGCTGCGGGAACGGCGGCGCTGGACCTGATGGAGCGCTCGGGAGTCCGGCCCGGTCCTGTCGCGCTGAGCGCGGGGGACCGGGCTCTTTTCTTCGTGCTGACCCGTGGCACCCCGGAAGACGAGCACGAATGGTGGTCGTGTCATCTCGATTGCGAGCCCGAGACCGTGACAGAGGTGACGGGCCTGCGCTGGCACTGCAGGGACAGCTACGTGCTGGCCCCGCCCTCCAGGTACGGCCCTGCCAGCACCGCGCTATGGCTGCGCGGTCCGGGGGAGCATCCGCTGCCGGACGGGGTCCGCCTGCTCGAATTCCTCGCCGACGCGTGCGAGGGAGCCGCCGGATGAGCGAGGCACCACGATCCGGCGAGCTGTTCGCCCGCGCCTGCGCTGTCACGCCCGGCGGGGTCAATTCGCCGGTGCGCGCGTTCGGCGCGGTCGGCGGGACGCCGGTATTCATGGCGTCAGGCAGCGGCGCCTACCTCACCGATGTCGACGGCCGGGAGTACGTCGACCTGGTGTGCTCCTGGGGCCCGATGATCCTCGGGCACGCGCATCCGGCCGTGACCGCTGCCGCGGCGGCGGTGCTGCCGCGCGGAACGTCGTTCGGCACCGTGACGCCCGGCGAGGTCGAGCTGGCCGAGGAAATGATCTCGCGCGCGCCGGTGGAGAGGGTAAGGCTGGTCAGCTCGGGCACCGAGGCCACCATGTCGGCGCTGCGGCTGGCCCGCGGCTTCACTGGCCGGCGGCTCGTGATCAAGTTCGCCGGCTGCTATCACGGCCACGTCGACGCGCTGCTCGCCGCGGCCGGCTCCGGGGTGGCCACGTTCGGGCTGCCGGACTCGCCCGGGGTAACCGGCGCGGTGGCCGCTGACACCCTGGTGCTGCCCTACAACGGCGCCGAGGCCGTCCGCCAGGCATTCGCCGAGCACGGCAGCCAGATCGCCTGCGTGATCACCGAGGCCTGCCCGGCCAACATGGGGGTCGTGCCGCCCGCCGCGGGCTTCAACGAGCTGCTCGCACTGCTTTGCCGCGAGCACGGGGCCTTGCTGATCATGGACGAGGTACTCACCGGCTTCCGGGTCACCCGCTCCGGCTGGTACGGCCGCGAGGGCGTAGCCGCCGACCTGATGACGTTCGGGAAGGTGATGGGCGGCGGGCTGCCCGCGGCCGCGTTCGGCGGCGGCGCGGCCATCATGGACAGGCTGGCGCCCGCGGGGCCGGTCTACCAGGCGGGCACGCTGTCCGGGAACCCGCTGGCGACCGCTGCCGGGCTCGCCACCCTGCGGGCATGCACGGACGAGGTCTACGCGCGGGTTGATGAGGCCGCGGCTGCCATCGCGAAACTCGCGTCGGACGCGCTTACCGCCGAGGGGGTGCCGTTCCGGCTGCAGCAGGCCGGCAGCCTGTTCTCCGTTTTCCTTGGCCTGGATACGCCGGTGCGTGACTTCGGCGAGGCACGCGGCCAGTCGGTGCCCGCCTATGCCGCGTTCTTTCACGCCATGCTCGGCCAGGGCGTCTACCTGCCGCCATCGCCGTACGAGGCATGGTTCCTGTCGGCGGCGCACGACGACGCCGCGATCAGCCGGGTGGCCGCCGCGCTGCCCGCCGCGGCCACGGCCGCCGCCGCCGCGCTGCGCTGATAACGCCGCGCTGCGCTGACGCAGGCGCCGGCTGACATCGGCGTTGCCAGCCGCGGCTGGCCCTGCTGCCCGCGGAGCCTTCCGCCGGTGCGGCTCAGCCGATCGCGATGGCCACGACGCCGGCGACTATCGCGGCCGCGGCCGCGAGACGGCGGGGCAGGCTGCCCTCGCCCAGCAGCCTCCGGCCGAGCAGCACCCCGAACAGGACGCTCACCTCCCTGGCTGGCGCGACCGCGGCAACCGCGGTGAAGCTCAGCGCGATCAGCACCAGGATGTAGGCGAGCGGCGCCAGCACGGCCGCGCCAATGATCTGGAGCCGGTAGGCGCGCCAGACCCGGGCCGTCCGGTCCCCGGCACTGCGCGCCTGCAGGGCAAACACGGCGAGCATCACCGGGAAGGCCGCGTATCCCTGCAGCAGCGGCGGGGTCCGCAGCGTGCTGACCGCGTACTTGTCCCACAGCGTGTAAGTCGCGATGAACGTCCCTGTCAGCAACGCGAATGCGGTCGCGCCAGCGGCGGACGGTGCCCGCCCGGCGATCCCGGTGGCCTCGGCGGTCCTTACCGCTCGGGTGGTCTCGGCGGTGCTCGCGGCCCCGGCGGCCGGGGCGGTCGCGGCGCCAGCCGGCGCCTTACCGCCGGCCCGGCCGGGAAGGCCGATGACGACGATGCCGGCCACGATGCAGGCAATCCCGGCGATGGCCACCGCGCCGGGGCGCTCGCCGAGAATGACGATTCCGGCAAGCGCGGCGAGCAGGGCGCCGGTGCCGCGGCCGATCGGGTAGACGAGCGAGAGGTCGCCTAGCCGGTAGCCGCTTTGCAGGAAGAGGAAATAACCGGCTTGCAGCAGGCCCGTGCCCGCCATGAACGCCCACGACAGCCCCGTCAGGTGCGGTCGCGTCACGATCACGGCAATAACGATCACTGGCGCGTAGAGCGCGGTACCGGCAGCGGACATCAGCCAGATGAAGGAGACGGCGCCGGTCACGGATGCCTGCTTGCTGAACAGGTTCCAGCTCGCGTGCGCGACAGCGGCGACGAGAATGAGGGCGATGGCGGTGGGGCTCACGGGCGGCTCCTGCCGGGTCTGGCCCTTGCGGGCACGGCTAGCAGAGCCCTCGAGGTTTCTGTCCCGTGAGGTGTTCGCCCGCCGCCCGGCTGCGCGTAGCCTGCCGCGGGTTCCTGGCGCCGCTCGGTCCAGTCCGCCGTTGCCCTGATTGTGGTCAGCGGGTAGCGGGCAAGGCGCGGAACCCTAGGCGCAACCACATGCTGACATCAGGCTAGCCGGCCCGTTCCCGCGAGCCGGGACAGCAGAACGAACCGCCGGAGCCGGAAAACGGCCGCAGCTCACTACGGACGGCCCACCGCGGAATTACGCAGCCCTGCCGGTACGCTGTCCTGGCCATGACTGAGATCCGCCCGCGGGCTGACCGCAGCGTCGTCCACCTGGTACGTCACGGAGAGGTGGCTAACCCGCGCGGCGTCCTGTACGGGCGAATCCCCGGATTCCACCTGTCGGAGGACGGCAGGCTCATGGCGAAGGCTGCCGCGGACTTCCTGGCCGGCCGTGACGTGACCGTGCTGATGTCCTCGCCGCTGGAACGCGCACTGGAAACCGCCGAGCCGCTGGCGGCGCAGTTCGGCCTGCCGGCCGTGATCGATGAGCGGCTGATCGAGCCGTGGAATCACTTCGAAGGGATGACCGTCGGCGTCGGCGACGGCTCGCTTCGCCAGCCCCGCCACTGGCGCTATCTGATCAACCCGCTGCGTCCCTCGTGGGGCGAGCCGTACCGGGACGTCGTGGCGAGAGTGCTCGCCGCTGTCGGAGACGCCGCCCGCGCGGCACGCGGGCACGAGGCAGTCTGCGTCAGCCACCAGCTGCCCATCTGGGTCACCCGCAGGTCGGTGGAGGGCCGCAGGCTGTGGCATCACCCGGCCCGGCGGCAGTGCGCGCTGGGCAGCGTAACGAGCATCACCTACGAGGACGGGCGGCCGACCGGCGTGACCTACGCGGAGCCCGCCGGACCTGGCCCGGGCCGGGTGGCCGGAGCGTGACCGGCCAGCAGCGACTCTGCTGCTGAATGCCGCCCCCGTGTCCCGGCCGCGCCGGGAGTCCGGCACAATAGGGCGCGAGATACTACTGCCTGTAGGAGATCACCCCGTGTTCCGCCTGCCGCGCTCTCCGCGTCCCGCGGCTCACGCGGCACGCGCCCGCCCGGTGCTGCACGCGCGCGGAGCCGCCGGAGCCGCGCTTGCCGCCGTGACCGCGCTTGCCGTCGCTGGCTGCGCCGGCGGTCCGATCGGGCAGGACACCCCGGCCAGCAGCGGGTCCAACTTTGTCGCCGGCAGCTACAACACCACGGTGTACGCACGAGGGTCGGGCCCGGTCGCGCCGGACATCAAGGGCACGACGCTGGCCGGCCGGAAGCTCACCCTGGCCGCTTACCGCGGTGAGGTCGTGGTGCTCAACTTCTGGGGCTCATGGTGCGCCCCGTGCCGGGCAGAGGCACCGGTGCTGGCCGCGCTCGCGACCCACTTCTGGTCGCGCGGCGTCCGGTTCATCGGCGTGGACATCCAGGACAGCCCAGCGGCCGCCGAAGCTTTCGAGCGCAACTTCCGGGTCAGCTACCCGAGCCTCAACGATCCGGGTGACGAGATAGCGCTCGCCTTCCAGAGCACGGTGCCGCCTGCCGGGATCCCGACCACGCTGGTGATCGGCCGGACCGGGCGGGTCGCCGCGCGGGTCGTCGGGCAGTCGACCTACTCGGGGCTGGGCAGGCTGATCGCCGACGTGTCCGCGGGGAAGTCGTGACCGGGCGGATGCGAGTGGCGGCCCGATGACGGAGCTTCGCACGCCGCCAAGCGTGCAGGCCGGCCCGGCTCCGCTCCCCGCCCCGGGCGCCTGGCGCGTCATCTCGGGCTGGTGGCGATGGGGATGGCGGCAGCTGACGTCGATGCGCACGGCCCTCGTGCTGCTCTTCCTGCTCGCCGTGGCGAGCGTGCCGGGATCGGTGATCCCGCAGCAGGGAATCGACCCGGCCGCGGTAGCGCAGTACTACACCGCGCATCCCGCGCTAGCCCCGATCATGGCCAGGCTGTCCCTGTTCAATGTTTTCGCCGCGCCCTGGTTCGCGGCGATCTACCTACTGCTCTTCCTGTCGCTGGCCGGCTGCGTGCTGCCAAGGACCTTCCGGCTCGTCGGCTCCGCGCGGCAGTTGCCGCCGCGCGCCCCCCGTAACCTCACCAGGCTGCCGCTCGCGGCCAGCTATCAGACCGCGCTCACGCCCGCCGCGGCGCTTGAGTCTGCCGCCGGGCTGCTATCGGGCAAGCGGTTCAGGCTGCGTACGGGAGAAGGCTGGGTGGCTGCCGAGAAGGGCTACCTGCGGGAGGTTGGGAATCTTGTCTTCCATATAGCGCTGCTGGCGCTGCTGGGGTCGGTCGCCATCGGCGGCATCTTCGGCTATAAGGCGGACCGGCTGCTCGTCTCCGGCCAGTCGTTCGGCAACACCGTGACCGCGCTGGATCAGTTCCGGCCCGGGCGCCTGGTGACGCCCTCGGACCTGCAGCCCTTCTCCATCACGCTGGACAACTTCACGGCGCATTACGTCACCTCCGGCTCGACGCGCGGCGAGCCATCCTCGTTCGACGCATCCCTCAGCTACTCCGACCGGCCCGGCGCGCCGGAGCACCGGTATCTCCTGCAGGTCAACCACCCGCTGCAAGTGGACGGCGTGCGGGTCTACCTGATCGGCCACGGGTACGCGCCGGTGTTCCGGATCACCGACGGAGCCGGCCGGATAGTCTTCGACAGCCCGGTGCCCTTTATCCCGGTCGAGCAGTCCGGGCTCACCTCCGAGGGCGTCATCAAGGTCCCCGACGCCGACCCTGATCAGCTCGGCTTCGCCGGCGTGTTCCTGCCGACCGCCATCGACATCAACGGCCGGCTGCAGTCCGCCTTCCCCGCTGCCCTCCTGCCCAGGGTGAGCCTGGTCGCCTATGCCGGCAACCTGGGCCTGAATAGCGGACAGCCGCAGTCGGTGTACGAGCTGGTGACCACCCACATGCGGCAGCTGCCCATCGCGCCGCGGCCGCTCGCCCCCGGCCAGTCGATGAAACTCCCGGACAACGCGGGGACGCTCACCTTCACCGGATACCGGCAGTGGGCGAGCCTGGCCATCACCTACGACCCAGGGCAGTTGCCCGCGCTGATCTCCGGAATTCTCGCGATAGCGGGCCTGCTCCTGTCGTTCGCCGTCCGCCGCCGCCGGGTGTTCGTGCGCGCGGCCGCCGGGACCGATGGCACTACCGTGGTCAGCCTTGGCGGCCTAGCCCGTTCCGATGCCGCAGGCGGCTTCGAGACCGAGTTCGCCTCGCTGGCCGGGGAGATCACGCAGTCCCACGGCGGCAGCCAGCTCACTGGTTCGGCAGCGCGGCCGGAGGACGGGCAGGCCGGCCGCGCTGCTGCCGCGGTCTTCGATAGCCCGGTTTCCCCCGTCGCCGACTCAGCCGCGGACGACGGCGAATCGTTGGCGAACGGCGAACCGTCGGCCGATGGCGAACCGTCGGCGAACGGTGACCGTCCATCCGCCGGGGGCGGCGAACCGCCCGCCAGCGGGGATCACCCATCTCCTGAAACCGGCGGCGAGCCACTAGGCCGCCACCTGTCTTCTGCCATCGGCGGCGAGCCACCAGGCACCCGCAACGACAGCGAACCATCCCTGCGCCACGATCAGGGGGAGTGAGGCTCCAGTGCCTATCAACAGCGGATTGGCCCAGCTCAGCGAGGATCTCTTGCTGATCACCATTGTGGTCTACGCACTCGCGATGCTGGCCTACGCGTGCGACTTCGCTTTCGGGCGGCAGCACGCCCAGGAGTCTGCGCCTGCCAAGGTGCCCGAGCTGGTCGCTGCCGGGGTGGTCGCCGGAACGGCAGGCACGACCATGGCAGCCACGGCCACGGCTGGCACGGCCACGGCTGGCACGGCCACGGCTGGCACGGCCACGCTCGGCAACGCCAAGACCGGCGGCGCCGACGGAACGGCAGGCCCGGCAGGTGGCTCGGGCGCGCCCTCACCGGTCGCCCTGTTCGCCGGGTCCGCTGCGGCGCGCCCGGGATTCTGGGTCCGCACGGCACTCGTCCTGACCGTCATCGGCCTGACGGTGCATATAGCCGGGATCCTCACCCGAGGTCTCTCCGAGCACCGGGTCCCGTGGGGAAACATGTACGAGTTCGTCACGGCGATCACCTGCATGGCGGTCATCGTGCTGGTCGCGATCTCACTGCGGTACAAGGCTTACTACATCGGCCTGTTCGTGCTGCTTCCGGTCGTCTTCGCGCTCGGCGTGGCCGTGACGGTTATCTACACTCCGGCCGGCTCACTGGTGCCGGCGTTGCAGTCGTACTGGATCGCCATTCACGTGACCGCGATGATCATCGCCTCTGGCCTGTTCATTGTCGGGGCGATCACCACCACGATGTACCTGGCCGCCGACCGGCATGAGCGGCGGGTTGCGGCCGGCCAGCCGTCCAAGACCGCCGGGATCATGCAGCACCTGCCCCGGCCGCTGGTACTCGACCGGCTGTCCTACCGGACGATTCTGTTCGCCTTCCCGGTCTGGACGTTCGGCATCATGGCGGGCGCGATCTGGGCCGACCAGGCCTGGGGCAGGTACTGGGGCTGGGATCCGAAGGAAACGTGGTCCTTCATCACCTGGGTCGTGTACGCCGGATTCCTGCATGCCAGGGCAACCGCGGGCTGGCGCGGCCGCAAGGCCGCCTACATTCAGCTGGCCGCATTCAGCTGCCTGATGTTCAACCTGATCGGTATCAACCTGTGGGTGACCGGCCTGCATTCGTACGCCGGCCTGGGCTGAGTTCCGGCTGGCCCGGTGAGCTCAGGCTGGCCCGGCGGTCAGTTCAGGCTGGCCCGGTGAGCTCAGGCTCGCCCGGCGGTCAGTTCAGGCTGGCCAGG